>Ga0070699_100002599_pt1 | contig 16166 bp, 17 predicted proteins | sample KBSK1503metaG_FD_65473 | JGI IMG/M metagenome (GOLD analysis project Ga0070699, IMG submission 65473) | Corn, switchgrass and miscanthus rhizosphere microbial communities from Kellogg Biological Station, Michigan, USA - KBS K1-50-3 metaG | ecosystem: Host-associated > Plants > Roots >...
CACGCGCTCGCTGCGCTGCGCGCGGTAGTTGATCGCGGTGTCGAAGAGGTTGCAGCCGAGGTTGGCCGCGTCGACGATCGCCGCGCCGTAGCGCCGGTCGGTCTCGTCGTCCTCCTCGCCGAGGTAGGTGCCGAGGCCGATCGAGGAGACGATGAGGCCGTCGAGCGAGCGGAAGTGGCTGGCCGGCAGCTCGCGCGCCAAGCGGTCGCGGTAGGCAGCCGTCCCGGCAGCGGTCGCTCCTCCGGCCATGATCAGGCGGGTAGCGCCTCGAGTGTCAGACCCACGCCCCCGCACTGCGCGGGCGGGCGTGCCAATGGAATCGCTTCGGCAGCAACACCGCCGGGCCTCAGCCCACCGCGACTTCGGGACGTCGTGCGTGACGCTTGATGATGTCGCGCAGCCGCGGCGGGTCGATCGGCTTCTTGTAGATCACGTCCTCCAGCCCGGCCATGCGGCTCCGCTTGATGATGTGGTCCTTGTCGAAGTGGAAGGCCGTCATGAGGACGACGGGGACGCCGGTGTGACGCTCGCGCACGAGCTTGAAGAGCTCGTAGCCGTCGAGGTCCGGCATGACGACGTCGCTCAGCACGAGGTCGACGGTTACGGTCTCGAGCCGCTTCAGCGCCTCGCGCCCGCCCGTGGCGACGACGACCGTACACCCCTCTTGGGTGAGGAGGTCGCGCAGCGAGTGGCAGACGCCGAGGTCGTCGTCGACCACCAGGATGCGGATGCCGCTGAGCGTCCGATCGTGCAGCTCGCCGGTGGTATGCCGCTCGACGGCGCCGCCGGCGCGCTGCTCGCGCAGATCGGTCATCTGCGTACCGGGGAGATACTCCCGCGTGGCGTACTCGGCCCCCTGGGCGAGCTCGGAGAGCTTGTTGACGATTCCCTGGATCCGCCCGAGCGCGGCGTGGATGGAGTCCAGGCGTTCGCTCTCGACGATGAAGTCCGCGTCCGAGGAGACCTTGGCGACGTGCCCCTCGAGCAGGTTCAGGTTGTTGACGATGACCTCGAGGGGGTTGTTGATCTCGTGGGCGAGGCTGACCGCGACCTCCCCGAGGAGCGCCAGCTGGTCGTGACGGCGAATCTCTCGCAGGTCCTTGGCGAAGCCGACCGACCCGATCTCCTTCCCCTCGTCGTCCCGGATGATGGCGCCGGAGATCGCGACCGGGATGCGGGTCCCGTTCTTGGTGATGAAGACGGTCTCGTAGTTCTTGGCTTGCCCGGGCGGCTCGCCGTAGCCGGCTCGCATGGCGCTCATCACCTTGCGGGCCTCCGCGAGGTCGGGGTAGAGCCGGGTCACGTGCTGGCCGAGGACTTCCTCCGGCGTGTAGCAGAGCGTGCTCCGCGCCCCGTCGTTGTAGAAGATGATGGTGCCCTGACGGTCCACGGCCACGATGATGTCCGGCGAGCTCGCCAGCAGCTTCTCGAGATACGGGGACGGGAGACGCGGCACGATGCGCATGCGCGGACGCGGGGCGGGATGGTAGGCTCCGGCGGCACGAGCGTCAAGGCGGCGCTCGCGGTTGCCCTGCTCGCGGGATGCTTCTGGCGCTCTTACGGCCGCGCGGTCGCCACCCACGTCGAGGTGTTGGTGAGCATGGCGCGCAAGGGCGTCGACCTGGTGGCGAACGGACGCTTGACGCCCGAGAGCATGCCGGAGCTCACCTATCCCCTCGAGCGTGCACAGGCGTTCGCGCAGGCGGCGCGCGCCCGCGCGGGGGACCGGCCGCCGGCTTCACTGCTGGCGTTCGAGGAGCTGCTCGTCCGCTACCGGAGCTTCCTCGACACGCTCGACCGCGTCCGCCGGGACGAGAGCCGCGACGCCGCAGGCCGCGCGCTGGAGGCGCCGCTTGCGTCGGTCGAGGCGGCAGGCGGCGCCGTGCGTGCCGCGCTCCGCGCCGAGGGGCGGATCGGGTAGCGGGCGCGCCGGCTGGTCAGGAAGCCGGCGGGCGAACCAGCAGCGGCCGCACCCGGCCCGACGTGCGCTCCCGCGGTCGATTCATGAGCGAGAGAAGCAGCGTGAACGGGGAGAGCAGCAGCGAGATGAGGGAGCCGAGCGGCGGCGTGGCGGGTGGCTCGAGCTCGAACATGTAGCGGTATTCGAGCCGGCCATCGCAGAAGCGGCAGGTGACTTCCTCCGGACTCTCGACGCGGATCACGATCGCGCGGTTGCCGGTCAGGCGCTCGACCACCATCTCCCCGCGTTGTGGCATTACTGGCCTCCATCGGTTAGCGTGAGGGGGTTTCGCGTTTCCCGTCGTCCGTCCCGTTACGTCCTAGTTGAAGTCGCTCGGTAGGGGAAAGGGTGCCTGCGAGACGTTCGCGTCGCCCTCGCGCGCAAGCGCCTCGAGCCGCCGGTCGAGCGCGGCGATGCGCCGCCCGAGGTCCGTGAGCTCGTTGCGCGAAGCCACGCCGAGCCGCTCCGTGATCGTCTCGCTGAGGCGGGCGACGTCGCTCTCGAGCACGGCGACGAGGCGCGAGGACTGCCCGCCGAGCCGGCGCAGCAGCTCCGTGGCCTGGCGGCGCGCTTCGGCCGAGGCGTCCAACGCGCCCGCAGCGAGACGGGAAGCAGCCTCCCGGGGCGTCCGGCCGCGCACCAGCGTCTGTGCATCGTCCCACAGCCTGCCGACGAGCTGCGCGCTCACGTTTCCGAGCCGGACGACCGACGCGCTGAAGCTGGTGTTCGAGGGCCGGTCAGACCGCGGCGTCGTTGACTTCGCCATAACGGACCCCTCCTTTTGCCGTCGCCGTGTTCCTCGCCCGGCCCCGTGCGTTCGTCGCGATCCACCCATCTGTTCGAAACTCCGGCCGGTCGCGCACCCCCCCGCGCGCGACTGGCGGAAAGACCTTCTGTCTGGGAGCTAGATACCGTTACTCCAGAGCGGTGCTCCGCGTCAAGGAAAAAATGAGGGTCCGACGGCGAACCCGTGAGTCCGCCCAGCCGCCGCCTCGAACTTGCGCGGTGCGCTCCCGGTCACTATGCTCGCCGGCTACCGAGAAAAGGGGAGATGAGGATGGTTGCTGTGCCTGACGAACTTCGGCGCACTGGGTTCGCCGCCACGGAGCGGCACGACGCCTGGTGGGTGGCCCCGCTCCTCCAGGGGCTGGTCCTCGCGATGCTCATCAGCTACGCAAACTGGGCCGCGCTCCAGAACGCCAACTACCGGTGGGGCGGTTATCTCTCGCCCCTCTATTCGCCTCTGATCACGATCAGCTGGCTCCCGCTGCCGCCGTCCCTGCTGATCCTCCTTCCCCCGGTGCTTTTCCGTGCGACGTGCTACTACTACCGGAAGGCCTACTACCGATCCTACTTCCTCGACCCGCCGGCGTGCGCGGTCGGCGAGCTGCGCGGCACGCGCTACCGGGGCGAGACCGCCTTTCCCCTCGTCCTCCAGAACCTGCACCGCTATCTCTTCTACATCACGTTCCTCTACCTCCCGTTTCTGTGGAGCGACGTCGTGCACGCGACGCGCTTCGGTGGCTCCTTCGGCGTGGGCGTCGGCACGCTGGTGATCCTCGCCAACACGGCCGCGCTCACTCTCTACAGCTTCTCGTGCCATTCGGCGCGTCACCTGATCGGCGGCAACCTCGACTGCTTCACGTGCAGCGCCGGGGCCCGCGCGCGCCACGCCGCCTGGAAGGGTGCGAGCGCGCTCAACGCCCGTCACATGCTGTTCGCGTGGGTGAGCTTCTTCACCGTTTGCAGCGCCGACCTCTACGTGCGTCTGGTCGCCTCGGGCGCCATCCACGACGTCCGCCTGCTCTGACGCCACCTCGGATGGACCGCTTCGAGACCCGAACCTACGACGTGCTGGTGATCGGCGCCGGCGGCGCCGGGCTGCGGGCCGCCATCGAGGCGGCGGAGCAGGGGGTCTCCGTCGCGGTCGTGTGCAAGTCGCTGCTCGGAAAGGCGCACACCGTGATGGCCGAGGGGGGAGTGGCGGCCGCGCTCGCCACCACCGACGGACGCGACAGCTGGAAGGTGCACTTCCGCGACACGATGCGAGGCGGCAAGCTCCTCAACGACTGGCGGATGGCGCAGCTGCTCGCGCAGGAGGCGCCGGCCCGGGTACGGGAGCTCGAAGCCTGGGGAGCGCTCTTCGACCGCACGCCCGACGGCCGCATCCTGCAGCGCAACTTCGGCGGGCACCAGTATCCGCGGCTGGCCCACGTCGGCGACCGCACCGGCCTCGAGATGATCCGGACGCTGCAGGACAAGACGGTGCAGGCGCCGCGCATCGACGTCCTGATGGAGTCCACGGTCGCCCGCCTGCTGACCGAGAACGGGCGGATCAGCGGCGCGCTCGCCTATCGGCGCGACAGCGGGCGCTTCCTGCTGCTGCGGACGAAGGCGGCCGTGCTCGCCACGGGCGGCATCGGCCGCGCCTACCGGATCAACAGCAACTCCTGGGAGTACACCGGCGACGGACACGCGCTGGCGTACGCCGCCGGCGCGGACCTGATCGGCATGGAGTTCGTCCAGTTTCACCCCACCGGCATGGTGTGGCCGCTCAGCGTGCGCGGCATCCTGGTGACCGAGGGCGTGCGCGGCGAAGGGGGCGTGCTCAAGAACTCCCGCGGGGAGCGCTTCATGTTCCGCTACATCCCCGAGATGTTCCGCGGCGACTTCGCCGACACGGAAGCGGAGGCCGACCGCTGGGTTGCCGACGTGATCGCGGGCCGCAAGGCCGAGGCCCGGCGCCCGCCGGAGCTGCTCACGCGGGACGTGGTGGCTCGCGCCATCGCGCAGGAGGTGCGCGAGGGGCGCGGCAGCCCGCACGGCGGCGCCTTCCTCGACATCGCCTCGCGGCGCAAGGCCGAGGACATCCGCAAGAAGCTGCCCAGCATGTACCAGCAGTTCCTCGAGCTGGCGGACGTCGACATCACGCGCGAGCCGATGGAGGTCTTCCCCACGACGCACTACATGATGGGCGGCGTGAAGGTCGACCCGGAGACCCAGTCGGCCACCGTGCCGGGGCTCTTCGCGGCCGGAGAAGTGGCGGGCGGGCTCCATGGCGCCAACCGTCTCGGCGGCAACTCGCTGAGCGATCTTCTAGTGTTCGGGCGTCGGGCGGGGCTCGGCGCCGCGAACTATGCGCGCGGGCTCGGGAGCGAGCCGCAGGTCGACGCCCCCCGGGTCGAGGCGATCACCGCCGAGCTGCTGGCTCCCTTCGAACGGAACGGCGGGGAGAGTCCCTACGCGGTACAGGAGTCGCTGCAGGACCTGATGGGAACCTACGTCGGCATCGCGCGCACCGCGGACGACCTCCAGGGGGCGCTCGCCGAGATCGAGCGACTGCGGGCGCGCGCCGGCCGGGTGGGTGTCGACGGGAACCGCCAGTTCAACCCCGGTTGGCACACGACGCTCGACCTGCAGAACCTGCTCACGGTGAGCGAGGCCGTGACGCGCGCGGCTCTGGCCCGCCGCGAGAGCCGCGGAGCGCACACGCGCGTCGAGTACCCGGACTCCGACCCGCAATTCGGGCGCGTGAACGTGGTCGTGCGGCGGCAGGGCGACGCGATGACCGTCCGCGAGGAACCGATCGCACCCATGTCGGGGGACCTCAAGGAGATCCTGGAGGGGAAGGAATGAGCGGCAGCAATGGAGCCCAGTCGACGGAGACGGTGCTGAAGATCTTTCGCGGCGACGGCACGACGGGGGCCTTCAAGGACTACACGGTCCCGCTCCAGCCGGGCATGGTCGTGCTCGACGCCGTCCACTGGGTGCAGGCCCACCAGGCGAGCGACCTCGCGTGTCGCTGGAACTGCAAGGCCGGGCGGTGTGGCTCGTGCAGCGCCGAGGTGAACGGCAAGCCGCGGCTCATGTGCATGACGCGGATGGACCACTTCCCTCCCGGCGAGGCGATCACGCTGGCGCCCATGAAGGCGTTCCCGGTCCTGAAGGACCTGGTGTGCGACGTGTCCTGGAACTACGGGGTGAACCGGCGCATCCCGGCCTTCCGGCCGCGGGCGCCCGAGCCCGACGGCACGTGGCGGATGCAGCAGGAGGACATCGACCGGGTGCAGGAGTTCCGCAAGTGCATCGAGTGCTTCCTCTGCCAGGACGTCTGTCACGTGCTCCGGGACCACGACCGCAAGGACCGCTTCGCGGGCCCGCGCTTCCTGGTCCGCATCGCGGGCCTGGAGATGCATCCGCTGGACGCGGCGTCCCGGACCGCGCACCTCAAGGAGGAGGCCGGCATCGGCTTCTGCAACATCACGAAGTGCTGCACGGAGGTCTGCCCCGAATCGATCCACATCACCGACAACGCCATCATCCCGCTGAAGGAACGCGTCGTGGACGACTTCTACGACCCGCTGCGCCGTCTCTGGCGCCGGCTGCGGGGCACGGCGTGACGTCGTACGTCCTCAAGCGGATCCATCCGGCCGGGATACCCGCCGCGCTCGAGAAGGCTGACAAGTACCGTGAGCTGAACCAGCCGTCGGAGGCCGAGAGCATCTGTCGCGACGTGCTCGCGATCGACCCCGGGAACCAGCTGGCACACCGCATCCTCGGCCTGGCGCTGACGGATCAGTTCGAGGGGTCCACCGGCGTCCGCTTCAGCGAAGCACAGCAGGTCTTCGCGCGGCTCAGCGATCCCTACGAGTGCGCCTTCTACGGCGGCCTCGCGTGCGAGCGGCAGGCGAAGGCGCAGCTCGCCGCGGGCCTGCCGCTCGGTTCGATTCGGCCGCTCTTCGACCTGGCACTGGCGCGTTACGCCGAGGCCGAGCGGCTTCAGCCGCCCGGCAACGACGACGCCATCCTGCGCTGGAACAGCTGCGTGCGGGCGCTCGAGGCGGCCGGCCACCCGGGGTCCGCGAGGGAGCCCGGAGCCGACTGGGAAACCGACTCCGTGCCGCACCAGCGCTGAGGCGCGAGTCGCGCACGACGTCGGTGGCGGCAGGGAGCACCACCTCGCCTCCCGGTCCTCACTCCACGCGCGACTCGTATTTGCAACGTCCCCCCGAAGCTGCGGGCGCGCGCGGGAGCTGTGGAGGTCGGCTCGGCGGTGCCCCCTCCCGCCACCGACGTCGTGGGTGAAAGGCGCGCGAGCGCCGATGCGGCGCGCACTGGTAGGCCCCGCGCGCTCTCACCCGCGCGGCAGCAGCGTGACGCGCTTGTCGTCCTTGAGCGTCGCGAGCAGCGCCGAGACCGACTGGCCGAGCTGGGGGTGCACGACGTGGGGTGCCAGCTCGGCGAGCGGGAGGAGCACGAACCGACGCTTGTGCATCTCCGGGTGCGGGATCTTCAGCGAGCGCTTCTCGACGATCTCGTGGTCGCAGAACAGGATGTCGAGATCGATGATGCGAGAGCCCCAGCGCTTGCCCTTCACGCGCTTGCGCCCCATCGCCTTCTCGATCGCCTTCAGCTTCTTCAAGAGCTCCTCGGCGCCGAGCTCGGTCTCGATCTCGATCACGCTGTTGACGAACCACGTCTTGGCGTCGCCGAGCGGCTCGCTCTCGTAGAGCGAGGAGGCGCGCACGACGCGTGTGCCGGGGAGCTTCGACACGCGGTCGACGGCTTCGTGCGTGTTCGCTTTCCGGTCGCCCAGGTTGGAGCCGATGCCGATGTAGACGCGGTGGGGCATGCACTGGCTCGCGGACCGTGGAGCGTCCTAGAGCCTGAGGCCTCCGAGCCGATCCACCGCCTCGCGCAACCGTTCGATTCGAGTGCAGAGGGTCAACCGGATGTATCCCTCGCCCGCCTCGCCGAAGCCGTTTCCGGGGGTCACCACGACCCCGGCTTCGGTGAGGCAACGGGTGGCCAGCGCCGCGGCCGTCGTGCCGCGCGGGACCGGCACCCAGACGTAGAACGTGCCTGCGGGCGGGTCGCAGGGGAGGCCGACCGTGCCGAGCCCTGCGACCAGCACGTCGCGCCGCTCACGGTACATGGTGCGAAGACCCTCGACGACGCTGTAGTCTCCGGTGAGCGCGGCGATCGCCGCTTCCTGGACCGCCTGGAAGACGCCCGAGTCGACGTTCGTCTTCACCTGGCCGAGTCCGGCGATCAGCTCCGGGTTGCCGACCGCGAACCCGACGCGCCAGCCCGTCATGTTGAAGGTCTTCGAGAGCGAGTGGAACTCGATCGCGACGTCCCGCCCGCCGGGGATCTCGAGGATGCTCGGCGGCCGCTCGCCGAAGTAGATCTCGGCGTAGGCGGCATCGTGGCAGAGGATCACGCCATGACGCTCGGCGAAGCGGATGGCGTCCGTGAAGAAGGCAGCGGGCGCGACGGCGGCGGTGGGGTTGTTCGGATAGTTGAGCCAGAGGAGCTTTGCGGCGCGCGCGACGTCGGCCGGGATCGCGGCGAGGTCGGGCAGGAACGCGTTCACGTGCTTGAGCGGCAGGCGGTAGGTCTGGCCGCCGTTGAAGGCCGCTCCGATGTGATAGACGGGATAGCCAGGGTCGGGAACGAGCACGATGTCGCCCGGGTCGACGAAGGCGACCGCCATGTTGGCGATCCCCTCTTTCGAGCCGATGAGCGACACGACCTCGGTTGCCGGGTCGGCGCGCACCCCGTATCGCCGCTCCATCCACCTCGCCGCCGCCTCGCGGAAGGCGATCAATCCCTCGTAGTCCGGGTAGCGATGGTTGGCGGGCTTGGCGGCAGCCTCGGTGAGTCGCGCGACGACGTGGGCAGGCGTCGGCGTGTCCGGGTCGCCGACGCCGAGGTTGATCACGTCGACACCGCGCGCGAGGAGCTCCTTCTTCACCCGGTCGATCGAGGCGAAGAGGTACGGTGGAAGGCTTCGGATTCGCTGAGCTTTTTTTATCTGAATCGTCTGAGGCCCCCGGCGGCGGTCTCGCTTCTTAGCCGAGACACCGGGCTTTTACAAAGGTCGCGTTCCTAGAGTCCGAGGACGTCGCGCATGGAGTACACGCCGCTCGGCTGCGACGCCACCCAGCGTGCCGCGCGCAGCGCGCCGCGCGCCAGACACTCGCGGCTCTGCGCGCGGTGGACGAGCTCGAGGCGCTCGCCGAGTCCGCCGAACACGACGGTGTGGTCACCGACCACGTCGCCGGCGCGAAGCGCGACGACGCCGATCTCGTGCCGAGCCCGGGCACCGACCAGACCCTGTCTCGCGAGAACGCCGACGCGCGTGAATTCCTGACCGCGGGCCGCCGCGACCGCGCGCCCGAGGGCGAGCGCCGTGCCGCTCGGAGCGTCCTTCTTGTCGTGGTGGTGGAGCTCGACGATCTCGGCCTCGAACCCGTCGCCCAGCAGCCGCGCCGTCTGCGCGACGAGCTCCGCCAGCACCGTCACGCCGACGCTCATGTTGGGTGCGATGACGGCGCGCGTGCGTCCGGCGTGCGCGCGCAGCTGCCGGTCTTCCTCTCCCTGGAGCCCGGTCGTCCCGACGACCAGGCCGGCACCACACTCGGCCGCGACCCGCGCGTGCGCGAGCGCCGCCTCGGGGGCGGTGAAATCGAGGACGACCTGGTCGGCGCCGCAGATCGGGCCGAGCTCGGCGACGAGCGCGACCCCGAGTGCCGCGCCGCCGGCCACCTCGCCCGCGTCGCGCCCGAGGGCCGGATGGCCGGGCGCCTCGACCGCGCCGACGACGGCGAAGTGAGGATCCTCGCGCGCCAGCGCCACCAGCAGCCGCCCCATGCGTCCCGCCGCGCCGCAGACGACGAGCGGGACACGGTCAGACAAGCTCGTACTCCCGCAGCACGGTCTCGAGCTTCTCGCGCGTCGCGGCGCTGGCGCAGGTGAGCGGGAGCCGGAACTCCTCCGCGCACTGGCCCATGAGCGCGAGCGCGGTCTTCACCGGGATCGGGTTCACCTCGAGGCTCATGGCGTGGATGAGCGGGAGCAGCCGATGCATGAGCCCGCGGCTGCGCTCGAGGTCGCCGGCGAGCAGCGTCTCGGTCAGCTCCGCGAACTCGCGCGGCAGGAGGTTCGCGCCCACCGAGATCGCGCCCTTGCCGCCGGCTGCCATGATCGGCAGCGTGAGGATGTCGTCGCCCGAGTACACGGCGAAGTCCGGCCCCGACGCCTCGATCACCTCGAGCACCTGCGCCAGCGAACCGCTCGCCTCCTTGACGCCGACGATGTTCGCGACGCGGGAGAGCCGCCCGATCGTCTCGGGCGTCATGTTCGACGCGGTCCGGCCGGGAATGTTGTAGAGGATGATCGGCAGCCGCGTCGCTTCCGCGACCGCGGCGTAGTGCCGGTAGATGCCCTGCTGCGTCGGCCTGTTGTAGTAGGGCGAGATCAGGAGCGCGCCGTCCGCGCCGGCCTCCTCGGCGCCGCGCGTGAGCCGGATCGCCTCGGCGGTGGAGTTGGAGCCGGTGCCGGCGATCACCGGCGCGCGCCCGCGGGCCAGCCGCACGACCTCGCGCACGATCTCGACGTGCTCGTCGTGCGTGAGCGTGGCGGACTCACCCGTCGAGCCGCAGGGTACGAGCGCGTGCGTGCCGCCATCGACCTGTCGCTCGACCAGCGCCGCGAGCGCGCGCCGGTCGATCTCGCCCGCCCGGAAGGGCGTGACGAGCGCCGTCATGGAGCCGGTGAACATGCTACACCTCGATGCGGCCTTCGAAGACCTCGACCGCGTCCCCGGTCATGTACACGTGATCGTCGGATCGCCAGTCGATCAGGAGCTCGCCGCCCGGCAACGCGACCACAACCCGATGCGCGCTTCGCCCCGTCCGTGCCGCGGCGACCGCGGCGGCGCAGGCGCCCGTGCCGCAGGCGTGCGTTTCGCCGGCGCCACGCTCCCACACCCGCATCACGAGCCGGTCGCGCGCCGTCGCGCGGACGAACTCGGTGTTGACCCGCCGGGGAAAGAACGGATGGCGCTCGAAGCGCGGGCCGATCTCGGCGAGCGGCAGCCCGTCGACGTCGTCCACGAAGACGACGCAATGCGGGTTGCCCATCGACAGGCAGGTGACGCGGTAGCCGCGCCCGCCGACCTCGAGCGGTCGCTCGACCACCTCGCCGTCGGCGTCCACCGGAATCTGCCGGCCGTCCCACACCGGCACGCCCATGTCCACGATGACGCGGGCGACGCCGCCGCCGGCGAGCTCGGCCTCGACCGTCTTCACGCCCGCGTCGGTCTCGATCCGCAGCGGGTTGGCCCGCACGAGCCCGCGGTCGTGGACGAACTTGGCGAGGCCGCGGATGCCGTTGCCGCACATCTCGGGCCGACTGCCGTCGGCATTGTAGATGACCATCCGGCAATCACCACCGTCCGCGGGCGGCAGCAGGAGGATGAGGCCGTCGGCGCCGATGCCGCGGCGCCGGTCGCAGAGCCGGGGCGCGAGCGTCGCGGGGTCGCCCGGGAACCCCTCGCGCGCGTCGACGTAGACGAAGTCGTTCGCCGTGCCGTGAAGCTTCGCGAAGCGCAGCGTCGCCATGTGTCAGCCGAGTTCCGGAGGGAGGCGCTCGCCGCGGATCAGGTCCTCGAGCGTCTCTCGTTCCCTTACAATGTGGTGGCGCGAACCGTCAATCAGGACGGCCGCCGGACGGGGCCGCGCGTTGTAGTTCGAGGCCATCACGTAGCCATACGCGCCGGCGCTCATGACCGCCAGCACGTCGCCGGGCGCGGGCTCCTCGAGCTCGCGGTCCTTGGCGAGGAAGTCGCCGCTCTCGCACACCGGGCCGACGACGTCGGCCACGATCGTGGACGCGCCGCGCGGGCGCACGGGCTCGATCGCCTGGTAGGAGCCGTAGAGCGCCGGCCGCACGAGGTCGTTCATCGCCCCGTCGACGACCACGAAGCGCTTGGCAGGGGTGTCCTTGCGGTAGAGCACGCGCGTCAGGAGCGCGCCCGCGTTGCCCACGACGGCCCGGCCCGGCTCGAGCACGAGCGTGCAATCGAGACCGCGGAGGCCGGCCTGGATCGCCGCGGCGTACTCGGCCGGCGTGGGCGGCGTCTCGTCCTTGTAGGTGATCCCGAGCCCGCCGCCGAAGTCGAGGTAGCGGAGGCCGACGCCGTCGGCGAGCAGCCGGCCGGCCAGCTCGCGCACCCGCGCCAGCGCGTCGACGAAGGGGGCGACCTCGGTCAGCTGCGAGCCGATGTGGCAATCGATGCCGACCACGTCCAGATGCGGCAGGCGGCGCGCCCGGTCGTAGCTCGCGAGCGCCTCGCCGAAGTCGATCCCGAACTTGCTCTTCTTGAGACCGGTCGCGATGTAGGGATGCGTCTTCGGGTCGACGTCGGGGTTCACGCGGAGGCTGACCGGCGCCCGCACCCCGCGCCGTCCGGCCACGCGCTCGACGGCGTCGAGCTCCTGGGGGGACTCCACGTTGATCATGAGGATGTTGGCGGCGAGTGCCGCGTCGAGCTCGGCTTCGGTCTTGCCGACCCCCGAGAAGACGATCTTCCGGCCGTCCGCGCCGGCGCGCAGTGCCTTCCAGAGCTCGCCCTCCGATACGACGTCGAAGCCGGCGCCCTCGCGGGCGAGGAGACGCAGGATGGCGAGGTGGTCGTTCGCCTTGACCGCGAAGCAGACGAGGTGCGGGACGGCGGCGAACGCCGTGTCGAAGGCACGGAAGCGCTCGAGGATCGCCGCCTTGCTGTAGACGTACAGAGGTGTGCCGAACGTCTCGGCGAGCGACGCGAGCGGGACGTCCTCGCAGTGGAGCTCGCCGCCCCGATGGGTGAAGTGATTCATGGCGCTCCCTTGCCCGCCTCGTAGCGGATCGCGACCGGGCCGGCGGGCGCGCTCTTCGAGCCGTCGCGCGTCACCGCGGTCACGCGGTAGAGATAGAGCTCGCCCGGTTTGGCATCCTTGTCGAGCCAGTCGAGGCGCCGCTCCTTGCGAAAGCGGAAGCGGTCCTCGAGCACGACCGTGGCGACGCGCGTGAACGTGGGAGGCGCTCCCTCGCCCGGCGCGCGCTCCACGAGGAACCGGTCGAGATCGTGCATCTGCTGTCCGCCCGAGTATCGCAGCGGCCGGAGCCAGGTGAGCCGCACGCCCTCGGGCGTGGTCGACGCGGTGAGGGTCGCCGGCGCGTGTGGCCGGACGAGCTCCGGCGCCACGGGCAGGCTCTTCCGCCCGCAGGCACCGCCGAGCAGGAGGACGACGAGTGAGATCGCGACGGCCTTCACGTCGCCGCCTCCCGGCTGGCGCGGGCGAGCTGGCGGCGGACCTCGTGCGGCGCCGTTCCCCCGAGCACGCGGCGGCGGGCGACCGACCGGGCGGGCGTGAGCTGGCGCACGAGCGCGGGTGTCAGGAGGGGCGAGTGGCGACGCAGGACCCCCGGGTCGAGGTCACGGAGCCCGGTGCCCGTCGCGAGGCAGTGGCGGACGAGCGAGCCGGTGATCGCGTGCGCCCGGCGGAACGGGACGCCGCGCTCGACGAGCAGGTCGGCGAGGTCGGTGGCGAGGAGCAGCCCGTCGGCGGCGACCCGCATGCGCGCGGTGTCGAAGCGCAGCGCCGGAAGCAGCGCCGCCAGCACGTCGAGCGAGTCGCCGAGCGTGGTCGCAGCGTCGAAGAGAGCCGGCTTGTCCTCCTGCAGGTCACGGTTGTAGGCGAGGGGCAGGCCCTTCAGCATGGTCAGCAGCGCCACCAGCGCGCCGATCGTGCGCCCGGTCTTGCCGCGCACCAGCTCGGCCACGTCGGGGTTCTTCTTCTGCGGCATCATCGAGCTGCCGGTGGCGAAGGCGTCGGGCAGCTCGACGAAGCCGAACTCCTCGCTCGCCCAGAGCACGATCTCCTCCGCCAGGCGCGAGAGGTGCACCGCCGCGATCGCGACGGCCGCCAGGAACTCGGCCGCGGCGTCGCGGTCGGCGACGGCGTCGACGCTGTTCGCGCTCACCCGGCGGAAGCCGAGCTGGCGCGCCAGGAAGCGGCGGTCGATGGGAAAGCCGGCGCCCGCGAGCGCCCCGGCGCCGAGCGGCAGCTCGTCGGCGCGCGCGCGGCAGTCGCGGAGGCGGCCGCGGTCGCGCGCGAGCATCTCGCGGTAGGCGAGCAGGTGATGGGCGAGGAGGATCGGCTGCGCGCGCTGGAGGTGCGTGTAGCCGGGCATGATGGCGTCGCGATGGCGGGCCGCCACGGCGACCAGCGCCTGCTGGAGCCGGCGAAGTGCACCGTCGAGCGCGTCGCACTCGGCGCGCAGCCAGAGGCGGAGATCGAGCGCCACCTGGTCGTTGCGGCTGCGGCCGGTGTGCAGCTTCCCGCCGAGCGACCCGAGCCGCTCGACGAGCCGCCGCTCGATCGCCATGTGGATGTCCTCGTCGGAGGGGAGAAAGCGGAACCGGCCGCGCTCGAGCTCACGGCGCACGGCAGCGAGCCCCGCCTCGAGCCGCGCACCCTCGCGGCGCGTGAGGAGGCGCGCGCGCACGAGCGCGCGCACGTGCGCCACGCTGCCGGCGATGTCGTGGGGGTACAGGCGGTGGTCGACGGGGAGGGAGCCGGTGAACCGTTCGACGGCGGGTGCCGTCGGCGTCCCGATCCGTCCCGCCCAGGCCTTCACCGCCCGCGCTCGCGCGCGGCTCCGGGTCATTTGCGGGTCTGTTCCACGAGGGTGCGGAGCCGGAGCCGGAGACCCGCCAGCCGGATGAAGCCGCCGGCATCCTCCTGGCGGTAGCCGCCCGCCTCGTCGAAGCTGACGAGCCGGGGATCGTAGAGCGAGCGCGGCGCCTTGCGGCCGACGGTCCGCACGCTCCCGCGGTAGAGCCGCAGGCGCGCGGTCCCGGTCACCGCGCGTGCGGCCTCGTCGATCGCGGCCTGCAGCATGAGCCGCTCGGGCGCGAACCAGTAGCCGTAGTAGACCATCTCGGAATAGCGCGGCACCAGCGAGTCGCGGAGATGCATGACCTCGCGGTCGAGGGTGAGCGACTCGACGGCCTGGAACGCGGCGCGCAGGACGGTGCCCCCCGGCGTCTCGTAGACCCCGCGCGACTTCATGCCGACGTAGCGGTTCTCGACCACGTCCACCCGCCCGACGCCGTGGGCGCCGGCGACGGCGTTGAGGCGCGCGAGCAGGGTGGCCGGCGACAGGCGCTCGCCGTTGACCGCGACCGGAACGCCGCCCTCGAGGTCGATGTCGACCTCCTCCGCCCGATCGGGCGCTCGTTCGGGGGCGACCGTGAGCTGGAACATGTCGTCGTAGGGAGGGCGCCACGGATCCTCGAGGACGCCGCCCTCGTAGCTCACGTGGAGCAGGTTGCGGTCGGTGGAGTAGGGCTTCTCGGCGGTCGCCGTGACCGGGATGCGGTGCGCCTCGGCATAGGCGATCAGGTCGGCGCGTCCCTTGAACTCCCATTCGCGCCAGGGGGCGATCACCGTGAGCTCGGGCGCGAGCGCGGCGTAGGCGAGCTCGAAGCGGACCTGGTCGTTGCCCTTGCCGGTGGCGCCGTGTGCGACGGCGTCGGCACCTTCGCGGCGCGCGAGCTCGACCTGCCGCTTGGCGATGAGCGGCCGGGCGATGGAGGTGCCGAGCAGGTACTGGTTCTCGTAGATCGCGCCCGCGCGCAGCATCGGGAAGACGTAGTCGCGGACGAATTCTTCGCGCAGATCCTCCACCACGAGCTTGGTGGCGCCCGTCCGCCGCGCCTTCTCGTCGAGACCGCCCAGCTCCTCCCCCTGCCCGAGGTCGGCACAGAACGCGACCACCTCGGCCCCGTGGCGCTCGACGAGCCAGCGCAGGATCACCGAGGTGTCGAGGCCGCCCGAATAGGCGAGGACGATGCGGCGCACGGGCGCCTGGACCATGGCCGTCCCCCCTACCACAGGGTCCAGGGGGAACCAACGTCGGGCACTCAAGAAACCGGCCCGATCCGCCGACAACAGTGGAAGGGGAGTGGTGCGGGATGAGCACGAATGTCGAACAGGCCCTCTGGCTGACCGTTCCGGGAGCGCGCTCGCGAGTGGCGCTCGGTTGGCTCGCCTGGCTGGGCCTGGCGGTGCTCGGCGCACCGCACGTGGTCGCGATGCTCGGGCCCGCGGGGGCCGCGATCGCGCTGCTCGCGGTCGGCTGGCTGCTGGCTCGATCGCTGCCCGCGCCGCTCGAGTGTCTCCGGCACTACCATCTCGACGACTCGGAGGTCACCGCGATGGGGCCGGGCGCGAAGGTCCGCCGCCTGGCGTGGGTTCGCGTCGAGACGGTCACCCAGCGCGGGCGTACCCTCGTGCTCGCCGGCGACGGGATGCGGATCGCGGTTCCGTTCCGCACGCTCGCCGAGACGACGCTCTGGAGCGCCGCGCTG
>Ga0070699_100002600_pt1 | contig 16163 bp, 15 predicted proteins | sample KBSK1503metaG_FD_65473 | JGI IMG/M metagenome (GOLD analysis project Ga0070699, IMG submission 65473) | Corn, switchgrass and miscanthus rhizosphere microbial communities from Kellogg Biological Station, Michigan, USA - KBS K1-50-3 metaG | ecosystem: Host-associated > Plants > Roots >...
GATGCTCGGGTGGGCCTTCGGGAGCTATCTCCGGACCGCTCCCCGCGTCGTCGCCGAGCGCCACCTGCTGGCGGCCGGGCTCGCCGCGCTCGCGCTGTTCGTCGTGGTGCGCGGCCTCGACGGCTACGGGAACATGCGGCTCCTGCGCGAGGACGGGTCTCTCGTCCAGTGGCTACACGTGAGCAAGTATCCGCCGAGCCTGTCCTTCACGGCGCTCGAGCTCGGGCTCGCGACGCTCCTGCTGGCGACGGCGTTCCGCGTCGACCGCGGGGCGCCGGGAGCCGCCGGCGCTCTGCGGCCGCTCGCCGTCCTCGGGCAGACGGCCCTCTTCTTCTATCTCCTCCACGTCCACGTGCTCGTGCTCGGCGCGCACCTGCTCGGCGCCGCGCACCGTGGCGGGCTCGGCGCCACCTACGCGGCGTCGCTCGTGGCCGTCGTCCTGCTCTATCCGCTCTGTGCCTGGTACCGCGACTACAAGCAGGCGCGGCCGAACGGCTGGCCGCGATACGTGTAGCGCGTCACGGCTCGTTCGCTTCGAGGACGCGCAGGATGTTGGCGCCGACGATCTTCTCCAGGTCGGCCGGCCGGTAGCCGCGCTTGCCGAGCGCAGTCGTGAGGGCGGGAAGCTTGGAGACGTTCTCCAGGCCGGTGGGCGTCGCCGGGACGCCGTCGAAGTCGCTGCCGAGGCAGACGTGATCGACCCCGGCGACCTTCACCATGTGATCGATGTGATCGACGAGCTTCGAGAGCGGCACCGGCGGCAGGCGCGCCGTCTCCTCGCGCACCGTCCGCCAGAGCTCCTTCGGCCCGAGCTTGAGCGCTCGCGTCCGCGCCCAGACTGCCTGCTCCGCCTTGTAGAACTCCTCGTCCAGGAAGGCGGACGCGAAGTTCACACACACCGCCCCGCCGTTTCGCGCCACGGCCTTCAGCATCGCGTCGGTCATGTTGCGCGGCACGTTGGCCAGCGCCCGGGACGACGAGTGCGAGGCGAGGACCGGCTTCCGCGCGTAACGAATGGCGTCCCAGAAGAGCGGATCCGAGACGTGCGAGAGGTCGACGATCACGCCGAGCCGATGCATCTCGTCGATGATCTCGCGGCCGGCGTCGGTGAGTCCCTGCCCGTCGCTGTCGTCGCCGGACGAGCCGCCGAGCGGGCTCGCGATCGACCAGGTGAGCGTCATGTAGCGCGCGCCGCGCTCGTGGAACGTGCGCAGGTGCTGGATCATCTCCGCCCGGTCTCCGGGCAGGAGCGCGTGCCCGCCTTCCACCCCGAAGAGCGCGGAGATGACCCCGCGCCTGGCGTTTCGGCGGACGTCGGCGGCGGTCCTCGCCCAGGCGATCGTCTTCGGGTTCTTCCGGATCATCTCGTGCACCGCGTCGAACTGCCGGAGCGCTTCGGTGTAGAAGCCGTCCGGCTTCGTCTGCCACGGTCCGACGAAGATCGAGAAGAACTGCGCGTCGAGACCGCCGGCCTTCATCTTCGGGAGGTCGACGTGCATGTCCGGCTGCTCGCGCGCGAAGTCGACCGCGTCGTAGGTGATCCGTTGCGTGCAGTCCGAGTGCGCGTCGATCACGATGGCGCGGGCGTGCAGCTCTCGACCCGAGACGGCGAGCAGGCAGAGGAGGAGCCAGGCAGTTGGTCGCATGCCGGGCATGGTGACAAAGGCGTGGAACCCATGCTAGCGGGTCGCATGGCCAAGCTGCACTACCATCCGCTCTCCACCTATTCCCGGCGTATCCGCATCGCGCTGATCGAGAAGGGTCTCTCCGCCGATCTGGTCGAGCTCGACATGGCGGGCGGCGCCCATCGGGCGCCCGCCTACCTCGCGCTCAACCCCTACGGCCGCGTCCCGACGTTCGAGGAGGACGGCTTCGTCCTCTACGAGTCGACGGCCATCCTCGAGTACCTGGAAGCGACCCACCCGACTCCGCCGCTCGTCCCTGCCGACGCGCGGGGGCGGGCGCTCGTCGCCATGTACGTGAAGCTCTGCGACATCCAGCTGGCCCGGCAGACCGGCATCATCATCTTCCCCAAGCGCTTCCTGCCGAAGGAGCGCTGGGACCAAGCGGCGATGGCGCAGGCGAAGAAGGAGATCGAGAAGCACCTCGGCATTCTCGAGACGCAGCTCCGCGGCAAGCAGTACCTGGTGGGCGACCGCTACAGCCTGGTCGAGGTCTGCTACACGCCGTTCGTCGAGTTCCTGCCGCTGATGGAGATCACGCCGCCGCCCGGCGTCGCCGCCTTGGTGGCGCGCATGCTGGAGCGTCCGAGCGCGAAGGAGACGAAGCCGCCGATGTGACGGGTCACCGGCTCGGCGCGCCGCCGAACGCCACGCCCCGGCGTTCCGGCCCGAGGCCGGTCATCACCGCGGCCAGCACGAACACCGTCGCCGCCGTCATCGCCATCGAGGTCGCGTAGCTCGTGCGGGCCGCGAACAGCGCCTCGAGATACACGATCAGGCTCGCGAGGAGCACGCCGCACTGGTAGGCGAACCCGGGAAGGAACCCGCGTACGCCGTCCGGCGAGAGCTCCGAGATGTGGGCCGGGATCACGCCCCACGCGCCCTGTACCATGAACTGCATCGCGACGGCGCCGGTGACGAGCAGGCCGAGCGAGGGCGCGAAGGCCCAGAGGGGGACGAGGGCGATGCCGGCGAGGAATGCGGCGATCATCGCGGCCCGGCGGCCGAACCGATCCGAGGCGAGGCCGAAGAGGACGCCGCCCACGATGGCGCCCCCCATCGACGTCGCCGTGAGCGTCGCGCGGCCCCGGGGCGTGAGCCCCCAATCGCGCTCGAGGAAGGTCGGGTACATGTCCTGCGTCCCGTGAGACACCGCGTTGAGCGTCGCCATGAGCAGCGTGAGATAGCAGAAGAGGCGCCAGTTGGCGGCGATCGCGCGGCCGAGCTCGGCCCAGCTCTCGTGCCGCGTCCGCTCCCAAACCTCCGACTCGCGCACGTTGACGCGGACGTACAGCGCGAGGAGCGCCGGCAGCCCGCCGACGAAGAACATCGGGCGCCAGCCGAAGCGGGGGAAGATCACGACGTAGCAGAGCGCGGCCAGCAGGTATCCCGTCGCGTAGCCTTCCTGCAGGAGGCCCGAGAGGACACCGCGCAAGCGGGTCGGCGCCTTCTCCATCGCGAGCGACGCGCCGACGCCCCACTCCCCGCCCATCCCGATCCCGAAGAGCGCACGGAGCACGAGAAAGCTCCGGTAGTTCGGGGCGAGCCCCGAGAGCACCTCGACGACCGAGTAGAAGACGAGGTCGATCATGAGCGGTAGCCGGCGCCCGTAGCGGTCGGCGAGCAGGCCGAACAGCAGCGCGCCGACGGGCCGGAAGGCGAGCGTCAGGGTGATCGAGAGCGCGATGGCGGCGTCCGAGGCATGGAACTCCTGCCCGATCGCCGTCAGCGCGAAGACGACGAGGAAGAAGTCGAACGCGTCGAGCGTCCAGCCGAGGAAGGAGGCGAGGATGGCGGCTCGATGCCCGCTGGCGTCTTCCAGCTCCTTCAGCAGTTTTCCCTCTACCTTTATGGTAGTCGCCTTCATGGAAGGCGAGTAGCAGCCGGCCCAGCCCGGCTCAAGGCCCCGAAGGCTTCAGCCGTTGCGCCATCCGCGCTTCTCGCGGTGGCCTGCGAGTGGTAGAGGACAAAGGATCGGTCATGCCACGCACATCGCGCCGGGAGGACGAGGGCCTGCGGGGTGCTTACGAACGGTTCATCGCCGGCGACCCGAGCGCGATGGTGGACCTCCTTGCCGACGACGTCGTCTATCACCTGCCTGGCGGGCATCTCGGGGGCGGCCGCATCGACGGGCGCGCCGCGCTCTTCGCCCGACTCGCCGCCGCCGCGCGCTGGTGTGACGCGCCGCCCGAGATCGAGCTCCTCGAGACGAGCGGCGCGGGCGACTTCGTGGTGACCGTCGAGAGATTCCGAGTCCGCCGCGGTGCGCTCCGGCTCGACCAGACCGTGTGCGTCGTCTGGAGGATGCGAGCCGCGCGATGCGTCGAGCTGTGGGCACACTTCGCCGACCAGGCGGCCTGTGACCGCTTCTGGCGCGGATTCTCATGACGATCCGCAGCGCGCGCGCCGACGACCTGCCGGCCGTCATCGACATCTACAACTACGAGGTGGAGCACGGCGTCGCGACCTTCGACACGGTGCCGTGGACGCTCGCGGACCGGGCCTCATGGTTCGCCGCCCACGCCTCCCCGCGCCACCCGCTGATCGTCGCCGAGGTCGGCGGCCGCGTGGTCGCCTGGGCCGGCCTGTCGGCATGGTCCGAACGCTGCGCGTACGCGCGGGCGGCCGAGGTCTCGATCTACGTCCACCAGGATCATCGTGGCCGCGGCATCGGGCGAGCGTTGCTCGCCGAGCTGATCGCGCGGGGCCGCGCGGCAGGTCTGGGTGTTCTGCTCGCGCGCGCGGAGAGCAGCGGCGCGGCGAGCCTGGCGCTCCACCGTGCGCTCGGCTTCCGGCCGATCGGGACCATGCGACGGGTAGGCGAGAAGGCGGGCCGGCTGCTCGACGTCGTGCTGCTCGACCTGCACCTGGATGCGCCGGAGCACGCAGCGTCGCGGTTGACCCCTTGACTCTCGCCCGCGACGCGGTCAGTACCCGCGCCGAGGAGGACACACCATGGCGGTCGACCCGGCGAAGCTCGAGCAGTTCATGGGAAGGATCGTGGGCGACATGGGCTCGGCCATATCTGCCGCGCTCGTCGTGATCGGGGACCAGCTCGGCCTCTACAAGGCGATGGGCGGCGCGGAACCGCTCACGCCGGCCGAGCTCGCCAGCCGGACCGGCACCACCGAGCGCTACGTGCGCGAGTGGCTCTGCGCGCAGGCCGCGAGCGGCTACGTCGACTACGATCCCGCCACGGGCCGGTTCCGCCTGAACGACGAGCAGGCGATGGTGTTCGCCGACGAGCAGAGCCCCGTCTTCGCCCAGGGCGGCTTCCAGATCCTGACCTCCCTCTTCAAGGACGAGCCGAAGATCACCGCGGCGTTCCGGACCGGGAAGGGCGTCGGCTGGCACGAGCACGACCCCGCGCTCTTCGTCGGCACCGAGCGCTTCTTCCGCCCGAACTACAACGCCAACCTGACGACCTCGTGGATCCCCGCGCTCGAGGGGGTCGAGCAGAAGCTCCGGGCCGGGGCGCGCGTGGCCGACGTCGGCTGCGGGCTCGGCACCTCCACGGTCATCATGGCGCGCGCCTACCCGCGCTCGACGTTCGTCGGCTTCGACTATCACGAGCCGTCGATCACCCGGGCGCGCGCGGCCGCAGCCGAGGCGGGCGTGGGTGAGCGCGCTCGCTTCGAGGTGGCGCGCGCGCAGGACTATCCGGGCACGGGTTACGACCTGGTCGCCCTGTTCGACTGCCTGCACGACATGGGCGACCCGGTCGGTGCCGCGACGCACGTGCGCCAGTCGCTCGCGCCGGACGGCACCTGGATGCTGGTCGAGCCCTTCGCGGGTGACCGGGTCGAGGACAACCTGAACCCGATCGGGCGGCTCTTCTACTCCGCGTCGACGATGATCTGTACCCCGGCGTCGCTCGCGCAGGAGGTCGGACTCGCGCTCGGGGCGCAGGCAGGCGAGAAGCGGCTGCGCACGTCATCACGCAGGCGGGGTTCACGCGCTTCCGGCGCGCCACCGCGACGCCGTTCAACCTCGTGCTCGAAGTCCGACCCTGACGACGGAGCGCGCGGCCCTCAGAGCTCGTGGTCGGGGACCAGCACCGGGACGCCCACGTCGCCGGCCACTCCGGGCTGCGCACGCGGCGGGTCGGGCGGGGCCGGCGACGGCACCGCTCCGGAGGCGCGCGACACCCACCGGCTGACCACCGGCTTGAATGAGGGCCAGAACGGCAGGATGAACCGGCTCAGCCGAGCCGGCCACCACCGGTACAGGGCAGCGTTGACGACCAGGGTCAGCGGCGCGGACGGCTGCTGCCTCACCGGGTGGAACTTCTGCTTGAAGTGGTACAGCGATCCGGTATCGGCGCCGAGGTCGTAGTACGCACAGCCGAGCCCGCGGTAGTGCCGCATGAGCTGCCAGTGGACAAGGGCCGACGGGTTGGCCCGATGCGCCACCACCGCGGCGTCGACCGCCGAGATGCCGTGAACCGTCGAGCCGTCGCGATACATGAGAAAGGCGGCCATCCGTCTTCCCCCGAGGTAGGCGCCGTAGAAACCCACGCACCCGTGTGGCTGGCCGAGACGAATCATCTCCAACCAGGACGACAGCGGCCGGTTGTAGTGAAACCCCTTGCGGCGGGCGTGCGCCTGAAACATCGGCCACGCGCCGGCGAAGGCGTCCGGCGCTTCTGCGCGAACCGCGAAGCCGGCCTCGCTGGCCCTCCGGATGTCCTTGTGGGTGCTGCGCGAGAACGAGGCGAGCATGGCGTGCTCGTCGTCATGGAGCTTCACAAGAACATCGGCCGGCGTGTCGTGGAAGAACGGAAAGGGGTCGACGCGCTCGACGCGGCCGACGGCCGCGATCGCGTCGAGCAGGCTCGCGTCCGCGTTGCTGAATCGGACGAAGATGTAGCCCGAGTCTCGTGCCCAGCGGCACAGCTGCTCCCATGCGGGCTCGAGCGACGTTTCGCCACCCAGGACGACGGGGCCCCGGAGGGCGAGGCCGATCCGGCCTCCCGGCACCCGGACCGAGAGAACGCAGACGTACGCGGCGGGGCGCGCCTGCCCTCCATAGGCCAGGTAGGTCGGCGAAAGACGAAGGGCGCGGTAGGGCTCGTTCCAGTAGGGGTACTGGTAGACGGATGCCGACGTGCCCAGCAGCCGGCGGTTCCAGTCCGGAACCTGATCCGGCGGGATCGACGTCCAGGCGTTCATCTCGGCTGCACCCCCCAAGGCCGTCGAGCAGCACGCAGACCGGACGCGACGGACGGGAGGGGTGATAACCGTTTCAGCGCCCTCGTCGCAAGGCCGTGACCCCAACGGGATCTATTTCCGGCTGCCGGCAATCACGAGCGCGATGCCACCGACCAAGGCAACGCCGCCCACGATGGGCGGCAGCGGTATGGTTTTCTTCTCCTCCTTGGTCGCTTCGATGGGCCCGAGGTCGAGCATCTTCTCACGCGTCGTGTACGTGATTCCCTGAAACACGAAGTATCAAGCTCATGGTCGACCTTAGCGGCGCGCACTCGTACCCGGCAATCACCCACGGTCGGGAGGGCGACGGAAGTGCACAACGGCTCACCGGGTGATTGTCGGCCTCCGAACGCGACGTTACGGCGAGGAGGGAGAGGAGCGGTCAAAATGGCACGATACGGCAAGAAAGCTTCTGCAAAGGTCAAGCAGGCGATGCACGAACGGAAGCGGGGCACGCTCAAGTCCGGCCGGTCCGGCAGGAAGGTCAAGAGCCGGAAGCAGGCGATCGCGATCGGTCTCTCGCAGGCCCGCCGCTCGGGCGCCAAGGTGCCACCGAAGCGGAAGGGACGGTCCCGCCGGGGAAGCAGTCGGTAGCGGGTCCGCTCCCCCGCTACCTGCTCCGCAAGCGCTCCGTCCAGCGCGCCAGGCGCTCGAGCAGCTCGCGGACGTGCTTCTGGGTCGCCTCGTCGCGGAGCGTTCCGTCCTCTCCGAACTTCTGCGCGGCCTCGGCCACCAGGACCTCCGGGCCCGGCAGCACTGGCGTCCGGGTGAAGACGAACGACTGCCGCAGGGCGAGCTGCGCTCGCGCGGTGCCCGTCCGTCCCGGGGTCGCTCCCATGAGCGCCGTGGGCTTCCCCTCGAGCACCGAGTGCCCGGGAGGGCGCGACGCCCAGTCGATGGCGTTCTTCAGCACGCCCGGGACGCCGTAGTTGTACTCGGGCGTCACCACGAGCAGTGCATCCGCCGCTCGAATAGAGGTCTTGAGCGCCGCGACCGGCTCCGGGTCCCCCGCAGCCTCGACGTCGGCGTCGAAGGGCGGAATCTCACGGAGCCGATCGAAGACGAGAATCTCGAGCTCCTCGGGCGCGATGCGAACCGCCGCACGCAGCAACGCTCTGTTGTAGGAACCCTTCCGCAGGCTTCCAGCGAGACCGCACACGCGCATGGTCCGCTCCCCTGACATCGAGGGCGCCGAGGGTCAATCCCACCTCGTCATGCGTGCGCGGACGATCGCGCGCGCGGATGCGTCGGGTCCCGCGAGGGCCCGACGCCTGCGGCGGCGCGCGATGCACCTGCTTCGCCTCGATCGACGAGCCATGTCACGGATCGCGAAGAGTCATCCGTCGAGCTCGACGTGCGCGAACGAGATCCTGCGCCGCCTCGACGACGCGCTCGCGGGGCCGTAGGCGGCACGCGCTCAAGACTCAGATTCGTCGGGCAGCTAATGCGGCAGATCAAGGCCGGCGGCGCGACGTTGAGGCCGATGGATTATGCCTGAAGCGGGGGGCCGCCGTGTCGGAGCGCCAACCTCGCGGGTCCCGACGGGCCTCGTGTGACGTGTCGCGGCGGGCTATTGCGTCAACGGGCCTCGGTTCTCCTCCGTCACAACGCTCACGCTGCAAGCCACGCCGGGCAGCGATCTCGCCGTCGGGACCGCACTTGACATATTCTAGCAAGCGTGCTAGTTTGTAACCGATTCAAGATGGCGCGTAACTTGCACCAGCTGGTCTTCCCGGAACCCCGCACCTGGGGCGGCCGCCGCGCGGGCGCCGGCCGGAAGCTCACCCCGAGGCGCCGGCCCGGGGTTTCGCATGGTGTGCGGTCCCCGCACCTTGCCGCGCACCCCGTCCACGTGACGCTCCGCACGGGGCCGTTCGTCCGCTGCCTCCGAGCCGGTCGGGTCTTCCCGGCCGTCCGCCGCGCTCTTGCCGTCGCCTCCCACGGGAGCTTCCGGATTCTCCATTTCAGCGTACAAGAGGACCATCTACATCTGATCGTCGAGGCGGACGACGGCCGGACGCTCGGCCGGGGCATTCGGGGTCTCGCGATCCGCGTCGCGCGGGCGGTGAACCGCGCGCTCGGGCGGCGCGGTGCCGTCTGGGGCGACCGCTATCATGCCCGGGCGCTGACGTCGCCACGGGAGGTGCGGCACGCCCTCGTCTACGTGTTAATGAACCGTCGAAAGCACGGCGGGGAAGAACGCGGCCTGGATCCCTGCTCGTCGGCGTTGTACTTCGATGGCTGGCGCCAGCCCATCTGGACCGTGCCGCCGGCGGCCCCGGTGGTTCGGGCGCGGACCTGGCTCGCCGCCGTTGGCTGGCGCCGCCATGGTCTCATCGACTTCGACGAGCGACCTTGCCTGGGCTCCCGGCGAGGCGGCGCTATGCGCAAACACGATGTCGCACAGGAAGCATCGGTCGGTGTGCTCAGCGCCCGCACGGCTGGACCGCCGGACCGCACGCGACCTACGAGCAGCCGAAGAGCGTCCGCCGACTCGGGCACGAAAACTGACGCACGATCCCGTCACAACTGATCGCGCAGGGCCCGAGTTGGACACTGTCCCTCCTGTCGGGGCCACGAGGCACGACCGCTTTCGCGCTAGTGGAGCTCCCGACCTCGCCTTCGGCCAGCAGACCGCCCGGGACACCGTGGCGTGTCAAATCCCGTCGACCTCGACCGCCCGCGGTCGCCGCCGGGCCCCTACCCGACGCCTACGGCGCCGGGGTCGTCGCCGTCGCCGGCAGCGGGATCTCCCGCGCGCGCCGAGCCTGGTTCAGCGCCGCCAGCGTGTCGGACTTTTCTCGCAGCGCCGTTCCCTCGGCTCCGGTCATCGAGCACTGGCCCTCGAAGAACGCGCCCTCGTGCACGATGAAGCTCGGGGAGGTGATGTTGCCCTGGACGCGGCTCGAGGCGCGCAGCTCCACGCGATGGTGGGCGGTCACGTCGCCGGTCACCCGGCCCTCGATGATGATCGTGGCGCCCGAGATGGTCGCCTTGACGAGCGCGCCCTCGCCGATGGTGAGCGTCTCCTGGGCGGATATCTCGCCTTCGACCTGCCCCTCGATCCGTCCGGTTCCCTCGAACACCAGCTTGCCCGTGACCCTCGTGCCCTTGCCCAGGAACGCGTCGATGCCCGCGGGCCCAGCAGCGCCCATGATCCGATCTCGCTCGCCCATTGCGACCTCCTGCGGCGCGGTCCCGCCGACCCGCATGCCGGATGCGAGAGGCGCCGGGATCACGTCGTGTGTCCTCTCCTTGGCATCACGTTCCTTTGCAAACAGCGCCATGAGTGGTGCCCCTGAGACAGCAAGTTCGAGGCCGATCCAAAGCCGTGCGCGACCCCCGTAGATCGTGCGCGACGCGAAGGCGAAGCGGCCGCCGGGTGACATTCCCCTGACACGACGGAACAGAAGCGTGCGCCAGTCGCGGGATTTGCGCTTCGAGTGCGCGCGTGTTTGCCTATCCGCCCATGCACGTCGTCAATCCCGCCACCGGAGAGGTCCTGCGCGACGTCTCCGAGGCCGACCGCGCAGCCGTCACGGCAGCGTGCGAGCGCGCGCGTGCCGCGTGGACCGCCTGGTCCTCGACTTCCGTCGCTCTCCGCTGCGAGGTGATCCGGCGCTTCCGCGCGCTCGCCGTCGAGCGCGCCGAGGCGCTCGCCCGCACGCTCGCGCTGGAGGTGGGCAAGCCGATCACGCAGGCACGCAACGAGCTCGCCGGGCTGCTGCCGCGCACCGACTTCTTCCTGGCCGAGCTCGAAGGGGTCCTCGCCCCCGAGGTCGTCCTCACGAGCCCCGGAGACCGCCTCGAGGAGGTCGTCCATCGCGAGCCGCTGGGAGTCGTCGCCAACATCTCGGCGTGGAACTACCCGTGGTACGTGGGGGCAAACGTCTTCCTGCCGGCGCTGCTCACCGGCAACGCCGTCGTCTACAAGCCGAGTGAGTTCGCGACCCTCACCGGCCTCGCGATCGCCGAGCTGCTGCACGAGGCCGGCGTTCCCCGCGACGTGTTCCAGGTCCTCGTGGGCGGCGGCGGTGTCGGCGCGATGCTCCTCGAAGAGCGGGTCGACGCCGTCTGCTTCACGGGTTCCCACGCCACCGGCGTCAAGGTGGCGGCCGCGGTGGCGCCGCGCCTGGTCCGGCTGCAGCTCGAGCTCGGCGGCAAGGACCCGGCCTACGTGTGCGACGACGTCGACGTCCCCGGGGCGGCGGCGGCCGTCGCCGACGGGGCCTTCTACAACACGGGGCAGAGCTGCTGCGCGGTCGAGCGGGTTTACGTGCACGAGCGCATCTGGCCGCGCTTCGTCGACGCCTTCGTGTCGACGGTGCGCGGCTACGTGGTCGGCGACCCGCTCGACGAGCGGACCTACATCGGGCCGCTCGCCCGGCGTGAGGCCGCGCTCGTTCATCACGAGGCCCAGGTGGCCGACGCGGTGGCGCGCGGCGCCCGCGTGCTGACCGGCGGGAGCCGGGTCGACCGTCCCGGCTTCTTCTTCGCGCCGACCGTGCTGGTCGACGTCGACCACACCATGGCGGTCATGCGCGAGGAGACCTTCGGACCGCTGATCGGTCTCGCCCGCGTCGGCTCCGACGACGAGGCCGTCGCGCTCATGAACGACACCGCGTACGGCCTCACCGCCGCCGTCTACACGGCCGACCGCGGCCGCGCGGAACGACTCCTCGGGCGCGTGGACACGGGCACCGCCTACTGGAACTGCTGCGACCGGGTGAGCCCGCGGCTTCCGTGGACCGGGCGCGGGACCTCGGGTCTCGGGGTCACCCTGTCACGCGACGGGATCGCCGCGTTCGTGCGCCCGAAGGCGTGGCACCTGCGCGGGGTTTGAACCGCACGCCCCCTCGCCCGCCGGAGCGGTCCTTGCAGCGGCTCGCGGGTCGTGGAATGCGGGAACGCGTATGGCCGCGGGGGAGTCGTGAGCGTCGTCTCGGAGCGGCTCGGCGGACCGCCGGCGCCTGCGCCGGCGCGCCCGGCCGTCGGCGAATCCGCCAGCCAAGGCGAAGCCGCCGGCGGGTCGTTTCCCCTGTGGCTCCCACTCCTCATCGCCGTCCTCCTCGCCGTTCACCTGCTCGCGGGTGCGACGACCCAGTTCACGATCAACCTCATGCGCTCGCTCAGCCCCTTCGCCCAGGAGTCGCGTGCGTTCGAGGAGCTAGTCCTCCCCTACTGGCGCCTGACCGGGTACGTCACCGCCCTCATTGCCATCTTCACCTACCTCTGGCCGGTGGTCGTGCACTTCCGGCATCCGGTGGAGCCCGTCCCCAGCCGCGTCCAGCGACGGGTCCTGTCGGCTCCGTTCCTGGTGGCCGCGATGACCTTCGCGCCGTGGTGCCTGAGCAGCGTCTTCTTTCCCGCCGTGACCCTCTGGCACTTCGGGCGCTGGGCGCCGGACCTTATGTCGCAGCAGGTGCTGTCGCCGCTCGTGAACGGGTTCCTCGCCGCCACCACCAGCTATCTGGTGCTCGAATGGCTCTTCCGGTCGCAGATCGTCCCGCGTGTGTTTCCCGACGGTCGCATCCCCGAGCTCGGCCGATGCCTCACCGCCGGCGTCCGCACCCGCCTGTTCCTCTTCCTGACGGCCGTCGCCTTCATCCCCCTCTTCACGATGCTCGGCCTTGCCCGCACCGGGGTGGTCCGCGTGGCGACGCGCGCACAAGACGCCGACACCGTCGTGGCGGCGATGGCCCACGCCTCGACGATGACGTTCTTCCTCTACGTGGCGCTCGGTATCGTGCTCACCCTGATCCTCGCCCGCTCGCTGACCCGTCCGCTCGGCGAGGTGGCCGGCGCGCTCCGCCGCGTGCAGCGCGGCGAGCTTGGCGTGCAGGTCCGCGTCGGGTCGAGCGACGAGGTGGGGGTGCTCGAGGACGGCGTCAACGCGCTGGTCGGGGCGCTGCGCGACCGGGAGCACATCCTGCAGACGTTCGGGCACGTGGTGGACCCGTCGGTGCGAGACTACCTGCTGGCGGGTGGCGTGGAGCGCGGCGGTGAGCTGCGCGCCGCCACCGTGCTCTTCTGCGACCTCCGGGGCTTCACGGCGATGGCCGAGCGCCTGGCGCCCGAGGAGGTCGTGCGCACGCTCAACGAGTTCTTCGCCACGATGACGGCGTGGGTGCGCCAGTGCGGCGGGTTCGTCGACAAGTTCATCGGCGACGCGATGCTCGTGGTGTTCGGGCTGTTCGAGACGAGCGCCGCGGAGCGTCCCGCGGCGGCCGCGCTCCGCTGCGCGCTCGGCATGCAGGGCCGGCTCGCGCAGCTCAACCGGGTCCGCGCGGCGACGGGACGCGAGCCGCTCGAGACGAGCGTCGCCGTGCATGCGGGCGAGGTCGTGGCCGGGGCGATCGGCGCACCGGACCGGCACGAGTTCACCGTCATCGGCGACACCGTCAACGTCGCCGCTCGCCTCCAGGAGCTCTGCCGGGAGACGGGTTGCACGCTTCTCGTCTCCGAGACGGCGTACGAGCTCGCGCGCCGTGGCGGCGTGGAGGAGTCGCTCGCGATGCGCGAGCCCGTGCACGTTCGGGGGCGTAGCCGCCCCATCGGCGTCTACGGGCTCGAGGCGGAGACGCGAGCGGTCGGCGAGACGCGGCTCGTGTCCTCGACGTCACCCTGACCGCTCGCGGCCGGAACGCTCCCCGCGCAGCGCGCGTCTCCGGTGCGATCTCGCGCTGCGCGAGCATCGCGGACAGAATTTTTCACTCAGTGGATTGACGCGGGAAGCTCGGCCGGCACATGTGTGAAGCGCGCCGCCGACCAGAACCAGGTGTCGATTCAAACCGCTGCATCTGCCGCCCGCCGCCGCATCGCGTTCGCCGGGCTTCTCGCGCTCGCAGGCGCGCCGGCGCGGGGCGCCGACCCCACGAGCACGTCTCCCGGCGACGTCCGCTTCTTCCGCGTCGCCTCCAGCGACTTCGACCGGTTCACGCGCGCTCCGTCGCTCGTGCTGCAGGCATGGATGCAGACGCATTACTGGCGCGCGCTCGCCTATCCGCCCTACTTCGATTCGCGGCTGTCGTGGTTCCCGGACGCCTGGGCGTACAAGGACCTCTACGCGATCTACACCGACTCGCCGCTCGTCACGGCGCATCCCGAGTGGATACTCCGGGATGCGGACGGCAACCCGCTCTACATCCCCTTCGCGTGCTCGGACGGAACGTGCCCGCAGTACGCCGGCGATCCGGGGAACCCCGACTTCCGCGCGAACTGGATCGCCGAGATGGCCGGCATCCTCGCGAAGGGCTACCGCGGCATGTTCGTCGACGACGTGAACATGCTTCTCCGCGTCGGCGACGGTACGGGCCAGGCGGTCGCGCCCGTGGACCCGCGAACGGGCACCCAGATGACCCCGTCGCAATGGCGCCGGTACATCGGCCAATTCGCGGCCGAGATCCGGGTCGCCTTCCCGCAGGCGGAGATCGTCCACAACGCGATCTGGTACGCGGGACACGACGACCCGGACATCCAGCGCGAGCTCCGCAACGCCGACGTGGTGAACCTCGAGCGCGGCGTGAACGACGAGGGTCTGCGTGGCGGCAGCGGGCGGTTCGGCCTGGAGACGTTCTTCGCGCACGTGGACTGGCTTCACACGCGGGGCCTCTCGGTGGTGTTCGACGCCGACGCGGACGACGACCGCCCGCGCGAGTACGGGCTCGCCGCCTACTTCCTCATCAGCTCGGGCAGCGACGGGCTCGGCAACGAATCGGGCGGCACGCCGGCCGACTGGTGGCCGGGCTACGACGTGTCCCTCGGCGACGACCTCGGCCCGCGCTACGCCTGGAACGGGCTCCTCCGTCGCGACTTCGCGCGCGGCACGGTCCTCCTGAACGAGCCCGACCAGGACCCGCAGACCGTCGATCTCGGAGGCGTCTACGCCGACCTCGCGGGCCGCCGGCGTGTGTCCGTCACGCTCGGACCCGCCGAGGGCGCCATCCTGCGGACCCTCGCCGTGATCCCGCCCGGCCCGCCCGCGGGCGTCTGCGACGGTCCCGTGGTCCTTCCGGCCGGCGGCGGCGCGTTCGACGGCACCACCGTCGGCGGGGGCGCGGAGGCCGGCACCTGCGGCGGCGCCGCCGCACCCGAGGCGGTCTTCCAGTGGACGCCAGCGACGTCGGGCGCGGCGCTGATCCATACCTGTAGACCCGGTCACACCGATCACGACACTGTGCTGTACCTACGCAGCGACACGTGCGCGGGTGACGAGCTCGCCTGCAACGACGACCGGCAGGCCTGCGGCGTCACGACGGCCGGCGACCCGATCCTCGGCTCCGTCGTGACGGCGGTCGTGACCGCCGGCACGACGTACTTCATCGTCGTCGACGGGGATGGCGAGGAGAGCGGAGACTTCCGGCTGACCGTCGTGCCGCCCGGTGCAGCGGCGCTGTAGTTCCGGCGACAACCAGCAACCGCTCACACCGCCGACTTCCGCACCACCTTCCGCTTGCCTGCGTTGATCTGCTTCAGCGAACGGATGCCTTCCTCCGCAACCTCGTCGCCGACCATGCGGTCGCCCTCCGACGTGAGCGCGTCGAGGTCGACCCACACCGCATAGTGCGCGCGGGTCCGCGCGGTGATGATCCCCGCCTTCAAGAGCGTCTTGATGAGCGTCCGGAACACGTTGCTCGAGCGCTGCATGAGCGAACGGCGGTGCTCGTCGGTCCGCGCCTCGAGGACCGCGTCGCGCACCCACTCCCAGTCGAGGCCGAACTGCGGATAGATGAGCCGCTTCTGCTCCGGGTTCACGAGGTTGAAGAGGAGCGTGTTGAAGCACTCGAGTGCCCAGTCCTCGACCGCGTCGTGCTCGGCCTCGCCGAGCTGCGGGAGCGTGGCATGCGCCCAGATCTTGCCGAACTTGTGGTGGAAGGCCTCGTCGGTCATGACGAGCTGGCAGACGCGGCGGAGCAGCGGGTCCTGCGCGATCTTGTAGAGCGTGGTGAAGGCACCCATCGCCACGCCTTCCACGAGCATCTGCATGCCGACGATCTTCTTGTAGACGACGGGTGTGGCGACCAGCTCGCCGAGCAGCCGTCCCACGGTGTCGCCGACCGGGAAGATATGGCCGTCGAAGCGCGCCTGGACGTAGCGGGTGAAGGCGTGGACGTGCCGCGCCTCCTCGCGCACCTGGTTGGCGGCGTATTCCTGCGCGCCCGGGTCGAGGAAGATGTCGCAGAGGCTGGCCGAGAGGCTGAGCGCGCCCTGCTCGCCGTGGAGGATGTTGGACACGCTCCAGCGCGCGCTCTCGTTGGTGAGCGCGATGCGC
>Ga0070699_100002602_pt1 | contig 16127 bp, 8 predicted proteins | sample KBSK1503metaG_FD_65473 | JGI IMG/M metagenome (GOLD analysis project Ga0070699, IMG submission 65473) | Corn, switchgrass and miscanthus rhizosphere microbial communities from Kellogg Biological Station, Michigan, USA - KBS K1-50-3 metaG | ecosystem: Host-associated > Plants > Roots >...
ATGCTCGCGCTGAACGGCGGCACGCTGAACATCGAGTCGTGGAATCGCTACAACGAGCCCGCACGTTCGCTCATCACCGAAATCGGCATCGACATCGATCGGTTCCTCGCGTCGAACCAGAAGAATCGCACGCTGTACACGGCGCTCGGTTTGACCGGACAAGGTGTGTTCTTCGACAAGGAGACGTGGGGTACGGACAAGCTCGTCGTCCGGCATAGCCCGGGCGGAGGCGGACGCGGCGGCGGCTATAAGGGCGACGACGTGTCGCAGATGCCGCTGTCGCCCCAGGCGCAGAAGGACCTGCTGCGCCTCTATGGCGGTCCACATTCCGACTACATGCCGGGGCTGACGTCGGCGGAAAAGAAAGTCCGGCTCGCGAAGATGAGCTATCAGGACTTTCTCCTCAATCTGGTCAAGGTCGACAAGCAGGTCGTCTGGTTCTTCCACAATCAGGGCGCCGGCAATTTCTGCGTCGGCGTTGATTGCTATCCGGCGCTGTTCGGGTGGCAGGACGGACTGCCGGGGTTCTCCGGTATGGATCTCGAGGCCAGCCCGAAGGGACTCCTCGCCGATCTGCCGGGCGGCCATCACGGCCGGCAGATCGGACCCGGCGGCGGACCGACGGTTCATTTTCCCGACGGCAACGCGACGATCGCGCGCCTGCTCGTCCGGCGGCTGATTCCGGGCGCCGTCCCGGGCACGTCGATGGAAGACGTCGGCGCCGCGCGCGTCGACTACGCCGCGCTCGATCGGTCCGGGCAGACGGTTCGCGTCCGGTTGAACAGCACGGTCGTGCACGTCGCGCACGACGGCGACGCGGCCCGCGCGAAGGAAGTCGTCACGAGCTACGTGCGCGGCGGCAAGACGTATCAGGTGCGGTCGCGCGCCGTGGTGATGGCGTGCTGGAACTCGTTCATTCCCTACCTCGCGCCGGACTTGCCGGCGGCGCAGAAAGACGCGCTCGCCTTCGGCATCAAGGGGCCGCTCGTCTACACGAGCGTCGCCGTGAAAAACTGGACGGCGTTCCAGAAGCTCGGCGTCGCCTCGATCAACGCGCCGACGATGTATCACACGGGCGTGTCGCTTTCCGAAGCGGTGAGCCTCGGCGATCTGCATCATCCGCAGACGCCGGAAGAACCGATCGTCCTGCACATGACTCGATACCCGATGTCGCCCGGAAAACCGCGGAAGGAGCAGCACCGAATCGGCCGCGCCGATCTCCTGAGCACGCCGTTCGAGACCTTCGAGCGCAAGATCCGCGATCAGCTGGCGCGAAATCTCGGTAGCGGAGGCTTCGACCCCGCGCGCGACGTCATCGCCATCGCCGTCAATCGGTGGCCGCACGGCTACGCGTACACCTACAACCCGCTGTACGACCCGCTCGAGTGGGTCTACACCTCGTCGAACGATCGGCCGTGCGTCAAGGCGCGGCAGCCGTTCGGGCTCATCACGATCGCGAACTCGGATGCCGCGGCCAGCCCGCACACCGATGCGGCGATGCTCGAGGCGCACCGGGCGATCCAGGAAGTGCTGCAGCGGCGGGCGATGCCGCTCCTCACGTCGCCGTGACCGCGCTGAACACCGACGCTGGCGTCGACGTCGTCGTCGACGTCGTCGTCATAGGGGGCGGTCCTGCGGGTTCGGCCGTCGGCCGGACGCTCGCGTCGTGGGGGCATTCGGTCGTCATCCTCACGGCTGCGTCCGATCGCTCGCGTGGGCTGGCCGAATCGCTTCCGCCAAGCACGCAGAAACTGCTCGACCGGATCGGTGCGCTCGGCGCCGTCGAGCGCGCAGGGTTCTACCGCGCGACCGGCAATACGGCCTGGTGGGCGTCTCGAGAGCCGCGGGTGGAGCGTTTCGACGCGCCCGGCTATCAGGTCTTCCGTCCTGAATTCGATCGCGTGCTGCTCGACGTCGCGTCCGAGGCCGGCGCCGACGTGCGATGCGACGCGCGCGTGCGCGCGGTCGGCTTCGACGATCGCGGCGCGCACGTCGACTACGAATACCGAGGCACGGCATCGACGGTGGACGCGCGCCTCGTGCTCGATTGCTCCGGGCGCGCCGGCGTGATCGCCCGCCGATTTCGCTGCGCTCAGGCGGGCCACCGCACGTACTCCATCGTCGGCGTCTGGCAGCGCGACGCCTGGGATCTGCCGGACCCGACGCACACGGTCGTGGAGACGTTCGACGATGGATGGGCGTGGTCGGTCCCGATCGATCCGGCGACGCGCCACGTCGGCGTCATGGTCGACGGCGTCTCGTCACGAGCGGCGGGAGGCGTGCTCGAATCCGCTTATCGAGCGGAATTGGCAAATACGCACGCCGTTCGGGCGCTGCTCGAGGGGGCCGCGCTGCAACGCGTCTGGGCGTGCGACGCCTCGCTCTATCGCTCGGATGTGTGCAGCGGCGACCGCTTCCTCCTCGTCGGCGACGCCGCGTCGTTCATCGACCCGTTGTCCTCGTTCGGCGTAAAGAAGGCCCTGGCGTCGGCATGGATCGGCGCCGTGACCGCTCACACGTGCCTGTTGCATCCGGATCGCCGCGCCGCTGCGCTCGACTTCTTCTCGAACTGGGAGCGCCGGATTTACCTCACCAATCTCCTGCGGTCACGCAACTTCGCACGCGACGCGTACGAGCTCCATCGCCGTCCGTTCTGGGCGGTTCGCAGCGCAGTCGAGGTGGAACCGGTGCCGGGAGAGATCGACGAGGAATCGCTCTTCCGAGCGCCTGATGTGCAGGCGGCGTTCGAGCGTCTGAAATCGAACACTTCACTCACGCTCACGCCCGGCGATGCGGTGTCGCTCAAGAAACGTTCGCTGATTCGCGATCGGGAAATCGTCGTCGACGACGCGATCGCGCTGCCGGAGGCGCCCGAAGGCGTTCGCTTCATTGCCGGCGTCGACCTGCTGAAGCTCGCCGAGACGGCGTGTCGCCACGGTCAGGTGTCCGATCTGTTCGAGGCGTACTGTTACAGTTGCGGCGCTGTTTCGATGCGAAACCTGCTCGGAACGTTGTCGCTCCTCATCGCGCGACGCGTCCTCATCGAGCGCGAGCAGATCGTCCCCTGAATCCAGACAAATTTGTCGCGTAACGACACTCGTGCGCCATTCCTGTGTCTTGACATCGCGCCGCTTCGGCGTATGTTTCGCGTGATCTTTCACCGCGACTCGACGTTTTCATTCGAGCACAACGCGTCTTCATCGCAAGTCGGGCAGTCCGGTCCCTTTGGTCGGCTAACCAACGCTGGGAGGGTTGTATGAAGCGGTTGTGTGGAGTCCTGCTGCTGGCATTGGGGCTGGCCGCGCCGGCGTTCGCACAGCGGACGACCGGCGAGATCTTCGGCAAGGTCGTCGACGAGAGCGGCAGCGTTCTGCCGGGCGTCACCGTCACACTGCGCGGCGCAGGCGTTGCGGGCACGCCGACCGTGGTCACCTCCGAGACCGGGACGTACAGGTTCCCGGTGCTGCCGCCGGGCACCTACAGCGTCGAGTACTCGCTTTCGGGATTCACGACGCTCAAACGCGAAGCCATTCCGGTCGATGTGGGCGCCACGGTCGAGCTCGACGTCTCGATGAAAGTCGGCGCGATCGAGGAAGCGCTGACCGTGACCGGCGAATCGCCGGTCGTCAACCTCTCGTCGTCGCAGGTGAGCACCGCCTACAACCACGAATGGGTGATGAACGCGCCCGTCCGGCGCTTCTCGTATTTCGATCTGATCAATTCGGCGCCGGGCGTGAGCGCGACGTCCAACGTCGGCCAGAGCACGGCCGCGCAGTCGCTGGGCAACAGCACCAACGAGAACTCGTATCAGATCGACGGCACCGACATCAGCTCGACGCCGTGGCCGAACACCGACGCGGTCGAGACCGTGGAAGTGCTGCAGCTGGGCGCGTCGGCCGAGTACGGCAACGTGCAGGGCGCCGTCTTCAACATCGTCACGCGCATGGGCGGCAACGTCTTTCACGGCGACGCGAATTTCTATTTTCAGAATGACGCGCTGACCGGCCGGAACACCACCGACGCCGTGGACAAGGGGTTCCCGTACCACCGCGACAAGTGGCGCGATGCGACGATCCAGGCGACCGGACCGTTCATGCTCGACAAGTTCTGGTTCTTCGGCTCGCTGGAATATCAGCGCGACTGGGATTCGCAGCCTGGAACCGATCCGAAATCGCCCGTGAAGAACGACTCACGGCGGGTGTTCTGGAAGTTCAACTACAACATCACACCAAATCATCGGCTGATGCACGGGTATCACAACGACTATTACTTCATCCCGGACATCACGTCGGAGTTCACGGCGCCGAGCACGATTTCGCTGAGCCACGGCGACAACCCGACGCCGAACCTTGTCTACACCGGCGTTCTTTCAGACAAGACGTTCGTCGAGACGCGGTATTCCGGCTTCTGGCTCCATAGCTCCACCGATCCAAACGAGTCGGATGTCACGCGCGTGCAGCCGCGATTCGAGGATCAGGATACCGGCTTCATCACCGGGGGCATCAGCCAATGGACCGAAAACCGAAGCTGGCGGTACGGCTTCCAGACAAAAGTCTCGCATCTGACCGGAAACGTTCTGGGCGGGACGCACGAATGGAAATCCGGTCTCCAGTTCGTCGGCCACGGCAGCGACACGGTGACCGGCAACAACGACACCTACCTTACTTATAACGTGACGCACCGGCCGACGACCGGGACGTCGCAGCTGCCGTATCACCAGGGCGCGATGGCGCGAGCGATGGGCCTGTACGTCGACGACACGTACCGCGTGGGCAACGCCGTCATCAACCTCGGCGTGCGGTACGACTACAGCAAGGGATTGTTTCAGGCGCTTCCGTTTCTCGATGCACTCGGGAATCCGACAGGCAAGCTATCGCCGGCCAACGACGATGTCTATCACTGGAACACGTTCTCGCCGCGCGCCGGCATCAACTACAGGGTCAACAGCTCGGGCAGGACGGTCGTGAAGGCGCACTTCGGCCGGTACTACAAGCTGCTCGAAGCCTCGGAGTTCCGGCCGGCGGTTCCGTCGATCACGACGCTGAACACCTTCACACTCGACGCCGCCGGCAACCGGACCAACATCGTGCCGACTGCGGCGGCGAGCCTGCGCATCGATCCCAACTTCAACTCGCCCTACAGCAATCAGTTCATCGCGCAGCTCGAGCAGGAACTGGTCGCGAATCTCGGTTTGCAGGTGAATTACGTTCACAAGTACGGGCAAGACTACGGCGCCTGGCAGGACATCACGGGACAGTACGTCCAAGTTCCTTACATCGACAATCTCGGAACCGACGCGACCGGACAGACGGTGATGGTCTACAGGCTGGTTTCCAATCCAGCCGATCGTGTGTTCCTGCAAACCAATCCTGCCGGGATGTACATGCGCTACAACGGCGTCACCTTCATGGCGACCAAGCGCATGTCGCAGAACTGGCAGGGGGTCGTTTCGCTCGTACTTTCGAAGGCAGAAGGGCGACTCGCCTCCAGCGCCCGGTTCAGTCCGGTGACATCGCAGAGCAGTCTGGCGACAACCGGAAACTTCGGTCGCGAAGCGGCGGGCCCGAACGATTTCGTCAACACCGAAGGACGCTTGATCGGCGATCGTCCCGTGGTGGCCAAGGCGCAACTCGTGTACCGGTTCCCGTGGGGAATCCTCGCGTCGGGGAACCTGCAACATCAGACCGGCCGCTTCTACTCGCGCCAGGTGCGCGTCGGCGGGCTGGGGTTCCCTGCGGCCGTGCAGATCAGCATGGAGCCGAACACGGGCAACCGCCGCGTGGCCGACGTGAACCTGTTCGACGCGCGCGTGCAGAAGGAATTCGAGTTCAGCGGAAGCCCGATCCGGTTCGACGTGTTCGTCGACGCGCTCAATCTGACCAACAGCGATCAGTACGAGTCGGTCGGATCGTCGCTCGGCACCTCGTCGGCGTTCGGCGTTCCGACGCGATACATCTCGCCGCGCCGCCTGCAGCTCGGCGCGAAGATTCGATGGTAGGGGACGGTTTTAGACCGTCCCGCCCGCGGCCCGAGCGAGGCGCCGGAGGGAACCGCCGCGAAGCGGCGGCGCCGAGCGAGAGCGAGCGGGGGTGGGGCCCCGCGAGCATAGGAAAAAGTTGGGTCGACTAAGGTCAGGTGGGTCGGGTCGGTCAGGTGGACGGTCTGAAGACCACCGAGGAGGAGGTTCATGCGAACGCTGAAAACCGCGGTCATCGCGCTTCTCGTCTTCGCGGTCGGCACGTCGGCGTTTGCCGGCGATTTGCAGGACAGCATCGCGAAAGCCGCGCAGCAGCAACAGCAGGAGGAGCGGGCGCCGACGAGAGGCACGAACAAGCCGCTCGTGTGGACCGGCGCGGCGTTGTTCGTCGGCGGCATGGCCGTCGGGCTGTTCTCGTTCATCAACAACCAGAACGGATCCTTCTCCGAGTTCGGAGAAGCGAACGCGGTCAACAAGCCGCTCGGCGCCGCCGGCCTCAGCGCGGCGTTCGTCGGCGGGACGATGATGTTCCTTGGCAGCCGCAGGGCCAAGACGAAAGCGCCGTCAGTCACGATTGGCGCGCGTCAGCTGAAAGTGGTCAAGCAGATGTCGTGGTGACGCGATGTTGAAATCGATTGGCTGTCTTCTGGGCGTGGTCGCGACGATGCTGGTGCCACGCGCCGTGGCCGATTCGTCGCAGCCACCGGCGAATCCACGAGCCGCGCAGACGGCGCCGTCGGGCGGCGAATCGAGAGCCGACGAGGGCATTCCGGTCACCAGCGATCTGGTGAAACGGAAATGCGGCAGCTGCCACCGGGCCGACGACAAGGGGCGGCTGTCGCGCATCTCGTACCGCCGAACGACTCCCGAGGGATGGGAGCAGACGATCAAGCGGATGATCACGCTCAACAACGTCCCGCTCGAGCCCGCCGAAGCGCGCGAGATCGTGCGGTACCTCGCCGATCATCATGGGCTCGCGCCAGAAGAGGCGAAGCCGGCGGCGTTCGAGGTCGAGCGGCGGCTCATCGAATACTCGTACCCCGGCGACAAAGATACCGAGCAGACGTGCAACGCGTGTCACTCGATGGGCCGCATCCTAGCTCAGCGGCGCACGAAGGAAGAATGGACGCTGCTGCTCGAAATGCACCGCGCGATTTATCCGGGCACCGACACCGTGTTCCGGCGCGCTCCCGGCCAGCGCCGCGGCGGCGCGCCGCAGTCGGGCGCACCTCAGTCGGGCGCCGCGCAGCCGGCTGCCGCACCCGACAGCCGCCATCCGATGGACAAGGCGATCGAGCATCTCTCGTCGGCGTTCCCGCTCACGACTTCGGAATGGGCCGCGTGGTCGGCGACCATGCGGACACCGCAGCTTCAAGGACGATGGGCGCTCGCCGGTTATCAACCCGGGCGCGGTCCGGTGTTCGGACAGGTGATCGTCAGCAATCAGGGCGATCCGAACAGCGGCGAGTTCACGACTGAGACCACCTTCACGTACGCGCGCGGCGGACAGACGGTGACGCGTCGCGGCCGCGGTCTCGTGTACACGGGGTTTCAGTGGCGCGGGAGATCGAGCGGCGACGGAACGCCGTTCGCGATCCCGGGCGTCAGCACCGATTGGCGGGAGGTGCTGTTCGTCGATCGCGACTGGCGAAGCGCCGAAGGGCGTTGGTTCACCGGCGGATACAACGAGCTGGGTCTCGATGTGCGGCTCCGGCGCGTCGGCGCCGATCCGATCGTCCTCGGCCTCGCCGAGCCGATGATCAAGGCCGGCGTCTCGCAACAGGAGCTGCATCTCTTCGGCGCGAACCTTCCGGCGAGCCCCGTGCAAACGGACGTGAACTTCGGCCCCGGCGTCACCGTCGACCGCATCGTCAGCTCGACGCCGACGCAGATGGTCGTGTCGGTGTCGGTCGCGCCGGGCGCGACGGTCGGACGGCGCGCCGTCATCCTTGCCGGCGCCACCGGCGAGGCGGACGTGGCCGTCTACAACACGATCGACTACATCAAGATCCGCCCGCAGGCCGGCATCGCGCGGCTCGGCGGCGCGGCCCAGTTCCCGAAAGGCTTTCAACAGTTCGAAGCGATCGCGTACGCGAAAGGACCCGACGGGAAGGCCGACACGAAAGACGACGTCGAGCTCGGGCTGATCGATGCCTACTGGACGCTCGAGGAGTACACGGCGACGTTCAGCGACGACGACAAGGACTTCGTCGGCGACATCAACGCCGAGACGGGGCTGTTCACGCCGAACATCGACGGTCCGAACCCGAAGCGGAAGCACAACGCCAACAACTACGGCGACGTCTGGGTGGTTGCTTCTTATCCGCGCGGTCTCGCGATGAATCGCGGATCGAACGCGCGATCGGTCAAGGGACGCGCGCACCTGCTGGTCACCGTTCCGGCGTACATCCTCTTCGAGCAGCCCGAGGTCGCCAGATGATCACGCTGGCGCCTCGAGAGTTCCACCTGTTCCAGGCGGCGGGCCGCGATTTTCTGTACCTCGTGCCGAGCGCGGCGATCTTCGCGCTCGACGACATCACGTCGGCCGTGCTCGCGGCGGTCACCGGGACGAAGCGTTCAGAAGACGGCGTCGTCGATGCGCTCGCCGAGCGGTTCGACGGCCCTACCGTTCGCGAAGCCGTCGCGGATCTGTTGTCCGTCCGCGCGATAGGGTACGAGCACGAGCCCGAGTCGCGCACGCCGCGAGTGCTTCCGCTGATTCCCGCAGCTTTGCCCACCGGGCGCACCGGCGTCATCCCGCTCACGACGATGGTGATGAACGTCACGAACCAGTGCAACCTGGCGTGCACCTACTGCTACGAGTACGGCGAGGACAAAATCGTCGACACCGAGCACGGCAGGAAGCCGAAGTTCATGTCCGAGCAGACCGCGCGCGAGAGCGTCGAGTTCCTGCTCAGGGAGAGCGGGAGCGTCGCGCATCTGACGTTCTTCGGCGGCGAGACGCTGCTCAATTTTCCGGTGCTTCAATCGACGGTCGCCTACGGCCGGCGGCGCGCCGCCGAGCTCGGGAAATCGATCGACTTCAGCCTCACCACGAACGCTACGCTGCTGAAGCCCGAGATCATCGCATTCCTCGTGGAGAACGACGTCGGCGTCACGATCTCGATCGACGGCCCGCGCGAGATGCAGGACAGGTTCCGCGTCTTCCACAACGGCGCCGGCAGCTACGACGTGGTGGCGCCCAGAATCAAGGAACTGTTGAAGCGTCATCGGAGCAAGCCGATCGCCGCGCGCGTCACGCTGACGTCGGCCACGCTCGACATCACACGTATCTATCGCCATCTGACCGAGGAGATCGGGTTCGGCGAGGTCGGATTCGCGCCGGTCACGACGTCGCCGGGTCAGGGCTACGCGATCGGCGAGCGTGGATTCGACAGCATGCTCGCGCAGTTCCGCGCGCTCGCCCAGGAGTGGCTCGCGTGCAGCCTCGAGAACCGGCATCACGGCTTCTCGAACGTCACCGAATCGCTCGAAGAGATTCACAAGGGCGTCAGCAAGGCGTATCCGTGCGGCGCCGGTCTGGGTCTTCTGGGCGTTTCAACCGACGGCGACGTCGCGCTGTGTCATCGCTTCGCGGGATCGGACGCGCACAAGCTGGGCACGGTGCGCGACGGCGTGGATCGCGACGCGCAGGTCGCGTTTCTCGAGCGGAATCACATCGCCGACAAGACCGACTGCAGCAGGTGCTGGGCGCGTCCGTTGTGTTCCGGCGGCTGCTATCACGAAGCGCACGTGCGCTACGGCACGACGACGCATCCCAACCTGCACTACTGCGAGTGGATTCGCGGATGGACCGACACGTGCCTGCGGCTCTACGGTGAGTTGTCCGAGCGAAACCCGGCGTTCCTGGCCCGGTTCGATCGAGAGGAAGTCAAAGCGGAAGCTGTGGTCTGATAACGGGCTGCATCGAGAGGAGCATCGCTCATGCGTCATCTCAAACCGATCAATCAGAAAGCCGGCCGCGTCGTCGACCACGTGGCGAACCAGAAGCACGATGTCGTCGCGCTCCAGCAGCCGCCGTTCCGGCCGCACCTGCCGCTGGGATGCACGTCGCTCTTCTCGCCCGGCTGGGAAGCGGATCAGGCGGGCGGCACCGCCGGACTCTGCACGCCGGTCGAGCGCGACATCTTCGACTGTCACATCAGCTGCTTCTGGCCGGCGCAGGTACCCGACATGCTCAATCACTCGCCCGACTGGACGGGGAAGTGCGCCGCCGCGCAGAAGGACTGGCGGAAGATCGATCTCGTGTTCCCGTGAGCGCACCACCTCTTCGCGCCTTCGCGGTTTGAGTCTTCGCGGCTTCGTGGTGAGGAGATGAGTGACATGTTGAAGCGCGTTTGGTCGGGCGCGGTCGTTCTCGCGGCCCTCTTCACGCTCGTTGCTGCGGCGCCCACGAAGCTCACCGGCGGCAACGGCACCTTGTACATCGGCGGCTGGCCGAACAGGATCTTCGTCATCGACGAGGCGACCGAGAGGATCACCGGCACGATCGAGGTCACCACGGCCGGCCCGCCGAAAGGCGGTCCGCCGCGATCGATGGTGCTGTCGAGGGATCGCAAGCACTTCTATCTGACGAACTCGCTCGAGCAGGTGGAGATCCTCGACGTGGCCGCGCGCAAGAGCATCGACCACTTCTCGATGTCCGAAGGTCCCAACAAGCGGACCTATATTCGCGGAATGGTGCCCGACCCGCTCGATCGTTTCCTGATCATGGTTCTGAAGGTCGTCGAGAAGAAGATCGATCGATACGAGGTCGGTCCGCCGAAGATGGTCGTCTACGATCTCAAGGAACACAAGATCGCCCGGACCATTCCCTGGCCGAACAACGAGGAGCGCGAGAACGTCAACGTGATGTTCTCGCCCGACGGCAAGCTGCTGTACTTCTTCGCCGACGACGTGCTGATCTACGACACGACCGATTTCAGGCAGGTCGACACGTGGGAGCTCTCGCGGCCGATCGAGGAGGGATTCGGGCGCTTCGACTTCGGCCCGCGCGACACGACCTACGAGGAGCCGGGCTATTACAGCGGCATCTTCACGACCAGGGATCCCATCCAGAACCGCGACATCATGGGCGTCGCGCGCGTGAACCTGACGGCCAAGAGCTTCGACTTCTGGCCGATTGGTCCCGCCGTTCAGCTTCCGATCGGCGCCCGGCCGGTCAGCTTCTCGCTCGCGCCGGATCGCAAGCGCGCGTACGGACTGCTGCAGGAGATCGGCCACTACGAGTTCTGGACGTTCGACCTCGACCGGCACAACGTGTCCAAAACCGAGTTCGACGGGCGTCCGCGGATGGCCCTGCGTACGAGCACGAACGGCAAGATGCTGTACATCTATCAAGCCGGCAACACCATCGACTTCTACGACGCGGCGACATACAAGTACCTTCGCACGCTCACGCTCGACGCCGACGAGACGACCGATCTCTTCGTCGTTCCCGCTGAAAGCGGCCGGACGACGACGTCGTCCGCGCAGCACTGACGAGCGACGGGGCCGGCACAGCGGCCCGCGTTCGTTTCCGCCCGGCTTCGGCAATCGACCGCCGATGCCGCTCCTGAACAGTCGATGAACGGATTTCCGGACGCGCTTCCAACAAAATCCCGTAAGCGCCCGCGCGCAGCCTTGACAGGAGCGGCCGCGGCGCGTAACGTGCGCAAAGCTTTTAGGTTTCATCTAACGTCACAGTGCTCTCTTCTGGGCAGCGGTCCACCGCACGGTCCTGAACGATTTCAAGGGAGGAGCAGCATGCGGCGAGGCGCGATCACGCAGGGTCTCTTGATGCTGGTCCTGCTGGCGGCAGCAGCACCGGCACGCGCGCAGAGAACGACTGGAGAAATCGTCGGCACGGTGACCGACGAATCGAACCTCGTCCTGCCTGGCGTCACGGTCACGCTCCACGGCTCCGGCGTCGCGGGCGCTCCGACTGTCGTGACGAGCGAAACAGGCGCATACCGATTTCCGGCGTTGCCGCCCGGTGACTACACCGTCGAGTACACGCTGCAGGGCTTCGCAACGCTGAGGCGCGAGAACATTCCAGTCGGCGTCGGCGCGGTCGTCGAGCTCAACGTTCCCCTCAAGGTCAGCACGCTGAGCGAGACGGTGACTGTGACCGGCGAGTCGCCGGTCGTGAATCTGGCGTCGACGACGGTGAGCACCAACTACAACAAAGAATGGGTTGCGGCGGCGCCGATCAGACACTTCTCGTTCTTCGATCTGGTCAACTCCGCGCCCGGCGTGAGCGCGACGTCGACGCTCGGCTCGAATTCTTCGGCGACCACGCTCGGGAGCACGACGAACGACAACGTGTACGCGATCGATGGCACCGACCTGTCCGCACCGATTGGCGGCGGCGCCTGGCCGTGGCCGAACGCCGACGCGATTCAGGAAGTCGAGGTTCTGCAGCTCGGCGCGTCGGCCGAATACGGGAACGTCATGGGCGCCGTGTTCAACGTCGTGACCCGTCAGGGCGGCAACCAGTTTCACGGCGACGCGACGTACTACGGGCAAACGCAAAAGCTGACGAGTCGCAATACGACGGTCGCGCAGGAATGCCTCGGCGTATCAGACTGTCCGTCGGCCGGACTGCCCTATCACCGCGATCAATGGCGAGACAGCACGGCCCAACTGACGGGGCCATTCATCAGAGACAAGTTCTGGTTCTTCGGTTCGTTCGAGTACCAGAACGACTTCGATTCGCAGCCCGGTACCGATCCGTCCGCGCCGGCGAAGTCGACGTCACGACGGGTGTTCTACAAGTTCAACTACAACATCACGCCGAATCACCGGCTGATGCACGGCTACCACAACGACTACTGGGCCTTCCCGGGCGTTCCGACAGCCTCCATCGCGCCGAGCGCCGTTGCGCTGTTCCACGGCGACAATCCCACGCCGAACCTGGTGTACACCGGCGTTTTATCGAGCAAGACGTTCGTGGAAGCGCGATTGGCCGGGTACTACGGAAAGGATTCCGGCGATCCGCTGCTTCCGGGCGAGCCACGCGTCAAGCCTCACATCATCAACCAGGATACGGGTCTGGTTAGCGGCGGCATCTCGTCCTGGGACGATGAGAAGGTGTGGCGCACCGGCGTCAGCGGGAAGATCTCGCACCTTGCCGACCGGTTTCTGGGCGGCAGCCACGATCTCAAGCTGGGCGTGCAGTACAGCACCGGCGGTCAGGACAGCGTCACCGGACCCAACGACTACCTCTACATCGTCGGTGGACGGCAGTCGTATGGCTACACACGTTTGCCGTGGCACGCGGGCGGACTCATTCGGATCCTCGGAACGTACGTGGACGACACGTACCGCCTCGGAAATTCGTTCACGTTCAACCTGGGATTGCGGTACGACCATAGCCAGGCGCTCTATCCGTCGTTCCCGGTGCTCGATGCCTCGGGAAACGCGACCGCACAAGTCTCGCCGGGTAATGACGATGTGTACCACTGGAACGTGTTCTCGCCGCGAATCGGCGCGACCTGGAAGCTAAACCAATCTGGCAAGAGCGTCGTCAAGGGCTACTACGGACGGTTGTATCGCGGGATCCTGCTCGCCGATTTCACCGACGCCAATCCGTCGGTCACCCCCAGGTTCATCTTCGATATCCTGCCCTCGGGTGCACGCACGAACTTCGACATCGTCACCAGCAACACGAATCTGACGATCGATCACGGGTTCAAGGATCCGTACTCGCACGAAGCGATCGTGCAGATCGAACAGGAGGTCATGCCGAACTTCGGCCTCCAGGTGAACTACGTCTACAAACGCGGCTACGATTACGGCGGCTGGCAGGACGTCGGTGGACGTTATTCGCAGGTACCGTACGTGGACAGTGCGGGCGTCGACGCGAGTAACAGAACACTACAGGTGTTCAACCTCCTGACGCCGTTCAGCCAGAGCACGTTCCAGATGACGAACGTGCCGGGGCTGTTCAGCAGATACAACGGCGTGACAGTCACCGGCACGAAGCGGATGTCGCACAACTGGCAGGGGACGCTGTCTCTGGTGTTGTCGAAATCGGAAGGACGAGAGCCGTCCAGCACGCGGAGCCCGGCGACCGCCCAGTACGGGACTTCGGGAGGCTTCGGCCGCATTGGATGCGGCAGCCCTTGCGCCGGAGGTCAGAACGACTTCATCAACACGGATGGTCTGCTGCTCGGCGATCGTCCCGTGGTGGCGAAAGCGCAAGTCATCTACAACTTTCCGTGGGGAATCCTGGTCTCCGGCAACCTGCAGCACCAGACGGGACGCCCGTGGGCGCGCCAGATCCGCGTCGGCGGCCTCGGCTTCCCGAGCCGGCCGGCGATCTACATGGAGCCGCTCGACGGAAGCCGGCGATTGCCGTCTCTGGATCTCATCGACGCTCGGGTGCAGAAGTCGATTCCGCTCGGGCGCCCGGGCGTGTATCTCGATCTCTTCATCGATGCGCTCAATCTGACGAACAGCGACTCGACCGAGAACGTCCTGAGCCGGCGCGGGGATCAGCCGGACACGTTCGGCGTGCCGTCGAAGTACGTGTACCCGCGACGGCTGCAGATCGGCGCGCGGATCAAGTTCTGACGATCCTCGGGTTGGGTAGGGGCGGACATGTTGGTCCGCCCTTACCTCTCGAGCGGCACGCCCTCGCCCAATCGGACCGCACACGCGCCACGAAACTCACGAAACATTTCAAGTTTTCGTGTGTTCCGTGGTTTCGTGTGTTTCGTGACGGTACCGCGCTGGTCGTGATTCAGCGAAGTGGGTGCTCCAGTTCCGCCAACCTCTCGCGCGCCGCGTCGAATCGCGGATCCAACTCGAGAGTCTTCCGGAAGTACGGTGCGGCTTCTGCCTCCCGGTGCGCGCGCTGCAGCGTGAGTCCGAGGTTGTACGTATAGCGTGCCTCGCGCGGATCGCGTTGGATCGCTTCTCGAAAATCGCGCTCGGCCTCGATCAGATCTCCGCCCGCGCCGACGATCATCCCCAGCGAGTTCCACTGCGACGGCTCCACCGGGTCGCGCACGATGGCGTCGCGAAAGAAGCTGGCGGCCTGCTGAAGATCGCCGTTGTCGCGGTGAAGCTCGCCGAGCCGGCGGTAGATCCGCGGGTCGGTCGGCACGGCGCGAACGCCCCGGCGCAGCGCATCGATCGCGCCGCCGCGATCCTTGCTCGCGACGCGGCTGTCGGCGAGCGCGAGGTACGTCGCCGCGAATCCCGGCAGGCGCGGAATCGCGCGCTCGAACTGCGTGGCTGCGTCGCGCCACCGTCCCAGCGCCACGAGCGCCTGGCCGTAGTAATAGTGCGATTCGAAGCTGTCGATGCCTCTCGCCGCGAGCGTCCTGAAACGGCTTGCGGCGGCGTCGTACTGCTTGTCGCGCAGGTTCAGCAGTCCCTCGTGCAGCAGAGCGTTCAGCTCTCGGTATTCCGCGATCTTGTCCTTCGGATCGGCGTCTGACGGTGCGCCGCTGGAGGCGCCGCCGCTCACGTACCCAAGAGCGCCGAGCTTTTCGATCAGCTCGATGGGCACGTCGCCGGCTTGCGCCTGACGCGGCGCGGCGGCCGCCTCGCTCGCCAGACGACGATCGATGGCGGCGCGGAACGCGCGGGCCCGCGCGGGCTCGGCGTCGATCAGGTTGTTCAGCTCCGACGGATCCCGAGCCAGGTCGTACAGCTCCGATCGCGGCGCGAGGATGAATTTCCATCGCCCTTCGCGGACGCTGCGGAGATCGCTCCAGCCGTAATGGATTCGCGGCGTCAGCGATTCGGCGAACGCCGGCGCTTCGTCGAGCGCCGCCGCCTTGCCGTGCAGGAGCGACGCGAGGCTGCGTCCCGCGAGCGGCTGCGTCGACCGCGGAGGCGCCACGCCGGCCAGATCGAGAATCGTCGGGAACAGGTCGACGCTCTGCACGACGACCGGAATGCGCGTTCCCGGCGCGACGGCCGGTCCGCGCATCAGCAGCGGCACGCGCAGCGTGGCCTGGTACAGGAAGAATCCGTGCACCAGCTCGCCGTGCTCGCCGAGCGCTTCGCCGTGATCGGACGTGAGCACGAGGAGCGTGTCGTCGCGAATGCCGAGGCGCGTCAGCGTCTGGTCGAGGCGTCCGATCAACTCGTCGGTCCAGGCGACTTCGCCGTCGTACGGGCGACTGGCGTACCG
>Ga0070699_100002603_pt1 | contig 16126 bp, 12 predicted proteins | sample KBSK1503metaG_FD_65473 | JGI IMG/M metagenome (GOLD analysis project Ga0070699, IMG submission 65473) | Corn, switchgrass and miscanthus rhizosphere microbial communities from Kellogg Biological Station, Michigan, USA - KBS K1-50-3 metaG | ecosystem: Host-associated > Plants > Roots >...
GGCGCTGGCCACCATGGCGGCGACGAACGCGCCGAGCAGCAGCTGGCCCTCGATGCCGATGTTCACCACCCCGGACCGCGAGCAGATCACGCCGGTGAGCGCGCCCAGCATGATCGGGATGGACTGGCTGAGCGTGCCCTGCAGCAGGTTCACCACGTTGAACGCGGTGGTCTGGCCGGCCCCCGCCCAGCAGAGCAGGGCCAGGACGAACAGGAACACCACGACGGCGATGCACACCCGCCGCCAGAGGCTGCTCAGCTTCACCACGGCCCGGAGCGCCGCCAGCACCAGCGTCAGCGCGCCGCACGCGAAGCAGGTCTCGGCGGCGGGCAGCGAGAGGTCAGGGATCGTGACCTTGGCGAATGGCTGGGAGAACGCGAAGGTCACGTCGCCGTGGTGCGCGAACAGGCCGAACACGAAGATGTCCGCCAGCCCGAACACCGCGAACGAGACCGGCGCCAGCCAGCGGCGCCACGGAGTGACCGGGGCGGCCTCGGCCCTTACCACGGGGGCATGCTCGGTGATGGTCATGCCAGCCCCTTCCCGGTCAGGCCCTCGACGCCCGCGGCCCGGGCCGCGCGCAGCCGGTAGATCGCCCGGATCAGCGGCGGCGCCGCGACGAACAGCACGATCAGCGCCTCCAGTACCTGCACGATTTCCACCGAGGTGTTGGTCTGGGCCTGCATCAGCGGCGCGCCGGCGTGAAACGCGCCGAACAGCAGCGCCGCGAGCACCACCCCGAGAGGGCGGCCCAGGCCCAGCAGCGCGACCGTGATCGCGTCGAAGCCGTAGGTGCCGTAGGTCTGGAAGTTGAGGCTGAATTCGGTGCCCTGGATGACCCCCGAGCCCGCCAGCCCGGCCAGCCCGCCGGCGATCAGCATCACCAGCACCCAGGATCGTTCCACGTTCATCCCCGCCACCCGGGCCGCGCTCGGGTTCTTGCCGATGGCGCGGAACTCGAACCCGGGCGTGGTCCGGTACAGCAGCCACCACACGCCGAACGCGCAGGCCAGGGCGACGAGGAACCCCGCGTTGATCCGCAGCGTCGGGCCGAACAGGTGCGGCAGGTGTGCGTGGCCGCCAATGACCGGGCTGATCAGGTCGCTCCGGCCTGGCCGCTGCATGACGTTGCCGAGCAGGAACGAGAGCAGGTAGGCCATGATGTAGTTGAGCATGATCGTGGTGATCACCTCGTGGGCGCCCGTCCTGGCCTTGAGCTCGCCGACCACCCAGCCGAGCACGGCGCCGCCGACGAAGCCGCCGACCACGCAGACGATCACGTGTATGACGGGCGGCAAGCTGATCCCGTAGCCGAGGTAGGTGCCCAGGATCGCGCCGCCGATGAACTGGCTCTGCGCGCCGATGTTGAACATGCCGGCCTGGTACGGGAGCGCGACCGCCAGCCCGGCCAGCAGCAGCGGCGTGGCCTGCACGCAGGTCTCGGACAGCGGGTTGAACACGGCGGCCAGGTAGCCGTCGTGGATGGCCGTGCTGAACGAGGCCTGCTGGAACAGCGCCGCCACCGTGTGCGGGTTGAAGATCGAGCCCTCGAACAGCGCCACGTAGGCACCGATGGCCGTGTCCCAGGCCTGGGCGATGGCCGCGCCGGGCGCGGAGAAGAGGTTGCCCCACGCGTGCAGCACCTTCGTGTTGGTGAACGCGTTCAGCAGGCCGCCGATCACGATGGCGGTGAAGATGGCCAGGAAGATCACCGTGACCGAATTGCCCTCGAGGATCGATTCCCTGAGGATCTGGCCGAACGACCTGCGGCTCTCCTCACTCCTTTTCTTCTGCTTCGTCGCGGTGGCCGACCCCGGTGAACCCGGGGATTCCGGGGAACCCGGCGGCGCCTGCTCGCTCATGCTTTCTCTCCCGCTTCCGGCTGGGCCGCTTCGGGCTGTGTCCCCGCCTCCGGCTGCGCCGCGTCCGGGGCGTCGATTTCCGCGCCCGCCATCAGCAGGCCGAGCTCCTCCACCGGCACCGAGGGCGGCCGGAAGCCGGTGATCCGGCCCTCGTACATGACCGCGATCCGGTCCGCGAGCGCGTAGATCTCGTCCAGTTCGGACGAGACGATGAGCACGGCCACGCCGTGGTCGCGCTGCCGCACGATGCGGCGGTGCACGAACTCGATCGAGCCCACGTCGAGGCCCCGGGTCGGCTGGCTGGCCACCAGCACCTTGTGCTCCCGGCCGAGTTCCCTGGCCAGGATGACCTTCTGCTGGTTGCCGCCGGACAGCGTGCCCACCGGCGCGTCCGCGGACTGGGTGCGGACGTCGAACTCCTGCACCCGCTCGGCCGCGTTGCTGGCGATGGCGCCCAGATGGAGGTTGAGGCCCGAGGAGAACGGCGGCCGGTCGTAACTGTCCAGGACCATGTTGTCGGCCACCGAGAAGGCGCCGACCAGCCCGTCGTCCTGCCGGTCCTCGGGGATGTAGGCGATCCCCGCGTGCAGCCGCTGCCGAGGCGTGCTGTGGGTGAGGTCGCGGCCGTCTAGCCGGATGTGCCCGGACGCGATCGGCCGCAGCCCCAGCAGCGCCTCGCACAGCTCGGTCTGCCCGTTGCCCTGCACGCCCGCCAGGCCGAGGATCTCGCCCGCGCGGACCTGGAACGACATCTCGTTGACCCAGACCCGGCCGGTCTCGTCCGCGACCGTGAGGTCCTCGACATCGAGCACCACGTCGCCGGGCCTGGCCACATCCTTGCTCACCTTCAGCTGCACGTTCCGGCCGACCATCATCGCGGCGAGCTCGTCCTCGGTGGCGGACGGGGGCTTGTTGCCGACCACCGCGCCGCGGCGCAGCACGGTGATCGTGTCCGCGATGGCCTGGACTTCCTTGAGCTTGTGCGAGATGAAGACGATGGACGTCCCGCCCTCCTTGAGCTGCCTGATGATGCGGAACAGGTCTTCGGTCTCGGCGGGGGTGAGCACTGCGGTCGGCTCGTCGAGGATCAGCACTGACGCGTCCCTGACCAGCGCCTTGATGATCTCGACCCGTTGCTGGATGCCGACCGGCAGGTTCTCCACCAGCGCGTCCGGGTCGACCTCGAGCCCGTAGCGCCTGGACAGCTCGCGCACGTCGCGGCGGGCCTTGCGCCGGTCGAGCAGGCCGGATGGCCGGGTTTCCTCCATACCGAGGGTGACGTTCTCCGCGACCGTGAACACGGGCACGAGCGTGAAGTGCTGGTGCACCATCCCGATGCCGGCCGCGATAGCGTTCTTCGGCGAGGTGAACTGGGCCTTCTTGCCGTCGAGCAGGATCTCGCCCTCGTCCGGCTGCAGCAGCCCGTACAGGACGTTCATCAGGGTCGTCTTGCCGGCGCCGTTCTCACCGAGCAAGGCGTGCACCTGGCCCGGTGACACCGAAAGATCGATCCGGTCGTTGGCCACCAGCGAGCCGAACCGCCTGGTGATGCCCTTCAGCTCAAGTTCCACGTCGACCCTCAGGAGCCCTTAGATCCGTTAGCGCCGTTGTGGCAGCGGTGCGGCGTCGCGCCGCACCGCTGCCACAAGTACTTTTACCCGGATACCGCGCTCTTGGTCGGTGTCTGGATCGAGCCGTTCTGGATGCCCGTGCTGATCTGCTGGAGCTCCGACTTCAGCGAGGCAGGCACCTTGCTGTCGAAGTCGTGGAACGGGGCCAGCGACACGCCGCCGTTGGCCAGCGTGCCGATGTAGTTGCCGCCCTTGAACGAGCCGCCGGCCGCGGCCAGCACCGCGGTCTTCACCGCCAGCGTCTCGCCCTTCAGCACGCTGGTGATGAAGTACTTGCAGTACGCCGCCGCGCTGACGCAGCCGTCGAGGTCCACCCACTCCATGTTCACCTTCTGGCTGCCGGCCGCGACGTCCGCCTGCTGGACCGCCTTGGCGGCGCCGAGGCCGACGTTACCCGCCACCGGGAAGATGATGTCCGCGCCCTCGCTGATGAACGTCTGGGTGAGGGTCTGGCCCTTGGTCTGGTTGGTGAAGTCGCCGGTGAACGAGCCCTTCTGGGTCTTCTCGTCCCAGCCGAGCACCTGCACGTGCGTACCGTGCTTCTGGTTGTAGTACTGCACGCCGTCCCAGTAGCCGTCCATGTAGATCGTCACGGTCGGGAACTCCTGCCCGCCGAACGTCGCGACCTTGCCGGTCTTGCTCATGCCGGCGGCCAGGTAGCCGCCTAGGAAGGCGTCCTGCACGGTGTTGAACACCAGCGCGTCCACGTTCGGCAGCGTCGGCTTGTAGCTGAAGTCCACGATCGAGAACTTCTGGCTCGCGTTCGCCGTGGCCGCCGCCTTCGTCGCGTCGCCCATCGCGAATCCGAGGCTGACGATGATGTTGCACTTCTGGCCGATGAACGTGTTGATGATGGGTGTGTAGTCGGACGACGACGTCGACGTCGAGAACTTGACACTGATGTTGCTGTTGGCCGCCTGGGCCGCCTGCATGCCCGCCCACGCCGCGGCGTTGAACGACCTGTCGTCGACCCCGCCGGTGTCGCTGACCATGCAGCCGAGGAACTTGCCGGTGGTCGCGGCCGAGCTGCCCGAGCCGGCCGGCGCGCTCGACGAGGTGGCGCCGGCGGACGGGGCCGAGCTTTTGCTGCTGCCGCACGCGGCGATGAGCACCGTCGCGGACACGGCCAGCGCCGCGGTGGCCCATGCGCTGTGTTTCACGCTTACCTCCACTGGGCCAGCACGCCGCAGCGCCTGGCCTCGCATTCGTCCTAGGTTGTCCCGCAGGTTATGCCTGGTCGTCTCCGCTGGGAAGGGGACACGCGGCTATCTGGCCTGCTCGTTGCCGAATCGGAACCCGAACATGATGGCAATCCTGGCCTGTCGGACATAGACCGGGGGTTTGCGCGCCGGGTCTTTGGTGCCTTCGTACAAGGCTCGCGGCGGTTACAGGCTGGCGAGGTCCTGCGCTGACGCAGGGTACTCCGCGGTCGTGCTGTTCGGCGCCGGCACGCCGGGGAAGTCGACGATGGCGGTCAGCCCGCCGCCCGGTGTCTCGGCCAGCCTGGCCGTGCCGCCGTTCGAGGTGACCAGGCGGTGCACGATGGCCAGGCCGAGCCCGGTGCCGTTCGGGTTCGAGGTGGTGAAGCGCAGGAAGGCACGCTCCCGGTCCTCGGCGTTCATGCCCGGCCCGTTGTCGGTGACGGTGATCCGCGCGCCGGCCGCCGCGTCCGCCGTGGTCACCACGACCTGGTCGCCCGTTGAGAGCGCTTCGAGCGCGTTGGCGATGAGGTTGTCCAGCACCTGTTCCAGGTGTCCCTCGCCGATCCAGGCCCGCGCTTCCCTGCTGCCTCCCTTTCTTGCCTCGTCCCTGACGAAGAGCGCGATGCCGCGGTCGTCGGCCACCGGGTGCCAGGCTGCGACCCGCTCCCTGGCCACCTCGGCCACGTCCACCGAGGCGGGCACGGGCACCACGTTCTCCGCGCGCGCCACCGCCAGCAGGCCGTCCACCAGGCGGGACAGCCGGGCCAGCTCCTCGAGCGCGCCGGCCAGCTCATGCCCGGTGACCGGGTCCGTATCCGCGGCGAGCAGGTCGAGGCGCAGCCGCAGCGCGGCCAGCGGGGTGCGTAGCTGATGCGACACGTCCGCGATCACAGCCCGGTTCCCGTGCACCAGGGCCTCAAGTCGCCCGGCCATGGTGTTGAACGTCGTCGCCAGGCGGCGCAGCTCCGGCGGCCCGGAATCGACCACGGCCCGGATGGCCAGGTCGCCTTCGGCCAGCCGTCCCGCCGCGCTGTCCAGCCCGGCCAGCGGCCTGCTCACCCACCGGGCCAGGCCGAAGGCCAGCAGGGTCGCGCCGATCATGGCCAGCAGGGCGATCGTCCCCAGGACGACCCAGAGCTTGATGACGTCGCCGTTCAGTGACCTGGTCGACCTGGCCAGGATCACGGTGCCCACCAGGCCATACTTGCCCCGCAGGAAGACGGGCATGGCCGCGGCCACCCGCGATCCTATGGTCTCCGTGACCGGCTGGATCGGGAGGTTCGCCTTCCGGGCGAGCTCGCCCCTGTCATTCGCCTTGATGGCCAGTTGGACCCAGTGGCCGGCCGACATGCCCTTGTCGACCAGCCGGTTGCCTTTCTGCGGGTCGCCCGCGAAGATCAGCAGGCCATCGCCGGCCCGCTGAGTCTGGGTGATCAGCCCGATCAGCGGGGCATCGGCCTGGCCGTCCAGCCGCGCCTGGGCGATCGCGGCGTCCGCGCGCGCCATGCCCGCCGTGGCCTGGATGAACGAAGCCCGGTCGTGCCCGGCCGCGTCGAGCGTCAGCGGCACCACGGCGCCCACCAGCACCGCGGCGGTGAACGCCAGCAGGACCAGCAGGATCCGCTTGGTCACGACGCACCGCCCTGATCGGCGAGCCGGAAGCCGTGCCCGTAGACGGTCTCGATCAGGCCAGGGTCACCGAGCTTCTTCCGCAGCGCCGCCATGTGCACGTCGAGCACCTTGGTCGGGCCGTACCAGTGCTCGTCCCAGGCGCGCTCGAGCATCTCCTGGCGGCTGACCACCCGCCCCGGGTCGCTGGCCAGGCACTCCAGGATGGCGAACTCCTTGGGGGTCACGGCGATCTGGTTCCCGTTCACGCTGACCTTGTGCGTTCGCAGGTCGACGGTGAGCGGGCCGTGCTGCAGCACCTGGGCGTGGCCGGCCGGCTGCTTGCTGCGGCGGAGCACGGCCCTGATCCTGGCCAGCAGCTCCTGCAGCCCGAACGGCTTGATCAGGTAGTCATCGGCGCCCTCGTCCAGAGCCAGCACCCGGTCGGTTTCCTCGCCCCGGGCCGTCACGATGATGATGGCCGCGTCGCAGGCCTGGCGGAGCCGCCGGCAGACCTCCACGCCGTCCATGTCGGGCAGGCCGAGATCGAGCAGGAAAACGTCGGGGACCGGCCAGTCGAGAGCCGCCTTGCCGGTGGTGACGCTGCCGGTCTCGTAGCCGGCCCGAGTCAGGCCGCGGACCAGCTGAGTGGCGATACCAGGGTCGTCTTCCACTACAAGGACCCGGCCGAGACGCGCGTTCACGGGCTCCACGTTAAGCACGAAACCCGCCGGCACCCAACCCGGCGCAGATCTTAACCACATCTGAACTTCTTCCAGTGTGGGTCCTAGCAAGTCGTTGGGCATGATTTATAGCAGAGTTCCTTGCTCTTAGCGCGAACCGCCTCCCTGCGGCGGCCGCGCAGGACGTGAGAAGGGTCCGGTCGGATAAGGCAACCCTGCAGCCTTATCCGACCGGACCCTAGTCCTTTTCTAGGCGTCCTTTAGAGTCATCACGTGATCATCGACTGGCCAGCACTCCGCGCCGCCGCCGCGGCCGCGGCGGAACACGCCTACGCTCCATATTCCGGGCTCCGGGTCGGCGCGGCCGGCCAGGCGGCCGATGGCCGCGTCGTCACGGGCTGCAACGTGGAGAACGCATCCTACGGCCTGACCTTGTGCGCCGAATGCGGCCTGGTCTCTGCTCTCTACGCCTCCGGCGCCGGGGCTCTTCACGCCTCCGGCGCCGGTGCGCCGCCCGCCCCCGCCCCCGGCGCCGGTGCGCTGCGAGCGGTGGCCGTCGTCGCGGGCGATGGCAAGCCGCTGCTGCCCTGCGGCCGCTGCCGCCAGCTGCTGCTCGAGGCCGGCGGCGGCGACCTGCTGGTCGACACCGCGGACGGTCCGGTCGAGCTGAAGGTCCTGCTCCCGGCCGCCTTCACCGATACCGACCTCGCCGCCCGGCGGGAGGAGCGGTGACCGACGCCGTCTCGCTCATCAGGGCCAAACGGGACGGGCAGCGGCTCGACGACGACGACATCAACTGGCTGTTCCAGGCGTACGCCCGGCACGAGGTCGCGGACGAGCAGATGTCGGCTCTGCTGATGGCGATCTACTTCCGCGGTCTTGACCCCGCGGAGCTGCGGACCTGGACCGCGGCCATGATCGCCTCGGGGGACCGGCTGGACCTGTCTTCGGTCGGCAGGCCCACCGTGGACAAGCACTCGACCGGGGGAGTGGGCGACAAGGTCAGCCTGATCCTCGCGCCGCTGGTCGCCGCGTGCGGCGCCGCGGTGCCGCAGCTGTCGGGCCGCGGGCTCGGGCACACCGGCGGCACCCTGGACAAGCTCGAGTCGATCCCCGGCTTCCGCGCCGGGCTGACCCCGGACGAGACGCTCGCCGTGCTGGCCAGCGTCGGCTGCGTGATCTGCGCGGCCGGCTCCGGGCTGGCCCCGGCCGACCGCAGGCTCTACGCGCTGCGCGACGTCACCGGGACGGTCGAGTCGATCCCGCTCATCGCCAGCTCGATCATGTCCAAGAAGATCGCCGAGGGAACCAGCGCGCTCGTCCTCGACGTCAAGGTCGGCAGCGGCGCGTTCATGACCAGCTACGAGCGGGCGCGCGAGCTCGCCGAGACGATGGTCGCCCTCGGCGAGGAGCACGGCGTGCGCACCAGGGCCCTGCTGACCAGGATGGACGTCCCGCTGGGTCGCGCGGTCGGCAACGCGGTCGAGGTGGAGGAGTCGGTCCAGGCGCTGCAGGGCCACGGCCCCGACGACCTGATGGAGGTCACCCTCGCGCTGGCCAGGCAGATGCTCGCGCTGGCCGGCATCGCTGGCGACACAGCTGGCGATCCGGCCGCGGCCATCGCGGACGGCCGGGCGCTGGCCGCCTACCGGGCGATGGTCCGCGCGCAAGGCGGCGACCCGGACGCCGCGCTGCCCCAGGCGGCGCACACCCAGGTGTGGCCGGCGCCCGCGTCCGGCTGGCTGACCAGCCTGGACGCCCTGGCGGTCGGCATCGCGGCCTGGCGGCTCGGCGCAGGCCGGGCGCGCAAGGAAGACGACGTCAGCGCGTCCGCGGGCATCATCTGCCTGGCCAAGCCGGGCGAGGCGGTGCAGGCCGGCCAGCCGCTGCTCGAGCTCCGCGCCGACGAGCCGGAGCGCTTCGGCCCGGCCCTGGCCGCCCTGGAGGGCGCGGCCGCGGTCAGCGACCAGGGCCCGCCGCCGCCGATCTCCCCGGTCATCGAGGAAGTCGGTCCCGCGTAGCAGAATAGGCAGATGCCGACACTTGCCGAGATCAGGACCGTCCCGAAGGTCCTGCTGCACGACCACCTGGACGGCGGCCTGCGTCCGCAGACCATCCTCGAGCTGGCCCGCGAGACGGGCTACAACGGCCTGCCCGCCGACAACGCGGAAGAGCTGACGCAGCGGCTCACCGAGGGTGCGCACCGCGGTCACCTGGAGATCTACCTGGACGCCTTCCGGCACACGGTCGGGGTAATGCAGACCCCTGAGGCGCTGCGCCGGGTCGCCGCCGAATGCGCCGAGGACCTGGCCGCCGACGGGGTCGTGTACGCCGAGGTGCGGTTCGCGCCCGAGCTGCACACCGAGCGCGGGCTCAGCCTGGACGAGGTGGTCCAGGCCGTGCTCGACGGGTTCCGGCAGGGCAGCGAGGGGCGAGGTATCACGGTGTACTCCCTGCTCACGGCCATGCGGACGGCGGCCAGGTCGCTGGAGATCGCCGAGCTCGCGGTGCGCTACCGGGACCAGGGCGTGGTCGGATTCGACATCGCGGGCGCCGAGGCGGGCTGGCCGCCGAGTCGGCACCTGGACGCCTTCCAGTACATCAAGCGGGAGAACTTCCACATCACCATCCACGCGGGCGAGGGGTTCGGGCTGCCGTCGATCTGGGAGGCGGTGCAGTGGTGCGGCACCGAACGGCTGGGCCACGGCGTGCGCATCGTGGACGACATCCAGATCAGCCAGGAGGGCAACGTCCGGCTCGGGCGGCTATCCGCCTACATCCGCGACCTCCGGATCCCGCTGGAGATGTGCCCGACCTCGAACGTGCAGACCGGCGCGGCCCCTTCGATCGCGCTGCACCCGATCCGGCTGCTCCGCCAGCTGTCGTTCCGGGTCACGGTGAACACCGACAACCGGCTGATGAGCCAGGTCACGCTGAGCTCGGAGTTCCACCGGCTCGTCACGGAGTTCGGCTACGGCTGGACGGACATCGAATGGCTGACGATCAACGCGATGAAGAGCGCGTTCGCGGGCTTCGACGAGCGGCTGCGCCTCATCAACACGGTGATCAAGCCGGGCTTCGCCACCGCCCGCGCGATGAGTGACGCGGTGGTCCCGGTCGGTCTGCTCGGGGGGCCGCCGTCGGATTAAACGCGAAAAATCATCCCGAACGGGCGCAGTTTTCTCTCCCTCCTCACGCGCCACGAAAGGCGGGGAAGACGCTGCGCATTGCCGGAACGATTCGGCATGATGGAGGCTGGCCACTGTTCGAAGTCGTGCACTTGCGAACGGGGGTGAGGGAGGGCCGAGATGGGGTCGCAGCAAGGCCGTGAGCCGCTGCGTAGATGGGATCCGGAGCGGATCGGGCCGTACGTGGTGCTCGGCCGCCTCGGCTCCGGGTCGATGGGCCAGGTCTACCTGGGACGTTCGCCGGCCGGCCGGCTGGTCGCGGTCAAGACGATCAGGGTGGAGCTGGCCGAGGAGGCCGGGTTCCGGACCCGGTTCGCCCAGGAAGTGGCGGCCGCGCGGAAGGTGAGCGGCGTGTTCACCGCCGCGGTGGTGGAGGCCGACCCCGAAGCCGACCTGCCCTGGCTGGCCACGGCGTACGTGCCGGCGCCCTCGCTGGCCCGGCTGGTGCTGGCCTGCGGCCCGCTGCCGGTGACCACGGTGCGGTGGCTGGCCGCCGGGTGTGCGGAGGCGCTCGCCTCGATCCACGGGGCGGGCCTGGTGCACCGCGACCTGAAGCCGTCCAACGTGCTGGTCGCGCCGGACGGGCCGAGGGTGATCGACTTCGGCGTGGCCCGGGCGGCCGAGCGGATGGGCCGCACCACCGCGCGCGGAGCTGTCGGTACCCCGGCCTACATGGCGCCCGAGCAGGCCAGGGACACCCGCGAGGCGTCGGTGGCCAGCGACGTGTACTCGCTCGGCGCGACCCTGCTGTTCGCGGCCACCGGGCACCCGCCGTACTCCGGCGCCTCGGTGATGGACGTGCTGGCCCGGCTGGCAACCGAGGAACCCGACCTGTCCGGCCTGCCCGGGGAGCTGTCCGAGCTGATCGTCGCGTGCCTGCACCGGGTGCCGCGGCAGCGGCCGACCTCCTCGGCGATGCTGATCCAGCTCGGCGACTTCACCGTGGCCCAGGGCGGCCCGGACGAGGAGCACTCCTACCTGCCGGACAAGGCGATGGCGCTGATCGCCGAGTACCGGCGCAGCCCCCAGATCGGCCCGCTCGGCGAGTTCGCCGACGAGCGCAGCGACGATGCCACCTCCGCCTCCTACACCGAACTTCCCGCCTCCTACCGCCCCGCCCCCCGTCGCAAGCCCGGTCACGGCAAGCCCGGTCACGGCGAGCCCGGTCACGGCAGGCCCGGCCCCGGCTCCGGCTCCGGGTCCACCGGCGGGCACCAAGGCTCCGGCTGGCGGCGGTGGCTGCGGGCGCACATGGCCTGGGCCGGCTGGGCCTCCGTTGGGGCGGCCCTGGTCGTGGTCGGCGTCATCCTCGGTTCCGCCCTCAGCAGCTCGAGCTCGCCGAACACGCTGTCGGGCCAGGGCGGGCCGCCCGGCGGGCCGCCCCCGGCGCCGAAGACCGTGTGCGGCCCGTCCGGCCACGCCGGCGGACCCGGGGCGTGCATGGTGAAGCAGAGCCAGGGCACGACGGGCACCGCGTGGGTCGTCCAGGCCAGCGGCTTCGAGTCCGGTCAACCGGTCACCGTCTCGCTGAGCTTTAACAGCCCGCCGCAGGTCGTGCCGGCCCAGACGTTCACCCGCACCGTCCGCATGACGCCGTCCACCGGGACCTTCCAGCTGAACATCAACCAGCTCTTCCCCGGCGCGCTCCGGCTCGGGCTGTTCAACGTCCAGGTCACGGGATCGGGCGGCCGCGAGGCCAGCACGACGTTCATGGTGATCCCGGGTTAACCCTGAGTCCACCAGAGGTCTTCCTGGCGGGAGCGCCAGGCGGGGTCGTCCAGCCTGCTCAGGTCGGCGGAGGTGATGATCCCGTGCTCGATCAGGATCCTGACGGCCACCTCGTCCGAGAGGCGGACGTCGGCCGCGGCCAGGCCGCGGTCGCCGATCTTGCGCCGGAGTACCTTGATGTGCTCGGCCACCCGGGCCGAGAGCAGGTCACGGTACTCCGGGTCGGCGTCGAACCGCTCCAGCTCGTGATAGGCGCCGGTGACCTCCAGGGCGCCCCGGGCGATCTCCGGTGTGCGCGGCAGCGGCCTGGTCGCGCTCGGATCGTCCAGCCACGGGCGGCACCAGATGAGCGCGACCAGGAAGAGCTTGGTCATCGGGTCCAGGTAGAACGGCAGCAGCGTCCCGTCGCCGTCCCTTGCCGCCAGGCCCGGCCCGTCTGCCTCCCCGGCCACGTCTCCGCCGTCCGGCCTGGCGTAGCCCGATCCCGCATGCCCCGAACCCGGACCCGCGTGGCCCGGTCCCGCATGACCCGTCCCAGGACCCGCATGCCCCGAACCCGCATGCCCCGAACCCGCATGCCCCGAACCCGCATGCCCCGGTCCTGCCTGGCCTGACCCGGCCCTGGCCGCCTGCCCCGCCCCGGTCAGCACCGCTCCCGCTCCGGCATCGCGAAGATCCGGCTGGCCCGCTGGGCCGGCGGCACAGACCTCGTCGGTCCACTCGCCCTCGTCGGCCAGCCCGGTGGCGGCCAGCCTCCCCCTGGTCAGCCCTTTCCCGGCCAGTTGCGTTTTATCGGCCCGGCCTGCCCGGTGCCCGGCGGTCGGCTCCTCATACTGGCCGGTGACCGTCACCATCAGCGCCTGGCCCTCGTCGAGCATGGTGCGCGAGCCGACCAGGGCCGTGCCCGCGTGCACGAACCAGCCGTTGGCGGGCTCGCCGTCGTGCTCCATCCGGGGCAGCCTGACCTGGTAGCCCTCGCCCTCGACGTACAGTGCGTGGGTGCGGCTGATGTTGGCGATCCAGATGCCGGCCGCCATCACGGTCACCAGGCCCGCCCGCCGGGAGAGTCCCCGGCCGGCCGCGACGATCAGGTCGACTCCGGGACCCCGGCCGAACACCAGCCGGGTGCCCTCGGCGACCAGCATCTTCTGACCTGACGCCGTGCTGACGTGCGAGCTCAGTGGCATAGTAAGATCCCGGCTATCCGGCACAACATCGGTTTAGTCTAGGCCGGATTCTCTTCGCGGGGCGGATCAGAGGTAACCCCGGACTCGGGGATACCCCGGGTTGATACGTCCTGATTAGCTGTAGTTGGCAGGGTGCCGGGTTCGGCGGTAGAGCATCACCCACTGTAGATGTGGGGGGGCCAGTCTGGAGCGCTGGTGATGCCCACGGGAACCGCCTCGGAGCCCGGTGCCCTGCCCGAAAGACTGAGCCAGGAAAACTGAGCCAGGAAAACTGAGCCAGGAAAACTGAGCCAGGAAAACTGGGTCCGGAAGCCTGAGCCGGGAAGGCAGTGCCCCGGCGAGCCGCTAGATCTGGCCGAACAGGCGGTCGCCCGCGTCCCCGAGGCCGGGCACGATGTACCCCTTCTCGTTCAGCCGCTCGTCGACGGCGGCGGTCACCACCCGTACCTCGTCGGCGGCGAAGGCCGCCTCCACGTGTCGCAGCCCCTCCGGCGCGGCGAGCAGGCAGATCGCGGTGATCGAGGCCGCGCCGCGGTTGGCCAGCATGCTGATGACGGTGGCCAGCGTGCCGCCGGTGGCCAGCATCGGGTCGAGCACGAACGTGTCCCGCCCGGTCAGGTCGGCGGGCAGCCGGTCCGCATAGGTGGATGCGACCAGCGACTCCTCGTCCCGGCGCAGCCCGACGAAGCCGACGTCGGCCATTGGCAGCAGCCGGGTCATGCCATCCAGCATGCCGATCCCGGCCCGCAGCACGGGCACGATGAGCGGCACCGGCCGGGCCAGCTTGACGCCGCTGGCCATGCCCACCGGAGTGGTGACCGACACAGGCTGTGTCCGCATCTCACGTGTCGCCTCGTAGGCGAGCAAGGTCACCAGTTCGGCCGTCAGGCTGCGGAACGTCGCGGTATCGCTGGCGGCGTCGCGCAGCGCGGTGAGCTTGTGGGTAACCAGCGGATGGTCAATGACGAGCGTACGCATAGAAAGCTAGTGTGGCAGGCGAGTCCTCCCGTGGCCACCGCCCCGCCCTCACCGAGCACCGTCCGTGACACGGCTTGCCTGCGCGGTCGCGCAGCACCGCCCGGCTCGATGCCCGCAGGTGCGATCGCACCGACGTCAGGCCGGACATCAGTCACTCCGGCACCACCCGTAGTACACCCATAAAGCCTTGAATGCCGCGTTCAAGTCGTTCCAGGGGCGCGTCGGCTATCTACTCGCGGCTTTCGCGCGTGCTCGCGTGATCGTGGATCGCTGCACCCCTGATCAGGGGTGCAGCGATCCACGATCCTGCTGCCGCCTGGCGGGTCACCTCAGCCGTCACGCCAGCCCCGCGGGAACAGGCCGGCGCGGCCGGGCCGATCCTCCAGTGTCAAAACACCCCCATGGAGTGTGCAAGAGCCCGCAATCACGGGCGCCGTGACAGCTGTGGCACCTGATGCGGGCACCCGTGCCCGGAACGACGCGGGTTATCTCCCTACGCGCCCCTGAAGCTGCATGAACGTGGCAGCCATACCTAATGAGTTCGGGTGACTGGGCGGCAAGGCTCGTATCACCGGTCCCGGCAGTGAGACGGGGGGCGCAGGGCACCAGAGGGAGGCAGAGCCGCGCCGTCCGTCCATGATCAACTTAAAAGCCTGCGGCATCACGCTGCGGAACAGGCAACGGTCAGGCCTGGGGGCGGGCGCGAACCGACGCGCGGGAGCGGGCCAGGTCCAGCTCGATGCGGCGGGCGGTGGCGAGCAGCGGCTGCAGCAGTTCCTCGACGATGCTGTTCAAGGTGCGCCGGCCGGCATGGGTCGAGACGTTGACGGCCGCGATGACCTGGCCGTCAGCGTCGCGGATGGGGGCCGCGATCGACCGAAGCCCTTCCTCTAGTTCCTGGTCCACCAAGGCCCAGCCCTGGCTGCGGATCTTGCGCAGCTCGCGCCGGAGCGCGGTCGCGCTGGTGATGGTGTGCCCGGTCAGGCCGCGCAGGCTGGCCGATTCCAGGTACTCGTCGAGGCGTTCTTCGGCCTGCGCGGCCAGCAGCACCCGGCCCATCGAGGTGGCGTAGGCCGGGAACCTGGTTCCGACGCTGATCGTCACGGTCATGATCCGCTTGGTGGGGACGCGGGCGATATAGATGACGTCGTCGCCGTCGAGCTCGCACACTGACGAGGACTCATGCACCTGCTCGACCAGCTGCTCCAGGTGCGGCATGGCCACCTCTGGCAGGGTCAGGCTGGACAGGTACGCGTAGCCGAGCTCGAGGATCTTGGGCCGCAGCGCGAACCTGCTGCCGTCGATGCGCATGTAGCCGAGCTGGACCAGGGTGCGCAGGAACCTCCGCGCCGCGGCCCGGCTCAGGCCGGTGCTCGTGGCCACCTCGCTGAGCGTCAGGTTCGGGTGCTCGGCGTCGAAGGCACGGATCACCGACAGGCCGCGCTCGAGTGACTGGACGAAGTCCCCGTCATGACTTTGATCCTGGTTGTCAGTCAAGGAGGGCCTCCTGGCTCGGTCGATGACATCATAGACCCGGCATCACCCGTTCGCTTTCTGAACTATCGTGCGTCTAACGTACAAGCGCATCCAAGGAGCGGTCATGGCACTCATGGACGAGTCGGTCTGGCGCGGCAAGATTTTCTCCGGCGGCTGGGTCGGCGGAGATCTCGGGACCGGCCTCGACGCTTCGGTCATTGAGCCCGCCACCGGGCAGGAGATCGGCCGGACCGGCATCGCCACCCCAGCGGACGTCGCCCGGGCGGCGCAGATCGCGGCCGCCGCGCAGCCGGCCTGGGCCGCGACCCCTCATACCGAACGGTCCGCCATCTTGCGCCGCGCCGCGGACATCTGGCTGGCCCACGCGGCCGACATCGAATGGTGGGGGATCAGGGAGAGCGGCAAGATCCCGCCGGCCATGCAGTTCGAGACGCACGTCGCCACCCAGGAGATCTACGAGGCGGCCACGCTGCCCTCGCGGGCCTACGGCGAACTGCTGCCGAGCGAGCAGCCGCGGCTGAGCTTCGCCGAGCGGGTCCCGGTCGGGGTCACCGGCGTCATC
>Ga0070699_100002604_pt1 | contig 16117 bp, 15 predicted proteins | sample KBSK1503metaG_FD_65473 | JGI IMG/M metagenome (GOLD analysis project Ga0070699, IMG submission 65473) | Corn, switchgrass and miscanthus rhizosphere microbial communities from Kellogg Biological Station, Michigan, USA - KBS K1-50-3 metaG | ecosystem: Host-associated > Plants > Roots >...
CGATCGGGAGTCGACGGGGGCGAAGAGGTCGCAGTCCATCGGGCGCGGCTCACCCCAGCCCATCTCGCGCCAGGTCTCCGCATCCTCTTTCGTGAAGTTGGTGGAGTACTCCGTGATCCAGAACAGGTCGAAGCCCTTCACGTTCAGAATCACCGCTTTCACCTCAGGCCGGTCGGGGTCGCTTGGGCTCTCCTCCCGGCGTCCCTGCGCCCAGCGCAAGAGCTGGTTTAGAACGATGGTGAGGAAGCTGGACTTGGTGCCCACGCCTGCGATGCCAGTGACGTTCAAGTGGCCGCCCTGGGCCCCTAGTAGGTAGTCGGTGTCGATGAACGCGCGCCCCGCGGTGCGGCTCCCACCGTTGCGGACAAGACCGACGACCATGGGCGAAGCCATCTCGTCGAAGCCGTATGCGACCCGTGTGTGCTCCTCGGCCGCCGGGTGCACAGTCGCGTCTTCCCTCGGTGGCGCGAACACAGTCGGCCGGGAGGCGAGCAGTCGGACCTGGGCATAGGTAACACCTTTTGAGTCGAGGGAGACCAACTCGTCGGGCCTCGTATCGAAACGATCGGCCTCCTCGATGATGCTCGAGCGACGGGAGCGTCGGTAGACCTCAGTGACGAGACCATAGAACTCGATTGGCTCGCCGCCAGCCTCACTCTGGGCGCGCACGAGCTGGGTCTTCTCCACTAGCTCCCGCTCGCCCGCCCAGAAGTAGAAGGTGTCGGTCGTAGACTCCAGCCCGCCGGGCGCCCCGACGCGACCGATTGCCCCGTCCATGGGAGCGGGCGCCTCAATGATCTCCGGCTCTGGCGTCGCCTTCGTCTGCTTGTTCGTGACTATGGCCTTGGCCATCGGGGTCCCCTCCTCTCTAATGTGCGAGCAGCAGGCGCAGTGCCGCTGCCCGCTGCTCGATGGGTGGAAGCAACGCGTGCAACTGCTCTTCCGCCCTCACGATCGGCTCGAGCGATACGGCCGCGCGGCCATAGCTCAGCTCGCGGCAGCGGATGGACCGCAGGAAGTTCGAGAGTGCCGAGAGCTCGGCTGTTCTCTCGCTGGGGCTTGGAAAGCGGCGCTCGAGATATTCGAGCGGCACTGAGAGGCGGACGAGGCCCTGGCCGGGCCCCATCAGCTCCCCCTCCCCCAGCCGTAGGTACCAGCTCACGATCTGAGCGTTCTTGACCTGCAGCAGAAAAGCCGGCGTCCGCTCCCCGGGCCGCAGTTCGTACAGCATCGAGGTGAGGGGCGCAGGCAGGTAGTGGCGCAGAACCTGCTTCACCATCCCGACGGCGGGTTGGCGCTGGGACTCGATCGTGACTAGCCGTCTCTCGAGGAGGCCGTCGGCGAGCGCCGGCGTGCTCGCGTCGCGAAGCAGCAGCTGCCGCTCCAAACCCTCCATCTCTGCCTTCGCAAAGTCCCAGGCGCGGCGGCGGATCATCTCGAAGTCGTGCGACTCGATATCGCTCTCGCGTGCGACCAGCCTGATGCCGAGTTCGGCGACGGCCTGGGCGAGCTCAAGGGTGAGCTCGGTGCCCATCTCATTGGCCGCGACACATAAGACGCAGTCGGTGCGCTGACCGTCCGGTCGCCGCTCCAATCGGCGGCCCTCGAGCCGCAGCTCCACCGCGCCGACCGCAGCCAGGATCAGGGGTCGCAGCGTCCCCCCGACCCGGATCACGCCTACGGTCCGCGAGTGCAGGCTTCCGTCGATGAACCGGGTGGGTGGGGCGCTGGGGATCCCTGCGCTCGGGATTGGCGCCCACTCCCAGGCAGGCACTTCGTAGCTCGCTTGTTCGAGGCGCGACCTCTGCGCCTCCTCATCGTCAGCCTCCGCAGAGTCGACCGGAGGGAGTTTCAGGAAGCCCGCATCGTTGACGGGAGTGAACCGGAGCCGGTGTCCGAGGCCCGCCGCGACCTGCATGGGGCAAGCCTAACAGGTTCGCGAACACCGTTGGCATTATTGTTCTGATAAACTCGACGAATGGGGGCGCGCGACCTCAACCAGATGCGAGCTCGGCTTGTCAGCCTCCGGGACCAGCGCAACCGAATGGTCCATCGCGCGTCCGAGATGGAACGGCACGCGTCCGAAGAAGTTGAGGGCGCGAAGGCTCAACTCGATCGGCTGCGCTTAGAGCTGGTGCGTGCGCAGCACGAGCTGGCCGAGCTCAAGCCTGAGGTGGACGCCTTCGAGCGGGGCCAAGCCCCGACCGGTGGCGAGGCGAGCTGGCAAGCCACTTGGCGCGAGGCGGCCTCGAGGCTCACGCAAGCTGAGCAGGGTCGCGCACATCTGGAGGCCCAGGTCGTGGTCGCGGAGCGTCAGCTGCAACGGGCCCTCGCCGACCAGGAACGGGCCACAGCCGACGAGGCCAGAGCACTGGCGAGAGTCGAGCAGGAGATCGCTGAACTAACCGTCGAGGTCGGACGGGAGCAGGCCGAGCGGCCGCCTGTCGAGGCTGCCGACCCTAAGTTCCGCGACATTCTCATAGAGAGACTTGAGCACCTCGAGGCTGAGCGGAGGTGGATCGGCGAGGAGATCGCACAGCGCGACGAGCGGCTACGCCGTATCAGCGCTGAGGCAGCCCAGATCCGGTCGCTTTTGGAATTACACACTCCCGACTGGGGCAGGGCCGCCCTCGACTCATTGGCACCTGATTCCCCGCCCGACCGTGCGGTCCCTGCCTGGAAACAGGGCGTTCTCGAGATCCTTGGTGCCGCAAGCAAGCCGCTCCACTACCGCGAGATCGCGGAGCAACTGGCAGCGACGGGCCGCTCGCTCGGCGGTCAGGACCCGGCGGAGACTCTGGTCGCCGCCATCGGTCGCGACCGGGACTTCATCCGTGTCGGCCGAGGCACCTACTGGCTTCGCTCCCGCCCGTTGGTTCACCCGCGCTTACGGAACGGCAGTCGCGACTGACAGTCTTCAGGAAGATCTATTCGGTCTCCCGATGTTTCCGCCCGGTGTCACTCACCTCGTATAAACGATTTCGTCATCGACCGCCCTTCACAAATCTTGGTGCGTTACGGGCACCAGGTGCCAGGCATGAGCTCGAAATCGTAGCTATTAGTTCTTGTTCAGCCCAAATTCGCGCGTCAGCAGTTTGCGCTTCCACCAGGCTTCAATTTCTTCGATGCGATGAGTTGGAAGTGCGGTGTTGACAACCTCGAGAACCGATACCTGGTACCGAGCGCCCTTTCGACGGCGCAGTTCTACATTGCCACCGTGACCGGTTTGTGCATAAGCCATGAAGCGGGCCAGTAGGCTCTCTTCGCCCTTGGCCGAGCCCACGTATTGTTCGCCGGTGGCCTTGTCGACCAGCACGTAGATTCCCTTCACCTCGCTAAGGCGCTGTTGCCAGCTCGAATAAAGCCCTGGAACTTGATCGACATCGACGCAGAACTGGCTGAAGCCTGGAAATGGCGGATCGTCGTGGTCTCGGAATGCTCGGATCGGCTTTGGCTGACGATGTGCCAATTGCACCCAGGCTTTCGCGCCTGGACCCCAGTCGATTGATAGGTGTTCCTCGTATCGCGCCAGTTTGGCGTCACGCACCAAGTCATAGCGATTCATTCCAGCTACATCATTGCCATAGATTGGGTCTCGGGCACCTGCTTCGCATTTACCACGCGCCGTCACAAGATAGATGCCGATGAATAGAGTCTCACTGCGGGGCCGAGGAGTGACGACGAAGCCGGCGACGAAGTCTCCGACGGAGAACACATTTCTCCGCTGGATGCGCTGGTAGGTCTCCACTAGGCGGCGCCCATTTGGCGACCGCCAAGCTGCGTAGATAGTGGGCGACCGGCGGCTGGTGTCGATGTGCCGCACCAAACGAACCTTTGCCGGCTCGATGCCCTCGGAACGAAGCACGTCGTTGAAAGTAAGCACGCGGAAATCATGAACGCGTGTCGGACCGATCGCCAAAGGCTGAGAACCCGTGGGGGCTGAAGAACCACTCTTGTCCTGGCCGACACAAAACTCCAGCCACGCGGCCTCGTTCTCACCGCACGTCCAATCTCCTGCGATATCGGCCCAGAGGGGGAGCAGTCCCTACCTGTGGTGAACATCTCGACCCGACGCCCTCTCCAGGAACCAGCGGCCTCGCGCGCCATGTTGACGAGCCGAACAGGCCGGCTCGATACTCAATCGCGTGCTCGGCTCTGGGGCCAATCAACTCACGCGGGTGGATCTTCCCAGCGGTACGGTAACCCTCGAACCGCTCGACGACCTGGCCGCCCAAATGAATCAGTTGGACTCGGAGGCGAAACAGTTACTCGAGAGTTCACAAGAGTCGATCGCCAACGCTGGGCTGAAGGTGGAACAGGCCGGCGAGTTGCTGATGACCCACAAAGCCGAGTGGGACACGACGGTGGTCGCCAATCAGATCTCTGCGGCGACGCAGTTACAGGCTGACGTAAACCAACTCAATCAGCAGATTCAGGAACTCGCCAGCCGACCCCATTCTGGTTTGGGCGGTTTCCTCCATTCGGTAACGGACGCACATCATGAGCACGAGCTCGAGGCTCAGCGGTCGAAAGTGCTCGACCAGCTCAACGCCGCTCTTGCCGCATTCGTCGCCCAGGCCCCCGTTACTACCATCCCGGAAGCAGATGTCTTGCGGGCAGACGCCCAGCGACAGCTTGCCAATGCGAAGTCGTTAATGGATGAGCAACACGCCAAGATTGAGTTGGCCAAGTCCCTTGCCGATGAAATCCAGCGGCGACAGGCCGCGATGAAGGCAATGGGCTTCGATTCCCTCTATACCGCCGCCTGGCTGCAAACTCATGGCCCAGCGCCCGTCGATAGCCCACTCTCGCTCAAGCCAAAAGAACATGCGTATGTCTCGGTGCCCGCGGTCCTCGCCAGACTGACGACGCGCACCCGCTACACAGGCGGCAGCCGGGGGTTCAGTTTTCCTATCGGGCACACGGGCATCCGCTACCGAGTTGGATCCTTCAGCGGTCACCCGATTCAGAGCAGTTCCATCACCGACGTCGACCAGGGCACTCTCGTGCTCACCAACATGCGAATTGCCTTCATTGGAAGACTTAAATCGGTCGTTACTCAGCTGTCGAAGCTTGTACATGTCGAGTTGTACAACGACGCCCTTTCCGTCTTCCAAGAGGGTCGCGAGAATCCGAACTTCTACAAGATCACCGGTCCGCAGTACTTCCTGCTCTATGTGAACTGGATCCTCGACCACAACGATTGAAGCCCCCGGTTGATTCCGGCCACCACCCTCGTGGCAAATGGACTTAACCTGCAGGCCAAGGCCCCATCGCTCTTGGGGTCACAGCGCCCTCTTCTGTGGCTCAGACAGGAGAAGTTCGGCGCCAGGCATTGGCGCGATTTTCAACATCGCGGCCACAATGCGACGGAGGGTTGACTCTCTCACTCGGTATCCGTGGCGGGCCCGAGAGAGAGTGGTTTCATTGACGCCCGAGGACTCGGCAAACTGGCGGGCACTGATACCGCGGCGAGCCAACTCGTAATCGAGGCGGTCGGCATCTATGCGGACGCCGGCTCGACGCTCAATCATCGCCCGCTCCGTGGCTTCGCTGTTCCAGCTCATGGTCCAGCAAGATGGCGGCGATTCGTGCCAACGTGATGGGGTCTTCGACCTTTGCAGGGAAGCCCTGCGCGACGCGGGACGCTAGAAGCCGGTCGACAGCATCGCGAAGGCGATGTCTCTCGCGCTCCGCTCGGGCGTCCGTCCGGTCTTCCATCGTCAATTCATCCGCAGGTAATCGTTTGGCGCCCATCCGATCACTCCTCCTTCGAGCCGCGGCCTGATCACGCGGTCATTGTTGGGGCTTGTAGTCACGTTGCGGTTGGTCGATCACTGTGAGGTCCAGGTGCTGGTCCTTAGCAAGAGCCTCGAAACATTCCAACTGCTCGGCTTGGTGGAGGAACATCGCCACCGACGACCCGTCCTCCAACGAGATGAAGGGGATGATCATTAGTTCGACGCCGTCGCTTGCTCTTGTAGCTGTGTTCAACTGCCGAAAGAACCATCCGATTGCAATCCGTGGATTCTTCTCCGTTGCGGTCAGCGCCACCTCGGTAGGCTCCCCGAACCGCTCGGTCAAGAATGAGAGCAGCGTGTCCGGAGCGACATCGAGCGGGCAATCGATCCGTTCGGACTCGGCGATCGGTTCCCCGGACCCAGCTCGTACGGGCGTTACCTGTAGCGTGATCCTAGTCACCGGTTGCGATCATCCCTGCGCCCGATCGCTTTTTGATGAGGCGGCCACACCTGTTCCTGGCGACGCAAAGGCCGATTAATCCGCAAGTGCTTTCCGGTGGCCCTTTGGACAGGTGGCGCGAGTCTCCTCGAAGAACGGCCCATCCCAGATCGGTTCTACATCGGTCCAATGGCGCGCGCAGTACACCGCCTGGCACTGCCGACAGTAGAACGGTGCAAAATCCGGATTGGCCCGAAAGAGCTCCCTGGCGTCGCCAGAGTCCAGTGCCTTAAGTGCATCCAGCGACTTCTCGCCTGGTGAAGAGATCACAACGGCCCATGGTCCGCCCTGAAGCTCGAAGCGCCCATCTTCAATGCCAAACTCGGCAACGCCGGGTGGAGCATCTGAGCCTGGGCTGGTCATCGGTCGGACTGGCGGCAAATAACGGACCACTACATCAGTGGCCCCGCACACTGCACAAGGGAAGTGCGCCTCCATCGGGCGCTCCGGACCGCCCGATTCAGAATGCCTGATGATGCCGGCCTGGCGTGGCTCCTCGGTCATTACCCCTCAAATCCTCCTTCCGAGTCGATCATCGTTTAGCATCGCGACAACTGTTAGTCGCGATCAGACGCGGGACTTCTTAGCAACGCGATAGCAGCTAGTGGCAGGTCACGTCCACGACACCGGTCGTTAGCGCTTTTTGGGCCAGCACTCTCGCAGCGTCAAGCTTGTCAATCAGCTTTGACTGCTTCGCTTGCGGCGACGACTCCCTTCTCATGACGCTGGAGGAGATCAGTCGCGTCCCGCCGGAGCACTTGCTCCCATTCGATGTCGCCGGCTCGAAAACTGCTGTTGTGGCTGTTCGACCGCACATCCATGGCGCGGATGATGGCTGTCTCGAAGTCGCGTATGGCTGACTTATGAGGTATCGGTTCCATCGGCAAGCCAGTCGGAAGCTCAATCCCGTTGCGGTCGGGCTTCAGCTCCCCATACCCGAACCATGAGAACTTATCCCACTCGTCCGCGAGCTGATCGCTGACGTGGTCACGAACACGCTTGCCGATCCCTCGGGTGGCTCCGGCGCCCGAAATACCCACGTATACGGCACCGTGTCGGCCATAAAGGATGTAGAGACCGGGAAGATGGTAGAAGTTTGCAATGTGACGACGCGACCCGTGTCCGCGTCGACCGAGCATCCGCGGCTCGCGATGAAAACCGGGTGCCTTCTCCCATTCGGCCTCGTCCCTCTTCCAGAACAGCCCATACGAGCTGATCAAGCCGACTTTGGTGGCCGTTGTGGCGCTCTTAGTTGGCAATCCGTTGCTCACGATGGCTCTCCTTCACTAATGGCTGTCACCCTGTGGCCTGGTCGTCCGCTTGGCCACTTCGACAAAGCGGCAAAAGGCACTGGCTAGACGCATCTGCCACGGAGTGCGCGCGATCACGTCCAATAGCGCCGCGCTGCAGACGAGAATTGCCATGCCCTGTGCGCGAGAAATTGCCACGTTTAGGCGGTTGAGGCTATACAGGAACTCGGGTCCGCGGGGCGCTTCGGCTGGTGTCGACGTCGCCATCGAGTAGATGACGACAGGCGCCTCCTGGCCTTGAAACTTGTCCACTGTGCCGGTTCGCGCGCCGCTTGGGAGCTGGGCTGCAAGCAGGGCCACCTGCGCGTTGTAAGGAGCCACGATGAGGATGTCGTCGGTGGTCAGTGGGCGGAGGTTGCCGTTGCGGTCGCTCCATGGCCGACCGACGAGCGAGTCCAACAGCTTCGCCACCTCGGCCACCTCCTCGGTCGAGGACGTCCGGTTTCCGGTGTGGACGACGGGCCGGTAACGCAGGCCCGTGCCGGAAATCTCTCCGTCACCGCCCACTCTCTGCAAGGCGCATTCCGGTGCCGGTTCCAGACGATTCTCGTAGGCAATCTCGGAGATGAATGCGCAAATGTCCGGGTGCATCCGGTAGGTCGTCGTGAGAAAGCGGCCCCGCTCCGCCGGGATGGTCTGCGCGCCATCCAGCACCAGGTCGAGTGCTGAGAGGTCAGTGCCTTCGGGATGCCAGCCCTTCGACGGCTGGCGAAGTTGGTTCGGGTCCCCGAGAAGCACCAGGTTCCGCGCGCAGGTCGATGCCGCGATCACATTCGCCAGCGACATTTGACCTGCCTCATCAACAAAGAGACCGTCAAGCTTGCCCTCGATCTCCTCGCGCGCAAACAGCCATCCGGTGCCGGCGACCAGGTCGACTTCGCCCGCGGCAAGGGCGTCGTCCACGTCGGCGTTGCTCTGAGTGTGTTGCACCACCTCGGAGTTGCACCGCTGGTCAGGCTCCGACTTCTGGATCGCTCGCACTGCGTGACCTCGGCGCCCTGCCTCGCGACACACCGCGTCGAGCAGGTTGCTGATCACCTTGTGACTGAGCGCTGTCACACCGATCCGCCGCCCAGCCATCAGGCGGTCGACGATCATCTCTGCACCAAGCCGTGTCTTGCCCGTTCCTGGCGGCCCCTGGATAGCCAGGTACGAATCGTCGGATCGAGGCGGCGCGAGGAGCAGGAGGTCGCGGATCGCCCGGTACCCGCCGTCGCCGTCGAGGCCGCGCTCCGCCACTGACTCCGCCACACGGCGGATGGCGTCGCGCAAGACACGGTCCTCGATCGGGGTAGGCGGGATCAGGGCCGCCGGATGCGGCGCAGCTGATCCCTTACCCCGGCGCAGCACGATCCAGCCGCCGAGGTTGTCGATCTCGTGCACCTCGCCGGCCGGCTTCTTGGTCCGCGGGTCGACAGGTGAGTCTCCGACTCCGACCTTGTTGTCCTGAGGCGGGAACTTGTAGCGGTGCAGCAGCGAGTGCTTGAACGGCCCATCCACACCGACATACTTCAGGCCGCCGATCGACTCCGAGTCGCCCAGCAGCTCATCGTCGGTCATCTTCAGCCGCTCGTAGTAGCTCCACCAGTCCGACTTCTGCTCGCGGCGATGCCACCACAGTTGCTGCGCGAGCAACCAGTAAGGGCGGCCGCGATCGCTAAGACGGGCTGCGAGGGCTTCGATGTCCTGCTCCCACCTGTTCAGCTCGACCGACGGCTCGGTCGGCGGCGCCGACAGACGCGCGATCACAATCCCGAACGTGGACTCCGCTTCCGGCCGACGAGCTTCGAGCCAGTCACGCAACAACAGCGTGGAGCGGAGGTCCTCCGAGTTGTAAGCGGCGATCTCGTCCAGGATCGGCTGCTCGTGGCGGTCGATCCACCGCTCGTAAGCCACGATGCTCGAGCCGGCCTCTGCGATCGCACCGCTGCGCGGTCCCATGTACAGGCCCTCGATGTCCTTTAGTGAGTACGACTCACGCGAGGCCATCAGCGACTGCTTCACCACGCGGTAGAGGTCGACGAGTACCTCGCCACGCAAGAGGCGGTCGACCTCCGCTTCTCGCGTGCCGTGCCGGCCCATTAGCCGCTTCAAGGCATTGGGCTCGTATCCGGCGTAGTGGTAGACGTGCATGTCGGGATTCGAGTCGAGGTGCGCGATGATCAGGTCAACCAACTCCTCGAAGCGCTGCTTTTCCTCCGCGCGGTCATGAGCCCACAGCGGGGTGTAGTTGCCAGTGACGTCGAGCACGCCGAACAAGTACTCGAGTCCTTCGTCGAGCGCCCACGGGTCGCTCTCCATGTCGAAGGCCAGGTCATAGGGAGTCGGTTCCGGGAGCAGCGCAAGGCCGAGGTCCGAGCGTTCGGGAGCGATTAGCTCGTAGACCGGCGAACCCGTTTCGCGTTCGCGAACCTGCAGCTCGGCCTGTTTGCGCAGCCGCGTCAGCGTCGTGGCGCCGATGCCGCTGGCGCTCAGGTCGCCGTTTGATCTTGCAAGCGCGGCAACTGTAGTCACTCCCGCGGCGCCAAGCTTGCGCGCCTGCGACCGCGACACGCCTGCGACCAATACGAGGCTGTCGTCGTCGCGCCAGCGCTTGTCGCAGACATCCTTCCATCGACATACGCCACAGTGATCGACCGGCTCGGGATAGGTGGCGATCGGAGCGGCCGCGGCGACCGATTCGAGGCGGGATTTGGCGTGGCGCAGGTAGGCTCTGTAATCACTCACCCGGAAGGACTGCCGTGTGCCGTCGCCCAGGACAATGTGCATCCGTTCCGGCTCGTGGCCCTGCATGGTGGCCAGCAGCTCGGAGTAGAGCGAAATCTGCAGCAGCGCCGCCGCCTTGGCGCTGCGCGCGAGCTTTGTGTCCACGACCTCGTAACTCAGCGGCCCGACCCGTTCGACGAAGTCGGCGTAGCCGAGCCAGCGGCCGTCGAACATCGCCGCCTGGTAAATCACATCCGCGCCTGCGCGGATGGCCGCGAGGGTCTCTTCATGAGCGCGCCTGTACTCCTCGAGCGTCGCGCCGTGCGTCTCGATGCGCGCCACCAACTTGCTTTCACTCTCATACGCGTCGAGGTACGCCTGCTCGTGCTCTATACCGTGACGGGCGATGAGCGCGAGCTCGGGGTCCTCGCGGTGCGGCCGCTTGACCTCCCCTCGGGTGGCGGCCAGCTCTTGTTGTGTCAGGTGCGGGCACTCGAGGAAGCCCGTAATGTCGCTGGCACTGAGGATGAGCCGGCCGCTGGTTAGGTGCATGTCATGCGTCGAACTCCAATTGTCGAGGCGGCTCGGCCTCACGCATCGCCTTCGTGAGCACGCAGGGCACCATGTCGCACACCGCGTCGCCGTATGCGGCGCCGAACGCAAGCTCGGTCAGGCACGCGAGCTTGCGCGCGTCGTGCGGGAGGTGGCCGCGTTGGAAGTTCGATCGCGGACCGCCGCCCTCGAAGCCGAGGCAGCCGAGCGCAGTAACAGAGGTCTTGCGCAGCCCGCTCGACTCCGGCATCCAATGCTTCGAGCCGACCTCGCCCAGGATGGCGGAGTCGTGGACGATGAACTGGACGTAGCGCTCGCGGTCGCGGGCGTCCTCGAAGACTACGAAGTCGTGGTCGCGCAGCTCGTAAAGGAACCTGCGCAGCTCCTTTTCATAGATCTGTAGTCGCATCTCTCGTTCCATACCTTGATCGTGGCGGGGCTGCGCGACAGCTCGCTGTCGCGTTTTCAACTTCGCCTCCGCGCCGGGGGCGCGAAGCGCGTTGGGGCGCTGTCGTGGTGCGCGGGGAACGCGCTCAGGTGGAGCACACGCCCGTCGTGGACGAGGGCCGCAGCCTCGAGATTGGGCGCCACCACGGTCATATGGGCGCCGATGCCGAGCTCGGGGCCGACGTTGGCGCTGCCGGTGGCGATGGACCGGAACCAGCTTCGCGCTTTGTCTGGCTTCGCCGGCTTGCGTTCGGAAACGATCGCCTCCGCCTGGTAGCTCGCGACCAGGCCGTCCCACAACGCGCCCAGGACCTGCGGCGACTCGAAGACGTCGACGCACGTCACCCGGCCGTCCGAGCATGCAATGACTCCCACCTGACCTGGCTGGCGCTCGATTGCGCGAGCTACCTGCATGAAGCGCGACGAGTCCTCGGCGACCAGGTCGGCGTAAGAGCTGGTAGGCGACTCAACGTCGTGGCTGTCGAGAACGCGGTCTACTCCGCCCCAGACTGCGCCCTGGTCCGAGGCGAAAGAGCGCGCGGTCCGCATTGAGCGAGCGACCGTCACCGTCTTGGTGGCGCGGATGCTGGGCGCGAGGTGGATGTCTGACTTGCCGGTTGCTGACGCCGAGGTCGCTCGCCAGCGCCCGGATTCGACACAGGAGACGGGCACTGTTAGGTTGGTGAGCGCCGGGACGAGGATAGTGAGGTTGAGGACTCGGGTCTGCTTCATTCCCAGGAGGATCTCGCCCTCGACCAGGAGGACCGGCTGGCTGGCCCGATTGTGGACCCGTAGCTCGCCAACAGTGCCGGCCTCGCTCATTTCCTCGATCGAGATCAGGCCCACGTCCTGCGCCTGCTGGTAGAGGAGGTAACCCGGCAACTCCTGGGCCCTCGTCCTGGCCCGGGCCATGAGCGGGATCAAGGTCAGTCGGCTGACGGTCGCCGGGTGGCCGATTTCAAGGGTCTCGACAAAGTCGGTGAAGGTCTGTACATCGTTCATGGAGTGCATCGTCCGGGGCTCGGGCGACAGCTGAATGTCGCGTTTGGTGCGAGATTAACCGGGCTCTTCAAGCGGTGACATAATGCGGCCCTCCATGGCACGCGACAACTTCGAGAAGCACGACCGTCTGGTGCGGCTTATGCGCGAGCTAACGCTCCTCCAAGCTAATCCGCGGGGGCTGACGTCGGCCCAGATCGGGGCGCGCATGGGCGTTACCCAGCGCTCGGCGCAGCGCGATCTGATGGCGCTCGAGACTGAGTATCGTGTGCCGTTCGTCAAACAGGGCACACGTTGGAAGCTGATCGACGGGTACTTCCTGCCACCTGTGAACTTCACCGTGCCAGAAGCCATGGCGATGGTCGTCGGCGCCCGGCTGATGTGGCGCTACGCCGACCGCGTGAACCCCTTCGCGCGTGCGGCTTACGAGAAGCTCGCCGCCGTTCTGCCAGCGCCCATGAAAGAGCCGGTGATGGAGGTCGCCGACGGTCTGGCGGCGAAGCCAGACGACGACGTCTGGACCAAGGTGTTCGCCGCACTCACCAACGCATGGTCGGAGCGGCGCAAGGTGAGAATCACCTATTCGAAGGACGAGGGCAGCTCTGAGCGAGTGGTCTGGCCACTGTTCTTGGAGCCAACTCCCGCAGCCCACTCCCTTTATCTGATTGCCTTTGATGAGAGGCGCCGACGCGTTCTCAACTTCCGGGTCGACCGGATCACCGACATCGTTGTCCTAGACAAACGGTTCGACCCACCGCTCGGCTCGTCGCTGCACAAGATCCTCGGACACGCATGGGGCATCTGGACTTCCGACGGGCCGCCGACCGAGTTGGTCCTGCGGTTCAGCCCACGTGTCGCGTCGCGCGTCGCGGAGACAACATGGCACGAGTCGCAGGAGATTCGACACCTGTCGGACGGCTCGGTCGAGCTCCGCTTGCTGATTGCGGAGCCGACCGAGATCCGCCATTGGATCCTCGGCTGGGGCAAGGAGTGCGAGGTCATAGCGCCAGCGATGCTACGGGACTCAATCGCTGCTGAACTCAAGGAAGCGCTCGACACCTATGAGCCGCATGCAATACGTCGCCCGCGCGCAGCAATCGGCCGGGCTACCGGATCTGAACGAGAGTCGATCGCTGGATGAGGAGATTTGCCCAGCAGCCGGAATTCTGCAGATCGCTCTGATCCGCACGCCATGACCCAAACCGACTCAAAGGAGAAACTGGCTTCGTTTGGGTGGGAAGTAGCGCACTGCCCGCATTTCGAAGCCTTCGATAGAGGACTCGCCGGCGTGTGCTCTGATGTCATCGAATCGCAGGGCACCTTTCGACGTCCCCCCGAGGGCTGGACGGGTCGAGTCCTCACCGCTCCGATCATCTTTGTGACTAGCAATCCGAACACCGATGTGACCAAACCCGGAAGCGACCCCCTCTTCAACTCACCACAAGATCTCGCGATGTTCAACGACTCGTATTTCGATTCCCATGCGATCTCTGGAGCCCGCAGTTGGCAACAGATGCAGAAGTGGGCAAGTGACATGCTCGGGCGGCAGTCTCTTCCGGGCAGCGACTTCGGTCTCACTGATGCGGTCCGGTGCGCGAGTCCACGGCAATTGGGCGTCGACCAAGCCATCAGTCGCTGTTCGGGACTTTACCTCGGCCGACTGTTTGCCCTCACGGAAGCGAGGGTCGTCGCCTTCTGCGGCAAAGCATTGATTGCGCTAACTCACCACCTTCAGCCGGCCAAATATCGCCTTGACCTACGGGAAGGTCGCGTAGTCGGGCCTATTGAGTTCTACGGCCGCGATCGCCTCCTTGTCGGCCTGAGACATCCCGCAGACGTGTACCACGGCAGCCTTCAGTTGAGCGCCATCCTTGAGGCGAAAGATGTCACCAGGCTTGTGTGCGCGCTAGCTTAGCGGTCCACATCCAGACTTTGACTGCGGGACCGATGCTCGAGCACTATCGAATGCGACGCCGTTTTGCGGTTGACTTACAGAGGTTCTTTGTTGGATCCGTCTTATGCGGATGTTACGGAGGGCTATCGACTCAACTGATCGGCCCACCCTTTTCACCGACCTCTGGGGCGAGCACCGCGGCGAGGCCATCTCGAATCCCCGGAGCGCCGGTCACGACCACTAGGCTCCCCGGTGAGGGCGTCGCCTTTGAGTTCCAAGCCACAACGAGCGCACGCAATGACTCAACGGCTTCGGCGTAGTTGGCGGCATCGTAGAGGTACGCCATCGCCTCTGCGATTCCGCGTCGATCAGCCGTCATCTCGTCGTCTTCCGTGAGCTTCACCTCGACGATCACCAACTGCGCTGGCTTGGCTCCGAGCAGGAGGAAGTCAGGCAACAATGGCGCCGGAGCCATTTGTGCCGCATCCGTGATCAGGCGGTAACGACTCGGCACGCCGGCCGCTGCCGGTAGTGACCAAATGCTTCGTTGCCACCAGAGCTCCAGGCGCGATCCAGCACGAATCAACGCTGCCAAGGGAACCTTGTGCCCTATAAGGCGTAACTGCGTTGGCTCGTATCCGAATGAGGTCAACGCGTCGATCATCCGAAACCCGACCAAGAGCTCAAATAGCCGCGCATCAGCGGAGGGGCCGAGGATGCGTGGTTCGATCGTCTGGCGCACGTCTTCGGGCGTCAGATCGTCAACAGCCTCGCGAAAGCGGCGAACGAACCGCGCAACGCGATCGACCCCGCGATATCTGTGCAGCCCGCGGATAACAGGCTCGGGGATCCATTCAACCTCGGCAACGCCCGAAAGCTTCGCGGAGGCCCTCAACGCTCGCGCTTCGTCGCCGACCTGCTTGACTCGAGCCTCAACTGGGCCAGACTCCTGGAACCGAGCGATGGCTGTTAACTCAGAGCACTTACGCAGGGCCAGAACAATGAGGCGCGTTAGCGGTGTGTCATACCGCTTCTCAATCGGTCGGCAGACAAAGCGAGAGGGATCTGCAGTGACAGCTCTGCGCACGACGGTCCTGGCCCAATTGATCGGAGGGCGGAACTCGCCGATTATCTCGGCCTCCGCTGCGACGCTGCTTGGCGGCGCCGACTCAATGAGAGACTTGGCGGCCTCGAGCATCCGCTGCGTCTCAGGGTCGAGCGCAAGGTTGACAGCTACAAGGCGCCTGATCTCGCCAGACCGCAGACCGAATAGCTTTTCCAGCACCGAAGGCACGTCTTCAACGACGGCCGTGCCCTTTAGATACAACCAAAGTCGGTCGGCTAACGCGTGGACAGCTTGAACCCGATCAAATCGGCCTTCAAGGGAGATGTTGCCTTCTATGACGTCTCCGAACCCTCAGGAATCTCGATTGACTCGCCGAGAACCAACCTAAAGTCGTCTAAGGAGAGTCCATTGCAACACGCCTTGAACATGGCAACCGATATGGCAGCCTGCTCGTTTCGACTGTAGCCAGCGATTTGAGGCACAACATATGCCGATATAGCCTCAGCCATTGCCCGCCCACGCTCGCCCTGCAGGACGCGGTTGCGCTCGCGAAGGTAGCGGCCGCAATCGATCAAAATTGAGGGCCCGACACGGTTATGCAGCACCGATGCCAGGGCATTCAACCGGTTGCTCAGGTCGATATCTCCAACTTCGACCGCGTCGCCGAGGATGCCTTCTAACTCTTCCTTGCTTGGAATCGGAATCTCAATCACTGCAAATCGTCGCATCAATGCATATGACAGGCTGAATAAGAGGTCTCGGTCACGCGTGTTCATCGTCACGACTAGACGCCATGAGGGCGACACGAAGTGAGGCTGGGTGCCGGTTGGAGCAGTCGCGCCCGGTGGGACGATCGAAGGCGGACGCGAAACCCCGTCGCCGCCCTTCTCGACGTAAGGCAGC
>Ga0070699_100002605_pt1 | contig 16114 bp, 11 predicted proteins | sample KBSK1503metaG_FD_65473 | JGI IMG/M metagenome (GOLD analysis project Ga0070699, IMG submission 65473) | Corn, switchgrass and miscanthus rhizosphere microbial communities from Kellogg Biological Station, Michigan, USA - KBS K1-50-3 metaG | ecosystem: Host-associated > Plants > Roots >...
TATACCAGAGTCGGTGCGATCCATTTCATGAAATTTGCGTGATGATCGTTCGTTTTGCTCCCGCCTCAACGAGAGACTTGGCAACTACTTCCGCCTGATTAGGCTCGACCAATGCGATCATATTGCCGCCGCGTCCGCCGCCGCTGAGCTTTGCGCCCAATGCCCCCTGATTGTTCGCGGCTATAACAAGTTGATCAAGTTCAGGCGAGGAGACGGTCATTCCTTGCAAGAGTACATGGTTTTGATTCATCAACTCGCCAAGTTGTTTCCACTCGCCACTTTCTATTGCGTCTCGCGCTCGCTTTGCAATTCCTCCCACATTATCAAATATAAGCTCCCATGATGCCCTGTCTGCATCCCATAATTTGCGCACATTGCCCACGGACTCTTTCGTCGGCGCGCTGATGCCTGTATCACCGATGACAATCGTAAAAGGCTGCGCAACTTGAAAGGTTTCAATGGGTTGACCTTTTATGAAATATACAGGTTTGGAATATGTGATGACAGTATTATCAATTCCTGAGGGAGTGCCGTGATGGAGTTTTTCGATCTCATAAGCAAAAGCGTTGATCTGCTCATCAGTCATGCTGTAATTGATGTAAGCTGACAACGCGCGCGTGAGGGCAATGGTCACTGCCGCGCCGGAGCCAAGACCCGAGGCGACGGGAATGGTAGAGGTAATTTTTATATTCAGATTGGGAAAGGGAGAAACGCGTGAGAGGAAGAAAAGGTTATGGATGACAGAAGCAATCGGATGGTCGGAAGGAAGCGTGTTCAGTTCGGCGTGAAGATTGATATCTGGAGCTTGAATCCAAATCCCTGCGGAGGCGGAGTCCGAGATTTCTACATCCGCATGAACCTGTGTGACCGGCACGGCTAGAGAGGGACGTCCGTATACAACGGCGTGTTCGCCAAATAAAATAATCTTGCCTGGAGCAGAGGCCTTCACGATAAGTAAAAGACTGCCAGGACAGCCAGGCCCCACAACAACACTGTGATTTGCAGGGGACGATCTTTGAGGGCAACTTCATCCGGCGCGCCGGCGGCATGACCGGTTTGAATAAGTTGCAAGTAACGGAAGATACCAAAGACCACGAATGGAATCGTGAGCATCATACTGTGATTTTCAGGCAGATTGGGGGCGGTGAATGTATACAGTGAATAAGTGACGATGGTTGTGCCGGAGACGATAGTAATGTATTGATCGAGCAGAGGCAGGGTGTAACCATCCAGCACTTTGCGGTGCGAACCTGCACCTTGTGAAAGCAAAGTCATTTCGGCACGGCGTTTGCCAAAGCCGATATATAACGAAAAGAGCGTGGTGATCACATAGAGCCATGGCGAGAAACGTTCCACGGTAATAAGCGTAACCCCGGCGGCCACGCGTAGAACAAAACCAGTTGAGACAATCAGCACATCCAGAATGGGCACATGCTTGAGCCAGCGCGAATATAAAATGTTACTCAAAAGATAGATAGCCAGAATCAATGCCAGCGCAGGTGCAAGGAGGTATGCGGATGGCAGCGCGATCAAAACCAGAACGATGGCTGCACCCCACGCCGCGTTCAACGGGAGTTTCCCCGATGCAATCGGGCGGTGTTTCTTCTCAGGATGTTGGCGATCTGCCTCCACGTCGGCGATGTCATTAAGTAAATACACGGCGCTGGAGATCAGGCAGAATAAAAAGAATCCCGCCAGTGTGACTAGAAAGGCATCTCGTTGAAACAGTTGCTTATCGAAGATCAGGGCAAAAAAGACAAACCCGTTTTTCGTCCATTGGCGCAAACGCATAGTTTTTAGCAGGGCTTTAAGCATGAGAATAATTTTACCTTTTTATCGCCTCCACAGGGAATCTGTCAGCGACGGAGCGTATAATAGTTTCATGACGAAAGTACGCCTGGATGTGTTACTGGTTGAACGCGGACTCGCCGAATCACGCGCCAAGGCGCAAGCCTTGATCATGGCCGGACAAGTGCGCGTGGCGGACCAAGTCATGCTCAAGCCTGCCACCACTGTCCCAGCCGACTCCCAACTGACAATTGATTCGGGTCCGCGTTTCGTCTCGCGCGGCGGCGAAAAATTGGAGGCTGCTCTCGAAGCCTTTGACATGGATGTGACTGGATTGGTGTGCGCTGATGTAGGTGCCTCCACCGGCGGCTTCACGGATTGTCTGTTGCAACGCGGTGCGGTGAAAGTGTACGCGATTGATGTAGGGAAGGGGATTTTGCACTGGAAGTTGCGCAACGATTCGCGGGTCGTAGTGATGGAGGAGACCAACGCGCGATTTGTCGAGTCACTGCCTGAGCAGGTGTGCCTGGTGACGGTGGATGCATCATTTATTTCGCTAAAAATCCTTCTCCCTGTTGTTAGGAATTGGCTCCTGCCTATTTCCTCAGCTGAAAAAGGCAGGCAGAAAGAAAGTATCATCGCCCTCATTAAGCCTCAATTTGAGGCTGGCAGGAAAGATGTTGCACGTGGCGACGGGGTGATTCGTGACCCGGAAATCCATAAGCAGGTGTTGCTCGATGTACTAGGCTTCGCACAACAGGAGGGATTTGGGATTCAAGGTCTAATCAAGAGTCCGTTGTTGGGGCCGAAGGGGAATGCAGAGTTCCTCGTATGGCTGAGTCAGCTACCGGCTGAAGAGAGCAGCGCTCTCGTCCAATGGGTGGAAGGTGCTTTGGGCAGGTCGCAATAATTTAAAGCGCCGGCATGTAAAATCCCTCTGGTACAATTTATTTATGCCAGCCTCCCCCGATCCAGAATTTAACGTCCATCAAACCGAGCCGCTATTGATCGTAATTTCGGGTCCATCCGGCGCGGGCAAGGATACCGTGATGCAACGCATGCAGGAACGCGGCCTGCCGTTTCATTTTGTGGTGACGGCCACCACGCGCCCGAAACGGGCCAATGAAGTGCACGGCCGGGATTATTTTTTTGTTTCGAAGGAAGAATTTGCACGCATGATCGATGAGGATGAATTGATCGAACATGCGATTGTGTATGGCGATTACAAAGGCATTCCCAAACAACAGGTTCGTGAGGCGCTCGCCAGTGGCAAGGATGTGGTGATGCGCATTGACGTGCAGGGCGCTGAGACTGTGCGGAAGATGGCGCCTGAAGCTTTGATGATTTTTATCACTACCGAAAACGAACAAGAACTGGTGCATCGCCTGGAAACACGCAAAACCGAAACCGCCGATTCGCTGGCCATTCGGATTGCGACAGCACGCAAGGAATTGAAACGCGTGGAAGCTTTTGACTATGTGATCGTGAACCGCGATTTTTTTCTGGATGAAACAGTGGATGAGATTCGTGCGATTATTGAGGCTGAGCATCACCGTGTGAAACCTAGAAAGGTGACTTTGTGATCAACTCTCCCTCCGTTTCAGACTCACCTCAATCGCCCAAGCCCTCTGACGGTTCTTCATTCCCAGATCTATCAGCTCCTCTACCTCAACAACCTGTGCGCGTCTCAGTGCCTCAACGTGCTCCCTATGTGACCTATGCTCTGATCGGTATTACATCCCTATTTTATGTTTTACAGATATTGAGCATAGTTCTATTTAGTTATCCATCTGCCTCCACCAATATGGACTGGCTGGAATTTTACGGTGCTCGCATCAATGAATTTATTCAGGCGGGGCAAATCTGGCGTCTGATAACACCAGCCTTATTGCATGGCTCGATCATGCATATTTTCTTTAATATGTATGCGTTATTTATCCTGGGTACAAACCTGGAACGTTATTTCGGTCACGGGCGCTTTCTGTTGCTATACTGGCTGGCCGCCTTTACTGGGAATGTCGCTTCCTTCCTGTTCACCAGTGGGTATTCCGTAGGCGCCTCGACAGCGATCTTTGGAATTATTGGTGCAGAAGGTGTGTTCCTTTTTCAGAATCGCAAATTGTTTGGTAATCAAGCTCGCCGCGCCATCGGGAATGTGATCTTCGTAATCGTGATTAACTTGTTTATTATCGGCTCACTGCAATTCATTGATAAGTGGGGGCATATTGGCGGGCTTTTGGGCGGAGTCATGTTCACAGCTTTAGCAGGTCCGCTTTGGGATGTGGAAGTTGGATCTGTAGGACAGGGCCATACTCTTGTGGATAAACGCCCGACTCGTGATGTGCTCATCAGCGCGGCAGCAGTGGTTTTTGTTTTTAGTGCACTGGCCTTTTGGGGAATGATGAGGTAGCAAGTAGGCCTCAATGTTTCGGACTATTCAAATTATTTTTGGCGTATTAGGATTGGTGTTGGCTTATTTTGGGAATCGATTTTCCATTCCAGCACTGTTCCATGGAGGCATTGTCTGCTTAGGATTTATGGCAATGGCAGTTGGTTGGGAGGGCATCATCACACAGCAGATTGTAGTAGGCAGCCGGCGTCATGGCTCACGCCAGACGTATACCGGTCTGCCTGCGATTTTACAAGGGGTTCAATTCAACCTCATCGGCATCTTCCTGATTGGAGTGGCGGCGATCAGCTATTTGAATTACGAATATATAGGGCGCGAAATCTTTCTACAGTTTGTCCGGCGTCCGGGCATACCCTTGGTGTTCTTCGGGGTGATCTGTCTCATGCAGGCTATCATTGTGCTTGTCGGTTCACTTGAATTAAGTCAGGGTCCGCGGTGGATTGTGATTCTGAATCTATTGGTTTCGCGTCTGTTGCCGGGAATTATCCTGGTTGTGATAGGCCTGGGTGCAATAGGGCTTAGTATATTCGAAATCGTTGCGCCCGGCAGATTTGATGAAATGGGCGGGGGATTTTTAGAAGTGTTGTATGGAATTCACTAACCATCAGAATGAGATTCTGACTGGGACAACTTTATCTTTGAATCAATCTTCGATTTAGCCGTCAAGTAATTTTCAATTACAAACCCGCATAGTCCAAATCCGAAGAGCGTGAAGGGCATATGCCAGGGAAGGTGATTCATATGCGTATGAAAGTAAGCCACAGACTTGAAGATCACGTACCAGCTTAATGGTCCCAAAAGAGAAAACCAGGTTGCGCCCAACAAAGCATTACCTTTGGCTGGCGGGAAAAGAGGTTGAAGTCCTTTTCGATTGTTCATGAAGTAAATGATAGAAACTATAACGAACAGCGCGATAATGGCGTAATAAGGCACCTGAAATTCTGACAGGTAGGATTCTGATAAATAGATTTTCAAGATCGACCAGGTACTGGCATTGCTTGACCGTTGGTAGATGGGTTCCAGGCTTTGATTATTACTAACAGTTCTTCGGTTGAGAGTCTGAAGGATGGAATTGATTCCCTCCTGAAAGTTGCCTGAAGCGAACGCCACCTGAACCGATAGAATCACGAGGCTTGCCAAAATAGCCATGATCGCGGCAATCACCACCGTCAAGAATCGTTTGAGGAATTTCTCGCGATCCCAGTGCTCCAGGATACCGTAAAATATAATTGGTGTTGCCGTCATTGCCAGGGTAGGTAATATAAAATCATAGCCATTGAACAGGCACTTGATTAAAACAAGTGAAAAGACAAACAGGAATAGGCTTCCATAGGAAATGTCCTTCCCGGTTTTTTCTCCTCTCAAACGAAATAATAGAACCAACGCCGGAAGATAGAAGAGTCCCGAGACGAAGAAAAGATTGCGGCCAAATAAAGTCATCCACTGTGATATGAGAATGGACAGGAAGACAAAAATGGCCGAAAGTTTGCCAAGTTCCCAATAAAACCACAAGATAAAACCCGCTAGGACAGCCGCAAACAGACCCGATGCAAACATTCGGAAAAACCTCAGGTTGTTGGACGGAGAAAAGGGACTGAGGCGATCCAACAAGCTGAAAAAAATGCCCTGGAAACCCGGGTGCGATTCCTTGACCCAGTGCGTTCGAAAGGTCAGGCCATCCAGATATGTATCATACTGATGTTGATAATCACTTTCATTGACGTCGGTGGGGTTTATATCACCCCAGACCAACAGACCACCATCGGATAATAAACCGGCTTGACGTGAAAGCACCAGTCGCGCTATCACGTAGCTTTCCACATCCTTTTGAAATACACTGAATTTTTTGGGCCGCGCCATTTGCCATTGATTGCGATAGAAACCCAGGAACAAACAGATAAAAGCAAGAATGACAAGTATCAAGCCACTCGATAGAACAATCTTTGTTTTTGGATAATTTTTCATAAAGGTCAAATTACCGCGCCAGCGCCAAAAGATAATTGTTTTCATGAATGGCTGTACACTTACGGCTTGATCTCGAACACTGTACCAGCGCTTGTGCCTTGTACTTCGGGGAAGAAGGATTGCCAGGCATGAGCGGGGAGCACGCGATATTCACCGGCTTGTAGGGGCACAAGCGTATATGTCAATACATAAGTTCCAGCAGAGAGGAAATTGGCAGAGAAGAGGACGCTATCATCGCGGATTTGTGGTTCGTTGAATAGCCACCAGCCCCAACCTTCTGCAAAGGGATTCTCATCATCGAATTGGACCTGCGCGCCAGCGTCGGTTTCATCCACACCTAGCTGGCTGGTCTTGAGGTTGCGATTCAAAATTTCCATGCCTGCGGGGATGAAGTCTTCGACCATCACATAATACGAATCGTGAGGCAGGACAAGTGTCAGTTGGGCGGTGATGGGTTGATTAGAAGCAACTTGAACGGAGGTAAGAGGCGAGCAACCTTTCACACGTGAGGCAGGGTTACAAAAGGCCCGGTCGATTCGCATACCATTGTCCAATGGTCTTACATCCTGAACGGGGCGATTGACGTTGAGGATTGCGTTGTAATACAGGCGGCCAAGTCCGTCTTCGCGGTTGATGGTGAGAAGATTGGCTGAATTGGTAGAAAGGAATTCCAATGGTACTGTTGCAGTAAGGGGTTTGGTTTGGATACCAGCAATATCACCACTGGTAAGTGGATTGCCGTTCAGCGTGGCGTTGAATGAGAAATCGGCGCGCAAGTCACCGATGCCAACCATGGCCTCGTTGAGCGCAAGCAGCGCCCAGGCATTATCGTGACCCAGATTCCACAAACCGCTGGCATTACGATGGGCCGCCAGGTAACGGACTGCGTTCGCCAAGACCTGGTTAGTGGGGTCAAGCTGCGCAAGTACGTAGACCGCAATAGACGTTGTGTAAATGGTGGAGCCGCGGGTAAAGATATTTTCGCTTTGAGTTTCCCAATGTGCACTGGAGGCCGTGACAATAGCTGAAGTTTCAAGATTTGAAATCAGGTCACGCACCCGTGTGTCGGCCGGGTTGAATTTGTTGAAGATGGCTGCAAGCCAGGCCTTGCCTGCCGGGCTCAGACGATTGCGTTCTGTATAGAGCTTGTCTGCGATATTGGAATCTGCCACTCCAGCCTGACTCAAAGTGAATTGGATAAAGGCGATATCATCAAGGCTTGCGCCTTGCGTATTTGCATCAATCGCGGGTTGTGCGTTCTGTAAATAATTAACCGCCCGGCTTAGTACCTCGTCGTTTACAGTGGCACCCACCAGCCGCGCGCGTTGCAAGCCAAAGAAAACATAGGCCGAGATATAAGGGTCAGATTGTCCACCAGTTCCTTCCAAAAAAAGAGAAGCCTTCCACCAACCCCAACCACCATCTTGATTTTGCAAACTGACCAGCCTGCTCGCATTGGCGTTAAGATTTGTGGTGATACGGTTTGACAAGGCTTCATCGCTTACACCGACACCGTTGAGCGCGCGATAGATTTCGATATTTGGCATCAGATAGGAGACAATGGATTCGGCGCTCTGCGACCCCTCGGGATCTTCCATCATGTCCAACGCCGATAACAAACTGCCAGCCAGCGAGGGGGTTAACTCTAATTCCAAGCCTCCACTCGTAGGCACGAATGTACGCGGTAGGGAGATGACTTCCTGTTGAGAAGCAGCGCCTTTCAACACGCCGCCTGTAACGAAGGCTTGGGGAGATGTGTATTGCAAGATCGGCAAACTGCCCCACACTGGGCGTGCCGAATCCTGCAACGACGGTGTGCCAGTGGTGGTGACTGAAAACACCAAATCAGCCGCCTCAGCTGGTCCTGCGGTGCCCCACCATTCCACACGATGCCGTTCATTCGCCGGGATTTCCACATTGAGTGTAGCTTTACCTGGTTCATCAAGGACAAAACCTGTGCTTTGCAAATTGATCGCGGCTTGCACCGTGTTGGCAGTATTGTTGTTGACAATCGCGGCCATCAACACATGATCGCCACTGACCAAGAATCTGGGCGTGATGGGTCGAATCAGCAAAGGCTTGGTGGAAACAATCTCGGTTTCTGCCTGGCCAACTTTGGTATCGGTGGTGACGCCGCGAACATCCACATTCCAGGTGGTGAGCGAATCTGGCAGTGTCATTGTCACCTGGCCACGTCCTTCAGAGTTGGTGATCAAGGATGGGTTCCAATACGCTGTATCGGGGAAGTCTTCGCGCAGGAAGGGGACCTCGCCACCGCCTCCACCGCCCATACCACCGGGTTGAGCCATATCCCGCCCGCCATAAACCGCAAGCGAAACACCAGTTTCGATACCCAGGGGTTGATTTTTATAAAACGCAGGGAAGATGTCTTCCGCGTTTGAGTCTGCCAGCGCCAGTACGGCCTTATCTATAACGGCCAGTGAGAATTCACCTTCTACAGGTTGACCCTGGTTATCGGTCACAATCACGTCAAATGTCACTGAATCACGTGGACCTGCTTCAGGAGGATTCGATGCAATTTGAACATTCAATGCCTGCGCATCCGGTGCAACCGAGATATTCACCAAACCGTTTCTGAAATCATTGCCTTGTCCAAGGATCGTCACGCTCACATAGACATTTGGCGCGTCCTCTTCAGCGAGAAGCAGCGAATATTCATCTCCACTTCCTGAAACGGTAATGACATCTGCCTTAGAGACAATACCGCGCTCAACCGTTACGAGCGCAAGCGCATTTGTAGCAAATGGATTTGGGATAAAGACCTTGGCAGTATCACCGGCCTTGTACGAATCCTTATCGGCTGTGAGTTGCATGCGTTGATTAGGCAGATCAGCCCAGGCAGCGCTTTCCGGGCCGCCAACCCAAATTAAAGTTTGGGTGCGTGCGCCTTCGCCACTGACCTCAAGCATATATGTTCCAGCAGAGGGAGGCGTAAATGAGAGCCGGGCCCGGCCATCAGCCCCCGTAGCGAGATTGCTGCTGCTCACAGGCGTGTATATCGGCGTATAGGTTGGGTAACCGTTGCTATCGGTCTCTTTTTCCCAGCGCACTTGTTTGAATTCCGCTACTAGGGTTTTATCACCTGAAGCATTTCCGGCCCAATCTGCAGTGTAAACATCAAACCCAATCGCACTCTTGGCAGAGCCAAACCATTGGTCAGGGTGCAGACCCACGTAGAAATCAGCGGGATGGACGCGCAGGGTTGCACGAGAGCTTACGGGTAAACCGGACTCATCCTCTATGGTCACTTCCAACGTGACGACTTGAGTCGAGTCAGACTCAGGAATGGCTGGCAGGTCAATGGACAGAGTCCCATTCGGGGACGTATGCCCCGTCCCTTCCTTGATGGGTAAACCAAAGAAAGTAGATACACCCAGGTTGGAACGGCGGAAAACATCCAGCCAGGAGTAGTCCAATACACCGGTTTCAAAGTTGGGTAGATAAAAAGTACTGGGTTGGGCGTAGATCGCCCACTTGACGTTCACATTCCCGGCGGGTGCATCGAAGAAGTAACGCGCATTGATCGTGGCTTTGGTCGATTCGCCAAGTTTGATATCCTCTTTTGCAAAATCAACATTCAAGTCAATTTCAGGCTTGCGATACTCTGCCACCTGGATTGAAAGATAAAACTCAAGAACCTGATTTTGAAATGTGTAATAACCTGGTACAGCCCCAGCCGGCAATTCGAATTGACCGTTGAATGTGCCGTAAGGTGAAAGCTGCAAATTAAAACTGGAAAGTTGCGTGCCGTTCGCATCGAACAAGGTGATGGGAATCGTGTTGATCGTTGGCAGTTGATAGCGACCATTGAAAGCTTCGCGTACCACGCCGCGAAAATAGATGGTCTGTCCCGGGCGATAAATGGGACGGTCGGTGTACATGTAAATTTCAGTGTGCAGCCTCTTTACAACTTGTGAATACCCAAAGTCGTAAGCGTTGAAACCCATACTCCAATTGTTGATTGCCAGCGCAAAGTTTTCGTCGCCAGGTTGACCCAACATTGCATAAACCTGGCTGAATGGATCTCGATCACCAACTTCGCCCTGCCAGATGCCTTCTGCATCCGTGGTGCCTGAAGCCAGTTGATTTCCCACATGATCGTAAATAACAATGGGCGCGTTAGAGATTGGCGTTTGGGATGGCAAATCCACTGCCCAGACAAACGCTTCTGTTGCGCCGAGTTTGAACGTGAGGTTCACCTGACTCGAAGCAGCAAAGTATACAGGCTTTGCCTGGTTTTGAACCTGCGGGGTGTTAACACTTACATAATACAGACCTGTCGGCAATTGGTTGTTCTGCTCTGTCAGGTTGAGTTTTACATCCTGCGGGTTGCCGGTGGTTAAATTAAGAGCCTGCGGCAGCGTGACAGCATTTGCAGGTACATACGCTTGTTGATTCTCATACGAATCTTGCAGCGAGAAAAAATCCGCTGGTATCAACGGCGCAACTATCACATCCGTATTTTGAATATTGGTGGCGCTGGCATATAAAACAGGCTCATCGGGCCGCACAAAAGTGACGTTGGAGGCATAATTCTTAAGCATAATGCCAGGAGGCAAAGGTGGTGTATGTACCTCCAGGCTGAACGGGCTGCCCAGTGCTTGGCCCCATTCGTCCTTGAGATCTGCTGATAGCCCAACTATATAAGTTGTGTCTGGCGTGAAGTTTCCATACAATATGAGGGTCAAATTATCTTCTGAAACCTGGGTATTAAAATCGACATCCGGGCTGATCGTGATCAAATCATCAATATCACCCTTGGCCAGCGGCGCTCCAAAATTAAAAGACACTGTATTGAAATCAACGCTTGTGGATTTCACACCAAAGTTGTCATAGGTTTTTAGCACCGCGCCATATTCTTTTCCCAGCGTCATTCCGCCGCGCGATTTTGCACCCGCGCCCACATTCAAAATGTAGCCCACGTTTCGATCCAATAATTTTTCGGGCGCAAAAGTCAGTTCGGTTCCATCATTGTTCCAGGTGAACTTTCCATTTACTGAACCAGCCGTGCCGCTGAAAAGGAAATTCGCCTCAACACTTTTTGTGTCCATGGGTTGGTTAAAAGTCAATTTGATTTCGGGGTCAAGCGGGATTAACTCATCTGCAGACGGACTCACTTCAACAACCTGTGGCTTGGCTGTGACAAATTTCCACGCATTGCCCTCGGCTCCCGCGTAGCCGACACCTGTTACTGACCTCAAGTCCTGACTCAAGCTGACAGCGTATTCTGTTCCACCTGCCAGGGCTGGATCAGGATAAAAGACGTACGTACTGGTGTTGATCCATTCCCCTTTGCCCGGAGCAGATGGCACCAACGCAAAAGCAGGCGTAAATGAATCAGTCTCCGCGCCGAGCGGGACAATCGGCTGATTGAATGAAACTGCAATTGCCGCGCCAACGTTGACATCAGTCGCATTGGCTTTAGGCAATAAATTGGTGGCGCGCAAATAATCAGATACTGTAAACGAAAGCTCGAGCGGTTCAGCCATACCAAATCCAGTTGCAGATTGAACTGTATTGGCCAGGGTGATTTTCAAAGCTGAGTTTGGTGCATAAGGTTGGGTGGGAGCGAAAACAAGTGTCGCTTCATCTTTCCAGGTGAAGGTCCCAGCAGGAAGTCCGCTAAAAGCGGATTCAACCGAAGGCTTGTTCATCGCTTGATTGAAATAAAATGTGATCGGTGAAAGATGCCCAAGGCTGCTATGAAGCGGCGGATCTGTTTCAACAAGCGCGGGAGGAAAGGCCTGTTGAACGGCTGAGGCTGTTGGAGCAGGGACTGTTTCGGTTGGGGTGTTAAAGTTTGGGATGGAGAGGTTTGGTAAACGAGTGCCAGAGCATGCAGCGAGAATCAGGCTCAAGAGCAGAAAGCAATTCAAGGTGCGTATGAAGCGGCTTTTCATCATCATATCCTCGAAAGATAGAATAATCCAAATTCATTATACACGTGTTAATTACATCCAAGCCCTCCGCTGTTAAATCAAAAACGGACACGGAAATTCAGTGTCCGTTTGAGTTATTCGCCAATCTCTTGCAAGACTTGATCCAATTTTTGTTCAAAAACTTCATAGGGCTGCGCCCCTTCAATAAGGAAGGTTTGCATTTCACCATTGACTGAATACGTGATGACAAAGGTCGGGGTGCCATGTACACCTGCCGCAATGGCATCTTCATAATCCTGTTGAACTTGCTCTGCATATTTGCCGGTGTCATAGCAATCTTGAAATGTGTCGACATCGAGGCCAATATTTTCAGCCATGCCCATAAGCCGTGTGCTGGCGAATGCGCCTTGATCCTCTGCATCGCGGTTGTTAGCGAAAAGCGAGTCGTGCATTTCCCAGAATTTATTTTGGTCAGCAGCGCAATAAGCAGCCAGCGCAGCATCCTGTGATTCGGTTTTACCACCTCCTATATTTTTACTGACCCAATTCCCTGCCGAACGATAAGTGAAGTACACCTTGCCCGTTTCGATATAGTTTTTCACCAGCAGAGGTTCGGTCTGTGTAGCAAAGCGTTCACAATATGGACATTGGAAATCGCCAAACTCTACAATTTGGATTGGTGCTTCAGAATCACCCATTGAGTTGTTATCTGCTTGAGGGCGCGGGTTCGACTCAATGCTGATAATATCTGAAGCAGGCGCAAAAGTCTGGTTGCCAAATAATGGCGTAAAAAAGAAAATTCCACCCAGCAAGGCTGCCACCGCACAAAGAGCCAGCAAACAACCTCCGCCGATGATGAGATAGGTTTGATTTTTCGACATGGTGCCTCCAGAGCATCAGAGATTATACACACTCTGAATCAAAAACCTCCGTTTCGTTGTGGGATGAAGAAACGGAGGTGAAATATAGTCCTGCTTGTTTTTATATTATTTGTCTGCGATCAGTAATGCGGCTTCGATTTTTTGCTGGAAGACGTTGATAGGTTGGGCACCGTCAATCGTTTCAGTTTTGATCTCGCCGTTGACTTTGTAGGTCATGACAAAATAGGGCGTTCCCTGAATACCAGCCGCCTGCGCGTCATCAAAATCCTGCTGTACCTGGTCTTTATATTTGCCGCTGTCGTAACAATCATTGAAAGCATTCATATCCAACCCAACACTTTCAGCAATGGCTTTCAAACGTCTGTCGGTAAAGGAGCCTTCATCTTCCACATCGCGGTTGTTGGCAAAAAGTGAATCATGCATTTCCCAGAACTTGTCTTGATCGGCCGCGCAGTAGGCAGCCGCAGCGGCATCCTGTGACTCAGTCCTTAATTTACCTGTGTTGCCACTGACCCAGTTGCCCGCAGAGCGGTAGGTGAAGTAGATCTTGCCTGTATTCACAAAGTATTCCTCAAGCGAAGGCTCGGTGTCAGTGGAAAAGTTATCGCAATAGGGGCATTGGAAATCGGCAAATTCCACGATCTGAATCGGGGCATTTGGATCCCCCATTGAATTGCGGTCAATGTTGGACCTGGCCGGCGCCTCGACAGTCACAATATCAGTAATCGGCTTGAGGGAGGGCCAGATAAAACCCAAAACCAAAAGTGCTGCTCCCACAATAATGAAAGCCATCGTACGTGCCCGCCCTGCCTGTGATTTTTGCCTTGCTTTATCGCGGCGTTCCTGGCGTTTGTTCTTCTTCTCTTCTGTCATAATAAATCCTCCAGATGCAAATTTTTCGCGGGAGATTCTCCCATGCCCGCATGGTTTTGTCTAGGAGAATGTTAGGGAGGATTAATCAAATCAAGATAAACATCATCTGGAGTTTCAGCAGGTTTGTGGCTTCTCGTGGGGTAAAGCGGGCCGGGTAGGTTTTATAATTAATCAATGGATGATAATGAACTGCTGGAAAAATACGAGCCGGTTCTGCGTTTTGCCAGGAGCGAGCGGTTCTTTCCCATGGCAGTCGAGCCGTATCTCGAAAAATGTTCGATCTTTCCCAGTGGGCCGCAAGGTGTTGCGAACCTCCTTTTCCATTTTAACGAACCGTTGATCACCCGCATTGGTAAATTAAATAGCGGCGAATATTTTTTGCGCTTCGTCAACGACCCACTGATCGATGCAGACATTTGGGTATGGTGGGGAATAATATCCGCGGTTGTGATGGGGCTTGGGTGGTTCAAAATGGGCTGGAATGGTGTATTGGACACAATGATCCTGGCACTCTTTGCTGCATTGATCATCTTTATCCAGGCTTCGCCTTTGCGCTTACGGCTCTTCCCGGCCATTTTTGCCGTGTTGTTTTTCTCCGCGCTGGGTGCTGCCCCAGTTTGGTTTTTTCTCACCCCCCATCCATTTCTAAGCGTTCAAGTGGAATATCTGGTTTTATTTCCGATCTATCTATTGGCGTTGTTTTATCTTTCCGTGCGGACGATGAAATTTATCTTCGATTACATCATCCCTGAACTGCCCGGCGTCATGCTGGATATCTTGTCTCGGGCGAACGAGTCAGTAGCACGGAAATCCTATTTTCAATATGCCGAAATGACGGAGGCGGAACGTCAACCTGTTTATTATGGACAGGTGCTGAACAAACAAGATGAAGAGGGAAATAATTGGAAAATACTGCAATACCATTTCTTTTATGCATTCAACGATTGGCGGCTGGCCGCCAACGGCGTCAACCATCATGAAGGTGATTGGGAGATGGTGGCAGTTTATTTAAAAAATGATACACCATACGCCATGTTGTTCTCCCAGCATGGTTCGGGGGCCATGGAATTATGGGAGAACGTACGCTGTGTAAAAGACGGAAATGGAAACGAAACCACCCATCCGCTAGTCTATGCGGCGTTGGGCTCTCACGCCAATTACAGCAGGCCAAAGGTGATTCGTATGCATCATCTGGTGAATGAGGGATTTGTCCAACGCTTCCTTTACTGGACCGATGGCCTGATTCACTTTCTGTTCATGCTCATCAACCCCAGCCAAAAGGAACGGCAGAACGCCCTGCGCGAACTGTCAATGCACCCTGCCACCGCCTTGACCGAAGAGTCCTTCGCCAACCTGCGCGATGAACAGGATCATTACGTTGTCAGCCTGCCTATGGAGATCGCCACAGGCGATGGCTTCCGTATCGGGGTAGCGGGCGACCATCTACACGAGGAAGTTGGCAGGTCGAGCAGTTACCTCAGGCGCGTCATGTCCAACCGGACTGTGACGCGTCCTGCTTCGAATCTGTGGAAACAGGCTGTTTTATCTCCTGAGTTGGATTGGGTTGAGTATCAGGGGTTGTGGGGTGTGAAGAGTATGCTGGCAGACGAGTCTGGTCCGCCCGGACCCAAATGGCGCAGACCTGATAAATTTTTCCTTATTTATCCACGCGTTCGATGGGAAAGTCCGCTGGAGTGGTTGAGGGAGTTGGAATCTGGCAAACGGTAGGGTCGTCCCTACGATTGTTCCCATCGCGCATACACTGCCTGCGACAACAATCTACCTGCACTTTGCTCGCGTGTGACCAGTTCTCCCATATCGATCTTTCCCCCGAAACCGTTCATCATATCTTCCATGGCTTGCGCCACATGGATTGCCGAAGCGCGCACTGCGTAAACTGTAGTGACAACAAATAGCGGTTTGTCACTTAAACATTCTCGACATGCTTCCAGTAATGTTGGCAGGGACTTGTACACTTCCCACACTTCACCTTTGGGACCGCGCCCGAATTTGGGCGGGTCGAGAATAATGCCATCATACTTCGCTCCACGCCGTGCCTCGCGTTGGACGAACTTTAATGCATCCTCCACGATCCAGCGGATTGGTTTCTCTTCCAGTTTGGATAAGGCTTGGTTTTCACGCGCCCAGCTCACAGATTTTTTCGAAGCGTCGATATGAGTCACTTTAGCGCCAGCCGAGGCAGCGGCTAAAGAGGCGAGTCCGGTATATCCAAATAAATTCAAGACATTGACTTCTTTATTTGCTTGAGCGATCAAGCCGCTGAACCAATCCCAATG
>Ga0070699_100002606_pt1 | contig 16110 bp, 18 predicted proteins | sample KBSK1503metaG_FD_65473 | JGI IMG/M metagenome (GOLD analysis project Ga0070699, IMG submission 65473) | Corn, switchgrass and miscanthus rhizosphere microbial communities from Kellogg Biological Station, Michigan, USA - KBS K1-50-3 metaG | ecosystem: Host-associated > Plants > Roots >...
GGTTTGCGGTCCTGCCGCGCGTAGCCGAAATAGGGGATGACCGCGGTGACGCGCCGCCCCGACGCGCGGCGCAGCGCGTCGATGATGATGAGCAATTCCATCAGGTTGTCGTTGGCCGGAAACGACGTCGATTGGATGACAAACACGTCGGTGCCGCGCACGTTTTCCTGGATCTCGACGAAGATTTCCATGTCGGCGAAGCGGCGTACCACCGCCTTGGTCAGCGGGGTCGCGAGGTAGGCGGCGATGGCGTCGGCAAGCGCGGGATTGGAGTTGCCCGCGACCAGCTTGATCGCTCCATTATTGGGCCGCATCGCTGTCTCCTGGCGAGAGGCGCCTCTGCCGCGCGCCCTGATAACAAGGAGGCGGCAAGGCTGGCAATATGACGGGCAACCGGGATCGGGCTTTGTCCCCGTGGATTCAGGCGATTCGGGCGTCGGCCCGCGTACTCGGTGCGCTCTCCCCAACCAAACCCCGGCCTGCCGGGGTTTGGTCACTCCTGAGGTTTGCCGGAAGCGGGCAAACCCGCAGCCGGCTGGCGAGGGGTTGGGGGTGGTGGTCGTTATGTGAAGCAATGCTAGTGTGGCGGTTCAGAAGGAAGCATCATTTCGGCCGCCCCATGTCGCGTCGAAATGCGAGAAGTGCCCAATCCATGCGGGGTTCTCGCGTTTTCCCCGGCCGTAGCACCGCTCTCGCACTTTGGGAATGTTTCGGATATTTTATTATTGTTTGTCAACGGTTCGGAAATATTAGCGGTGATTGGACGCGACAAGGACGCGACATGGCGGACGCTGGGCACCCTCTGCCGCGAGCTTGGCTGGTCGGTGCAGCGCCTGCTCTACGAGCTGCACAACAGACGAGTGCGCTATCGGACCATCCCGGAAGGGTATGTGATCGACGACTGGCTCGATCCCTATCTGCGGCCTTACCTCAATGTCGAGGCCAGCGAGATATCGATCCCGTCCGGCGTCGTGGTGGGTGCAATAAACGATGCGGTCGCGGTGATCACGGGCAGGCCTCCCCCTCCCAAAAGAAGATCGGAACTCGAAGGGATGACCATCGGGATCGAAGTACTGCCGCCGGGCGCACAACCAGCGGACGCTGACGTGCCGTCTCCCTCGGTGGACGCACCAGTGGCCTCGCTAGTGCCGCCCAGGAAGGTGTCCGAGGCCGACCTGCGGAAGGCTCTGCTGGCGATCGTGAAAGAGCATCCGCCAGACAGCCTGCCGCCGGACGAGGAAACCCTGCATAAGGAAGTGGAGCGGCGGCTCGACGCGCTGCTCGCACGCGACCGCGTTCTGGCAGCTCGAGACGAAGTGGCGCCTCATTTCAAGCGACGAGTAGGGCGACCGCGCAAAAACGAGCAATAAAATATTAGCGGAAAATTCGCGGACGAAATTCCCGGTCTTTTTCGGGCCGGGAATTTGCGAATAATGACAGTACGTCTCACAGCATTTTAGATCATCGCGAAAACTTACGGAGGTTTCGCGATGGACACTACCCAACACAACGAGGCGGAGGCGCGCCCCGGCGACCTGCTTGTCGGCGCCGACGCGATCCGCGACTACCTCATCTTTCTCGGCATACCCGATCCGGACGTTTACTACCTGCGCCGCGCCGGCAAGTGGCCGATCGGCAAGACTGCCGAGGGCAAGAGCGCAAACCTAATTGCCTCCAAGCGCCGGCTCACCCGCCACGCGCAGAAAATCACCGCACCGCAGAAGAGCGACGCCGCCTGATCGAGTTGTTGGGCGCGATCGTCGGCGGCGTCCTCAAACAACTGCCGACATGCTGAGGGCCGGCCCATCCTGCTACGGCGGCCGACCCTCTGAAAATGGAGGTCCGAAATGGACAACCACGCGACGACGGCCCGTTCTATAGCGGGCAACGGAAGCAAAGTCCACGACCCGAAGGTCCGGGACATAAACGGCCGCCTCCCAGCAAGGCGGCGGGCATCCTCGCGGCGGCACTTCCGCAACGGCCAGCGCGCCGCCGTGGTGCGGGCGACCACTGGCGCTCGGCTCTATCTCGAGAAACAGGTCCCAACTCTCGCCGTGGCCGCCGAGGCTTGCGGCTCGAACGTTCACTACATCCGTGCCGCCGTCGACCTGCTGAAAGCCGACGATCCATCGCCCCTCAATCTCGCGATGGGGGGATGGGTTTCCTTGACCGGGGCCGCGGACCAAGAGCGCCGCCGACTCAAGGCGCCGCGAGTCTCCGTCGACGAAGCGGTGGCGAGCTGGCGGAAGTGGTCGCCGGCGCAGCGCGCCGAGTTCGGCCGGGGCGCCGGTATCGCTGAGCTCTGGGACGGCTCCATCGTGCCGGTGATCACCGAGGAGCGCGCGAGCCAGCAAGCGGCGGAGTGAGGGAGGACGAAATGTCTGGACCCTTCCTAACAGAAGGAGTGACGACGAATGACGCAACTCGAAGCTGAAAAAATGTTTCGACAAGAGCTCAAGGAGGCAATCGAGAAAGCGCGGAAAAATGACTTAGGTGCCGATACCATTGCATACTGGCTGCGCTCAATCGCCAGCGACGTCAGCAAGCAGTGGAATGCGGAATGTGACCGCCGTAATGCGGAGCGCATTGCGCAGATGAATGCGCAGGCTGCGGCACAGCACAACAATTAACTCGATGTGTCATGGCCATCCGCCCCGCCGGAAAGCTAACGGTAACCTGCGAAAGCTTTCACCCGTTGGTCCGCAATACCCTGCGGGGCTTTGCCGAGATCTCGATCGCCTGCGGCTCACGATCCGCGGTGTTGCGATCCATGAGAAAGGTGATGCGCGCTGGGCGCAATTGCCGGCCAAGCCGCAGGTGAAGGATGGTGCCCTTGTCAAAGATCCCGGCACCGGCAAGATCCAATACACGCCTATCATGGATTTTGACGGACGCGCAGTGCGCGATGCTTTCAGCGCAGCGGTCATTAATGCCGTGCTCGAGCGCGCGCCCGAAGCGTTTGCTCTCGACGGTGAGGCGCCATCATGACGCGGCCGCTGATCGTGCTCTCGCCCGTGCTGGCGCCGCTCACCAACGAGAAGCGATGGATGGGCTGGAAGTGGATTGAAACCAAAGACGGCAAGACAAAGCCACCATTTCAAGGACGCTGGCCGAGCCGATTCGCCAACAGCAAGGATCCGAAAACTTGGTGCGATCTCACTATCTGCATGCAGGCCTACGTCGAGAACAAAGTCGATGGAATCGGCTTTGCGCTTTTGGATAGCAACATCGCTGCGATCGATATCGACGACTGCCGAGATCCACAGACGGGCAAGCTACATCCCTGGGCCGCCGACGTTGTCGCGCGCTCGGGTAGCTATGCCGAAGTCACGCCGAGCAACCAAGGCATCCGTGTCCTCGGCCTAGCGACCGGCGGCAAGCTCCATCGCAAGTTCGACGTCGCCGATGGCGTCTCATGCGAGCTCTATCGGGGCGCCGAGCGCTATATCACCATCTCTGGCCAACAGGTTGGCACTGCGACAGAGCTCGCCAATATCGACGAGCTGCTCGACACGCTGCTCGAAGAGCTCGAGAGCGCGAAAAAAGCTGCGAGCACCAAGCGCACCAACGGCGCGGGCAATGCCGGCGGTGGCAAGCACGATCTCGATGCCCTGATCAAGGACGGCTGCGGCGAGGATTTCGGCGGCGACCGCTCGCGCGCGACTTGGTACGTGATCCACCAGCTGATCAAACAGGGCAAAGGCGACGAGGAGATCGTTGCCGTCTTGTTGGATTCCGCCAACGGAATCTCGGCGCATACGCTCGACCAATCGAGGCCCGAAGAATACGCGCGCAAGCAGGTCGAGAAGGCGCGGCAAAGCGGCACCGATACCGACGCCGAGATCGCGCGCTTGGCTAAGTTGTCGGCGGTGCAGTACGAGCACGAGCGCAAGGCCGCGGCGGAGAAATTAAATGTCCGCGCCTCGATCCTTGATCGTCTCGTGCAGGCCGAGCGGGACAAACTTGGGCTTAATGAAGACGATGGCAAGCAGGGGCGCGCGATTTCATTTCCGGAGCTCGAACCATGGCCCGAGCCCGTCAATGGCGCGGCGTTGCTCAATGCGATGGCACACGCCATCGGCCGCCATGTCGTCATGCGCAAGCAGGGACGCCATACGTCGGCGCTCTGGGCCGTCCATACCTTTTTGCTCGACGCTTTCATGATATCGCCGCGGCTGGCGGTGCGCTCGCCGATCATGCAATGCGGCAAGAGCACATTACTCGACATCTTGTCATATCTGGTCTGGTGCGCGCTGCCGACCGCTAACGTGACGCCGGCCGTGTTGTTTCGCGTCATCGAAAGCCATCGTCCATGTCTCCTGGTCGATGAAGGCGACACCTTTCTGCCCGAAAACGACGAGTTGCGCGGCATCATCAACTCCGGCCATCGCCGGGGTGGGCAAGTGCTGCGCAGCGTCGGCGATGATTTTGAGCCGCGCGCGTTCGCGACCTATTCGGCGCTCGCCATCGCCGCCATCGGAAGTCTGCCCGGCACCATCGCCGATCGCTCGGTTGTCGTCGACTTGAAAAGGCGGCTGCGGCGCGAGCGCATCGTTTCGTTCAGCCTCAACAGCACTGGCCATCTCACCGTGCTTGCCTGCATGGCGGCGCGCTGGGCGGCTGACAATGCGGTTGCCGTGGCAGCGGCTGCAGCCAACCCGAAAATGCCGGATGCCATCATCAATAGGCGTCGCGACAATTGGGCACCGCTCTTTGCAATCGCCAAAGTGGCAGGCGGACGCTGGCCGCAGCGGGTCGAGGCCGCGGCGCTGAAAGCCGGGGCGGCAGGAGACGATGATGAAGCCTCGCTGGTCGAGGTTCTGCTTGGTGACATCAAGGCCCTTTTCGCCGAGCGGACGACTGACCGGATATCATCAAGCGCCCTGGTCGATGATCTGGTCGCCCTTGAGGGGCGGCCCTGGGCCGAGCTGGGCAAGAGCCAGAAGAAACTGACGCAAGTTCGACTGGCCCGGATGCTCAAGCCGCTGAAGATCGTGCCCGAGACCATCCGGGTCGGCGACAAGACCCCCAAAGGCTACTACCTCGATCAGTTCAAGGATGCGTTTGCACGCTATTTGGCCGCTGAGGGGGCTTTCGAACCGCAACACCGCAACAAAGCCGATGAAATGGGCACAAGTGACCTGTTTCAAGGCGCAACAGCCAAATCCGATGTTGCGGATCGAAAATGCGAGAAGTCCAATAACGACGGGCCTTGTTGCGGTGTTGCGTTTCAAAAGGGGGTTGCTGGCGAAAAGGGGCATATGCGGGCCGCAAGGCCCAAGTCCGACGACCTCGCCTATCGCGGTCCGGTGGTCGAGGTGCCGGAGCTGCCGGCGGACCAGCTCGACGAGCACGGCACGCCACGGACAGCGCCCCAGCCCACCAACGGCGGCATCGAGCCGGGCCTGAGCCTTCGCACCATCCGCGACCTCGCCGACGCGTATCAGGAGCGGACCTACGCTCAGTACCAAGAAAGCGGCAGCGGTAACGTTGACCACCGTCCGCTCGACCAATGGCTGCGCCAGCGGCTTGCTGAGCTTGGCGTGTTCTCTGAGTTCATCGCGGTCGAGTTCGAGCGGGTGATGCAAGCCGTGTTCAACGTGTAGGAGGCCGCCGTGGACGACCGTAAAATTGATCCGCATCGTTATAGTGAGGCCGCCGAGCGCAACCCTGAAATAGAGCGCTGGGTACACGTCGGCTTCAGCGCTATCGCCATCATCGGCAAACCGGCAGACCAGCAAGACATATTTCTGCGCTTTCTTTTGAAAGATTGGTTTGCCGACGTTCCTGACGGACTGCCATCACCTGACGACACAACAGACGCGTTCGCGCGCTACGCCGTGAAGCTGTTGCTCAAAGGCTTGCTCGACGACGGCAGCGATGGCGGCAGGCTGCGGGCCGCTAAGGTGATGACGAACGAGGCAATGCGCCCGAAGCGCGAGCCGAAGCCACCACGGCCGGAGCCACACCTTGTCTGCGATAACGGATGATAAGTCATTGATATGGCGGGGGTATCAAAGGTTTAGAAAAAGTTTTTGAGCTATCACCTCGCCGACTGCCATAGAGAGGGTGCCGGCGCGCGCCGTTGAAAATTCCAGAAACCCGCCCTTGCGTCCGAAAAACCAGTGCAGGCAAAGGGGTTACGACCTATAGTTGAAGTGATGGAAACCCCACGAAGTCCACGCCGAAACCGAGGCGGCCGGCCCCGTAAGGTCACGGTGCCCGATGTTGCACCGGATGATCTCGATCCCGTCGTCGTCCTAAAGATGATCGCTGGCAACTCTGCGGTCCCGCCCGCGGTCCGCGTCACCGCGTGTCGCGCGCTGATACTTGCCTCTAGGGGTGACGCGGGCGCTGCCGAGCCCGAAGCGGTCTCGACGAAGCTGCTGAACGCGAAGACCCTGGAGATCCTACGTCGCGTGAATTGAAAATGGATACTGGCGGGGACGACGATATCCCAGTCATTGAACGCTACCGCGGGTGCGGGTTGCACAATGCCCAGTCGATCAGTCGGCTTCGCGTCGTGCGGGCTGCGATTGACCACGTGTACACGCTCGACCAAGTGCTCGATTTGGTTGAACACGCTGGCGATGCGAGAAACCCGCCCGAGAGCCGGCTCCTGGCGGTCGCTCGTTGTCGGGCTTTGTGGGAACTGGCCCAGGAAGCGCGGGAGCCGCGGCCGATCATCAATCTGGCGCACGTGGAGGCGTTGGTCGCTGGCTGTGGGTCGCGGGTGTGGCGGAGTCCGACGCATTTCTGCTCTTTGCTCGACGCCCACGACGAGAACGCGGTCCCGCGTGAGCAGCCGTTGGACGACGAGGGGTGAGCGGAATGCCCGGGGCCGGCGCTATCTTGGCTCGGCTGGACGCGATCATGGCGGAGTTGGCCGAGCTCTGCGCCAGGCTGACCAGAACCCACGGCGCCTGCGGCTCGCCCACATTGGCGCTTCCGAACAAATGTTTGGCGCGGTTTGACGGCAGGCTGGTGCGACTAAAGGGGCGCGATCACGGGATGAACAAGCAACCATCGGCCACGCGCGACGATGTGAGGCTGGGAGAAAAACTTATGAAACTCGCAACGATTGCCGCCGCCGTCGCGAATGGCTGGGCAAGCGATGACGCCCGCGGATTTGCCCCCGCACGTGCTCGTCAAGCTGCTCGCGCTTGGCGGTCGCGTCCCTCAAGGTGGGAGCCGATGTGGTCGAGAGCAGCATCGAGAATAGGCGCGCGAGGCTCTACGGTAACGTTCGGCGCGCCGACGACAAGCCGCAGGCGCTCACCAAGGAGCTGGACGCGCTAATGGCCGATCAGAAGGTGGTGCAGAAGCGGCTGCAAGCGGAGCAGTCGGTTCTCTCCGCGTGCAAGCTGGATCGCCTTCCCGTGGGCACTAAGCTCGAGCCAGTCACGGTCACCACGGATGGGCATGATCTTGCTGACGTCCGCAAGCGCATCAAGAGCACCGCGGGCGAGATTGCCTCTCTTAAGTGCGCGCCAGCGCCCTCAAGCGACATTGAGGCGCGCGTGAAAGATTACCTGCGGGGACTCGTGCCGAAGGTGAGCGGTGTCGGCGTCGGCGAGCGCCTCTCGATCATTTTCCCTGGTGCCCAATCGTCGCCCGGGTACGGGTACATCTCCGAGCACACCTGTGATCCGCTGGCGCTGCTGGCCGCGCTGTTTCCCGACCGAATGCTCGCGCTGGTCATGGGCGAGGTCGAGCGCATGGCCAACGACCCGCTGCCAGTGGCCCAACGCGCGCCCCGCGTCGCCGCGCTCGAGCGCGAGCTCGACGAACTACACCGCGTCGAGGAAGTGCTGATAGTTGATGCGATTGCAGCGAAACAATCCGTCCACCGCTCGCCGTCGGCACCGCCAGCAGCGGTGCTTGGCGTCAGGGTCGCGGACAAGGTTTCGCGCGCCGCTTGACGAGCCGCCTCTCAGGGCGCGCGCACCGCGCCAGGCCACTCCTCCCGGCGCGGCTGCAGCGCTAAGGAGGCCATCGTTGTCACCACCGGTGCGCCACGCGAGCGCGGATGCCCGCCATGGGTCGTGCTGGGTGTGAAGGCTGTAGAGGCGCGCCGCATCCGAGCGGCATGAGGAAGGCTCTGGATCGACTGAATGGCGTTATCGAAAGAGTGTGCATGTCAACGTTTGACGGCCCGACGACCGGTTTTTTTTGCTGCGCCTGCGTGGTAGGTCACACGCCGTTGGCGTGTGCCGGCGCCTCACGCCATTCCGAGAGGATGCGGTACGGCTGGCCTCGGCGATAGCCTATGCGGCAGCGAGACGACCCCACATGGCGAAAAGAATAGGCGACGAAGAAGATGAGCAAAGGGTTAGGGCGTGGATTAGACAAACGTTACAGGAGCGGCATGGGAGGCCTCTCCTGCGACTCATCTTCGCCGGTAGCAGATCAAAAGGCACAAACCGGCCGAACAGTGACTGGGATGTTATCGCGGTCATTGAAGGTTTCAAGTCAATCTGGCCAGTAGGACCAATGCGAATGGCTAGAGGTCCTAAAATTCGTGCCCCCGATGGCAACGAAGTGGACGTACTTGAAGTGAATCCGGCTGACCTTTCTCATCCAGACGCCCAGAGTAACCGTCTTATCCGGGAAGCTTTAGCTCACAATATTGACCTTTAGCCACCAACCAACTCTCTGCGTGAAGCACTGGCCGATGCTTTGAGGTCCTGGACATCCAGTTAGGCCGCACTCCTCGGCTCGACGCCGCGCAGCACTTGGATCAGGCGCACGACGTCGGCGTGATCGAAGACCCCGTCGACGCCCTGTGCTCCAGGCTCAGCGATACAGCGCGACTGCCGCGGTGGAAATCCGGTTGAGCGTCGAACGCACCTCATACAACAAGTCGTCCGGCGGCATATTCGGGTCTTGTTGGGAAAGCTCGTAGCCAAGACCCATCGCGTACTCGCTGAACGCGATCTCGTAGGAAAGCCGACGAAATGTCGTGTCCTCGACATGGCCGTCGCCAAGGGCCGCCTTGACCAGCGGGTGATCGAGATTGATCAGAATGGTAAGCGTGGTTGGATCGTAGACCGACCGCTCGGCATCGCCGAGTTGCTTGTACTCTACGCGGAAGCCACCCTGGGGCCGCCGCTGCTTGCCCTCGTTGCCGCCGACCGGATCGACGGCGTTATCACCGAGAGGGTCCCGTAGCCCACGCAGTTGCACCTCCGGCATGGGCCTCGGGGGATGCGGCTCCGGATTGGGGTTCGGCTTGAACCCGACGAGTGGACGCGCGGCATCGAAACGCCGGGCATTCTGGTCAAGACCCCACGCAAGTGTGGGCGGCGCTGGCGGCGACCTGGGACCGCGCGGCTCCCTTGCGCGAGGAAGCGGCCCTGATTTGGTGAAGCCGCTCGCTGATCTTTCGGAAGTCCTCGTTGAGAATTTCAGCGATCTTGTCTGCCTCGGCCGCAAGGCGGCGCGCTTGTTCGGTTTTACGGGCCTCGCGTGAGCGGCGGACTAGCGCGGTTCTCACCTCCTCAAGCTTCGATCCGATAAAGCCGAGGAGGACAGCGATCAGGGGATGCTGGGGATTGAGTTGAAGTGACCGGGTAGGATCATACGGCTCGATAGGCGAGGGATGATTCTCGAGTGCGGGGACGTCGATCTCACCGAACAGATAGTTCCCGAACTCCTTGCTCTCGATCCCGGCGCGCTCGATCGCAACGAGGTTACCGAGGCCGGCCGTCACGCTGATGCCTTGCTCGACCGACGGCAAGGGCGCTGCCGAGACCTTGACCATCAACGTCACGTCGCCAACCACCTCGCGCTGTGACTCAGTCGGCTGAAAGGTACGCGTTTCGGAGGTGGGTGGGTCTCGGTAGGTGCAGACATGATCGTCGATTGCCACATCTGGCGACTTCGCCCGGAATGCCTGAAGGTGGCGCTCGACATAGTCGATGATGGATGCCCGACGCACCTTATCAATGTTGATGTCGAGAATGGAAATGGTGGTTCCGTTCGGATCGTCGGTAGGCTCATCCTTGACGGCCCATTCGACGGGAATGTCTTCGCCGTGGCTGGCGCTTATCATGTCCCGGGTCAGCACGACGACGTTCCGCTTGCCGTTGCGGACGGTGTCCACCTGCAGCGTGCTCGCGACACCGAAGGCCGCCGACTTGCCGGTGCCGAACTTGCCTCGGCCGGCCCGTCCCGCCCGACGCTCCAGGTTCTCGCCGTGCATCTGAAAAAAGTGCTCGAGATCTGCAACCGACATACCGCTGCCGTTATCGGCGATGCGGATGCCCTTACTGCCGGGCAGAACCGTTACCTGAATCCGCGGCGAGACGCCCGGATCAACGTACTGCAGGCTATTGACGACATACTCCCAAACGACCACGGCCTCGTTCTTGAACGAAGCGGCTGAGGCGAGAAGGTCGCGGCCGACGTGAGAGGTCACCTTCAATTGCGGTTGGGCGGTCATGCGGTCGCCTCCCTGTTGAGATCTTCGATTAAGTGATCGAGAAACGGAGCCAACTCCTGATCGTCTGCGAACATCGCGCGTAGCCGCGTGATCTTCGTCTCGCGGAGTTCGCCGCGGGCATAGCTGTCGATGCGAAACACTTGCTTGGTTTCGGCTGAGGGGATGTCGCGCACTCCGGACATCCAAAGCTGCCATGCGCGGGTCGCGACGATACGTAACCGCTCGCGCCGCCATCGTTGTTCGTCGATCGAGCCGGCGCGAGACTGAGCGCGAGGCCGGACCGAGTCGAAGCCCCCGGGCGTCTCCAAGGGCTTGCCTTTGCTTCCGAGAAGTTTGCGCGAGCTTTGGGACGGCGAGGCCCTGCCGGAATGGATCGCTACCGAATTGAATCTGCCTGCCGGCTCGACGCCAGCGGCACTCGGCTACTCAGTATGGGCACCAGGTGGCGCAGACGTACTGAGCGACCGGCAACGGAATTTTCTTCTCAACCTTATCAACGTGCGGCGCACGGAGATTCAGGCGGTCAGGGTTTTCGCGTATCCCGTCCCGTACTGGCTCGACCTGAAGGACCTGTCTTTCTCGACGCGGACGCGCAATTGCCTGGTCAACGGCAACTTGCTCGGCGAGAAGGAGCGCCTATCCGGCCTGACTTTTGGCGACCTCTTTAAGATCTGGTCTATGGGCCTGGTCTCCATTCTGGAGTTTGCCTGCACGGTCGAAGCAGCATTGGAACAAGCGGTAACCGGCGGGCCCGACGCCGCACCGAGCCCCACAGACGACGAGCTTGTGGAGATCATCGCGGAGCCCTGGGCGGATCAGGTAGGCGCCACCGATCCGCGTTTCTCCGACCTGCTCCCGTCCGCGCCGCAGGCGACGGTGCTGGAGATGATAGACGCGCTCACCAGCGGGCCAGAGACCGACGCGAAGGCTCTGTCTCAACTCTCACAGGCGGTCCGGGAATTGCGCAAACGTCTCGAGGAGATCACGACCTTGCCGCTGGAAGGTCAGCTGGGAGAGTTCTTTCGCGCGCTGTCGGGTTTTGATGGCGAGCGCCTATCGGCGCTAATTGACCGCTTCGGATGGGGCGGAAAGCCTCCCATCACGCTGGAAGAGGCCGGCGAACGCCTCAACATTACTCGGGAGCGGGTACGCCAGCTGCAAGAGAAGGTGTCGAACCGACTGGGAGCGATTTCGTCTCCAGCGTTTATGCCGGCGCTAGATGAAGCAGTGCGCGTGCTGGCGGAAGCAAGCCCGCTTGACGCCGACTCAGCCGGCGCGCTTCTGAAACAAAAAGGCATCAGCACACTCGATTTTCATCCAGAATGCGTCATCGCGGCCGCCACCGCCTGTGGACGTAATCCGCCAATACAGCTTCAGACCCTTAAGAAGAAGACGATCGTAACGGTGGCGGCGATCCCGGATGCCGACACCATCCTGCGGGTAGCCTACCGTCAAGCGCACGCTTCCGGCGCGTCGAACGTGGCCGAAGTCGTCGCGGAAATAAGAGCGGGCAAGATCATCGTCGACGAGGATGCGGTGCGCCACGTGCTCCGGCGGTTCTCGGAGGTGCAGTTCTTGGAGGAGGAATGGTTCTGTCATCGCCCCCCCAATCCAGAGCGTGACCGTCTCAGAAACGTGACACGGAAGATGCTGTCTGTCGCATCGCCGATCGAGCTCGGCGCCATTCGAGAAGGCCTTCGTCGGTATTACCGGTATAGGGGGCACCGAGGGGTGAAAACGTGGTCCCTTCTTGTGCCGCCGCGTTCCGTGCTTCGTGCTTACTACGAAGCACACCCGGAATTTATTGTTGAGGACGGAGAGATGGTAAAGCCTATCGAGCCGCTCGACTATCGGGTCGAACTGGCGCTCAATGACGCCATTCTCGTCGATGTGCTCCGATCGTCGCCGGCGTGCGTGCTGGACCGAGCCAGCGTTGCGAATGAGTGCATTCGCCGATCAATGAACGTCAATACATTTAGCATCTATCTCAGCTACAGCCCGGTGGTCGTCCATCTCGGTAAAGATATCTGGTCCCTGCGCGGCGTGCGTGTCGACCCTGCCGCCGTCGAAGCCGTGCGGCAAGCGAATGCGCTCCGGGAGAAAGAGAAGCGGATCCTCGATCATGGCTGGGCACCAGACGGCCAGCTCTGGCTTGCTGCGCGGATACCCGCCGCGCACGATGCGGCAAGTTTGGTCGTCAATATGCCGGGGCCAATCCGGCACTACCTTTGCGGACGGCAGTTTGACGCAAGGGACGAGGATGGCGTCAGTCATGGATCGATCCGGGTGAATAACGAAGGCGCGTCTTACGGCTTCACCCGTTTTCTGCGGCAGAGGGGCGCTGACGAGGGGGACATACTGATCGCCGAATTTGACCTGACGAAAAACTTGGCCTTGTTGCGCCTAGGCGACGACGAGCTCCTTGAGGAACTGAGTCCGGAGATCTGATCGCACATCGAGGAAGGCCCCGGGCGCACTCGCGCGTCGCCTTCGGTGCGGTGTGGGTCCCAGCGATGGGGCGCCGCAAACCATCCACATACCGGGGAAAGATCTTGGCTGAAAGTATGGGCTCGCCCCCTTACCGGCTTTGGAAGCACCATCCGTCTCCCGCTAGCACGTCCCGGTTCTGCCGGGTGCGGGGGGACGGTCTCAGTCGAGATCGGTCCGCTTCGCTCCGAAAGCGACCGAAGTGCCGCGTTGCCGCAAAGCGTCGCTATGTGCCAGGAGGAGACATATGCAAGTGCAGCAAATTGCCGCCTATTCGATCACCTCGTCGGCGCGGGCGAGCAGCGTCGGCGGCACGTCGAGTCCGAGTGCCTTGGCGGTTTTGAGATTGATGACCAGCTCGAACTTGGTCGGCTGCTCGACCGGCAGATCGCTGGGTTTTGCACCTCTCAGGATCTTGTCCACATAACCGGTGGATCGGCGCCACAAGTCCAAAATATGTGCTCCGTAGGCGATGAAGCCGCCAGCGTCCACAAACTCCCGCAGTCCATAGATTGCGGGCAGGCGGTTCTTGGCCGCGAAATCCGTGATTTGCTTGCGATAGCCAAAGGTGAGCGGGTCTTCGACCGCGATCAGCGCAGTCGCGTGCCGTCGCACCGCCGCCTCCAGCGCATTATCGAAATCACCTGGACCTCGCACCTCGAGAGATTGAACCTCAATCCCCAACGTTTTTGCAGCGACCTCGGTCTGCTTAAAGACGAGCGCGGGATAGGGATTCGCCACATTCCAGAGGACGGCCACGAGGGAAATCTCGCGAAGAATCTCCCTGAGTATTTCCAACCGTTTTCCTGCTAGATCGGGCGCCATCAGGCTCAATCCTGTGACGTTGCCGCCGGGGCGCGCCAAACTTGCTACAAGCCCGCTCCCCAAAGGATCGCCAGCAGCCTGCATGACGATTGGGATCGTCGCAGTGGCCCGCTTGGCCGCCAGCGGCGCGAGCGTCCCGACTGTTACGATGACATCGAAATTGAGGTGTGCTAGCTCGGCTGCAATCTCAGCCAGCCGGTCGAGCCGGTTATCCGCGAGATACCTTTCAAAGACGACGTTCTTACCTTCGATCCAGCCCAACGCGCGCAATGCTTCGGAGAAAACTTTCCACGACGCAGGAGTGATCTCGTTGCCTGCGGTCAAAATGGCTATGCGGTATATTTTGCCGGGCTGCTGCGCCCGCGCCGCGAGCGGCCACGCGGCCGCCGCCCCGCCGAGCACGGTGATGAACTCGCGTCGATTCACTCGATCACCTCGTCGGCGCGCGCGAGCAGCATCGGCGGCACGTCGAGGCCGAGCGCCTTCGCGGTCTTGAGATTGATGGCTAACTCTATTTTCGTGGCCTGCATGACCGGCAGGTCGGCGGGCTTTTCACCCTTGAGAATGCGGCCCGTGTAAAGTCCGACCTGTCGGTATTCCTCTGTCAAGCCGAGTCCGTAACTCATGAGCCCGCCGGCTACGACGAACTCACGCAACGGGTACATGGCCGGAAGCGCATGGCGTGCCGCGAGTCCAACGATGTGCTCAATCCGGCTGTTCAAGAAGATATCACCAGCGACAAGCAACGCACCGGTTTGTGCTTGGACCAGGCTTACGAAGGCGGCGTCGATTTCGCGGTCGGTGCTTGCTTTCAATATCTGAACCTTTAGCCCGATGACAGGAGCCGCCGCCACCACGTCTCTCGCCTGTAGCTCAGATATCGGATTGTTCGGGTTCTCAAGAACGCCGATCATCGCAGCGCTGGGCACCAACTCGTGCAACAGCGCGAGTCCTTTGGCCCCGAGTTCACCGCTGACCGCGTTGAAGCCCGTCAGGTTGCCCCCCGGCCGATTGATGCTCGCAACAAGCCCGAGCGGCACGGGATCGGCGCCGACACCGAACACAATTGGGATGCTGGTGGTCGCAGCCTTGGCCGCAAAAGTCGAAGGAGGGCCGGCTGCGACGATCACGGCCACTCGAAGTCGGACGAGGTCAGCCGCCAACGCCGGCAGTCGATCAGCTTGGTTTCCCGCCCAGCGATATTCAATCACAACGTTGCGGCCTTCAACGTAGCCGGTTTCGTTCAAGCCCCGCCGGAGACCGGTCAGCCGGGGGGTGTCGGACTCCGGCGACCCGGGGTTTAGATACCCGATTACCGGCATCGCCGGCTGCTGTGCGCGCGCGGCCAGCGGCCACGCGGCCGCCGCGCCGCCGAGCAGCGTGATGAACTCGCGCCGTTTCCACTGACGGAAATGCATCCGATCCCTCACGGGCCGGGAGCACATCGCAGGATATCGGAAGCGGGACCCGCGCGAAAGGCGAGCCGCAGGGAAGCCCGCCCGTGCGTTAAAACCGGGTCCGGTCAGCCCTGGAAAACGCATCCACTGGCTTCCCGGACGCTTCCCAGCCTGGAATGCCGGGAAGCGGGACCTCACGAAAACCCGATTCCGTCGGCACTTCTCGGGAAGCAGGTCGCTTGAATTACCTGTCCGCCGAGCAGATCGATAAGCGCAGGTCCCGCGCCGCGATAAGGCACGTGCAAGAGGTTCACGCCGGTCATCATCTTGAACAGTTCACCAGCAATATGGTTTCCGGAACCGATGCCGGCCGACCCCATGTTGACCTTGCCGGGATTGGCCTTGGCATAGGCGACGAACTCGGGAACCGTCTTGACCGGCACCGAGGGATGCACCTCTATAGCAAAAGGCTCGCGAGCAATGCTCGCAACCGGCGCGATGTCGCGAAGAAAATTGAAATTGAGCTTGTGGTAGAGGGTGGCGTTGACCGCGTTCACGAAAGTAGCCACAAGGAGCGTATATCCGTCCGGGGGCGAGTTCACGACCATCTCGGTGCCGATATTGCTGACAGCTCCTGGTCGGTTCTCGATTACGAATTGCTGGCCGAGCCGTTCCGAAAGCCACTGTCCTATCAGCCGTGCCATAATGTCGCTGCCACCAGCGGGGGCAAATCCGACAATAATGCGCACTGGCCGCGCCGGATAAGCTTGCGCCCATGCAAAGCGTAACATGGCCGGGAGCATGGCAGCGCCTGCGGCCAATTGCAGAAAATGTCTGCGGCGGCCGAGTAGATGAGGAGGTTGCCCATCCTCATCCCTCACAGACCCGGATGTGCAGATTTCCCGCTTCCGGTTCTTCATGGAAGAGCCTCGCTCACGGTGGTGCAGATGACACTAT
>Ga0070699_100002609_pt1 | contig 16103 bp, 16 predicted proteins | sample KBSK1503metaG_FD_65473 | JGI IMG/M metagenome (GOLD analysis project Ga0070699, IMG submission 65473) | Corn, switchgrass and miscanthus rhizosphere microbial communities from Kellogg Biological Station, Michigan, USA - KBS K1-50-3 metaG | ecosystem: Host-associated > Plants > Roots >...
CTAGGGGCCTGCGGCCTATTTCTGTGGCCCCGCCTCCAAGGGCCGAAGATAGGGTTCGCCCGGTCTATAGGCAAGAAGCAAGGTTCCGGACCACGCCCCGTTGGGCTCAAAACCAGCATTTCTCCTGAGAATCCAGCAAGTTTTGGCTATTTCCTTGCGTCTTCTTTTACCTGATGGCTTAGGCAAATCTTAAACGCAGCTTGTTAGCCTCCAGTCAAGTTGGGCTCATCGAGTGAAGTGGTGTTGTGAGTACGATGACCGAGCATTACAGGCCGCGCGTCAGATATGTCATCGGGCCCGACGGCAGTCCCCTGACCGTTGCCGATCTTCCGCCCCGCGACACCAAGCGGTGGGTGATCCGGCGCAAGGCCGAGGTCGTGGCCGCCGTCCGCGGCGGCCTGCTTTCGCTCGAGGAGGCCTGCAGCCGCTACACGCTGACGGTCGAGGAATTCCTCTCCTGGCAATACTCGATCGACCAGCATGGCCTTGCCGGCCTGCGCACCACGCGCATCCAGCAGTACCGGCAGTAATCCGACCACATAATCGAGATCGCTGGCTGTCACAGCCCGAAGGGATAGGCTTCCAGCACCCGCCGCGATCGTTGACGGCTGCCGCGCCGCGGCTTCATCGGTTGGCGACCCAGAACACCAGCCTCAGCAGCAGGCTCAGCAACAAGCAGGTCGCCAGCGGGACATAGACCGTCCCGTTCTCCCGTTCGATGACGATGTCGCCGGGCAAGCGGCCGAGCCCAAGCTTGCTGAGATAGGGCCACAGCAGGCCGACCACCAAAATCGCAAGCCCGAGCACGATCAGAAAGCGTGCCATCGCGGTCGGTCCACCTGCCGTGCTAGTTTGCCTCGCATCTAAGGGCACGAACCGGATTTCGCCATGACCGATGTCAAATTCAATACCGCGCTCGTCGTCGGCGCGGGTGCAGGGCTCTCCGCTTCCCTCGCGCGGGCGCTGGCTAAGGATGGGATCAAGGTCGCGCTTGCGGCGCGCACCACCGGCGACCTCGATGCGCTCGTCAAGGAGACCGGCGCGAGAGCGTTCACCTGCGACGCGACCAAGCGCGGTGAGGTCGAGAAGCTGTTCGCCGATCTCGACGCCTCCCTCGGCACGCCCGACATCGTGGTCTACAACGCGAGTTTTCGCACCAGCGGTCCGTTCGTCGAGCTCGATCCACTCGACGTGGAGAAGGCGCTCGCGGTCACCGCCTATGGCGGCTTCCTCGTCGCCCAGCAGGCCGCGCGGCGCATGCTGCCGAAGAAGCACGGCGCGATCCTGCTCACGGGCGCCTCCGCGGGGGTCAAGGGCTATCCCCAGTCGGCGCCCTTCGCCATGGGCAAGTTCGCGCTGCGCGGCCTCGCCCAGAGCATGGCGCGCGAGCTTTCGCCGCAGGGCATCCACGTGGCTCATGTCGTGGTCGACGGCGGCATCAGGAGCGCGCGCCGGCCCGACCCGGCCGACACTCCCGACAGCACGCTCGACCCCGACGCCATCGCCGAGAGCTACATGCACCTCATCCATCAGCCCCGCAGCGCCTGGGCGTGGGAGATCGAGCTGCGGCCGTGGGTGGAGAAATTCTGACGCTGCGCGAGTCGTATCCTAGGAACAAAGAGCGGATCATGGCGGCCAAGGTTACGATTCCCGCGCTGCTGCAGATGAGGCGCGGCGGGGCGGCCAGTTCCAGCCGGGAAGCGTAAAAGCCCTTGCTTCCGGGCGCTTTGCGGCCTATTTACGCTTTGTAGCAGTGCCACGAACGGCCACGGGGAAGCAGTCTCTCGCTTCCCCACTGCTTCCCCGGAGACCCCATGCGGCTCGATGCCAAGACCGTCGCCGCGCTCAAGCTCGACGGCAAAACCGACGCGATCTTCTTCGACGATTCCATGGCGGGCTTCGGCTACAGGCTGCGTCGCGGCAGCGGGGGCAAAGTGTTGCGCTCGTGGATCGTGCAGTACCGCCGGGCGGGCGCATCGCGCCGCATCCTTCTCGGCTCGGCCGAGGTGCTCAGCGCCGAGGCGGCACGGACGGCAGCAAAGAAGGTTCTCGCTAAGGTCGCGCTCGGCGAGGACCCGCAGGCCGAGCGCATCGACCGCCGCGGTAAGGACAAGCTTAGCCTCCGCTCCGTGGTCGACGAATACCTGGCCGCCAAGGAACGCGAGGTCCGTCCGCGCACGTTACGCGAACTGAAACGGTATCTCTTCGGAAGCTTCTTCAAACCCCTGCACGGCATGCCCGTCGATACCGTCACCCGCCGGGATATCGCCGCCCGTCTGGTCGCCATCACGCGTGAGCACGGCGCAATCGTTGCGGCGCGAGCGCGTGCCGCGTTGTCCACGTTCTTTGTGTGGGGGATGCAGATGGGTGTCGTCGAGAACAATCCAATCATTGGCACGATCCAGCCAAAGGGCGGCAAGCCACGCGAGCGGACGCTGTCGGATACCGAGGTGGCGGCGATCTGGCGCGGCTGTAAGGATGACGACTACGGCCGCATCGTCCGATTGTTGATTCTACTCGGTGCCCGGCGCAGCGAGGTCGGAGGCATGTGCTGGCGTGAGTTCGACCTTGAGAACGCGCGATGGACGTTACCGACGAGTAGGAGCAAGAACGGCCGCACGCACACGCTGCCGTTGATGCCGATGGCGCTCAACATCATCAAGGACGTGCCGCGACTCATGTCGCGCGACCAGCTCTTCGGCGCACGCTCCAATGACGGCTTCACGGGCTGGGATGACCAAAAGGCGGCGCTTGATGAGCGCGCGGGCGTGCGAGAATGGAGACTACACGATATTCGACGAACTTTCTCGACTCGCCTACACGATCTCGGCGTCGCGCCGCACATCGTCGAGCAAATCCTCAACCACCAAGGCCACCGCGGCCAGGTCGGCGGCACCTACAACAAGAGCTTCTACGAGCGCGAGGTGCGCGCCGCTCTGGCGCTGTGGGAGGACCACGTCCGCGCGCTGGTCGAGGGCGGCGAGCGCAAGGTTGTCCACATCGCGCCGCACGCCGCCTCTTGAAGCCGAGCGCGGCCCCGGCTTAAATAGTCGTCTGCCCCCGGATCGGAACGGCCGGTCACGGGGGATGCGATGAATCCACCCGCCGTGGTGCGTTAGCGCCACGCCGAATGGTGGAAGAAGTGTGAGGTCACTAGGGCACCAAAGTAGCGCAGGGTGGCGAAGGGGAGAGAGTGTAAGGGAATTGCGTCCCTTGCCTGATCTTCGCAACTGTCGAGCGAGTTGTCGCTACGGGGAACCCCTTCCCTGGGGCATGCGGGAATCAAATATAGGCCCCAACCACCCGCAAATGGGTGGTTAGAAACTAGGACCACGACGGCCGACAGACCGGCCCGCTGCTAGCGCCGTTGATTAGCTGCAGCTGATTACGAGGTCCGCTCGAAGCGCACACGATGCGCCGGGCGGGCCTGTTGTTTGTGCGTATCGGCTCCGCTCGGGCATCCCATCAAAGGGTGTCCGACCAATGTCCCTCCTCGAGATCGAGCAGCGCCGGTCGCGGCGCGCGCAGCGCAAGCACCAGAAGCAGCAGAAGCGCAAACACAAGCCGCCGCGGCGGTCCGCGCTCGCCGCGCCGCTCACCGCAACCGCGCTGCACGACAATCAGGTGTTGTCGTTCTTTGAATGGTGTCAGCTCAACCGATTCAGCGAGCGCACCGGTCGCCGCATCCTCAAGAGCGGCAACGGGCCGCCGGTGGTGCAGCTCAGCGTGCGCCGCATCGGCATCACCATCCGCGCGAACCGTGCATGGCAAGCAGCGCGGGAGCGGGCGTGAGTGCGCCCCGAAAAGCGAGAAGGCCCGTGGCCGATAAAGCGGTACGCGGACCTTCCGCGGTTTCTCGTGCTGGCGGGCAGAGAGGCCGCGAAGCTAAACCTCACAAGCTCGAGCTGCAAGCGCTGCAGTTTCATCCGCTCGCCGACCTGTTTCCGCTGCTCGAGGGCGCGGACTTCGAGGAGGTGGTCGCCGACGTGCGCGCCCGCGGCGTGCGCGAGCCGATCTGGATTCACCAGGGGCAGATTCTCGACGGCCGCAACCGCTACCGCGCCTCACAAGTGGCGGGCGTTGCGTGTCCGACGCGCACCTATGACGGCGACGACCCCGTCAGATTCGTGGTCTCGCTCAACCTCAAGCGCCGCCACCTCACCGAATCGCAGCGCGCCATGGTGGCGGCGAAGCTGGCGACGCTGCGGTCCGGCGACAACCAATACAGAGAGGGTCTGCCAATTGGCAGAAGCTCGGAGCTGCTGAACGTCAGCGCGCGCAGCGTCGCCAGGGCGCGAGACGTCCGCGAGGGCGGCGCGCCGGAGCTTGTGCGCGCGGTCGAAGCGGGTGCGGTGTCGGTATCTGCCGCCGCCGACGTGGCGACGATGCCACCCGACGAGCAGCGCGAGGTCGTGGCGCGGGGCGAAAAGGAAATACTGCAGGCCGCTGCCGAGATCAGGGGGCGCAACGAGCTTCCGCCGGAGGAGGAGGACGCCGCATGAGCGCCCGCGAGCGACTCCCCAACCGGCGCGGCTCGGTGACGTTCGCCTTCGATTGCGGCCCGCACCGCTACGTCGCGACCGTCTCGTACTTCCCCGGCACCGACCGGCTCGCCGAGATCTTTCTCGGCAACGGCCGCGCGGGCAGCGACGTCGACGCCGCCGCGAAGGATTCCGCCGTGGTCGCGGCGCTCGCCCTGCAGCACGGCGTGCCCGTCGACGTCATCCGCAAGGCGTTGCTGCGCGACAGCCGGGGCCGGGCCAGCTCGCCGCTCGGCTGCGCGCTCGACGCCATCGCCGAATGGGGGCAGCCATGAGCGACGCACCTGCCGAGAAGCGCCGCCCGCACCGCGCGAAGGTGATTCCGTTCGGACAGCAAGGGCGCTCGCCCGAGCGGCTGGCCGCATTCTCCGATGACGCGCTCGCGCTGCGCTTCGCCGAGCTGCACGCGGCTGACCTCCGCTACGTCGACCGCTGGTCAACGTGGATGCACTATGACGGCATGCGCTGGCGGGCTGACGACACGCTCGCAGTGTTCGATAGCGCGCGCGCGGTATGTCGGACAGCCGCAGAATCCGCCAAGCCAAAGCTCGCGAAAGAGTTGACCAGCGCCAAGACCGTCGCGGCAGTCGAGCGGCTGGCGCGCTCCGACCGGCGTCTCGCTGCCACCGCCGACCAGTGGGATGCGGAGCCGTGGCTGCTCAACACACCGAAGGGCACCATCGATCTGCGCACCGGCAGCATGCGCGAGCACCGCGCCAGCGACTTCATCACCCACATGACCAGCGTCGCGCCCAGCGCGAGCGGATGCCCGCTGTGGCACGCGTTCCTCGACCGCGTCACCAAGGGCGACGAGGCGCTGCAACAGTACCTGCAACGGATGTGCGGCTACGCGGCGACCGGGCTGACGCGCGAGCACGCGCTGTTCTTTCTGTGGGGCAACGGCGGCAACGGCAAGGGCACCTTCGTCAGCACCACCGCCAGCGTCCTCGGCGACTATCACCGCACCGCGCCGATCGAGACCTTCACCGCCACCTTCAGCGACCGGCATCCAACCGACCTTGCGGGCTTGCGCGGCGCGCGGCTCGTCACCGCTACCGAGACCGAGGAAGGTCGGCGTTGGGCCGAAGCCAAAATCAAGACCCTGACCGGCGGCGACCAGATTTCGGCGCGCTTCATGCGCCAGGACTTCTTCGATTACCTGCCGCAGTTCAAGTTGATGATCAGCGGCAATCACAAGCCCGGCCTGCGCTCGGTGGACGAAGCCATCCGCCGCCGCTTCAACTTGATTCCATTCATGGTCACCATCCTGCAGGAGGAGCGCGACGTCGAGCTTGGCGACAAGCTCAAGGCAGAATGGCCGGGCATCCTCCGGTGGATGCTCGACGGCTGCGTCGATTGGCAGGAATGCGGGCTCGCGCCGCCCCAAGCCGTCACCGCCGCCACCGCCGCCTACCTCGATGCGCAGGACAGCATCGCGGCTTGGCTCGACGAATGCTGCGACCGCGACCCAAACGCATGGGAGCGGTCGCAGACGCTGTTCGCAAGCTGGAAGGCATGGGCCGAGCGCTCAGGCCAGTTCGTCGGTGACATCAAGACGTTCCGTGATCGTCTCGACGGCCGTGACGGCATTAAGTTTCGAAAGCAGCCAACCACCAAACGCGCTGGCTTCCAAGGCGTGCACCTCAGACTACTGGAGGAGCCGCCGGTCGATCCGTACTACGACAGATGATCAACCCAACATCCACGAAGAGAAGGAGAGAAGACGATGACCACCAAGCTATTCCGCGTGACGTCAACCGTACCCGAGTTCCACGGCCACAAGGACGTGCATATCGATTGGTTCGTGCTGCAGCGCCCCGCGCCCACGAACCGGCCGTACCGCGAGCTGATCGAAGGGGAGCCGGTCGACGATGCGGACACTCAAGCCTGGGTCTACAACGCGATCGACGAGCTGTTCTCGGAGGACGAAGCGGCCGCGTGGGCCGCGTGGCTCAGGAAGAACCGGCCTGGCGAACATGCGGTCACGGAGGCGAAGCTGCCGTATCCGCCGGACATCATGCCAATAACCGCCATCCCGCTGGGAGGCGAGCAAGATTGCCTGATGATCTGGCGGTCGCGGGGCTACGACCTGCCGTTCAAGGTGGAGGGCTACTTCGACCTGCGGCACTACGAACCCGTGAGCAAGGTCGAACACCCCGAAAAGAGCGCCCCCGATACCCGGCCCTGACCTCAGCGAAGCCTTGGGAGGTGTCGGGAGGCGCTCTCCGGTTATACCCGTTCGCGCGCGCGCGAACGCCCATAACCTGGAGAGACCTCCCGAGACCTCCCGGCGGTAACAGCCAGCGTGTCAAAGGTTTTGCAGATCAAAACGGGAGGTTGACATGACCCGACGATTTTTGTGCTGAGGGACGAACTGCGTGCCTTTGTAGAGGCGAAGATCGCCGAGGATAACGTCGCCCGTGGCCTAGAGCCATGAGGAGCTGCCACGCCCGCGGCTCACGCGCCATGTTTCATGGGCCAGGACGAAAATCCCCACCGCGAATCACCTCACTGCAGTGCCCGGCACTACACCCTGCTATACCCCGCGCCGCCAGCTCACCAACCTGCCGCCAGCGGGGTCCAACCCTTCCGGATTTTTCCTGCGGCGCCGACGACCGGCAGCAACCGTTCGCCGCGGACGGTCGGTGCCCGCTGCGAATCGCACCTGCCCGTCGGCGGCCAAAATCCACCACCGGGATACCGCCGGGAAGCGGGTTGTTCTGGCGGTTTCCTGTCAACAGGATAGCTTTGCCAGGAAGTGGCTTAGTTGTCAGCCGCTTAGGCGTGGCGTATAGCTTTGGGGAAACTAGAGGGAAGCGCGCTCGCGGCCGAGCGCCTACCGCTGGGTGGTGGAAACGGGCACTACAACCGCATGCCCCAAACGACGCTGGAATCACCCCAACATGCCCGCTGAAAGCACCGCGGTAGCTGTCCGTTCGCCGTTCGCGCGCTCGAGCGTCAGCAATGGCAAGCGCTCGCTGCCGGGCACGGATGCGCGCGGCACATGGGCGCGCCGCCGGCGCGACCTGATCGCGTCGTTCACCGCGGAGTTGAATCGGCCACCGCGTGAGCGTGACAAGGCGCTGATCGCGAACGCGGCGTCGCTGATCGTGCGCTGCGAGCAGCTGCACGTGCGGATCGTCAACGGCGCCGACGTCGACGACGACCAGCTGATACGACTGTCCAACGTGGCGACGCGGCTGCTCACCGCGCTCGGGCTCGACAAAGCGAAGCCGCAACAGGCTGGGCCGTCGCTCGCCGACCTCCTGCGCGAGGCCGGGCCATGACGACGGTCATCGACGTCGCCACGATACTCCGCTGGCGCGCGGACCCGCTGCGGTTCATCGAGCACGTGCTGTGCGATCCCGAGAGCGGTCGGCCGTTCGTGCTGTCGGTCGCCGAGCGGGCGTTCCTCGAGCGCGCGTTCACGCTGAACGAGAGCGGCAAGCTCAACTATCCCGAGCTGGTGTTCGGCGCGATCAAGAAGTCCGGCAAATCGACGCTCGCGGGCATCGTCATGTTGACGATGGTGCTGCTCTACGGCGGCCGCTTCGCGGAGGGCTACTGCGTCGCCAACGACCAGGAGCAGGCGGTGGCCCGGACTTTCACGATGGTTCGGCGCATCGTCGAGGCGTCGCCGTGGCTCAAGTACGAGGCGAGGTTCACTGTTGACCGTGTCGTGTTCCCGACGCTCGACGCGACCATCGTGACGATCGCGAGCGACGCGGCCAGCGCGGCCGGCGGCAACCCGACGATCAGCTGCTTTGACGAGTTGTGGGGTTACACCAGCGAGCGCAGCCGGCGGCTTTGGGACGAGATGATCGTCTCGCCTGCTCGCAGGATCAGTTGTCGGCTCACGACGTCGTACGCGGGCTTCAGCGGCGAGAGCACGTTGCTTGAGGAGCTCTACAAGCGCGGCATGGCGCTGCCCGAGGTTGGGCCCAGCTTGCGCGCTGGTGATGGCATGCTGTTCGCGTGGCACACCGAGCCGATCGCGCCGTGGCAGACCGAGGCGTGGCTGGCGGAGATGCGGCGGTCGCTGCTGCCGAACGCCTATCTTCGGATGATCGAGAATCGTTTCGTCACCACCGAGAGCAGCTTCATCGATCTTGCGTGGTGGGACGCGTGTGTTGACCCGGCGTCTTCGCCTGTGGCGGCGGATCCGATGATGGCGGTGTACGTCGGCGTGGACGCCAGCGTGAAGCGCGACTCGACGGCAATCGTGGCCGTGACGTGGGACAGCAAGCTGAAAAAGGTGCGGCTCGTCTTCCACCGCATTTACCAGCCCTCGCCTGACGAGCCGCTGGACTTCGAGAACACGGTCGAGGCGACGGTTCGCGATTTGCGCAAGCGGTTTATGCTTCGCGCGGTTTATTACGACCCGTACCAGATGGCTGCGGTTGCGCAGCGGTTGCGGGGTGCGGGCGTGCCGATGGAGGAATTTCCGCAGACGGTGCCGAACCTGACGCAGGCATCGCAGAACCTTTATGAGCTGATCCAGGCGGGCAACCTCGTCGTCTATCCCAACGATGCGATCCGGCTTGCCGTGTCTCGCGCGGTGGCAATCGAGACGGGCCGCGGCTGGCGCATCTCGAAGGACAAGCAGTCACATAAGATCGACGTTGTGGTGGCGCTGGCGATGGCAGCCCTCCCAGCGCTGGAAAACTCCGCCATCGACGAATACTCGACGCTCGCGTGGGTGCGTTGACGATTAACCGAAGAGAAATCACCTCGACGACGATGAGCGGCGCCGTGTTTTGCGCGACGGCGAGAATGACGCAGCCCTGGTGCGATCATGGCATTACAAGAAGCGGTCACCGCAAATGCGGCAATGCCACTGGTCGCGGGCGAAGATGTACGGACGCCACTCGGCGCTTTTCGGGTCGTCTTTGGGATTGGGCATTTTGATAATCAGATAAATTTCGAGGCCCCAACGATGCGGCCCACACTTGCCAAAAGACGATGCGGCCACCGCCCCGGAAGTCCTAAAAGCGCCCACATTGCTCGTTCATCTTTCGGGTGCGGGGAGACGCAAAGATTCAAACCACGAAACGCTCCTCCGCGCTGTAACGCACCGCCGGGCGATCCGAACCACGAATTTGCTTGAACGCTTGTTCGTCGAGGAGCGCCGCCGCCTCAAGATCATCCCGAACGCCTTTGGCGAGAGAGCCGTTCTGAAGCTGATGTTCGGTGCCCTCATCCGAGCGGCAGAACGCTGGCGCTCCGTCAAAGTCACCGAGTTCGAACGCAGACAAATGGCTTCAGTGCGAAAGGAACTCGATCAGGAATACGAGGCTATGGCCGGCCTCAACGTGAAGCCCTCAAAGGATGAAATCCAAGTCAGAAAATCCAGCAGCTCTCGGACTTGACCCTTGTAACACCTCGCGAGAATCGATGTGGCGCCGTATGTGCTTGGAATACTTGCGAAGTTCCCCGGTTCGGCGTTTCTGGGGTAGAGAGAGGACCGAGCGTCAAGTTTCATTCGCGACTGAAAACCGTCATCTTGAGAGCACCCATCCATTCAGAGCTCACCTCCTGGTATCGAGGGGCGAACTCCCGGCGGATCTCCGCGCTCGAGTCGCAAAGACGCTCCACGAGCCAAACTTTGTGAAAAAAAGAAGCGGCGAAATCGGCAACCTTCGTCGGAGCAATCGTCGGGCCGCGCCCGATCGGTTGCCGTAGCAGGGGGCTCCGTTTCGTGACAAAGCGTTCGAGACCGAGCTTGTAGACGTGCCGTAATACGCTAGCGATAGCTGCTACCAATTGAAAAGGTAATTGATCCCCACCTTCACCATCTGGATGTCGCGGTTCCTCTCGATGAAAGTGTCTCCGACGAGGAATAGGGACCCAGCAGGAAAAGTAAATGTCCGATTGTCAAGCCCAAGATAATTATACTCGACCTTCGCAGACCAGTTCGGCGCGAAAGCCCACTCAATGCCCGCGCCCACCAGCCAGCCGCTGTTCGTGTTGTTGTGGGCCGTAATCGATGCTCCGGTCGTCAGGTTGGTGACGGTGAAGTCGTCGGGGCCGACCCAGCCGCCACCGACCTTGCCATAAAGGAGCCACGGGCCATTCGCCACGCCGAAGCGAGTAGCCAGGGTCGTGATCCATCTATTGTGGGAACTCACTTGGATCGCTCCGAGCGCCGGAATGAATACGGTACCGGTGTTGTTGTTATTCTCAGCCCCATCGAAGTCCGCTTCAATTCCAACAACGAAGTTGCTGACTTGCCAGTTGTATCCGAGTTGGACTCCCGCGATGAACACGCCGTTGTTGTCGTTGAAGTTCCCACCCAAAAACATGTCGCTCACGTCACGGTTGGTCCAGGCCCCCCCAATGTTGCCGCCAAGATAAAATCCGGTCCAACTGAACGGCGCAGGCACATAGACCGGAGGCGGGGGCGCATAAGGAGCAGGCCGCGCCCTCACATCAGCGGCATTCGCGGCCATCGACGTTGTCAGCAACACCGACAGCGCTGCGGTCGTATGGAATAGCTTGCGCATGATATCCCTAGTCCCCAACTAATGGCCCTATCCGCATATTCAACCAGTCGTTCGCTCCCGCATCACTCGTCATCGAGGTGCTCGGGTGGCGCGAGGCCTCACCTGCTCCCCATCGTTGTACTGGCAAGCTGGTCCTTTTCGACCCAGTTGAACGCCTCTGTGAGGAAGGACAGCAGGATGCCGCATCACCTGGCGAGCGGCCGATCAGGGCCGCGCCATATTGCACGCCGGATCGTAGGCCCAGTTAAGGTCGAGCCCCACCAAGCACCACTCGACGCCCCAGCCCTTGCCGATCATGCCGGTGTCCTCGGCAATCGAATAATGGATCGCGTGCCTGCTCCCATCCGAAACCTCGACGACACCGCTGCAGAAGCGACGGGGAATGGTGTCAGGCGCCCATGGGCGGAATGCAGTTTCGCGGATCAGGTCGAAGCCCCGGATGTAAAGGGCCGACTGCCAGAAACGGTTTTCCTTGAGATTGAAGCGCGAGCTGATGAGGGAAAGCGCCTCGTACCAATCGCACGGCGGCAGCACCCCACTATAACCTGGTCCGCGCAGATAGAAATTCATGTCAAGCCAGCTCGCCGCGCTTGCGCTTCCTGCGGCCGATACGGCGAGCGTAGCGGCAATCGCGGAGCCGAGGACTAGTGCGCGTCTGGACACGAACTGTACTCCATATCAGTCACCCGCATTACCGCGACGCGCGATATCATCACAATGAGATAGCCTGTCATGACAGGAAAGAGTTGATTTCAGATTAAGCATTTGCTTGCACCTCAGACATCAGGCATGCCGCAGCTGTCATCCCGAACGATTTGAACTGGGTCAATCATATCCGAAGCCTTCAACGCCTCATGAAGGGCAGAGAAGCTTCGCTCCAGCGGAGGCCCGTCCCCTTCTCCCGCTCGCCGAGGATCACAAGCACGGCGTCCAAAATTGGTTGATGCGTCCACACGATCAGCGAGTTGATCGGAAATCCTTGCCATCGATCACCCTTGCGCCGGAGGCATTCTTTTGTCTTTTGGAGCCGCGGGCCGTTGAGCACGACCGCGCCCATGGCCATGAGACTGTTCGATTACATCCTGACGCTCAGCAACGGATCGAGGAGCCAGCTGATCAGCGATCGCTTCTCGAGGATGATATCGGCCCGCAGAAGCATGTCAGCCTGAAGCGGTATCTTCTTGCCGTAGGCGTCGATATCCGGTCGGTCGAGTGCGGCTGTGATCCTGTAGGCGGGCTCCTTGAGCTCGATGGGTCCAAATGTGTCGGACCTAGTTAGGATTGTCTGCGAAACCTTAAGCACCCTGCCGCTATATGTGCCGAACTGCTGATACGGAAACGCCTCGTAGAGGATTCTGACTTCCTGTCCGGGCTGTACGAAGCCTATGGCTCGGGTCGGGACAAACAACTCGGCTTGCAGAACGCTTTCGTTGGGAACGATTTCCATCTGCAAGCGCCGTGGATCCGCAAACTGACCGACAGTGGCCTGCACCATCGAGACGCGCCCAGCAGCTGGAGCTCGGATGACGTATGCCCGGCGGCCGCTGATCTCGGCGATGCGCTGGTCAGTTGTCGCGAGTTCACTACGTAGGCCTTGGATTTTGCCTGCCATAACGGTTGGAAGTTGCCGAAGGGAATAGCGGGTCTCGGTCAGCTGGTTTTGACGCGCGGCGAGCTGCTGATTCAGCGAGTTTAGGTTCTGCTTTTGCTCGAGAAGCGTCACTTGACGGCGTTTGAAGTCAGCGTCCGCCATGTAGCCTTGTTTTCTGAGCTCGGCGGCGGATGCGACGAACTCTTCTTCGACTCGGATACGTTCACCCTGAATTTTTAGCTGCGCCTCAAGCTGAGATATCTCGATCTCTAGACCATCGATCATGGCTGTCAGGCGCTCCCGCTCTGACCTTGTGCGCTGTTCCTCCGCCGCAATTTGCCGAGTCAGTAGCTCTTTCTGGGACCTCAGCGTGTCGAGCATGGTGACATTGACGTCCAGACCGTTCGCCGCGATTTGGTCGGTATCAACGGTCAAAAGAGTCTGACCTTCGCGGACCTCCTGTCCTTCGTTGACGTGAATCGCTCTAATGGTGCCTTGTTGAGGCACAAAGATTTTCGAGGTGCCGGATGTCGGGGTAAGGTAGCCCACGACGGTTTCTTTTCGGGAATATTGTCCTAGAAAGAGGAAGCCGATAATGAGCGCCATGGTCACGGCGATGAACCAAGTCATGACCTTGCTTGAAAGCGGCTGGAGGAGTGCGACTTGGCCCCATTCGCGGCTGTGCCGCTGAAAATCGACTGCTTCCTGTCGGAACAATGAGGGCCGCTGCGCCACCTGAGAATATCCTTCAAACGAGGAATTTCGGAAGGGCAGTTCTTGGTCTCAAACCGCTTTGACCAACCGCATCCGTATTGGATTATCGCTCGCCGCGCTGCGTTGCGCTCCGCTGCTCGGTCACTCCTCTACCAACCGCCTCGCCGCAACGCTGCACTCCGAAAGCAACGGGGAACGCCGTTGTGCCGCTTGGCCTCTGCGCCTCGCCTATCAATGTACACTGTGGTGAGCCGCGCAGTCACCAAGAGCCACGCGCCATGGTTGATGTGCCGTAACGGTACTTGTCGTACGAGCGGGCGGCGGACCACCCTGATATCGTCTGCTCAGTGAGCCGCTCCGCATGGCCTACCGTCCGTCAGGCGTACGCACGCCCCTCCAGGCATCGCGGACCTGCTGGTAATGCACCATCGGCTCATAGATAGAGGTCGATAGCCCGAGCGTCTGGGGCGAGAGCCGGCCTACGGTGGACAAGAGGTTGTATGAATCGACGATGCGATCGCGCTGCGCGGTTACAAGGTTTACTTGGGCATTGACCAAAGCTTGCTGGTCTATAAGCACGTCAAGGGTGGTGCGCATTCCAAGCCGTGCCTCCATGCGCACTCCATTGAGCGCCACCTCTGCAGCCTTGACTTCCTCCTGCGCGGCTTGGATCTGCGCCTTGGCGGCCTGGAGCTCACCCCACACCTCGACCACGGCGGCACGCGCCTTGTCGCGCGTGGTGGCCAGGTCAAGTCGGCGCTGTGTAAGTGTCTCTTTGGATTGGCGAATCGTCGAGTACTCGGCGCCACCCTGGTAGAGCGGAATGGTCACCCCGATGAGCACGGTGGCGGAGGACTGCTCAGGTATCACGCCGGTGACGTCGTGGACGCGCTGCACGTTCCCTAGCAGCGTCACGGTCGGATAGAGTGCGCCCTCCGAGATCTTTACCTGCAGCTGCGCCACATCGACCCCGTACATGGCCGCCCTCACCGATGGATTAGCGGTCATTCCGGCGTCGATCGCAGCGGCCAGCGTGCGCGGCGAGAGGTGGTCGACCGGCAAGCCCCGCTCCAACCGGCCTGGCTCCGATCCGATCACACGGCGATATCTGGCTTTTGATGTGGTCAAATTGGACTCGGCGCGGAGTACCTGCGATTGGCCGGCGGCGAGCTGAGCCTCCGCCTGGGCAACGTCGGTACGCGTAACCTCTGCGAGTTTGAAGCGAGCGCGCGTCATCTCCAAGGTTTCGGCGAGGGCCCGCACGTTGCTGCGCTGGACTTCCAGGATGGCGGCATCGCGCACCACGTCCATGTAGATGGTTGCGGCGTCGAGCAGCACCGCCTGCTCGATCACTCGCAAAACCTCGCGTGCGGCGAACACGTTGCTTTCGGCCGCGCGTGTACGGTTGGCGGTTTGGAAGCCGTTGAACAACTTCTGCTGTGCGCTGAGGCCGATCGAGCGCGGTGAAGTCCACCACAGATCTTTTTGAGTTAGGGCGGGACCGACCGCCGTTTCCTGCGAGGTGAACTGGTTGCCCACCCCGGCGATCACGTTGACACGCGGACGATACTCCGAGAGCGCCTGCGGCACGCCTTCATCAGTCTGGCGGACGATCGCGCGCTGGGAATTGAGCTCTGGATTGACGCGATAGGCCTGGGCGAGCGCGCCGGGCAATGTTTCGGCTGCGGATTGGCCAGCCGTACTCATGATCGCTGCGGCGGCGATCATGACAGCGCGAATCGCAAAGCTTCGGTGCCCCCCTGCCATAAGCCCCCCGCCGCCGGCGGTCCCCTCGAGGCTATGCGGCGACGTCCCGTTTGTGCTTGTCGCTAGCCAATGAATCGACCGCCCTTGAAATCTCGCAACCTGGGCATCTCAATAGAAAGACTTTTCATTGCAGTTAACGTTTCTTACCTCACGGCGGCTTGCGGCTTTTGATGGTTAATGGACGCGTCTCCCAATTGCAGCGTTGTTTTGCCGCCATGGTCGAACGGCGACCGTTCTCTTCAGACAGGAGGTCGTGTCGTTTTTCCGGCCGCTAGCTCGTTTGCTCCGTGAGCCGCCTTCGTAACTATCAGCCGCTCTTGCCTAAGATTGCGCAGGGGCACCGCCAGAACGCCCGATGCTAACTGAGAAACGGACGGTTGCTTTGAGCACGCTGAGGCGTGCTTTTTGCGGGTAACCACGAAGTCCATTAACCTTAATGCATCTTCAAAGGTGCATTATCGTTTAGGCTGCGTTAAAGCGCAAACATTTGGGACAAGGGTCTCCGGTATGCGCACTTCCGCTAAGGGAGTAAAAAAAACCGAACTCCTGATTATTGATTCGAAAAGATTGCGCCAAGCCGGTATTAGGCGCTTGCTCGACATTTGGGCTGAGGCGATGGGTTTAACAGTGAAGGCTGTTGTCCCGGAGGCTCCACTCGATACGTGTTGCACGCCTGACAACTGCGAAATGACAATTATTAGCTTAGGCGGCGCGTCGATCGAAGATGCCCAACACCAAGCGACGATCGGAATGGTGCGCACGCTTATGCCCCAAACACTCTTGGTGATCATTTCCGATCGGGAGGATCCAAAGGAGATATGCGCTGCTTTTGAAAACGGAGCGTCCGGTTTCATGCCCACCAGCCTTGAGCCTGGGCTCGCATTCCAGGCCTTATCTTTCATAAGGAGCGGGGGCTCATTTTTTCCCCCGTCTGTTTTGTCCGGCGGCTTTGGCAAAGTAACAGTCAACGGAGCATCCGACTTAACA
>Ga0070699_100002610_pt1 | contig 16096 bp, 14 predicted proteins | sample KBSK1503metaG_FD_65473 | JGI IMG/M metagenome (GOLD analysis project Ga0070699, IMG submission 65473) | Corn, switchgrass and miscanthus rhizosphere microbial communities from Kellogg Biological Station, Michigan, USA - KBS K1-50-3 metaG | ecosystem: Host-associated > Plants > Roots >...
GCCCGAGGATCCCACCATCAACGATCATCTCGGCGATGCCTATTGGCAGGTCGGACGCATGCTGGAGGCGCGTTTCCAGTGGTCGCATGCGCGCGACCTCAAGCCCGAGCCCGAGGATCTCGTTAAGATCGAAGCCAAGCTGAAATCGGGGCTTCCCGACGACACCGCCTCGGCGGCGGAGGCCGAACACAAGAAGCCCGGCGGCGGCTGAGGCTGATGACGGCGGCCGCGCGCGCCGAAAAAGCGCCCGCCAAGGTCAATCTGACGCTGCGCGTGCTCGGCCGTCGTGCCGACGGCTATCACGACATCGAGAGCCTCGTTGCTTTCGCCGGCGTGGGCGATGCGTTGACCTTTATGCCCGGCGGCGCCTTGGCGCTTGCGGTGGGCGGACCGACCGCGGCCGCCGCGGGCGATGTTGCCGACAATCTCGTGCTCAAGGCCGCCCGCGCGCTCGCCGAGCGGGTCGAGGGCCTCAAACTCGGCCGCTTCACGCTGTCGAAGCGTTTGCCGGTCTCCGCCGGACTGGGCGGTGGCTCGGCGGATGCGGCGGCGGCGTTGCGGCTTTTGGCGCACGCGAACCGCATGGCGCCCGACGATCCCCGGCTCCTGCAGGCGGCGCGGGCGACCGGCGCGGACGTGCCGGTGTGTCTCGATCCGCGTGCACGGCTGATGCGCGGCATCGGCGACATTCTCTCTGCACCACTCGATCTGCCGCGGCTGTTCGCGCTGCTCGTCAATCCCGGCGTTGCGGTGGCGACCAAGGACGTGTTCGCGGCATTAAACGTCCCGCACGCGGAGCACATTGCGCAAGCTCCCACGCCAGCGGGACCGGCCGGGCTCCTTGCCGAGATTGCCAATGGTCGCAATGACCTGGAGGGCCCCGGGATCGAGCTCGAGCCTGCGATCGCTGACGTCCTGGCTGTGCTTCGCAAGCTGCCGGGCTGCCGGCTCGCCCGCATGTCGGGGTCGGGCGCGACGTGTTTTGGCCTGTTCGATTCGACGCGCGCGGCGACCGCGGCCGCCCGTACGTTGCGGGTCGGCTATCCGGCGTGGTGGGCGCGCGCGACCGTGCTCGGCGGTTAGAGCGAGGGCGACGCCGCGCTAGTTCGAGCGGCAGATGCAGAACTCGACGGCCTCTTCCAGCGCCTCCTTCATCGTCGAGGTCGGAAACAAGGCGAGCGCGTCGGTGGCGATCGCACCATAGTGCCGTGCGCGCTGGATGGTGTCTTCGAGCGCGCGGTGCTTCATCATCAGGCCGATCGCATGCTCGAGGTCGGCGTCGGTCGCGTCCCCCTCCTCGAGCGTGCGCCGCCAGAACGCCCGTTCGCTCTCCGATCCGCGGCGGAACGACAGCACCACCGGCAGCGTGATCTTGCCCTCGCGAAAATCATCCCCGGTGTTCTTGCCGAGCTTGGCTGCCTTGCCGCCGTAATCGAGGGCGTCATCTACGAGCTGGAAGGCGATACCGAGGTTCATCCCGAACGAGCGGCAGGCGTTCTGCTCGTCTTTGGGGCGCGAAGCGAGCGCCGGTCCGACCTCGCAGGCGGCGGCGAAGAGCTCTGCGGTCTTGGCGCGAATGACCGCGAGGTAGTCGTCCTCGGTGGTGGCGGTGTTCTTGGCGGCGCCGAGCTGCATCACCTCGCCTTCGGCGATGACGGCGGCGGCCGAGGACAGGATTTCGAGCGCCTTGAGGGAAGCGACTTCCACCATCATCTTGAACGCCTGGCCGAGCAGGAAATCGCCGACCAGCACGCTCGCCTCGTTGCCCCACAGCATGCGCGCGGCGAGCTTGCCGCGCCGCATCTCGCTTTCGTCCACGACGTCGTCATGCAGCAACGTGGCCGTGTGCATGAATTCGACGGCGGCCGCGAGCTTGACGTGGCCGGCGCCGGCATAACCGGCAAGCCTCGCCATGGCGAGCGTGAGCATCGGGCGCAGCCGCTTGCCGCCGGACGAGATCAGGTGATTGGCGACCTCGGGAATCATCGCCACTTGCGATCCGGTGCGCGACAATATGGTCGTATTGACGCGTTCCATGTCGGCGGCCACGAGCTCGCTCAGATGATCGATGGTGGCGGGCGAACGGCTTTCAAATGGGACGATGACGGCCAAGAGACGTGCTCCGGAGGATGTCCCGAACGCGAGGACCTGGGAGCATAGAAACGCTATGGTGGCGCGGCAAGTGCGCCAAAACGCACATTTTCGCGAGCGCGCGCTTTCGAAAAGAGGGAATTGATGAAGCCGATTCCGGTACGTGCCGGGGAGTGGCAGCCGCGTGCCGGCCAACGCGTGGCGGTTCTGGTGCCTTGCTTCAACGAGGAGGCGACCATCGGCAAGGTGGTCGCCGATTTCCGCGCCGCGTTGCCCGAGGCCACGATCTACGTCTACGATAACAATTCCGCCGACCGCACCGGCGAGGTCGCGCGCGCCGCCGGCGCGCTGGTGCGGCGCGAGCGGCATCAGGGCAAGGGCAACGTCGTGCGGCGAATGTTCGCCGACGTCGATGCGGACCTCTACGTTTTGGTCGATGGCGACGCCACCTACGATGCGGCGAGCGCCCGCGCCATGATCGCGCGTCTCATCGAGGAGCGCCTCGACATGGTGGTCGGGGCGCGCGTCGATCAAGACGAGGCGGCCTACCGCCGCGGTCATCGTACTGGAAACCGGCTGCTTGCGGGCTTTTTCGCGTTGACCTTCCACGCGACCTTCAGCGACATTCTCTCCGGCTACCGCGTGTTCTCGCGGCGGTTCGTGAAGTCGTTTCCGGTGCTGTCGAGAGGCTTTGAGATCGAGACCGAGCTTTGCGTGCACGCGCTCGAGCTGGAGCTACCGGTGGCCGAGGTGCCCACGCCTTACTACGCGCGCCCGCAAGGGTCGGTGTCGAAGCTCAGCACCTGGCGCGATGGCTTGCAAATCCTATCCACCATCGTCGGTCTTTACCGCTCGGAGCGGCCGCTGGCTTTTTTCTCCGGGCTCGGCATTGCGCTCGCGATCGTTTCCGTTGGCCTGGCGATTCCGATCTTCGTGACCTATTTCGAGCAGGGCATCGTGCCGCGTATTCCGACGGCAATTCTCTCCACCGGCCTGATGCTGTTGGCGTCGCTCTCGATCGTCGCGGGCCTCGTGCTCGATACGGTGACGCGCGGCCGGCGAGAGGCCAAGCTGATCGCCTATCTCGAGCAAGCGGCGCCCGGCGAGGAGTGGGACCGGCGACAGGGTTGAGGAGAGGGATGCATTGCGCGAGTTTGGAACCGACGACAAGTTCGAGGACGAAGGCGGGTGGCGCGAGCTCGTGCGCACCAACGATGCCGTGCTGGTCTCGGCGGTGGGCGCCTTGCTCGATGCCGCCTACATCCCCCACATCGTGCTCGACCAGAACATGAGCGTGCTCGAGGGCTCGATCGGCGTCCTGCCGCGCCGCATCTTGGTCAACGAATGCTGCGTCGATGATGCGCGCGAATTGCTCGAGGACGCCGGGCTCGGACACGAGCTTCGTCCCGATGTCCGCTGAAGTGACCGAGGATGCCGCGCTCGGCGGCAGGCTGCGGCTCAAGCAACCGAGACGGGGACACCGGGTCGGCCACGACGCAATTTTGCTGGCGGCGGCATGTCCGGCGCGCGCGGGTGAACGCGTGGTCGATCTCGGGGCCGGGGTGGGCGCGGCAGGGTTGGCGCTCGCGCTTCGCGTCGCCGGCATCGAGGTCGCGCTGGTCGAGGTCGATGCGGGGCTCGCGCGGCTTGCAGCGCAGAACGCGCAAATTAACGGACTGGCCACACGGGTGGCCTCGGCCGTCCTCGACGTGGCCGCGCCGACGCGGGCCTTCGCGGCCGCGGGACTCGGGCCCGAGTCGGTCGCGCGCGTCCTGATGAATCCGCCGTTCAATGATCCGGCGCGACAAAGAGCCTCCCCCGATCGTCGGCGCCGTCTCGCCCATGTCGGGCCCGTTGGCGCGCTCGCCGTCTGGATCAAGACCGCGGCGCGGCTGCTGCGTCCGCGCGGGACGCTCACCATGATCTGGCGGGCGGACGGTCTCGCCGAGGTCTTGCAGGCGCTGGCTCCGGCCTTCGGCGCGGCGACCGTGCTCCCGATCCATCCGGGGGAGGAGCAAGCGGCGGTCCGCGTTCTGGTGCGGGCGACGAAGGCAAGCCGCGCGCCCCTCGTGCTGCTGCCGGGCCTCGTGCTCAACGACCGTGCGGGACGCCCGACTGCGCAAGCCGAATCGGTGCTGCGCGCCGGCGCGGCCTTGCCGCTGAGTGAAATCTGAACGCGTGGACGCCGATGTCGCGTTGCCGGCTGTCGATGCAAGTTAACTGGGGTTAACTTGAGCGCAACGCGCAGGCAGCCTAAGACGTGACGTCGCGCGGTGCCGGAATAAAGTTCCCGCCGGCGGCTATGCTAAAGTGAGACCAAGACCGCAACGTCATGGCCGAGCAAAACATGTCCGAGCACCTGCAGCAGCTGTACGCGAGCGCGCGCGCAGCGCTGCAGCCGATATTGCCGAAACGGCTGCGCGGCGTGCCAATCGTGCCGGTGGTGCGGTTCGCGGGGGTCATCGGTTTTTCGACGCCCCTAAAACCCGGGCTTACGCTCGCTGCCATCGCTCGTCCGCTCGAGCGCGCCTTCAAGATGCGCCACGCGCGGGCGGTCGCGCTGCTGATCAATTCGCCCGGCGGCTCGGCGGTGCAGTCGCACCTGATCTATCGGCGCATCCGCCAGCTCGCGGCCGAGAATGCGCGTCCGGTGATCGCCTTTGCCGAGGATGTCGCTGCCTCCGGCGGCTACATGATCGCCTGCGCCGGTGACGAGATCTTCTGCGATCCGTCCTCGATCGTCGGCTCCATCGGGGTCGTCGGCGCCTCGTTCGGCTTTACCAAGCTGATGGAGAAGCTCGGTGTCGATCGCCGACTCTATGTTGCCGGCGAACACAAGGCCATGCTCGACCCGTTCCTGCCGGAGAACCCGGAGGACGTGGAGCGGCTCAAGGCGCTGCAGCGGGACATCCACCAGGACTTCATCGGCCTCGTGAAACGCAGCCGCGGCGCGCGGCTCAAGGGTCCAGAAAAAACCTTGTTCTCCGGTGAATACTGGACCGGCAGCAAGGCGATCGAGCTCGGCCTTGCCGACGGCATCGGCGACCTGCGCGCGACGCTGCGCGCCCGCTTCGGCGACGATGTCGTGACCCCGCTCGTGGCCCCGGTGCGCGGCTGGTTCGGCCGCCTGCAGCCGGGCGTAGGTACGACGGATCTCGACGGTTTGCCGCGCCCCGCCGATTTCGCCGAGGAAATCATCTCGGCGCTCGAAGCACGCGCATTATGGGCGCGTTACGGATTGTAGAAAGGTTTGCAGAGGAGGGACCATCCATGCCTCCCATCGTCATTTCGCCGTTGGTCAGGCTTGCGCTGGGCGCGCTCGGCACCGGCATCGTCGTGCGTTGGGTGGTGAAAGAGGCCCGCCGCATCAACGCGGAACTCGATCGGGTGAAGGCGGGAACCGATCCGGCCGTGCGCAGGACGTTGCCGACACTGCGCCGCGATCCGCAGACCGGCGAATGGCGCGTGATGTGACGGTCGTGACACGGCCGCGCTATTCGCCCTTGATCCCCTTCTCGCGGATCAGCTTGTCCCAGCGGGCGATCTCCTGCTTGAGATAATGGGCAAAGTCCTCCGGCGTGCTCGGAGAAGCCGTTACGCCGGCTTGAGCCAGCCTGCGGCGCACGTCCGCGTCGGTCAGCGCGGCATGGAAAGCGCCACTCAGCTTGGCGATGACGGCAGGCGCCGTGCCCGCCGGTGCCAGCGTCCCGGCCCATTGGTTGGCGACGGTATCGGAGAAGCCTTGCTCGACGAAGGTCGGCACGTCCGGGAAAATGGCGGAGCGTTCCTGCGACGTCGCCGCCAGCGCCTTGAGCTTACCGGCTTTGACTTGCGCCATGACGGTCGGAACGTCGCCGAACAGGCCGTCGAGCCGCCCGCCCAAGAGATCGGTCACCGCTTGCGACGCCCCGCGATAGGGCACGGCCTGGAACTTCGCGCCGGCGGATGCCTGGAAGAGTTCGAGCCCGAGATGCGAGATGGCGCCTAGCCCGGTGACGCCGATGGTGATGGCGCCCGGCCGCTCTTTCGCCAAGGCGGCGAGTTCGCGCGCCGAATTGATCTTCATCGCGGCATTCACGACCAGCATGGTCGAGTTGAATACCGCCATGCCGACCGGCGCGAAATCCTTGACCGGGTCGTAGGGGAGGTTGCTGTGCAGCGCCGGATTGATCGCGACGGCGCCCACGGTGGTGAAGAACAGGGTGTAGCCGTCCGCCTCCGACTTCGCCACATATTCGGCCGCGATCGCGCCGTTGGCGCCTGGCCGATTGTCGACGATGACGGTCTGTCCAAGCAAACTGCGCAGCCGTTCGGACAAGAGCCGCGCGACGAAATCGGTGGTGCCGCCGGCCGTGAAAGCGACCGCCAGCCGGATCGGCCGGTTGGGATAATCGTGCGCCTGTGCGCCCTGCAACGCCGGCCAAAGCAGCGCGGCGACGATCAACGCGGAAAGCGAGCGGCGGATGACGATCATGGCGCCGAGCACAATGACCGATCATGCGACCGTCACCGCATCGCGCGCTCGAGCGCGGCATTCTCATGTTCTTGACCCCCCGGATGGCCGCCGGTAGGTCTAGCGCGCGCCCGGCGATGTCCGCTCAATCCGACGTCGGCGCCGCCCATGCGCGCCTCGGCTGACTAAGCGGCGCGCGTTGGTTCTTTTAGGCGTTTTTGCGAGCCGCATGAGCAACGATCTCCCCGCCCATCTGCGTCCCGCGCGCTCATTTCAGGGTTTGATCCTGGCGCTGCAGCGCTATTGGGCGGACTACGGCTGCGTGATCCTGCAGCCCTATGACATGGAGGTCGGCGCCGGCACGTTTCATCCGGCGACGACGTTGCGTGCGCTCGGACCCAAGCCGTGGAACGCGGCCTATGTGCAGCCCTCGCGCCGGCCGAAGGACAGCCGCTACGGCGAGAATCCCAATCGCCTGCAGCACTACTATCAGTTCCAGGTCATCCTCAAGCCGTCGCCCGACGACATCCAGGAGCTCTATCTCAAATCGCTCTCCGCGATCGGCATCGATCCCAAGCTTCACGATATCCGTTTCGTCGAGGACGACTGGGAAAGCCCGACCCTCGGCGCCTGGGGACTCGGCTGGGAGTGCTGGTGCGACGGCATGGAGGTGTCGCAATTCACTTATTTTCAGCAAGTCGCGGGCTTCGAATGCGCGCCGGTCTCGGGGGAGTTGACCTACGGTCTCGAGCGGCTCGCGATGTATGTGCAGGGGGTCGACCGCGTCTTCGATCTCAACTTCAACGGCCGCGAGGGTGAGAAGAAGGTCACCTACGGCGACGTCTTCCTGCAGGCCGAGCAGGAATATTCGCGGCACAACTTCGAATTTGCCGAAACCGAGATGCTGTTCGAGCAATTCAGGATGGCGGAGGCGGCGTGCCGCAAATACATCGAGGCCGGTTGGGTGACGGTCGGCAACAGCAAGCGCCACCTGATGGCGCTGCCGGCCTACGACCAATGCATCAAGGCGAGCCACGTGTTCAATTTGCTCGATGCGCGCGGGGTGATTTCGGTGACCGAGCGGCAGAGCTATATTCTACGCGTGCGCGAGCTCGCCAAAGCCTGCGGCGAGGCGTGGCTTGCGACCGAAGCGGGAGGAGCGCCGGCATGAATGCACAGCCTGAAATCGGCGGACGGGCTCCGCTCGCGGTCGATGTCGAGGCCGGCAAGAGCTACTGGTGGTGCGCCTGCGGGCGCTCAAAGAGCCAGCCGTTCTGCGACGGCTCGCACAAGGGCACGGGGTTTTCGCCGGTCGAGTGGAAGGCGGAGCAGGCGGAGCAGGCCTGGTTCTGCGCCTGCAAGCGCACCGGCAATCGGCCCATGTGCGACGGCAGCCATAAGAAGCTGTGAGGCACCGCGCGGTGCCGTCGCGGCGGCGAGTCGGCTTGATCAATTCCGTGGGCGCACCGACTAGGCGTGCGTACCTCGCCGTTTACGGCTTGCTCGGCTGTCCCGCCTCACCGCCTCCCGTGGGCTCCGGCTGGCCGACGAAGACGATGTCGCCCTTGATCAGATCCTGAACCTTTGGCGGCCCGGACTTTTGCGGCCACAGATAGGTGACGTAGAGCCGCGCCGTCACCTCCAATCGCTCGTGCGCAGGCGTGATCAGGAGCGCCGCAGTGTGAACCTTGACCTCGGCGGGTTGCGCCCACGCGCCGGGAACGGGGCTCGCGGTCAAGAAGCCCTGGACGATCGAGGTGGCGACGACCTTGACGAAGCGCGCGAATTCGCCTTCGCGCACCGCGAACTGCGACTTGTCGAGCTTGGCCTCGTATTCGAGCACCCGGGGAAGTCCGAGCTTGGTCAGCGCCGGCTCGTATTTCTCGCCGAGATTGATGGTGACGCGGCCGTTGGCGCCGTCGCGCGCGCCCCAGAGGACGCGTATCGGCACGGCGGGTGGGCCTTCGCTTCCCTTGAGATACATGAGATAGGCCGTTTCATCGGCGCTGGCCGGAGCCGCGACGGCCAACGATGCGACCGCGCACAGGACGGCGGCGCGCGCACCAAGGCTGCAGTCGAGAGTTTTCATCGGGTGCCTGGGACCCCAAGCGAAGTCGTCGCCATCGTAAGTGTGCGGCACGCCGAAGGGTCCCGCAAGCGCGTCGCGCTCGCGGCGAGTTCGCGCGGGGGTCCGGCGCGCGCGCGCCCCACGCTTTTCGACTTAACAACGCCGAGCGCGCCTGCTACCTGCTCACGATGCCCGACTTTCTGCTCGAACTGTTCTCCGAGGAAATTCCGGCGCGCATGCAGGCGCGCGCGGCCGAGGATTTGCGCAAGCTCGTCACCGAGGCGCTGGTCGGCGCCGGCCTCCTCTACGAGGGCGCCAAGGCCTTCGTCACGCCGCGCCGGCTCGCCCTCGCGGTCAAGGGCGTGCCGGTCAGGCAGCCGGACGTGAAGGAAGAGAAAAAGGGCCCGCGCGTGGGCGCGCCCGAGGGCGCCATCCAAGGATTTCTGCGCGCCGCCGGGCTCAAATCGATCAGCGAGGCCAAGGTGCAGCCCGACAAGAAGGGCGACTTCTACCTGGCGGTGATCGAGAAACCGGGCCGGCCCGCGATCGAGGTGATCGCCGAGATCGTGCCCGCGGTGATCAAGACATTCCCCTGGCCGAAGTCGATGCGCTGGGGCGAGCAGTCGGCGCAACCGGGCTCGCTCGGCTGGGTGCGGCCGTTGCATTCCATCGTCGCGACCTTCGGCCCGGAGACCGAGGAGCCCGAGATCGTTCCCTTCGCGGTCGATGGGATTGCGGCCGGCGACGAGACGCGCGGCCATCGCTTCATGGCGCCGCAGCCGTTCAAGGTGCGCCGGTTCGAGGACTACGCCGCCAAGCTCGAAAAGGCCAAGGTCGTGCTCGACCCCGAGCGGCGCAAGGAAATGATCCTCGCCGACGCCAAGAACCTCGCCTTCGCGCAGGGCTTTGAGCTCGTCGAGGACGTCGGATTGTTGGCCGAGGTCGCCGGCCTGGTCGAATGGCCGGTGGTGCTGATGGGATCGTTCGACAAGGCGTTCCTCGCCATGCCGCCCGAGATCGTCCGCGCCACCATCCGCAACAACCAGAAATGCTTCGTGCTGCGCGACCCGCGCAAGGCGCAGCTCGTCGGCAAGTTTATCCTCGTCGCCAATATCGAGGCCGAGGACGGCGGCAAGGCGATCACCGCCGGCAACGAGCGGGTCATCCGCGCGCGGCTCGCCGACGCCAAGTTCTTCTACGACACCGACCTGAAGAATTGGCGCGACGTGCTGTTGGAAGAGCGCCTAAAGAGATTCGAACATGTGGTGTTTCTGGCCGAACTCGGGGAGCATGGCACCCAAGCTGAGCGCATCGAGCGTATCGATAGCCTCGCCGAGGAGATCGCGCGGTGCATCGGCGCGGATGTGAAGAAAGTCAGACGCGCAGCGCAGATGTGCAAGGCCGACTTGTTGAGTGAAATTGTGGGTGAGTTTCCTGAACTGCAAGGATTAACGGGAAAATACTATGCATTGGCGACTGGCGAAGACGAGAGCATCGCACGTGCATGCGAGGAGCACTATAAGCCGCTTGGACCAACTGATAGCGTCCCAACTGACCCTATCTCGCTTGCTGTCGCACTCGCAGATAAGATTGACCTTCTGGTTACGTTTTGGGGCATCGACCAAAAGCCGACAGGCTCGAAAGATCCCTATGGCTTGAGGCGCGCGGCTCTAGGGGTCATTAGATCAATTATCGAAAACAGTATCAGTCTCAAATTGATCCCGATTTTCGAGTATGCCGTCAAAAACGGGGTGCTGGCGACCGGTAGCTTCGCGATCATTGATAGCCATCAGTTGTCGGCTGATCTTCTCGCGTTCTTCGCAGACCGACTCAAGGTCCAGCTACGTGAGCAGGGGGCGCGCCACGACCTCGTTGATGCGGTGTTCGCGCTCGAAGGGCAGGATGATCTTGTCCTGATCGTGCGCCGCGTCGAAGCGCTGGGAAAATTCCTCGATACCGATGACGGAAAGAATCTGCTCTCGGGCTACAAGCGCGCGACCAATATCATCCGCATCGAGGAAAAGCGGGATGCACGCGAATACGTTGGGCGGCCGAATCCTTCCCTCTACCGCCAAGACGAGGAACGCGCGCTGGCGAGCGCGATCGACACCGCGAAAGCGGAAGCGTCCGCTGCGGTGGCGCGCGAGGACTTCGAAGCCGCCATGGGCGCCATGGCGAAGCTTCGCCCGCACGTCGATGCCTTCTTCGACAAGGTGACGGTCAACGTCGAGGACAAGCAACTACGGGAGAACCGCCTCAACCTGCTCAACGAAATTCGCGAGGCGACCCGCACGGTTGCCGATTTCTCCCGCATCGAAGGGTAATTCTCACCGCGTCATGCGCGGGCTTGACCCGCGCATCCATCTTCTTGTGAAAAGGATGGATTGCCGGGTCAAAAGCGCGTTCACGCGCGTCCATAGCCCGCGAAGACGGGCGTCAAACGCCCTTATGGACGCGCTAAGCCCGGCAATGACGAGTTCGGAACCATCACCGCGTTTTGTAGTTCATCTACCCGCCCAAGGAGATCCTCATGACCATCACCGTTGCCCATATCACGCCGCTTGTTGCCCTCCTCGCCGGCATTCTGATCCTGCTCGTGCCGCGGCTGTTGAACTACGTCGTCGCCATCTACCTCATCATCGTCGGCCTCATCGGGCTCAACGGCATCTATCATTTCATCCGCTGACCCGCCGCCGGCGGAGCGCCCATCTGCGCCCTTGCGTCGGCGCCCGCGACGGTGATCATTAGGGGCCGGGCGCATCCCAGTTCGTGGTTCCATGGTCACATCGACGCCGCGCCGTACGCGATCGAACAAAAAATCCACCCGTCCTGCGTCCGGCCGCAAGGCCGCGGCGCATCGGGCGGCCGCGTCGAAGGCGTCTTCCGCCAAAGCCAAATGGGTCTATCGCTTCGGCAACGGCAAAGCCGAGGGCCGCGCCGACATGCGCAACCTCCTCGGCGGCAAAGGCGCCGGCCTTGCCGAGATGGCCAATCTCGGCTTGCCGGTGCCGCCGGGTTTCACCATCACCACCGCGGTCTGCAGCCACTATTACGAGAACGGCAAGACCTACCCGAAGGACCTCGAGCAACAAGTCGCCGCCGCGCTCGCCGAGGTCGGCCGCATCACCAGCAGGACCTTCGGCGACAGCGGCAATCCCTTGCTGGTCTCGGTGCGCTCGGGCGCGCGCGCGTCGATGCCCGGCATGATGGACACGGTGCTCAATCTCGGCCTCAACGACGCCACCGTCGAGGCGCTGGCGAAGAAATCCGGGGATCGGCGCTTCGCCTATGATTCCTACCGCCGCTTCATCACCATGTATTCCGACGTGGTGCTGGGGCTCGGCCACCACCACTTCGAGGAAATTCTCGACAACCACAAGGACAAGAACGGCTACACGCTCGACACCGATCTTTCGGCCGACGACTGGCTCGAGCTCGTTGCCCGCTTCCAGAAGCGGATCGAAGAGGAGCACGCCGAGCCGTTCCCGCAGGACCCGCAGCAGCAATTGTGGGGAGCGATCGGCGCCGTGTTCGGCTCCTGGATGAACCAGCGCGCCATCACCTATCGGCGCCTGCACCACATCCCCGAGAGCTGGGGCACCGCGGTCAATGTGCAGGCCATGGTGTTCGGCAATATGGGCGAGACCTCGGCCACGGGCGTGGCGTTCACGCGCAATCCTTCCACCGGCGACAAAAGGCTTTACGGCGAGTTCCTGATCAATGCGCAGGGCGAGGACGTGGTCGCCGGCATCCGCACCCCGCAGGAGATCACCGAGGCTGCGCGGGAGGAGGCGGGCTCGGACAAGCCGTCGATGGAACGCGCGCTCCCGCAGGCGTTCAAGGAGCTCCAGCGCATCTACGGCGTGCTCGAGCGCCACTACCGCGACATGCAGGACCTCGAATTCACCGTCGAGCAGGGCAAGCTGTGGATGCTGCAGACCCGCGCGGGCAAGCGCACGGCCAAGGCGGCGCTGAAGATCGCGGTGGATCTCGCGAACGAGGGGTTGATTTCACGCAAGGAGGCGGTCGCGCGCATCGATCCGGGGGCGCTCGACCAGCTCCTGCATCCGACCATCGATCCCAATGCCGAGCGCAAGGTCATCGCCACCGGGCTGCCCGCCTCGCCCGGCGCGGCCTCCGGCGAGATCGTGTTCTCGGCCGACGAGGCGGAGGCGCTCAAGGCCAAGGACAAGCGCATCATCCTAGTGCGGGTCGAGACCTCGCCCGAAGACATCCACGGCATGCACGCGGCCGAGGGCATTCTCACCACGCGCGGCGGCATGACCTCGCATGCCGCCGTGGTGGCGCGCGGCATGGGCAAGCCCTGCGTTTCCGGCGCGGGCACGCTGCGGGTCGACTACGCCGCCGGCACCATGAGCGTCGCCGGCCACACGTTCAAGGCGGGCGACGTCATCACCATCGACGGCTCGACCGGGCAGGTGCTCGCCGGCCGCGTGCCCATGATCGAGCCGGCGCTCTCCGGCGAATTCGCAACGCTGATGGGCTGGGCCGACGGGGTGCGCAAGCTCGGTGTGCGCGCCAACGCGGATACGCCCAACGATGCGCGCGTCGCCTTGAAGTTCGGCGCCGAGGGCATCGGGCTTTGCCGCACCGAGCACATGTTCTTCGACGAAGATCGCATCCGCGCCGTGCGCGAGATGATCCTCGCCGACGACGAAAAATCCCGCCGCGCCGCGCTCGCCAAACTCCTGCCCATGCAGCGCGCGGACTTCGTCGAGCTGTTCGAGATCATGCAGGGGCTGCCGGTGACGATCAGGCTGCTCGATCCGCCGCTGCACGAATTCCTGCCCCACAGCGAGGAAGAGATCGCCGAGGTCGCCGCCGCGATGGGCGCCGACGCCAAGAAACTCGCGGACCGCGCCCGCGAGCTCAACGAGTTCAACCCGATGCTCGGCTTCCGCGGCTGCCGCCTGGCGCTCGCCTATCCCGAGATCGCCGAGATGCAGGCGCGCGCCATCTTCGAAGCGGCAGCCGAGGCCGCCAAGCGCACCGGCAAGCCGGTGGTGCCGGAGGTGATGGTTCCGCTCATCGCCACCAAAGCCGAGCTCGACCTGGTCAAGGCAAGTATCGATGCCATGGCGGAGGCGGTCGCGCGCGAGAGCAGATCCCGCGTCAAGTATCAGGTCGGCACCATGATCGAGCTCCCGCGGGCGTCGTTGCGCGCCGGCGAGATCGCGCAGAGCGCGGAGTTCTTTTCCTTCGGCACCAACGATCTGACGCAGACCACCTACGGCATCAGCCGCGATGACGCCGCGAGCTTTCTCGGCACTTACCTGGCGCGCGGCGTCCTGCCGAGCGATCCCTTCGTGTCCATCGACCGCGAGGGCGTGGGGGAATTGATGCGTATCGGCGTCGAACGCGGTCGCAAGACGCGGCCAAAGCTCAAAGTGGGCATTTGCGGCGAGCACGGCGGCGACCCGGCCTCGGTCGCATTCTGCCACGCGATCGCCCTCGACTATGTCTCGTGCTCGCCGTTCCGCGTGCCCATCGCCCGCCTCGCAGCCGCCCAGGCCGCGCTCGGCAAGACGGCGGCGGGAGAAGCGTGACGAAAAGACCACAGTCAAGGTAGGGTGGGCAAATGCGCGGGGGAACTTCGGTACAGGGCACGCCGTGTGACGCGTATTTGCCCACGCGTCAAAGGCTGGACGCGGCCCGAATGCCGGAGCGATTTCGTTTCTCTGTCGTGGGCACGGCGCTCTCCTGCTGCCGCCAGTTCCTTAAGAGTTGTTCCGATCATTCGCCGAAGGCGCCCGTCATGTCGCGTACATCGCCGCCCGCCCTCGATCTTCGCACGACGATACCACGACACAGCGAGGCAAGAATACCATTCTTTCTTCTCGCTGCCATTTCACGCGTGGGCAACGGCGAAGCCGCCGTTGCCCACCCTACGGTCCCTCGCTAGCCTCACTTGGTCATAGGCACACCTGGGGCGGCAGCAGGCAGCAACATGTCCGAAGACAGCAGCGTGGGCGGGGCAGCTGCGCCGACCGTTTCCCAAGAGCAACTGCAAAAGGCGGAGGCCTATGTCGAGGCCGAGGAGGGCGTGGTCAATCGCCTGTTCGGTTGGGCCGGCAGGCTGGTTACGTCGATCGCGGTCGCGATGTCGCTGTTTCACCTTTACGCCGCCATCGCCGGCGCGTGGCCATTCACCGACTTCCCCATCATCGCCACCCAGCCGCTGCGCTACGCGCACGTCGCTTTCGTGCTGATGCTGAGCTACCTGTTGTTTCCGCTGTCGGCGCGGTTCCGCGATCGCATCCGCTGGTGGGACATCGCCGCCGGTGTCATGGGCGCGGCGATCCTCGTTTACGCCATCGAAGGCGGCGAGGAATTCACCGACCGCGCGACCAATCCGACGCAGCTCGACGTCGTGCTCGGGGTCGTCTTCATCATCTTGTTGCTCGAAGCGACGCGGCGAACCACCGGTTGGATCGTTCCATTCGTTGCGCTGTCGTTCATGGCCTATGCCATGGCCGGTCCCTATCTGCCGCCGCCGTGGACGCACCGCGGCTACGACATTTCGCAGCTCGTCGGTCACCTGTTCATCACGCTCGAAGGCATTTTCGGCATTCCCGTCGACGTGTCCTCCTCGCTGATCATCCTGTTCACGATTTACGGCGCGTTCCTGCAGCACTCCGGCGCGGGCAAATTCTTCATCGACTTTTCGATGGCGCTCATGGGCCACAAGGCCAACAGCGCCGGCCGCACGGTGGTGCTGTCATCCTTTCTGCTCGGGGGGCCGTCCGGCTCCGGCGTCGCCACCACGGTGACGATCGGCGCCGTCGCCTATCCTTTGATGCAGAAGGCGGGTTTCGAGAAGAACGCGGCCGGCGGCCTGCTCGCGGCGGGCGGCCTCGGCGCCATCATCTCGCCGCCGGTTCTGGGCGCCGCCGCCTTCCTGATCGCCGAGTTCCTGAAGATCAGCTACCTCGACGTGATCTGGATGGCGGCCATCCCGACCTGCCTCTACTACCTGTCGCTCTTGTTCATGGTGGAGCTCGATGCCAAGCGGTTCGGCGCGCAAACCGTGGACGTGCGGCAGGAATTGACGCTGCGGCAGATGACGCGGCGTTACGGGTTTCACTTCATCTCGCTCGTTTCGATCATCATCTTCATGTTGTGGGGCTACTCCCCGACGCTGGCGGTTTTCTGGTCGACGGTGCTCACCTATGGCTTGAGCTTCCTCACCCGCGAGACCGCGATCACGCCGAAGAAGCTGGTGCGCGCGTTGTCCGACGGCTCGACCAGCGTGCTCACCGCTGCAACCACTTGCGCGACGGCCGGCATCATCGTCGGCGTCGTCACGTTGACCGGGCTGGGGCTGAAGTTCTCCTCGATCGTGATCGATTATGCCGGCGGCAACCTGCTGCTGACCGCGATCTACACCGCGCTGATCGTCTGGATCGTCGGCTTGGCGGTGCCGGTGACCGCCTCCTACATCATCTGCGCGGTCATCGCGGCGC
>Ga0070699_100002611_pt1 | contig 16093 bp, 15 predicted proteins | sample KBSK1503metaG_FD_65473 | JGI IMG/M metagenome (GOLD analysis project Ga0070699, IMG submission 65473) | Corn, switchgrass and miscanthus rhizosphere microbial communities from Kellogg Biological Station, Michigan, USA - KBS K1-50-3 metaG | ecosystem: Host-associated > Plants > Roots >...
CGTGGACACCGTGATCCCGGAGCTGGCCGAGCGCTGGTCGTGGCAGGACAACTACCGGAACCTGGTGTTCTTCCTCCGCCGGAACGTGAAGTGGCACGACGGCAAGCCGTTCACCTCCGCGGACGTGAAGTACACCTTCGACGTAGCCCGTGAGGCGCCGGAGACGACCGCGCGCTTCCGGCTCAGCGCGCGAAAGGAGTGGTGGGCCAACGTCGCGTCGATCGAGGCGCCCGAGCCCTACACGGTGGTGTTCCACCTCAAGCGCCCCCAGCCGTCGCTGCTCCTCATGCTGGCCTCCGGCTACTCGCCGGTCCTGCCCGCGCACGTGCCGCTCAACGAGCTGCGCCAGAAGTGCGTCGGCACGGGGCCGTTTCGACAGAAGGAGTGGCTGCGGGGCCAGCTGGTGGAGATGGAGCGCAACCCCGACTACTTCGTGCCAGATCGGCCCTACCTCGACGGCATCCGCTACACCATCATCCGCGAGCGCGGCACCCGCCTCGCCGCACTGCAGGCCGGGCGCCTCGACGCCTTCGTGCCGCTCGAGATGACGAAGGCGATGGCCGACACCGCCAAGAGCGTGACCCCGGCCCTCGTGATCACCGAGATCGGACAGAACGGCAGCGACAACGTGCTGATCAACCACAAGCGCGCGCCCTTCGACAACCCGCTCGTTCGCAAGGCGGTCAACCTCGCGCTCGACCGGCGCTCGTACGTCAGGAGCGTGCGGCAGGACGGGGCGGTCGTCGGGGCCGCGCTCATGCCCCGGCCGATGGGCTTCTGGGGCCTGGCCGAGGCGGATCTGAGGACGCTGGCCGGCTATCGCGATCCGGCGCGCGACAAGGCGGAGGCCAAGAAGCTCCTCGCGGAGGCGGGCTACGGGCCGGGCAAGCCGCTGCGGCTCGAGATGGTTACCCGCACCTCGCCGATTTACGTGGACCTCGCCTCCTACGCGGTCGACCAGCTGCGCCTCGTCGGCGTGGAGGCCACCGTGAAGCAGCTCGACACCTCCGCGTGGTTCCCGGCCCTCGCCCGGCGCGAGTTCCAGATCGCGGCCAACCTCACCGCCGGCGGCTTCGACGACCCCGACGCCTACCTGGTCGAGAACTACAAGTGCGGGTCTTCCCGAAACTACACGGATTACTGCAACGAGTCGGTGGACCGTCAGATCGAGGCGCAGTCGCAGGAGCTGGACCGGGTCAAGCGGCTCAAGATGGTGGCGGACATCCAGCGCACCCTCGAGGCCGAGGTCGCTCGGCCCATGCTGGGCTGGCGCAAGGAGTACTTCGCGCAGTATCCCTACGTGAAGAACCTGGTGCCCCACAACGCGCTCTACAACTACGGGCGCATGCAGGAGGTCTGGCTCGACAAGTAGCGGACTCGACGCCATCGCCATGGACTTCGGCATCGTCCACGCCAAGATCGACGAGATCGGCTATATCACCCACGCCGAGAACCTCGGCTACACGCACTGCTGGGTCACCGACAGCCAGATGATCCGCTCGAACTGCTGGGCGGTGCTGGCCCTGGCCGCCCAGCAGACGCGCCGCATGCGCCTCGGCACCGGGGTGAACGTGCCGGGCCTCCGCCTCGCCCCGGTGGCGGCCAACGGCATCGCCACCATCAACCGGCTCGCCCCCGGACGCTGCTTCATCGGCCTCGGCACCGGCCACACCGCGATGCGGACGCTCGGCCAGAAGCCGATGCGCCTCGGGCCGTTCCGCGAGTACGTGCAGACAGTGCGGGCGCTGCTCCGCGGCGAGGAGGTCGCCTACACCCTGAACGGCGAGACGCACCCGATCCGCTTCCAGATGCGGGAGCACCGCTTCATCGACCTCGACCACCCGATCCCGGTCTACGTCGCGGGCTTCGGCCCGAAGGCGCAGGCACTGGCCGGGGAGCTGGGCGATGGGCTCATCTCCGGGCTGCCGCGCGGCGGCACCGTGCCGGAGATGCTCGCCAATGTGCGCCGCGGCGCCGAGAAAGCCGGCCGCGTGGTGCCCGCGGGCTTCCATACCGCGGCGATGGTGAACGTGGCGCTGCTCCAGCCGGGCGAGGCCGCCAACTCCGATCGCGTCATCGCGGAGTGCGGCGCGGCGGTGATCTCGGGGCTCCACTACCTGGTCGCGCATCATCTGGAGACCGGCGCGGAGCCGCCCGCCTACGCGCGCCCGGTGTGGAAGAGCTATCTCGACTGGCTCGACCAGGCCCCGCCGGAGGTGCGTCACCAGCGCCTGCACGCCAGCCACTACAGCTTCGTGGATCCCGAGGAGGCGCGCTTCCTCACGCCGGAGGTGATCGAGGCCACGTCCCTCACCGGGCCGCCCGAGCGCATCGTGGAGCGCCTGAAGGAGCTAGAGGGCCAGGGGCTGAGCCAGATCATGCTCTACCCGCCGCTCAACCGGCAGTATCGCGTGATCGAGGACTTCGCGGATCGGGTGATGGCGCGGATGTAGGGTTCCGATCCGGCAGGCGCCGGGGCCTACCGCATCTATTGAGACCGCTCGAAGGTGACGATACTGCGCGTCATCCCCTTGTCCGCCCAGTTCGGCATCAGGCGCCACGGCGTCAACATCTGCAGGCGCTGACCGACCAGCTTGAACGACCGGACCTGTTCGGTGCCGACCCATTCCGGGTTCCAGGCCACGTCGACCTTGGTCGTCCACGTATCCCCTTCGATGCGATACGTTCCGGTATAGGCGACGAGCGTACTCAACAGGTCCGCCCGCTCCTTGTCGGTCTTCCCCGGCTTCCGCGCCTCTCCGGTCAAGACGAAGAACACGCGACCCTCGGGCAGGAAGGCGGCATGACCGGTTGGCTTTTCTCCCATCACCGGCCCTATCTGGCCGGTCGCCTGAACCTCGACCTCATAGGAGACCAGCTTCCAGACACCGTGAATCGTGTCGCTCTCGGCCGCGAAGCTCGGCGGCGCGGAGAGGCAAGCGACGGTGAGGATCAGGAGTCCGACGAGTCTCGACATCGCGAACTTCCTCCCCAGGTGCGACGCACACTGCGCGCAGCGTGCGACCGCGCGGAACGTAGGTGTCGGCCATCTCGGGCAGGTCCCGGTCCAGCCGGGCGCCGGAGCGTCCGCAGACCCTACACTGTTTCGCCGCCGATGTCGATGTGCGCGCCCGCGACGGGCGCCTTGACATCGCGTAGGCACTTCTCCGAGAATCCGCCCGGAGCCGCCGCGCCGTTGCAGCCGCGGGTCCGGGTCAGTGATGAGCGACGAGCTCACGAGCGGATCGACGATGAACCGCCGAGAGCCCCGGCGCGCGATGCTGCGAGGAGCGGTCGCCATCGGCGTCGGACTCCCTCTGCTCCACCTGTGTGCCCGCCTCGCCCCCGAAGCCGCCGCCCAGGGAGAGTCCCGAAGCCAGCGTCCCCAGAGCGGCGACCGGTTCGTGTTTCGGACCGGCGACCAGACCGGGCAGGTCATCAAGGTTGCCGACATACCGGTCGGTGGTCCGCCCGTCCTCGCCTACCCGATGGACCCGGCAACGGGGCTGGTGCGTGACGGCTCCCGCCTCAACCAGATCCTGCTCGTCCGCCTAGCGTCGGCCGACCTCTCCGAGGAGACCAAGGCCCGAGCCGCCGACGGGATCGTGGCCTACTCGGGCGTGTGCACGCACGCCGGGTGCGACATCACGCTCTGGAAGACCGAGACGACTCGGTTCCGGTGCCCGTGCCACGAGTCCGAGTTCGATCCGAAGGACGCCGGCCGTGTCGTCGGCGGGCCCGCGCCTCGGAGGCTCCCGAGGATACCCGTGAAGATCGTCGACGGCGCGCCGGTCGCCGCCGCCGGCTTCCTAGGCCGACCCGGCTTCCAGACCGGGTGAGTCGCGAGCCAGCAGTGAGCGCGTCACCAGCCAGAGGGAGGAACGATCGTGAGAACTAGGGCGCTCTTGGCAACGTTCGGCGTTCTGATCGTGACGATCCCCGCGGTCCTCGTCAGCGGCTGCACCGGCATGAGCGCGGGGTCGCCGGCCGCCTCGATGGCTCCCGCTCCCCGCGCGAAGGCGACGCAGGGGACGGCGAGTTACACGCCGGTGACCGACCAGCGGCTCGTCAATCCCGAGCCCGAGAACTGGCTGATGTACCGGCGCACCTACGACGGGTGGGGCTACAGTCCCCTGGAGCAGATCACGCCCGCGAACGCGGCGACGCTGGTCCCGGTGTGGACCTTCTCGACCGGCGTGACCGAGGGCCACCAGGCGCCCCCGATCGTGAACAACGGCATCATGTTCGTCAGCACGCCGCAGAATCAGGTGCTCGCCCTCGACGCCAAGAGCGGCGAGCTCCTGTGGCGGTACAAGCGGGACCTGCCCGAGGATCTCTTCCAGCTGCATCCCACCAACCGCGGCGTGGGCCTCTACGAGGACAAGGTCTACCTCGCCACCCTCGACGCGCACGTGGTGGCGCTCGACGCCAAGACCGGCAAGGTGGTGTGGGACCAAGCGGTGGAGGACTACAAGAAGGGCTACTACATGACCCTGGCGCCCCTGGTGGCCAAGGGCAAGGTCATCGTGGGCGTCTCGGGCGGCGAGCTCGGGATCCGCGGGTTCATCCAGGCCCTGGACGCGCGGACCGGCGGCACCGCGTGGAAGACGTTCACGATCCCCGCGCCGGGCGAGCCCGGATCGGAGACGTGGAAGGGCGACACGTGGCGCACCGGTGGCGTGTCCATCTGGATCACCGGCCACTACGATCCCCAGCTCAACCTCACCTACTGGGGCACCGGCAACGCGGCACAGTGGATCGGCGACCAGCGGCCCGGCGACAACCTCTACTCCGCGTCGGTGCTGGCCCTCGACGCCGACTCCGGCAAGCTGCGCGGGTACCATCAGTACCACTGGAACGACTCGTGGGACTGGGACGAGGTCTCGGCCCCGATCCTGATGGACGTCAAGCGCGGCGACCGGCAGATCAAGGCCCTCGTGCACCCCGCGCGCAACGGATACCTCTGGGTGCTCGAGCGCAAGTCCGACGCCATCGGCTTCGTGGACGCCAAGCCCTACGTCAACCAGACCGCGTTCAAGAGCGTCGATCCACGCACCGGCCGGCCGGAGTACGACGAGACCAAGAAGCCGGTCACCGGCAAGAAGGTGGGCTTCTGCCCCTCGCTCTGGGGCGGCAAGGACTGGGTACCGGCGGCCTACAGCCCGAAGACCGGCTACCTCTACATCCCCGCGAACGAGAACCTGTGCGGCTCGCTCCTCGGCACCGAGCAGAAGTACGAGGCGGGCAAGCTTTGGCTCGGCTCCGAGATCAAGGACATCGGCCTGAACGTGCGCGACGGCTCCGGACACATCGGCGAGATCCAGGCGTGGGACATGAACACGCGGCAGAAGGTGTGGACGCGGACGTTCGAGTCCCACAACTGGGGACCGGTGCTGGCCACCGGCGGTGGGCTCGTCTTCGCGGGCGGGACCAACGACCGTTACTTCCGTGCCTTCGACGCCATGACCGGCGACCTCGTGTGGCAGTGGCGCACCAACTCCGGCATCACCGCGGTGCCCAGCTCCTTCGCGGTGGACGGCGTGCAGTACATCGCGGTCCAGTCGGGCTGGGGGGTGGACGCGCAGCGCATGCAGGACTCGCTCGACACCGCCCGCGGCACCAAGACCGACGTGCCGCAGGGGGGCGTCATCTGGGTCTTCGCGGTGAAGAAGTAGCCGGGCGCCGGCCCGGGTAGGTGTCCCGGCCGAGGCGATGGGCCGAGAGGAGGGTGGCGTGGCTCGCTCCGCTCGCGGTGGCGGGGCTCGTCATGCTCCCTCGGCTCACGTCGCCGCAGTTCGGGTTCCTCGATGACGGCCTGACGCTGCAGACCGGCCGCGAGGTGATCGGCCGATGGTCCACCGTGCTTCACCTCATCCCCGAAACGGGCCGGTTCTTCCCGGCCTACTGGCTCGTCTACTCGGCGATCTTCGGCGTCGTCGGCGCCCGGCCGCTCGGGTTCTTCGCCGTCAACGTCGCGCTCCTGGCCGGCCTGCTCGCGGTCCTGGTCCGGCTGGTGCGGTCGAGTGGAGGGACGCCGCGGCAGGCCGCGGTAGCGGTCGTCGTGTTCGCCTCGTGCGGACCGACGATCGAGAGCTTCTACACCCTCTCGAAGGCCGAGCCGCTGCAGCTGTCGTGGATCGCGGGGTCCCTGCTGGCGACCGCCGCCGCCCTCGGCGCGGTGGGGGCGCGTCGAGCGGGCCTGCTCGTAGTGGCCGCGGGCGCTCTGCTGCTCGCCCATGCCACGAAGGAGACGAGCCTCGTCCTCGTCCCGATCTCGCTCGGCTGGCTGGCGGTGGAGCGGTGGTCGAGCCGCGAGCCCGACTCGTTCCCGCGCTTCGCCGTCACCTACCTGGTGATCAACCTGGTCGCGGCGGCCGGCTTCGTGCTACTGCGGTGGTCCTATGCGCCGCTCGCGCTCGCGGAGGGTACGTACACCCGCGCGTACACGCTCCATCTGGGCGTGGTCGGCCCCGCGCTGTTCAGGATCTCCGCCTGGCTTGTGCGGGATTTCGCGTTCCTCCTGCCGCTGCTATTGTTCGCGGTCCTCTCGCCGCGCGGCGATGGCTCGCCGGCGCGTCGGCTCATCGGCTACGCCTCCGTCTGGCTGGTGGGCTGGCTCGTCGTCTTCCTGCCCTGGCCCGCCACGTTCGAGTACTACCTGCTCCCATTTGCGTTCGGGGCCGCCGCGCTCGCCGGCGCCGTCGTGGGAGACCTATGGGCGGCGCGTGGGCGTCCGCATCCGGCGAAGAGCCGGCGGGCCGCGTGGGGCGTTCTCATGACGAGCGGAGCGCTGTGGCTGGTGGCGGTCGCGAACGCAACCGCCGACGCGCGAGTCCAGCTCACGGTGGACCGATCCAACGCAGACCTGGTCGACTTCCTGGCCGGTCTGCCAAGCGGTAGCCGGGTCGTGCTCGACACCGCGCTGAACGAGTACGTCGCCGAGGTGCCCATGCACCTGTCCCAGATCAAGGGGCGTCCCGACCTCGTGGTCGAGCACGTCACCCGAGCTTCAGGCGACCGACCGACGTCGGCCGATGTGTTCGTGGTGACCGCGGAGGTCGCGAATCGGCCGTGGCCGACCGTGCGGGTCGCGCCCCACCAGCCGCTCGTCGGACGCGACCCCGCCACGTCGAGCGAGCTCCGCACCGGGCGGCGCGATCCGGTGTACCGGGCCGCCCGCCGGACCCGTCTCACCGAGATCGGGATCCACCGGCTCCTCTGCCGCGTCGCGGTGAGCCCGCTCGTGGAGCCCGGTTACTGTCCGGGCGATCGAGGCGTGCTCGACTGGCAGGTCTTCTCGTACGGATGGCGGGTGGATCGCCTGGAGGCAGCGCAGTGACGGGTGACGGGCGCCGCCTCGCGGTCGATATCGTCGTCCCCTTCTACAACGAGGAGCAGGTCGTGGCCGAGTTCCATCGCCAGCTGATGGCGGTCGTGACCCCGATGCGGCGCGAATGCGACGTCACGATCTACTACGTCAACGACGGCTCAGTGGACCATACCGGGGCCGAGCTGGCCAAGCTGGCCTCCGGCGATCCCGGGGTGACGATCCTGGAGCTGAGTCGAAATTTCGGACATCAGGCCGCGCTCACCGCGGGGCTCGACCGCGCCAAGGGCGACGTGGCGGTGATGCTGGACGGCGACGGACAGCATCCCCCCGAGATGATCGCCGAGATGGTCGCGCTCTACCGGGCGGGTTACGACGTCGTGCTCACCCAGCGGATCACCGCCTCCCTGCCGCGATGGAAGCGGTGGACCTCCACCGGCTTCTACCGCGTTCTGAGCGGAATCGGCGATACACGGGTGACCACGGGGTCGGCCGACTATCGACTCGTGTCCCGGCCGGTCCTCGACGCGCTGCGCGGGATGCGAGAGTATCACCGCTTCCTCCGCGGCATGGTGGCATGGGCTGGGTATCGGACCGTCGTCCTGCCGTACGAGGAACGAGCCCGGATCGGCGGGCGAGCGAGCTACTCCCTGCGCGCCCGCGCGCGGCTGGCCGCCGATGCCACGTTCTCGTTCTCGCTGGTGCCGCTCCGGCTCGCGCTGGTCGTCGGGATATGCTTCCTGATCCTGGCCGCGGCCGAAGCGCTCTACGTCCTCAGCTTCTGGCTCACCGGACGCCAGCACCTGCTGGTGCCGGGCTGGGCCTCCCTGATGTTCATGATGCTGATCGTGGGCGCCGCCCTCATGATCGCGGTCGGCCTGGTCGGCATCTACGTCGGCTACATCTTCCAGGAGGTGAAGCGTCGGCCGGTCTACCTCCTGCGCGACCCCGATCGGCGCGCCGTCGACTCCCCGCCCCGGGCCGGCGATGGCGAGCGCCGTGACGTCTGAGTCGCGGCAGTACTTCTACGAGCGCATCGCCGAGCGGTTCGACGGCCTGGACCATCCCGCCGACGTGCGGCGCCGCCTGAGCGTCGTGTTCGACGAGTGCCTGGGGCCGACGAGCCTCGTCGGTCGGCGAGCGCTGGACGCCGGCTGCGGCTACGGGATCTTCTCCGAGGCGGCCGTCGCGCGGGGAGCGACGGTGGTCAGCCTCGACATCGGAGCGCGATTGGTCGCGCGGGCGATCGCGCGGGCGGGCAGCCGGGGTCTCGTCGCCGATGCCGGCCGGCTCGCCCTCCGCGACCGGTGCGTCGATCTCGTCATCTCCAGCGAGATGCTCGAGCACACCGAGGACCCCGAGCGCGCGATCAAGGAGCTGGCGCGCGTGTTGCGGGCGGACGGCCTGCTCGTGCTGACCACGCCGAATCGCGTGTGGCAGGGCGCGGTGCGGGCCGCGAGCCGGCTCCGGCTACGCCCGTTCCGCGGGCTCGAGAACTTCGTCGCGTGGCGACGGCTGGAGCGCTGGTGCGTGGAGGCCGACCTGGAGGTGCTCATGCACCTCGGCTTTCATCCTTGGCCTTTTCATCTCGGCCTGCCCCGCGCGGCGAGAGCCGTAGAGAGGTGGCTCGCCCGCGGGCGAGCGGCGCGGCTGATGGTCAACCAGGCGGTCGTCGCGCGAAAACGCCCGTGAAGGTCAGCGGGGGGTGAACATCGGGACGGGCGGGCCGCCGTCGGTCGGCGTCCACACCACCCGCACCGGCTGGCCGATCCGGAGCGCGTCGAAGTCGCAGTCCACCAGGCCGGTCATCATGGTCACGCCCTCGTCCAGCGTCACGTAGGCGATGACGTAGGGCGGCGAGGCCCGGCGCATGACGCTGAACGAGTAGATGACGCCCCGGCCCGTCGCGTCCTTCCACTCGGTGCGATCGCTGCCGCAGAAGGGGCAGATCGGGCGCGGGTAGTGATGGGCGCGGCCGCAGGCGGTGCAGTGCTTCACCCGCAGCTGCCCCTTCGCCGCCGCGTCCCAGAACGGCTGCGTCTCCGGGGTGGGCGTGGGCGCGAAGATCTTCCGGGCGTCGGCCATCGCTAGCCCCGCTCCATGACGAGGGTGGCGCTCGCGTGGCGTGTGCCGAGCGAGCCGCCGGTGCCGTGAGCGAGCGCGAGATCGCAGTTCTTCACCTGCACCGCGGGATGGGCCTCGCCGCGGAGCTGACGCACCGCCTCGATGACCTTGGTCATCCCGCCGCGGTTGGCCGGGTGGTTGTTGCAGAGTCCACCGCCGTCGGTGTTGAACGGCAGCCGGCCGGTGCCCGCGATCAGGTTGCCGTCGGAGACGAAGCGGCCGCCTTCGCCCTTCTTGCAGAAGCCCAGGTCCTCCAGCGTGATCAGCACCGTGATCGTGAAGCTGTCGTAGATCGAGGCGTACTTGATGTCGGCCGGCGTCACCTTCGCCGTCTCGAACGCGGCGGGGCCCGACCAGCGCGCGCCGGTGTAGGTGAGGTCCACCTGCCCGCCCATCTGGTGCTTCACCGCCTCCCCCGCTCCGCGCACCTTTACGATCGGCCGCTTGAGCCGCTTCGCCACCTCCGGCCGCGCCACGATCACCGCGCCGCCGCCGTCGCTGATCACGCAGCAGTCCAGCCGATGGAGGGGATCGGAGATCATCGGGGAGCCGACCACGTCCGCCACCGTAACCACCTCGCGCAGCATCGCGTGCGGGTTGTGCTGGGCGTGGTGCGAGGCCGCGACCTTGATCCAGGCGAGCTGCTCGCTGGTGGTGCCGAACTCGTGCATGTGCCGCATGGCCGCCATCGCGTACTGGTTCACCACCGTGGGCGCGAAGGGCGCCTCGAAGGCCACGTCGGGCGCGGCCGCGCCGTAGTTGCGGGGCGCGGTGCCGGTGGCCATCCCCTCCGCGCGCGGGCGGCCCGCGAGCGTGACCAAAGCCACGTCGCAGCGCCCGGCCGCGATGGCCTCCGCGGCGTGGGCCACGTGGACCACATAGGAGGAGCCGCCGGTCTCGGTGGTGTCGATGTGGCGCAGGCGGAGGCCCATGTAGTCGGCCATCGAAAGGCCGCCGAGGCCGGGGGCGTCGCCCGCGCAGAAGTAGCCGTCGACGTCGTCCTTGGTGAGGCCGGCGTCGGCGAGCGCCCCGCGGGCCACCTCCGCGTGGAGCTGGGCCAGCGAGATGCCGTCCGCCTTGCGGGTCGGATGCTCGAAGACGCCGACGATGCAGGCCTGATCCCGAATGCTCATGCTCACGCCTTCACCGCCCCGAGCACCTCGGGGTTGAGCACGTTGATCGGCTTGCCCGCCTCGTAGGCGAGCACTTGGTCGAAGATGGTGTCGAACATGTGCTCGAGCCCGTCGCGCTCCACGTAGCCCAGGTGCGGCACGCAGATGCAGTTGTCCATCTTGAGGAGCGGGTGCGTGGCTCCCACCACCGGCTCGTCCTCGAAGACGTCGACCGCGGCCATCCCCGGCCGGCCCTTGGCCAGCGCGGCCTCGAGCGCGCCCGGCGCCACCAGCCCCGCGCGGCTCGTGTTCACGAACACCGCGGAGGGCTTCATCCGTCCGAGGTCCTCCGCGGTGACCATACCGCGGGTAGCGTCGATCAGCCGCACGTGGATCGAAACCACGTCGGCGTCGGCGAAGAAGGCCTCGCGGCTCGCGGCCGGCGTGGCGCCGTCGGCCTTCGCCTTCTCGAGCGTGGACGGGCGCCCCCACGCAATCACGTTCATGCCGAACGCGCGGCCGTAGCCCGCCACCACCGCGCCGATCTTGCCGTAGCCGAGAATGCCGAGGGTCTTGCCGCGCAGCCCGGTGCCGATCGGGTAGGCCTGCCACTTGCCCGCGCGCAGCGCGGCCATCTCCTGCGGGATGCGCCGCACCGCCGCGATCACGAGGCCCCACGTCAGCTCGGCGGTCGCGTACGAGGGCCGCCCCGGCATCTGGCTCGACGACACGATCACCCCCCGGCGCGTGCACGCGGGCACGTCGATGTTCGGCACCACGCCCACCTGGGTGACCATCTTCAATCGGTCGAGGCGGTCGAGCAGCGGCGCGCGGATCGGGGTGCGCTCGCGGATGCACACCAGCACCTCGGTGTCGGCCAGCCGCTTGGCCAGCGTGTCGACGTCCTTGGTGTGATCCTTCCAGATCGTGACGTCCTGCTTCGCCACCTTCTTGAAGCAGTCGAGCGTGCGGATGGTGTCCTGGTAGTCGTCGAGGATCGCGATCTTCATGATGCCTCCCTCCGTCGGGCGCCCCGTAGCCTACCATGCTAGACTCCGCCCGTCGTCCCTCATCATCTCGGGAGGTTCTCCATGGCGGACAAGGCGCGGATGGCGGTGTTCCACGGCGCGGGCAAGCCCTTCGAGATCCGCGAGTACCCGGTGCCGGATCCGGAGCCGGGCGCGATCCTCGTCAAGGTCGCGATGGCCAACGTGTGCGGCTCCGATCTGCACTACTGGCGCGGCGAGCTCGACTACGTGAAGATGGGCCGGCCGCTGCCACTCAACACCGGCCACGAGCACGTGGGCCGCGTGGCCAAGCTCGGCTCGGGCGTCGCCACCGACTCCGCGGGCCGGCCGCTCGCGGTGGGCGACCGCGTGGCCTACCGCTTCTTCTTCCCGTGCGGGCGCTGCCGCGCGTGCCTCAAGGGCAAGACCAAGTCCTGCCCGGTGCGCCAGGCGAACTTCCTCGTCTCGTGCGAGGTGTGGCCGCACTTCCAGGGCGGCTTCGGCGAGTACTTCTACCTGCGGCCGAACCACGCGGTGTTCAAGCTCGCCGACGACATCACCGACGACATGGCCGCGGGCGTGAACTGCGCGTTCAGCCAGGTCTACGCCGGCCTCGATCTCACCGCGCTGCGGCAGGGCCAGACGGTGGTGATCCAGGGCGCGGGCGGCCTCGGGGTCTACGCGTGCGCGGTGGCGCGCGAGATGGGCGCGGCGCGCGTGGTCATCATCGACGGGGTGGAGGAGCGGCTGAACCTCGCCCGCGCCTTCGGGGCCACCGACGTGGTGGACATGCGCGAGCACCGGACGCCCGAGGACCGCATCAAGGCGGTCAAGAAGCTCACCGACGACTGGGGCGGCGACATCGTGATGGAGCTGGTGGGCAACCCCAAGGTGGTCGACGAGGGTCTGCGCATGACCGCGCCCGAAGGCACCTACCTTGAGATCGGCAACATCAACGTGGGCTGGAAGGCGGAGTTCGATCCGGCCTGGATCATCTTCGGCAACCGCCGCATCTTCGGCCTCTCGCACTACGAGGCCGAGCACCTGCGCGGCGCGCTCGACATGATGGCGCGCACCCGCGGCCGCTATCCGTGGGACAAGATCATCTCCCACAAATTCCCCTTGGAGTCGATCGAGGAGGCCTTCGTCCAGCAGGACAAGGGTCACGTCACCCGCGCCGCCATCGTCCCCAACTGATCGGGACGCTCTTTGATGGATGAAGCACTGCAGCCCGTGCTCGCCGAGTACGAGCGGCGCGCCGTCGAGGAGCGGCAGCTACTGGAGACCCTGCCGCCCGCCGAGATCGCCTCGCGCATCGACGAATTCCTGATCCCGATCGGTCCCGACACCGGCAAGCTCCTCCATCTGGTCATCACCGCGGCCCGTGCCCGGGTGCTCGTCGAGCTGGGCGCCTCCTACGGCTACTCCACCCTGTGGCTGGCCGACGCCGCGCGCGTCACCGGGGGCCGGGTCCACAGCCTGGAGCTGTCGGCCAAGAAGGTCGACCACGCGCGGCCAGCTCCGGCGCGCGGGGCTCGATGCCTACGTCGAGTTCCACGTGGGCGACGCGCTCGAGACCCTGCGCCGCCTGCCCGGCCCGCTTGATTTCGTGCTGGTCGACCTGTGGAAGGACCTCTACGTCCCCTGCCTCGATCTCTTCCACCCCAAGCTCTCCCCCAACGCGTTCGTGGCCGCGGACAACATGATCTTCCCGCCCAATCCGAAGGAGCAAGAGGCGTACCGGCGGGCGGTGCGCGCGAAGGGCGACCTCGAGTCGCTCATGGTGCCGATCGGCAGCGGTGTCGAGCTCAGCAAGAAGCGCGGGGCCTGAGGGCCGACGGGCGGAGCGCCGGGACATGCGCCTGCAGGGCGTGGACGCCATCGCGATCGACATCCCCCTGCGCCGGAACTTCGGCGGCAGCACCTACGCGGTGCTCAAGCGCTCCACCGTGATCACCCGGCTGCGCTCCGACGACGGGCCCACCGGCGAGGTCTACAACGGGGACAACCGGGAGCACGGACCTGAGATCGCGCGCCTGATCCGCGAGGAGCTGGCGCCGCTACTGCGGGGCCAGGATCCCGCCGGGGTCGAGCAGCTCTGGCCCCGGCTCTTCGCGCTTTCCCACGGCAGCCGCGACCGGAAGCTTTTGATGGAGGCCATCGCCTGCGTGGACTGCGCGCTGTGGGACCTGCTCGGCAAGGCGCGCGGCCACTCCGTCTGCGCCCTGCTGGGCGGCGCGGCGGGCCGGCGACTGCCCATCATCTCCATCGGCGGCTACTACCGCGAGGGCAAGACGCTGGCCGACATCGGCCGCGAGATGGAGAGCTACCGCCTGGCGGGGATGGCAGGCTGCAAGTTCAAGGTGGGCGGGCTCACGCCCGAGGCCGACGCGGAGCGCGTCCGGGCCGCCCGGGCCGCGGCGGGCCCCGACTTCGTGCTCGCGGTCGACGCCAACCGCGGCTGGTCGGTGGAGGACGCGGTGCGCTTCGCCCGGTTGGTGGAGCCGCGCGACATCCGCTGGTTCGAGGAGCCGTGCCACTGGTACGACGACGCGCGCATGATGGCGGAGGTGCGGCGCGCCACCAGCATCCCGATCACCGCGGGCCAGTCCGAGATCACCCACCACGCGATTCGCCGCCTGCTCGACGCGGAGGCGGTGGACGTGGTGAACTTCGACGCCTCCGAGGGCGGCGGCGTCACCGAGTGGCGCCGCGCCGCCGCCCTGTGCGCGGCGGCGGGGGTGAGCATGGCGCATCACGAGGAGCCCCAGATCGCGGGGCAGCTCCTGGCCGCGGTGCCCCACGGCACCTACGTGGAGTGCTTCGCCGATCCCGAGCGCGACCCCGCCTGGCAGGCCCTCTGGGCCAACCGCCCCGCGGTGAAGGACGGGCTGTTCACGGTGCCCGACGGTTCCGGCTTCGGCCTCGTCCTCGACGAGGCGATGATCCGCCGCTACCGCGTCTAGCGCGCTACATGGAAATGGCGGCGCGGGAGACGCCGGCGGGGTCGCCGCCGCGCTGCGCCCAGTCGGCCTGGGCGAAGGCCTCCGAGATGCGGTCGAGCGGGAACACGTGCGAGATCACCCGGTCGAACGGGAAGCGCTTCGCGTTACGCTTCATGAACGAGAGCGACTGCTCGAGCGCCCACGGCGAGTAGTTGGAGGTGGCCACCAGCCGCGAGTTGCCGCGCACCAGCGCGGTCGCGTCGAACGAGAAGATGTTCCCCGGCGAGATGCTCCCCACCTCCAGGTAGCACCCGCCGCCCCGCAGCATCCGCAGCCCCTCGGGAATCACGTCGGCGTAGCCCACAAAGTCGGCGACCACATCGGCTCCGAAGCCGTCGGTGAGCGCCTTCACCGCCTCCACCCGCTTGTCGGCGGAGGTGATCTCGGAGGCGTTGATGGTGTGGTCGGCTCCGAACGCCTTCGCGAGCGCGAGCCGCGGGGCGAGCCGGTCGACCACGATGACGGTGTCGGCCCCCATGTCGCGCGCCACCGCCACCGCGTTGATGCCGAGGCCGCCCGCGCCCTGCACCACCAGTGAGTGGCCGGCGCGGAAGCCGGCCTTACGCAGGCCGTAGAGCACCTGGGAGAGCGCGCAGTTGACCGGGGTCGCCATGTCCTCCGGAATCTCCTCCGGCACCTTGAACACGAAGTGGCTCGGGCGCAGGTAGTAGTAGTCGCCGTAGGCGTTGTTGAAGTAGGGCGCGCTCCCGGCCACGCGGTTCGGCCGCACCTTCTGCGGGCAGCTCCCCATCTCGTCGTTCAGGCAGACCGGGCAGCGGCCGCACGGGAAGAAGTAGCAGTAGGTCACCCGGTCGCCCTCGCGCAGCGGCCGGCCCATCGAGTCGGTGGTGACGCCCGCGCCCAGGCGCTCCACCCGCCCGGCCATCTCGTGGCCGAAGGTGAGGTCCTTCGGCATCGCCCCGTAGATCTCCTTCATCTCGCCGCGCCAGATGTGCAGGTCGGAGCCGCACACGCCGGCGCGCGTCAGCTTCACCAGGATGGCGCCGGGCTCCGGATCCGGCACCGGATACTCGCGCAGCTCGAATTCGCCGCCGTACGCCTTCAGCACCGCCACCCGTCCCTTCATGGGGCTCCTCCCTGGAGTGAGATTCAGCGAGAGGGTCGCCGCCGCCGAGACCGTTGTCAACTCCCCGGGCCGCGAGTAGGATGGGCCGGGCTCGGCGACCAAACCCCACGACGCTTCGCGTGACAGGGAGGACACCATGAAACTCCTGCTCTTCGACGACTTCAAGCTGGGCGTGCTCCGCGGCGATCAGGTGGTGGACGTCTTCGAGGTGGTGAAGGACGTGCCCCACGTGGGACCGGGCGATCTCATGAGCGGCCTCATCGCCCGCTTCGCCGACTACCGCAAGAAGATCGAGGACGCGGCCGCCCGCGGCAAGGCACTGCCGGTCTCCGGCGTGCGCATCCGGCAGCCGCTGCCCAAGCCCACCAACATCGTGTGCATGGCGGTGAACTACATGGAGGACGGCACCCGCAGCGAGCCGGCCCCGATCA
>Ga0070699_100002612_pt1 | contig 16090 bp, 9 predicted proteins | sample KBSK1503metaG_FD_65473 | JGI IMG/M metagenome (GOLD analysis project Ga0070699, IMG submission 65473) | Corn, switchgrass and miscanthus rhizosphere microbial communities from Kellogg Biological Station, Michigan, USA - KBS K1-50-3 metaG | ecosystem: Host-associated > Plants > Roots >...
ATACGGATGCGGTACAAACTTCGCCGCCGTTAACTCCGGCCGTCCCAAGTAACCACGCGCCAAACCATCGCCACCGATGCACAACTCTCCCACGACACCAACCGGCACCATCCGGCTCTGCTGGTCCAGGATCCAAACCTCCGTGTTTGCAAGCGGCTGCCCGATCGGAATCGTTCGCGCGCCAATGTCAGTGTCCTGGGCTTCGTACCAGGTGGTGAACGTCGTTCCCTCGGTTGGTCCATAGCCATTGATCAGATGTTGCGGCTTCCCTTGTTCCAGGACACGGTGCACCGCGCGCGGGTCCACCGCATCACCACCAAACACCATGTGCTTCAGCGAAGCAAAGATTTCCGGCCGGCTCTGGGCGGTCTGATTGAACAGCGCTGTGGTCAGAAACATCACGCTGATCTGCTGATCGACGAGCTGCCGTCCTAACTCCCTCGGCGAAAGCGCCGTCTCCTTTTCGATTATTACCAAACGGGCGCCATTCAATAGTGCGCCCCAGATCTCAAACGTAGCGGCGTCGAATGAAGCATTGGAGGTCTGGGCCACCCGCTCATTCGCGTCAAACTTGACGTAGTTCGTATTACTAACCAGACGATTGATCGCGCGATGCGGCACGCCGACGCCCTTTGGCTGGCCGGTCGATCCGGAAGTGTACATCAAGTAAGCCAGGTCTTCCGCCCCGGTGACATTCTCGAGATTGTCCGTATTCTCACTTCCCGCCCACCGATCGAGATAAAGAACTTCGGTTGCATCTTCTTCCGTCACGATCTGCGGCTGCGTACTTTCAGTCAGCAGCAACCGGACGTCCGCATCTTCCAGCATGAAGTGCAAGCGCTTCGCCGGGTAACCTCCGTCGAGCGGCACATAAACGCCACCCGCTTTCAGAATTCCGAGCAGGGCCACAATCCACTCCGCCGATCGATCCATAAGCACACCGACACGCGACTCCAAACCAACTCCATGCGCACGCAGGTAATGCGCGAGCTGGTTGGCCTGGCGGTTGAGCTCTCCGTAACTGAGCTGCTTTTCGCCATGGACCACCGCGACCGCGTCCGGCTGGCGTGCCGCCTGCCCCTCGACGAGCTGGTGAATGCATTTATCGCGTTCATACTCAGTGCGCGTTTGGTTCCACTGCTCGAGTTCCTCTTGCTCCGCGCGAGTCATCAGCGGCAGTTCGGACAAACGCGCTTCCGGGTTCTCGGCAATCGCTTCGAGCAACGTGTGAAAGTGTTGCAGCAGGCGGGCCATGGTTGGACCATCAAAAAGATCGCGGTTGTAGGAGAACCATGAATACAACCCATTCTCGGTTTCGGTGAGGAATATACTCAGATCAAACTTGGTGACCTCTCGCCTGGTGTTCAGAAAACTCAATTCGAGCCCCTCGAGCTCCATCTCTTCCCACGTCTGAAGCGTGAGTAACACCTGAAACAAAGGCTGGCGATTGAGCGTGCGCTCCGGTTGCAGCTCTTCGACGAGCCGTTCAAACGGCACGTCCTGATGACCAAACGCTCCCAGAGTTGTCTCCCTTACCTGGGCCAGAAACTCACGAAAGGTCATCTCCGGACTGATCTTCGAACGCAACACGAGCGTATTGACGAAGAACCCGATCAAACCTTCAATCTCTGTTCGGTTCCGGTTGGCGATCGGTGACCCGACGAGAATGTCCTGCTGTCGCGTGTAACGCCACAAGAGCACATTGAAGCCCGCCAGCAGCATCATGAAAAAGGTCGCGTTGCTTTCGAGGCCGATTTGTTTCAATCGCTCTCGAGTTTCAAGACTGAGCTCCCGCTCAACTGCAGCACCGCGATACGTTTGCACTGCCGGCCGCGGCCGGTCAGTCAACAAGTCGAGCATCGGCAACTCGCCACCCAACTTCTCGCGCCAGTAAGCCAGTTGTTTCTCCAGCACGTCGCCTTGCAGCCACTCACGCTGCCACACCGCGAAATCGGCGTACTGGATCGTCAGCTCATTCAACGGCGAGCTCAGGCCCGCGCTGTATGCTTGATACAACGCACCCAACTCGCGTCCCAATACTCCCAACGACCAACCATCCGAGATGATGTGGTGCATCGTGAGCAGCAGGATGTGCTCATCTTCCGCCAGTCGCACCAGCCGAAAGCGAAAGAGCGGCCCGCGCGATAAATCGAAGGGATCCTCGGCTTCGTCATGGGCCATTCTTTGCGCTTCCGCTTCGCGCTCCGGCTCGGGCAAGTCGCTCAAGTCAATGACTTCGAGGTGCTGTGCCTGCGGTTCCGCGATCACCTGGACTGGTTCTCCATCGATGCTGTGAAACGTGGTGCGCAGGATCTCGTGACGCCGGAGGAGCTCGCTCAAACTGCGCTCGAGCGCCGCCAGATTGATTGGGCCATTGAAGTAGTGCATGTCGGGAACGTTGTAGACAGCGGTGTTCGGCTCGAGTTGGTCCAGAAACCACAATCGCTGTTGCGCAAACGAGAGCGGAAACTTGTTAGTCTCGCGGCTGCGCGGCAGGATGACGGCTCGTGAGAGATTGAGACCAGCAGTCTTCAGATATCGTTCCAGAAGCTGCCGCTTCTCGACCGAAAGCTCGGTAATTTGTTTGACGATGTCGCTCATGATGCTCCTTCGAGTAAGACTCTGATCTCGTTGATTGATAACTGATCCATCTGCTCCAACAGCCGCGCCAGCTTTTCGGTGTCATCCGGCTCCTGGGTGAGTGATTCGATATTGGCGGCAAGTTCTGCAATCGTGGGCGAGTCGAAGATGGCGCGCAGCGGCAGGTCCACTTGCAGCGTTTTTCTGATACGCGAGACGACTTGCGTCGCGAGTAAAGAATGACCGCCCAGCTCAAAGAAGTTGTCGTGTACTCCGACGCGCGCGACTTCCAGGATCTCTTTCCATATTTGTTCCAGGGACTCTTCAACCGGCGTACGCGGGGCGACAAATTGTTTAGTTGAATCAAACGACGTCGCATCCGGGATGGGGAGCGCCGCATGGTCCACTTTGCCGTTTGGTGTCAGCGGCAACTTCTCCAGGACTACAAAGCTCGCCGGCACCATGTAGTCCGGCACTCTCGTCTTTACAAACGTGCGCAGGTTGTCGTCCGGTTGACGCAGGACCACATAGGCCACGAGTCGCTGATTGCCCGGCGTGTCTTCACGAACAATGACCACCGCATCGCGCACGTTCTCATGCTCTTTGAGCACCGACTCAATCTCCGCGGGCTCAATACGAATGCCTCGCACTTTCACCTGGCGGTCCACACGGCCGTGTAGCTCGATGTCACCACTGGGCAGGAACCGTCCGAGATCGCCGGTCCGATAGAGACGCGCCCCGGGTTCGTTGCTGAACGGATCGGGAAGGTATTTGCGAGCCGTCAGATCGGGACTCAGGAGATAACCACGTGCGACTCCGGCGCCGCCGATGTGTATTTCACCGGGTACACCGACCGGACATTGCCGGAAGTGAGGATCGAGAATATAGACCTGCGAGTTTGCAATCGGCTTTCCTGCGAGCGCCACGCCGGAAGACTGCGTTTCCGGCGCACGATATTGAGTTGACGACATCGTACACTCAGTCGCGCCGTATTGATTGACGATAGCGACCTGCTGACTCAACGTCGCACGCACACGCGCGCATTCGGAGAGTGACAGGCTTTCGCCGCTCGTGAGAATTAGTTGTAGAGTCTGGCCTTTAATTCCGGATTCCGTCGCCGCGTCCGTCAGACTGCGGAGCATCGTGGGCGCCATGCTCAGAATGCGCGTGACACCGTGTGCTTTGATTTTCGTTAACAAGGCAAACGGATCTTTGACGTCTTTATCCGCAACGAGGATTAACTTTGCGCCGGCGAGGAGCGGTGCGAGGAGGTCGCGCACTGAGGCGTCGAACGAGAGCGAGGCGGTCTGTAGCACTACATCATTCGCGCTGAGTTCATAGTTGCGAACGATGAAAGTAAGGTAGTTGACTGCGCTCCGCTGCGTCGCCATGACGCCTTTTGGTTTTCCGGTTGAACCGGAGGTAAAGAAAACAAAAGCCAGCGAGTCGGGATAGTTAATTGGTGCGAGGTTCGCATTCTCATGGCCCAACCATTCGAGCTCGCTATCCACACTCAGGGCTGCTCCATCAAACTCAGGCAGACTCGCTTTCCAACGCTGCTGCGTCAGGATCAAGTTCACGCGCGTCGCTTCCAGCATCAACGCCAGTCGTTGCTTGGGATAGTTGAGATCCAGCAGGAAATACGCGCCGCCTGCCTTCAGCACCGCGAGCAGAGCAATCACCAGGTCCAGCGAACGCTCCATCAAGATGCCCACCATGACTTCGGGACCGACGCCGCGTAGTCGTAGCTCATGGGCCAACTTATTCGCGCGGCGGTTCAACTCACCATACGTCAGCTCCGTTTCTTCACAGACAACTGCAATCGCTTTCGACCGCCACGCTGCCTGTGCTTCAAACAACTCGTGAATGCGCTTCCCTTCTGAGTATTCAGTGTGCGTGTTGTTTATCTCGGCGCAGAGGTCTTGCTCTGCCTGAGTGAGCAGCGGCAACTCAGCAATCGATTGCTGCCGGTTCGTGACAATGCCTTCGAGCAGAATCTGGTAGTGTTCCAGCAGCCGCCTGATCGTGGGGCCATCAAAGAGGTCGGTGTTGTAAAGCATGAACGCGAACAGATGGTTATCGATTTCACTGATATAAAACGACAGATCGTATTTCGAGGTCGTGGCGTTGACATCTATTTCAGTGAGGCGGAGATCCTCAAGGCGAAATTCTTCGGCGGGTACGTTCTGGACCATGAACATCAACTGGAAGAGCGGCATGTAACTCAGGCTGCGTTCCGGTTGTAACTCCTCGACCAGTTTCTCAAACGGAATGTCCTGGTGCGCGTACGCGTTGAGCGTCTCCTCGCGCACCTGGGCCAGGAATGATTGAAACGTGGGGTTGCCGCTGAGATCGCTGCGCAGCACGAGGTTGTTGATGAAGAAACCGATCAGGTGCTCCGTCTCAGCGCGATTCCGATTGGCGATGGGCATGCCGACGCAGATGTCTGTTTGCCCGGTGTAACGATGAATCAGCACTTTGAACGCCGCCAGCAAAGTCATGAACAGGGTCGTGCCTTCTTCTTTACTCACGTCATACAACCCGCGGCTCAGCGTTTCCGGTAGATGGATCTGCTCGACCGCGCCGCGATGACTCGGAACCGCCGGGCGCAAACGATCGGCCGGTAACTCCAGCACCGGCAACGCGCCACTCAATTTCTGACGCCAGTAGCTGAGTTGCGCGTCGAGCACTTCGCCGCTGAGCCACTCGCGTTGCCACATCGCAAAGTCGGCGTATTGGATCGGCAACTCCGGAAGTGGCGAGGGTTCATTGCGAATGAAGGCGTGGTAGAGGGTCGTGAGCTCGTGCACCAACACGCCCGACGACCAGCCGTCGCTGACGATGTGATGCAGGGGCATGATCAGTATGTGCTCCGTTGCATCCACCTGCAATAACTTCACGCGCAGCAGTGGACCACGCGTCAGATCAAATAACTGGACCGCTTCTTCGTCGATTAAACGTTGCGCGGTTGCGTTGCGCTCAGATGGTGGAAGGTGGGTCAAGTCGATGACTTCAGGGGTGATTGACTGAGGTGGACCAACAACCTGTCGCGGCTCACCATTGATCACTTGAAAAGTGGTGCGCAGTATTTCGTGGCGGCGCACAATTTCACTGAAACTCTGCGCCAGGGCCGTTACATCCAACTGGCCCTGCAGACGAAACGCCTCGGTGACGTTGTATGCGAGGCTATCAGGATCCAATTGCAGGACGAGCCAGAGACGTTGCTGTGCAAACGAGAGTGGGGCGTCGTTCGAAGTGCGAACGCGCGGCATGATCACGGCCTGCGATAGATTGATTTGTCCTTGTTTCAACAGTCGCGTCAGCAACTCCTGGCGCTGGGGAGAAAGGTTTGCAATCCGTTCCGCGATCTTGGTCATGTCAGTGACTTCTCCTACTTGTCTTCGTGCGAACCATTCAGCTAGATCGAATAGAACAAGTCAGGAAGAGGGGCTTGCCCCCGCTGTTCGGAGAGCGGGGGCAAGCCCCTCTTCCTGACTTGTTACTTTGTCGTGCGTCTCTGCACCTCATTGGCCCAGGGGCCAATGGTCATACTGGCAGCGAGCGACTTGCATCACGTCGCGTTCGACCAGCAAATAATCCTGCGCCGGCGAACGTATTCCTTCGGCGCGGCGCCGCTCGCTTATTTTGTCCCCGTGGAATTCGCGCGTTTCGCGATCGAGTTTCAGATTCCCTGTAGACAGGAAACGCACCGCGCCTTCGACGTCTCGCGTCGTCATCACCTCGCCACGATTGTGCACGCTCGGTGAGAACGGAATGTCCAGCAACCCCTTCTCAAAACCCGTCACCACGCCCTGCGCGAGGTCGCCATTTCCACACCACACAATGCTGTCAAAAATCGCTTCGACCTCACGCCGGATGCGAACACACTCCTCCGCCACGCGAGTTTCATCCACGCTGCAATCGCGCGCTCCCGCCAGCCCTCGTTGAATCAACTCAATGCCGGTGAGGTTGTCGGCGAGCGTGGGAATGCGAAAAGCTTCGACCGGAGTCTTCCCGATGAGACGAGTTGCTCCCGAACACGCAGCGGTCATCGCCGAGCAGCGAATCAATTCGTCGGCACGCTGGGGTGATGGAGGAAAGGCGGCCATATACTGATGAAAGACCGTGTTGACCTGCACATCCTTGTAGCCCATGTGATCGAGAATCTCGCCGGTCAACTTCCCGAGCATGCGAATCGCGGCAATGTCCTGGGGCCGATTACCCTGCTCGGCATAACCAAGGCTGACGCATTTCACACCCTGCCTGACAGCCAACAGCGTTTCCAGAATGTCGGTCACGATCGCCAGACACGGCGGGATCAAGGTTGCCGTCAAGGTTCCGAAAAACTCACGATCGAGCACGATGCCGAACAACTTGTGATGAAGACCAGTCAGATAATCGACGTATTGCCAGTTTCTGATTGACTCGGCGAGTGGATAATCTTTGTAGTACGGAATGTTGTAACAGATGGCGCCGCCTTCAAACGAAGTCACGCCGCCCGCGTATGAGATCTCAGCGAGCAGACGCGGATCGCGCGTGCTGTGACGAGTCTGCAAGGGCAAACGGATCTGCTCCGCGATGCGTCGCAATCCAGTAACGCCGTGATTGATGATCGGGAAGCCGTTAATGGTCGAGCTTCCGGCGACACGACTATCACGAATTGCCTCTTCTGCACGCGCGTAATCGTTGTTGCGTGTCAATGAGTCCACTTGATAAGAGAGCACCTTAACGCCCGCGCGCTTGAAGTTCTTGAATAGCCTGATCTGATCGTCGACAAGCGCGACGCCGCAGCGTGGTTGGACCAGGATTTGGTTGTGGTCCATCCTTACCTGGGCTTGAACTCTCGGAAACGATGGCTGCCGCATGAGGAATTCAGCGTTGCCCGCGATGCTGCGTGCTTCGCTGCCGGTTTTCCAGTGTTCCAGCACCTCGCGCCGCCGTGACTCAAACGTCTCGTGTTCGAGCAATGTATCGCTTGCGACACCCGGGAACCGGCACGCCGCCGGCATTGATTGCTTCCAGAGCTCCGGATAGTTCGCGATTGCCGGCACGCTGGCGAGGTCATGCTCGATGAGCTCCAGCACTGTGGTCAGCTCGATGAAGTTTGTGAAGACACGCTGAAAACCCATCTCGATAAAATCGCGTTCGGGACCTTCGCTCACGCTAAGATTTCCGCCGAGGTACCAGAGTGTGTGGTTGGTACTGAACTCGCGTTTGAGTGCGGGAAAATCACGCAGGTAATAACGCGCGTGACCGTCCATGCTCGAAATCATCACGAGGTTGGCGAGACTCGCCAACTGAAAGAAATCGGCGAGCGTGTTTTGCGTGCCGAGATAACGAACCTGATAACCACTCGCCGCGAGGCTCTGCCGTAGAATAGTTAGACCAACAGAGTGCGAATCGCCACCGAGTCCACCTAGCAGAATCGTATGCTCGCGTTTTTGCGACGCTGGTTGCTGAGTCATAGCTTGAAGAGTTTGAGCTGAGGAAGTGCTTAGTGAGTTTTCGGTGAGGAATACAGGCTACCGCCCTTTGAGCCGAAGGCTCAGATGGCAGTTAGCGGCTTGAGGTCCGAATCGTATTTAGCACAATTTCGGGGGAGGATAGGTGCGTATCATACCTGTTTGGAAGGTTGTGTCAACATTCGTTTGCGATCATTTTCTTCTATTCGTGGTCCGGTCGCGGGTGACGCGACTCGAGCGCGTGTAAGGAACGACTCGCGACGGATCGACATTGGAGTTATATACACGCACTTACACACTATCAAAGGAGAGCCTTATGAGTCAGCGCGAGTTAACGACTACGAATCTCGACCGGGCCTGGGCGATTCTGTTTGCACGTCTCGTCCTCGGGTTGATTTTCTTCATGGCGGGCGTGATGAAGGTCTTTCAACTTGGACCACTCAATCACGCGCGCAAGTATTTCTTACCGTTTGCGGACACTTTTCTGCCAGTCTGGTCGCTTTGGGCAATGGGTGTCGTCATTCCATTTGTGGAGCTGATCGCCGGTGCCCTGGTAATTCTCGGACTGCGCGTGCGCGAGGCCCTCGTTGCGCTCGGGTTCGTGCTGGCAATCGTCACGTTTGGCCACCTGCTCAAGGAGCCACTCTACGAGTTTCACACTCACGTGATACCTCGTCTCGCCTTGCTGTTGTTTGTCTTGCTGCTGCCTCGCGCTGACGATCGATTTTCACTGGACCACGTCAGCGCGAAGCGAAGCTAAATCGGGTCACGCAGCGGATCGGGACGCGAGCCGGAGCCGCTCGGCAATCGTTTGCTTCGGCTGCACGCCGATCAGACGGTCGATGAGTTGTCCGTCTTTGAAGATGAGCATGGTGGGTATGCTCGCGATTTGAAAACGCGCCGAGATTTGCGGGTTCTCGTCTACATTGAGTTTCGCGATCCGGTATTGGCCCTGCGACTCCACCGCCAGCTGGTCCATCACCGGACCGATGATGCGGCAGGGACCACACCACGGCGCCCAACAGTCAACCAGCACCGGCTTTCCGCTCGCTGCCAATACTTCACGCTCAAAGGTTTGATCCGTTATCACTAAAGGCTTCGAATCCTGTACGGCTCCTTCCAACTTTTGTCCACACCGGCCGCACTTCGCCTCGCTATTCGACAGCCGGGCTTCGTCCACTCGGTTCTTTGCGTTGCAGCTACTGCAAATAACAACTATCTGCATAAGGCCTCCGTTTCCAATTTCACTCGCCTTTAGTCGCGAAAGTTTTGCAGGAAAGTGATCGCTTCACATAATCTCACGTGAAGAGAAATTCCTCATCTCGTACGCTAGCGAACAGTTTGCGACGGCCTCGTGAAGAAAATGCGACAACACGTAGACGGTTTCGCCACTGAATAGCGGTACAAGCAATCACCCCTTCAATTCCCGACTAAATACCCGACTCAATTTACCGAACACGGGAGGTTTTTACCCATGCGTATGCAAAAAATTGCGATTCCACTTTTGAGCCTCATGGCCATCGTTGTCTTCTCCGTCACCACTGCTAAGGCGGACAGCGTCACGTTCACAGTTGGCAATAATCCACAGTCGGACGAAGAGAATATCCTGCTAAGTAGCGGGTTGTCAGGAACGACTGTCTTTGGGCTAACAAACCAGACGCAGCTTCAGGTAGCTTTCAGCTCGACCACGGACACGTTGGTTGAACCGTCGAGCGGACAGGCGCGGGTCGAGGCGCTTGATGGACTACTCAACAACGTTACCATTTCGATTCCCAACGGCACTTTTCACGACATAATTCTCAACCCGTTCTTTGGCAGCGGGACAGCAGAGGTCACGGTGGTTACAGCCAACAGCGAGACCTTCAGTTTCTCTTACAACCTCAGCAACGGGCAAAACTTTTTGACGATTGTGGCTGATCCAGGGACTTCTATCTTTTCAGTGACGGTTAGCGCACCGGGTGGTTTCACGGATCTTCGTCAACCGCGAATTTCGGGCGCCGCCGAAAACGTTCCCGAACCCGCGACGATGTTGCTGTTCGGTACCGGCCTGCTCGGAATCGCCACGGCCTTCCGGAAATTCCGTCGCTAAACACTTTCCACGGGTATTTATTGTAGGGGCGGCCACGGAGGGCCGCCCCTACAATAAAACCCGCCAATATTTTTACAACGCCTCGGTAATACCACTCCACGTTCAGCAACTTTCTCTCTCGGTAACTCAAGTTAAGGAGAGATTCCGATGAGAAAGAAATTGGCTTTTATTTTTGCTGCACCGCTATTGTTCTGTGTGTTGGGATTTCAGGGTTCGTGTCATTCGCAGTGCCAGGAGCTGCGCCAGGAGATAATCAAGGACTGCCGCAACGATCTGGGACCAAACAGCGAACGCTGTCGTGAAGATCAGAAGAAATTTCAGGAAGTCTGCCACGACGAATCGCTGGCCGAGTAGCGCGCGATTAAATAGAACAATTCGAAAAGGGGGGTTGCCCTCTTTCTGCGTTCGAAACAATGCGGACTACGCCTTGAACCGTTCGGGACGAGGCTCCACAATGTGGCGAATGCGAATTTTGCTGGTTGAAGATGAGCCGCGGATGGCAAATGTTATCGCCAGGGGTTTGCGCGAGCAGAGCTATGCTGTCGATGTGGCTCAGGACGGTGCGGCGGGACTGTACCAGGCGTCGATCAATGATTACGACTTGTTCATTCTCGACGTCTTGTTGCCGCACCGCGACGGCTACGAAGTTTGTCGCGAGCTGCGCGCGCGCGGAAATTCGACTCCCGTGCTGATGTTGACCGCCCGGGCCACTATCGACGATCGACTCACTGGCTTCGACGCCGGCGCTGACGATTACCTGACGAAACCTTTTTCTTTTCGCGAATTGCTTGCGCGTATCCGCGCGCTGCTGCGTCGTGATTCACAACTCCGTCCGGACATTCTGGAGATTGAGGATCTGGTGGTTGACGCGGTGAGCCATCGCGTGTCGCGCGCCAATGATGAAGTGCAATTGACTGCGAAGGAATATGCGCTGCTCGAGTATCTCGCGCGGCGTGCGGGCCAACTCGTGTCGCGCGCGGAGATCGCGGCCCACGTTTGGGACGATACGTTCGATCCTTTCTCGAACGTCATCGAGGTCTATATCAACCGCCTGCGAAAGAAGATCGACGGCAAACACTCACACAAATTGCTGCACACACGTCGCGGTGAAGGCTACATTCTCGAGTCTCGCCATTAATTTGCGATGGTCTATTAATCTTCTATTAAGGTTCAGACGCGTATACTCGGCCGCAACTACGAACCGAGTTATGCTGAAACTTGCGCGACCCAGGGCAATCCCCCTTGCGGTACTTTTAGCACTCGTCTGCGCGGCTGCATCACAGGCGCAGGTCCCCTCACCTTCTCCGGCTCCGCTTTCACTCGACGATGCCTTGCGACTCGCAAACACCCAGGCCTCGACTTATCAAACAGCGATTCTTAACGAACGCATTGCGGCCGAAGATGTGCGACAGGCGCGAGCTGCGTTCCTGCCGAAAGTCAGCACGCCGCTGAGTTACATCTACACGACACCGGCTATCGGCTTGCCGCCCGGTGAGCCGCGTGGGCCAAGTTTCGTTTCCGCGGATGGCATCGGCGTATACGACGCGCTTGTCAACGTCTCTGGAGACTTCGATATCGCAGGACGGTTGCGCGGGACGCTCGCAAAGAATCGCGCCCTGCTCGCAGCCGCTCACGCAGGCGCCGAAGTGGCGCGGCGCGAGTTGGTCCAGGCCGTGATCGAAGCCTATTACGGACTCGCCCTTGCTGACGCACAGGTTCGCGCGGCGCAAACAAATCTTGCGGCGGCCGAAGAGTTTGAGCACATCACGTCGCTGTTGCTGAGCGGTGGCGAAGTCGCCTCAGTCGATCTGACCCGCGCGCAGTTGCAAACCATTGCGCGTCGCGACGAATTGGAAAAGGCGCGGGCAAATGAGGCCGTCGCCGCCGGATCGTTGCGTGTGTTCGTCGGCTACGATTTCGCTCGGCCCATCAGCACCGCAGACCTCGCGCTCGCGCTTCCGATCGCTTCTGAGTACCAGCAGTTCAAAGCTGACGACGTTTCGCGCCGGCCCGAGTTCACGCAACTCGAGCAGCAACTGCGAGCCGCGCGCGAGGAGATCAGGATCGCCCGCGCCGATCGCCTGCCGTCGCTTTCTTACTCCATGAACGGCGGCTTCGATACCGACTCGGTGAAGAGTCCGCGTTTGAAAGAACACACGGGAGTTTCAGCAGCCATTAGTTTTTCCATTCCCATTTTCGATTGGGGGGCGAGTCGTAGTCGTGAAACTCAGGCACGTTTGCGAGTTGAAGTGGCGGAAAACGAACGAACCCTCGCGCTGCGCGGATTCACGCAACAGTTCTACGCGGCACAGGCACAGGCCACGAATGCGGCGGCGCGTATCAACATCGCCCGCGACGGTGTGGCGAAAGCACAGGACAACGTTACCGCATCGATCGCGCGCTATCGCGCGGGTGAAGCGCAAATTGTGGAAGTCACCGATGCGCAAACGACTTTGGTCGAACAACGCAACGCTCTGTATCAGGCGATCTTCGATTACCAGACGGCGCTGGCCCGTTTGCGCCAGGCAACCGGCCAGTGAAGGACAGCCATGAGTGACGACCCGAACAGAATCCCGGACGAAGAAGTCGATCGTCTTTTACGCGAAGAGCGACGAGCGCGGGTGGTCCGCCAGCGCAATATCGTTTTGATTGTCGGCAGCGTGCTGGTGGTCCTTTTACTCGTGACGTTGATTATCTGGCGATTGAGGCGATCCGCGACTGAAGCCGAGACTGAAGTGACACCAACGGTCAGCGTCAAAGTTGTCAAGGCTGAAAAAGGCGAGATCGCGAACCCGATCTCAGCGGTCGGCACGATCTGGCCGCGCGAAAAAGCCGACGTCGGCGCGAAGATCAGCGCGCAGATCAGGAAGATGGCGCTGTTGAAAAACAAGGTGGTCCACGCTGGCGAAGTGATTGCTGTACTGGAGTCGCGCGATCTCGAGGCCCAACGCGCCGAAGCAGTCGCCGCACTCAACGAAGCGCGCGCGAACGAGCGCAGCCTGATTACCGGCACGATTCCGAAGACAAACGCCGAGGATCAGAAAGCGCTGCTCGACGCGCGGGCAAAAGTTAACAACGCGCGCGCGACTTTCGAACGCCGTCGCACCTTGTTTGAGAAAGGCGGCATCTCCAAAAAGGATCTCGAAGCATCGCAACTCGAGCTCACCACGGCGGAAGACGAACTGCGCTTGCAGGAGCAAACCGTCGCGTTGCGCACTCGCTCGCTGAATCCCAACGATCGCGCGCTCGCGGCCGCGCGCACCGCGCAGGCGCAACAACGCGTCGCCACGCTCGATGCGCAGTTGAGCTACGCCACGATTCGGTCGCCTATCACCGGCATCGTCACCGATCAGTTTCAGTATGAAGGGGAATTCGCCTCTGCCGGCGGCAAGCTGGTGACGATCGCCGACACCAGCACCGTGATCGTTAAAGCCCCGTTTGCCGATACCGCGGTGGCTGAGCTCAAGACCGGCGACACTGTGACAGTCGTTCCCACCGATGCGTCCGCGGAAGAGATGCACGGTCAGGTCACGTTACTCGGCAGATCGAGCGATCCCACGAACCGCACGGTTGAAGTTTGGGTAACACTCGCGAACGGCGATGGGAAGTTACGCGCGAACGGCGCCGCCCAGGTGACGGTGTTCACAAACTCGAAGAACGACGCCATCGTCGTTCCCACTTCCGCAGTGACACTTGAAACCAGTGACGCGAACGAAGGAACCGTGATGGTCGTCGATGCGGAGAATGTGGCCCACGAGACGAAGGTCACGATCGGCATTCGCACTGCAGACAAGATCGAGATCGTCGAGGGGCTCAAAGGCGGAGAAACAATCGTGGTCGAAGGTAACTACGCGTTGCCGGACGGTACGAAAGTCGAGCCGCAGACTAACGCGGATGACGCGGATAAAGAACCATGAATCTCGCGAGTCTTGTTGCCTACCAATCGCGCGCGATCGTGGTGATCGTGGTGCTGTTGTGTGCGGCCGGCCTGTTCGCGGCGTGGCAACTTCCCGTGGCGATTTTTCCGCAGACTGACTTCCCGCGGATCGTGATCATCGTCGATAACGGCGAAGCGCCCGCATCGCAAACACTCGTTTCCGTCACGCGACCGATCGAGGAGGCGATGAACGGCATTCCCGGCATCGCGCGCATCAAGTCGAAGACCGCGCGCGGCTCGTCGGAGATTAATCTCTACTTCAACTGGGGTGGCGACATCAATCAGGAGCTGAGCCTGGTCCAGGCACGCATGTCTCAGCTGCTAACCACGCTCCCGCCGACCGCCGAGATTCGCAACATCGATCGACTCACGTTCGCTGTTTTTCCCGTCACTGGCTACAGCCTGACTTCAGACAAACGCGACCAGGCCACGCTTGCGGATCTCGCAAACTATGTCGTGCGGCCGCAACTCGCGCGACTGCCGGGCGTCGCGATTGTCGGCGTAGCCGGCGGCAAAACGCGTGAATTCCACGTCACGATCGATCCGGACAAGTTGACGGCCCACAACGTCTCCGCCCAACAGGTCGTCGAGGCGATTCGCAACTCGAACATCATCGTCTCGCCTGGTCTGATCGAAGAAAATCATCAACTCGAGCTTGCGCTGATCAGCGGCCAGGCAAAGAAACCCGACGAGCTCAACGACATCGTTGTCGCAACGGTCAACAATGCGCCGGTGCGAGTTGCCGACGTCGCGACAGTCGCGCCCGGCGTCGAACCGCAATACACGATCGTTACTGCCGACGGACATCCGGCCGCGCTCGTGAACGTCAATCGCCAACCGGACGCAAACACGGTCACCGTCGTTGATGAGGTGAACGCTGCGTTGAAAGCGATGCGCGGGCAGATTCCCAAAGACGTGCGCGTCGCCGCTTATTACGATCAATCGCTGCTCGTGCGCGAGTCGATCAAGTCCGTGCGCGATTCGATCTTAGTCGGCCTGTTGCTGTCGGTCATTATTCTTTGGGCCTTTCTGAAAAACTGGGGCACGACGTTCGTTGCGATTCTCGTGATTCCCGTAACCGTGCTCGTAACTTTTCTAGCCATGTGGCTGGCGGGACTCAGTTTCGATCTGATGACACTCGGCGGTGTGGCCGCGGCGATCGGTCTCGTGATCGACGACGCGATCGTCGTAGTCGAAAACATCTACACGCACATGTCGCGTGGGGAGTCGCGACGCGAAGCGGTGCAGAGCGCGGTTTCCGAGATCACGGTCCCGATTATCGGCTCGACAATTACGCCGGTAGTCGTCTTTCTTCCATTGACGTTGTTAACCGGAGTCACGGGAGTTTTCTTTCGTTCACTCGCACTCACGATGTCGGTCGCACTGCTCACTTCACTGGTGCTGGCGTTGGCGTTCACCCCGGTGCTCGCGCAGCGTTTCGTCAAAGCCAAACCGAATCAAGATGAGGAAACTCACGGCAAAGTTTTGGGTGTGATTGTGGCACGTTACGAATCCGTGCTGGGCTTTGTACTCGATCGACGCTGGATCATCGGCGCCGCAATCATCCTCGTGCTCGCGGGTTCTTACCTGCTGTTTCAAACGCTCGGTTCCGAGTTTCTGCCGGAGTTTGACGAAGGCGCTTTTGTGCTCGACTACATCGCGCCAGCAGGTTCTTCGCTTGAAGAGACCGATCGCATGCTGCGGCACGTGGAAGAGATGTTGATGAAGACGCCGGAGATTGAAAGCTACTCGCGACGCACCGGTCTGGAAATGGGTTTATTCGTGACGGAGCCGAACACCGGCGACTTCGCCGTCAAGCTGAAACCCGATCACAAGCGTAGCACCGAGGAAGTGATCGCTGAGCTGCGCGATCAAATCGCCGAGTCAGAGCCGGCCTTGGAAGTTGAGTTCGTCGGCATCGTGCCTGACGTAATCGGAGATCTCGAAGGTAATCCCGAGCCGATCGAAGTGAAACTCTTCAGCGAGGATGCGGCAGCCCTGCAGGCAAAGGCGGATGAAGTG
>Ga0070699_100002613_pt1 | contig 16088 bp, 14 predicted proteins | sample KBSK1503metaG_FD_65473 | JGI IMG/M metagenome (GOLD analysis project Ga0070699, IMG submission 65473) | Corn, switchgrass and miscanthus rhizosphere microbial communities from Kellogg Biological Station, Michigan, USA - KBS K1-50-3 metaG | ecosystem: Host-associated > Plants > Roots >...
GCGCAGCGCCGGCTCGAGGTCCTACAGGCGTTCACCGAGCTGGGCGCCGGCTTCTCGATCGCCTCCCACGATCTGGAGATCCGCGGCGCGGGGAACCTGCTCGGGGCCGAGCAGTCCGGATCGATCGCGGCAATCGGGTTCGATCTCTACACCCAGCTCCTCGAGGAAGCGGTTGCCGAGGTGCGCGGCGAGCCGCCCCGGACCGTCGTCGAGCCGGAGGTGACTCTGCCCCTGGCGGCCCTGATCCCGGACGACTACGTGCCCGACGTTCACCAGCGGCTGGTCTTCTACAAGCGCTTCGCCCAGGCGGCGAACCCCGACGAGCTCACGGATCTGAGAGCCGAGCTGGTCGATCGCTACGGGGAAGCGCCGGACGAGGTGGACAATCTCTCCGAGCTGATGCTGCTCAAGATCGATATGCGCGACCTTCAGCTGCGCTCGCTGGAATCCGGGCCGGGGCGACTGGTGGTTACTCTCGGCACGGACGCGCTGCTCGATCCGGCGAAGACGGCCAAGCTGGTGCAGCGGTCGAAGGGCGGCTACCGACTCACCCCGGACATGAAGCTGATCGCGAAGATCCCCGAGGGGCTCAAAGGACACAACCTGCTCCTCGAGGCGAAGCGGGTGCTCCGCGATCTCGTTCAGGCAGCGACATCTTGATCTTGGCGTCGGCGGCACCGCATCCCTGGCGCCACGCCCGCTGCGGCTGACCCGTGACGCCCGTTCCGCCTAAGCAGTGACGCAAGCATCGGCGCTCGCCGCATCCAATGCGTGACGCGCCGGCCCAGCAAAGCCAAGACTCCGGCTAGCGAATCCTGAGCGGACGCGAATGCTGGCAGCGCATGCTGCGGGGCCGGGAAGGGACGGCGATGGCGCGGGCGGTCTGGGCGGGCGAGATCCCTGCGGCGTGCTACGCGCCTCGTATGGAGCGGCTACTCAGATCCGGCCCGAAATCGCTACGAGGTGCTCGACACGGACGGCTGGACAGGGAGCCCGTTCACGATTCCCCAAGGGTCGGGGCTCCCCCCCCGTCGTGTGCTGGACGCCACCCACAGTAGTGAACACCTTGCGGAAACAAATTTTGTCTCTTTCACCAATTAGTCCATGGGCTTGAGGACACCTTTGTTGACGTGCAAGTGTTCACGACTCTGAGGGGCCGTTTCACGTGTTCCGCGCCCTAAGGGCGCATCGCCGCGAGCCCCCTCAACCCTCGACCATCGACCTCTGCCGCCCCGCGCAGAACGAAGTGATCGCGCGTTCGAGAATCGCCTCGGCGCGAACGAGCTCCTCAATCGGAACGAATTCGCCGGTGCGATGCGCGAACTGAATGTTCCCCGGACCGAAGACGACCGTTTCCGCGCCAAGAGCCGCCAGATGGCCCGCCTCCGTTCCAAACGGCACGGTGGTGGGCGGCTTCCCAATCTGGTCGGCGATGAAACGGACGATCGGCGAATCGGGAGCGCTCTGGGCGCCTTTGTCTTGGCGCAATAGCTCGATCCGGGCCGAAAAGCCGGCGTCCTCGGATTTCAGCTCCTTGCCTATCTGCTCCAGGCGGCGGAAGACGAGCTGGGGACTCTGGGCCGGTATCGGCCGCCACTCGACGTGGAAGCGGCAGCTTCCGGGGATGATGTTCTTCGCCTTGCCTCCGGAGATCGTCCCCACGTTCACGGTGGTGAAGGGGGGCTCGAAGCTGGCATCCGTCTCGCTGCGAAGCTCGCGCGAAAGCTCTTCGATCCTTCGAATGAACCGCGCGGCGCGGAAGATCGCCGAGGCGCCGGTGTCGGGATAGGCGCTGTGGCCCTCCTTGCCCTCCACTTCGATCTCCGCCAGGCAGTAACCTTTGTTCGCCCGTACCGGCGCGAGGGAGGTCGGTTCGCCGACGATCGCGTATCGCGCTCGCACCGCCCGGGCGTCCACGAGCTGCTTGGCCCCGACGCACCCCAGCTCCTCGTCCGCGGTGAAGACCAGGGCGAGGGGCTTTTGCGGCTCGACCCGGCCGGCGGCCGTGATCGCCGCGGCGATGAACGCCTTGGTGTCGCATGCGCCACGCCCATAGAGGCGCCCCTGTCGCTCCTCGAGGAGCAGCGCTTCCTTCCAGGCGGGATCGTAGGGCACGCAGTCGGTGTGGCCGACCAGCGCCAGCTCCACCGGCTGCCCCGGGTCGCCGGCGATGGTCGCAATCAGGTTCGTCTTCTGCACCCCGGCGTCGTCGAGATACGTCTGCTGCTTCATCGCGAAGCCGAGCTGCCGCAACCTCTCTCGAAGGTATTCGATCATCCGCTCGTTGGACCGGATCGACGTCGAGTCGATCGCCACCAGCTCAGCCAACGTCGATTTGAGCGAAGCGAGCAGGTCGTTCACGAAAAGACCTTTTGGCAAAGCGCGGCAAACTCGTGGTCGCTCCGATTTCCGAGCGGATGCTCGCCGTCCTGGACGATCAGCCGTCCACCGACCGCGACGTCGCGCACCGCGCCCTTTTTCATCCCGAAGACGATCGCCTCGAGCAAATTGTCCTCCGTCGTTCCCACCAGCGAGCGGTGGCCCAGGTCGACGGTGAAGAAGTCCGCCGGCGCGCCGACCCGAAGGCCGCCGCCGTCCAACCCCAGCGCCCTCGCGCCGTTCGCGGTGGCGCAGGTGAACAGCAGGGCGGCGAGGCTGTTCGGATCCCCTCCCACCGAATCGAGCACCGCGCGCTTCTGGCGAACCAGGCGCAGATGCCCCTCGAGCAGGGTGGCCTCGTGGATCAGGTCGATCTCCGCCTGGCTGTCCGAGCCCAGCGAGATGGGAACGCCGGCGGCCATCATCTCGTCGGCGGGAACGACGCCGTCTCCCAGGTTTCTCTCCGTCGACGGGCAGGCGCAAACCGCCGAGCCGGATCGGCCGAGCCGCTCGATCTCCCCCTTGACCAGATGGATCCCGTGGACGGCGGTGAAGCGGGGGCCCAGCAGACCGACCTCGTCGAGCAACTCCACCGGTCGCCGGCCGTGTTCTTCCAGGCAGGCCTCTACCTCCCCGGACTGTTCCGCCACGTGCATGTGGACGACCTTGTCGCGCCGCTCGCTCGATCGCTGCAGCCATTCTTTCGGAACCGCGCGAACGCTGTGGAGCGCGATCGCGACCGAGGCGAAAGGATCTCCTCGAAGCGCGTCGGCGAGCTGGTCGGCCGCGTCGAAGAACCTCTCCACGTCGGGATCGATGAACCGGCGTTGGCTGGGATCCGGAGGGGCTCCGTGCCCGGCGCGGGCATAGCCGACCCGCAGCAGGACGATCCTCAGGCCGACGTCGCGCGCCGCCTGGACCACCCGCTTGGCCAGCTCGTTCGGATCCGCATACTCCCGGCCCTCCGGGTCGCGGTGGAGATAATGAAACTCGCCCACGCTGGTGATTCCGGAGAGCGCCATGTCCAGAAAAGCCTGCCGCGAAGCGATGTACAGCTCCTCGGGGCCGAGGGCGAAGGCCACCTGGTACATCCGCTGGCGCCAGGTCCAGAAATTCTCCGCTTGCTGCGTCGCCTGGCGAAACTCCGTCCGGCCCCGAAGCAGCCGCTGGAACGCGTGCGAGTGCACGTTGACCTGGCCGGGGAGCAGCACCCGGCCCGGCAGCGGCACGGCCCGGTCCGTCTTGCGCACCGCGTTCAGCTGGCTGATTCGGCCGTCCGTGGAAACGGCGAGGCCCAGATCCGACCGGAACCTGCCCTCGACGAACAGGAACTCCGGCTTGAAAAGCGTCGGCTCCATTCGATCGCCCGCGCCCCTTCTGACTCGTCGCGGCGGTTGCCGCTCGTGAGTCCCGATACTTACCTTCATCTGACCGGAGCACTCAATCGGAGGTCAGAATGCCTGGCAAAAAGCACCTCAGGGGCGCGGGAAGCAAGGAACAGCGTCAGTACGAGCACATCAAGAAGAGCGCCCAGAAGTCCGGCCGCTACGGCAACCGCGCCACCGAGGTGGCCGCCCGAACGGTGATGAAGCAACACAAGCGGAAGGGACACCGCAAGGGAGAGTGACTATGACGCCGCCCAGGCGACCTGAACGAACGCGCGCCATCTTTTTCCCGAGACCGCGTCTCCGCGCAGTTTGTTGCGAACTGCCTGACATTTCGGGTCCTCCCGGCACTCAAATGTCATACACCTCGTTCGCAGCCTCCCTTCCTGGCCCTCCGAGCCTTCTCGGATGCGCGCTAGGGCACGGACAGAAAAGCCGTCGGAATCGCCTCGGAGTGGACGCCTACCACCGACTCTCTTTGTCTCGGACCTTCCGGAAACCGGGGGCTAAATGTACAACAGATGAGTCTGGACGAGTGGCGCCCCGTCTTTCTCCCGGGGTGCCTTTCCGGATTCGCCTGACTCACGCCGCCCAGGTGATCGGCTGGCGCGTCTGGACGAACTTGTCGATCGCGGCGCGGTGCTCCGGCGGGATCTCGAGCGGCTTGACCCCGATTCCGCTCGCAATCCGACCGCCGAATGAGCCGTGCGATCTCTGCCAGGCGACTTCTCCGCTGATGCTGAAGATCGCGCTCTCCATCAGATCCAGGTGGATCTCCACCTTCTGCCCCACCGGCAGGAGCGCGGCGGTAGGGATGAAGACGCCGAGCTGGTTGTCCTTCCCCACGTAGAAGTTGCCCTTGCTGAAGAGGTTGATCTTCACCTCGAGCGCCTGGACGTCTCCCGCGCTCTTCTGCCCGAGCACCTCATCGACGAGGGCGCGGACGTCGACCTTCGACTGGGGTTCGGCCGCGATGCCGAGCGCGCGCTCGCCCTCGCGGAGGAGCGCGTCCCGTAGCACGAGGACGTCCGGCAGCAGTTGGGTCTTGATCCACCCCGGATCTCCGGAAGTGGAGACGGCGATCTGAAGCTTCCGGCGCGCCCGGAGCGAGCGGATGATCACCAGCAGCGCCGCGGGCTTCACCCCCGGAAGCTCCGCGTCGAGGAGCAGGAAATCCGGGTTCGAAAGCGACAGTAGATCGGGAGTCAAACCGATCACCGAGGAGAGCGACTCCACCACGAAGCCGCGGCGGCTCAGCTCGCCGGTCAGCCTGGAAACCAGCAGGGGATCCCGGTCCACCAGGACTGCCCGCCGAAGGGACACGCCTACGCGCTCCCGAAGGTCAGGGCCCGTTCGAGGTCCGCGCGATTGGTCGCCACCCGCTTGGCGGTCTCGGCGTTGATCGTGCCCGCCTGGTACAGCGCCAGAAGGTGTTGGTCGAAGGTCTGCATCTTCACATCGTCGTGCGCCTTTTCCATCAGCGCGCTCAGCCCCTCGGTCCTCGAGGGATCCCGAATCGCTTCCTGGACCGAGCGGGTGACGAGAAGGACCTCGACCGCCGGGATCAGCATCGATCCGTCCTGCTTGGGAATCAGGCGCAGCGAGATGATCGCCTTGAGGTTGTCCGCGAGCCGGTGCCGGACCGAGAGCTGTTCCTCCGGCGAGAAAATCCCCACGAAGCGTCCGATCGTCCGCTGCACGTCCGGGGTGTGGAGCGAGGCGATGACCAGGTGCCCGGTCTCCGCTGCCTTCAGGCAGGTGTCCGCGGTCTCGTAGTCGCGGAGCTCCCCCACCATCACCACGTCGGGATCCTGGCGCAATGCCGCGCGAAGCGCCGTGGCGAACGACTCGGTGTCCGTCCCGACCTCGCGTTGGATCACTACCGATTTCTCGGGGGTCAGCGTGTACTCGATCGGGTCCTCGATCATCACGATGTGGGCGCGGTCGGTCTTGTTCATGTGATCGAGCATCGAGGCGATGGTGGTCGACTTGCCGTTGCCGGTGGAGCCGGTCACCAGCACCAGGCCGTTGCGCGCGTTGGCGATCGACGCCACGACCGGAGGCAGGTTCAGCGCCGAGATGCTCGGCACCTCGAAGGGAATCACCCGTAAGACGAGGCCGACCGATCCGCGTTGTCGAAAGATGCTCGCCCGGAAGCGGGCCACCCCCGGAATTCCGAAGCCGCGGTCGACATCGTGCCGGCTCCCCTCGAGAAATGGATCGTCCTTTCTCAGGATCTGCTGGGCTACGAGCAGCGTCTCGGCGGGCGTGAGCCGATCCATCTTGGCGCCGAAGAGCTCGCCGCGAATCCGATAGGCGGGTGCATACCCGGCCTCCAGGTGAATGTCGCTCGCGCCCTTCTTCACACCTACTCCAAGAAGGCCGAGCATTTGCTCGATCGTCATTCATTCTCCCGAATCAGTCGGAACTGCGCGGCAAGGGCGCGCTGCGACGCCATGGCTGGCCACTCAGCTTAAATCGAATAGACTTGAACGTCACCGTATGGCCGCCCCGCGCGCTCTCCTCGAAATCGCCCAACAGCACGAAAAGAAGGGCAACCTGGCCAAGGCTGCGAAGGCGTACTCCGAACACCTATCGAACACCCCGAGCGATTCGAGGATCCTCCTGCGCCTGGCCGAGATCCAGGAGCGATTGGGCGAGGACGCGGTCGCGGCCGACGCCTTCCACCAGCTGGGGATGATGCACAGCAAGGACGGGATCGAGGCCAAAGCGGCCGCGGCCTTTCGGCGCGCTCTCGATCTGATGCCCACGCACACCGCGAGCGTGCAGCCGCTCGCGGAGCTGCTGGTCCGCAGCGGAAAGAAGCGGGACGCGGTCAACACCCTCGAGACCGGGAGCCGCGCCGCGGCGGCAGCGGGCGACGTGCAGTCGCAGTTGAAGATGCTCGAGCGGGCGGCGCAGCTGGACGAGGGTTTCGGATCGAAATTGGCCTATGCCCAGTGCCTCGCGGAGAGCGGCCAGAAGACGCCGGCGATAGCGCTGCTCCGCCAGGCGTTGGATCGACTCGATGAGCAGAGGGCGCCCCTCGAGCGACTCCAGATTCTCGAGCAGCTGGTGCAGATCTCCTCCGGAGACGCGGCGGTCGCCCTCGAGACCGCCAACGCCGCGGTGAGGCTGCGTGACCATCGCCGCGCCCTGGTCACCCTGCGGATCGCGCTCGAACGCGAGCCGGAAAATCCCGATCTCATCTCGTTGGTCGGCGCCGTGCTCGGGGTGATGGGCGAGGAGGAGCGGGCGCTGCTCGTCTTCCGCGAGGCCGCGCGCACCTATGGCCGGATCGGCCGCGGCGACAACGCGAGGAAGTGCTGGGGGACCGTGCTGCGGCTGAGCCCGGATGATCCCGAGGCGCGCGCGGAGATCGGTGCGGTTCCGACCGGCCAACCGTCCACGCCCAGTGCGACCGGTTCCGTCTCGCCCAGCCAGGCTCCCATGCCCCCGGCGACCGGCGCGGTTGCGGCCGGCCAGCCATCCACGCCTCGGGCGACCGCCTCCGTCTCGCCCAGCCAGGCTCCCATGCCCCCGGCGATCGGTGTGGTTCCGACCGACCAGCCGTCCACGTCCCGGGCGACCGCCTCCGTCTCGCCCAGCCAGGCTCCGATGCCAGCGGCGATCGGCGCCGTCCCCACCAGCCAGCCGTCCGGGCCCAGGGCCACCGCCTTCGGTTCGCCCAATCAGGCTCCCATGCCCGCGGCGATCGGCGCGGTTCCGACCGGCCAGCCGTCCGCACCCAGGGCCACCGCCTCCGTCTCGCCCGGCCAGGCCACGCCCCCGGCCATCGGCGCGGTTGCGCCCGGCCGGCCCGCCACGTCCCAGGCCAACGGCCCGGCTTCGACCCGCCAGCGCTCCGCCCTGCCGAGGATCGGTCCAGTTCCGCCGAGCCAGCTCTCCGGGCCCGCAGCGATCGACCACCTCCTTCCACCCAGCCAACGCTCGACGCCACCGGCGATCGGCGCCATTCCGACCGGCCAGGCGTCCATGGCCAGGGCGACCGCCGCCGTCTCGCCGAGCCAGGCAGCCGCGCCCTCGCCCTTCGGCTCGGTTCTGCCCAGCCATCCCTCCGTCCTTCCACCCGGGCCGCTCGCGGACCTCGAGATGAGCGAGATGGACGATGTGCTCTCCTCGCTCTGCGAGCACTTTCCGGCAAACCCGAGCGGGCCGGCGAACCTCGATCCCGGGCACCAGATCGAAATCTCCGTCGACGACTTCGACCTCGATCTGTCGATCGAGCCGGATCCTGACCGCGACAACATCTGAGCCAGGCCGGACTGGCCGGCGGCCACCGCGCCGCCAGTGAACGGAATCGACGTCCTCCCAGCAGACAATCGTTCCCGGCGGGATTATCAAGGCCTGATGGCCCCCAAGAGCCGGCTCAAGACCTACAAAGAGAAGCGCGACTTCCGGGTGACCCCGGAGCCCGCCCCAGGCGAAGCGACGCGCGCGGGCAAAACGGGCAGCAAACCCTCCTTCGTCGTCCACAAGCACGATGCCACCCGGCTCCACTACGACCTGAGGCTGGAGATGGACGGCGCGCTGGCGAGTTGGGCGATCCCCAAGGGACTCAGTTACGACCCGGCGGTGAAGCACCTTGCCGTGCAGACCGAAGACCATCCGCTCGAGTACGGAAGCTTCGAGGGCCGCATCCCGGATGGAGAGTACGGCGCGGGCGATTCGATCATCTGGGATCGCGGCACCTACGACACCGTTCCGCCCGGTCAGGCCAGCGAGCAGCGCAAGAAAGGACGCCTGACGATCGAGCTCAACGGGGAAAAGCTCAAAGGCCGCTGGCACCTGGTGCGCACGCGACCGATCGGCGGCAAACAGCAGTGGCTGATCTTCAAAGCCAAGGATGGCCTGGAGAACCCGTCCTACGACGTCGTTTCCGAGCGGCCGGAATCCGTCGTCTCCGGAAAGAGACAGACGCGGGGTCCGGTGCGGAAGAGCACGCTTCGCGGACCCCACCCCGATCCCGATGAGCTGCTGAAAAAGGTGTGGCCTCCGATGCTGGCGACGCTGGCCAAGCCGGACTCGGCGCCTGCCGACTCCTTCGTCTACGAGGTGAAGTACGACGGCTATCGCGGGCTGGCGGCGATTTCCGGCGGCAGGCTCGCCTTCGAGACCCGGAATGGGCTTGACCTCTCCTCGCGCTTCCCCGAGATCGCCGCCGCGCTTTCGCGAATCGTCGTCGGCGAAGCGGTGATCGACGGCGAGGTGATCGCCACCGACTCCAGGGGCATCTCGCGGTTTCAGCAGCTGATGGCCTCCGGCGCGGAGCACCACTTCGTGGCCTTCGACCTGCTCTGGCTCGAAGGCGAAGACCTGCGCGCGCATCCCCTGGAAGAGCGGCGCGATCTGTTGGAGTCGCTCCTCACCGGGGCGCCGCCGCTGATTCAGCTCTCCGAACGCCTCGAGGGGACGGTCGAAGAAGTGATGGCCGAGGCCAAACGCCGCGGCCTCGAGGGAGTGGTGGCGAAAGCGCGCGGCTCGCCCTACTCGCCGGGTCGGTCGAGCGACTGGCTCAAGCTGAAGATCTCTCAGTCGCAGGAAGTGGCGATCATCGGCTTTTCTCCGATCTCCAATGGCGCGGATGAGATCGGCGCCCTGCACGTCGCCGTGCACGACGGCAAGCGGTTCGAATACGCGGGAAAGGTCGGGACCGGCTTCACCACGAAGCTGCGGCGCCAGCTGCGGCAGCTGCTCGAGAAGGATCGGACCGACGCCCCAGCGGCGCCCGATGCGCCCCGCGCCCGCGATGCGATCTGGGTCAAGCCGAAGTACGTCGGTCAGGTCGCGTTCACCGAATGGACGCGCGATGGAAAGCTCCGGCATCCCTCGTTTCAGGGACTGCGGGAGGACAAGAAGCCGGAAGAGTCCCGGCGGGAGCTGCCGGTGCAAATCAAAGGAGAGCACCGCGCCCGGGCCAAGGTGGCTTCGCGCTCGGCGTCCGCCAATCCCCCCGCGAAGGCCGGCTCGCCGGCATCGACCCGGGCCGCCCCCGTTCCGCCCGTCGCCCTCACCCACCCGGATCGGGTGATCTTTCCCGAGAGCAAGCTGACCAAGCGGGACGTCTTCGAGTACTACCAGCGGATCGCGCCGGTGATGGTTCCCGCGCTGGCCGGGCGTCCGCTGACCCTGCAGCAATGGCCCAAGGGGATCCGCGGCGAGAGCTTCTTCCGGCAGAACGTCCAGGGCGCGCCCGCCTGGGCCACCACGGTGGAGGTGGAGCACGAGCGGCGCAAGGTACGCCACCTGATCGTCGATCGACCGGAAACGCTGGCGTGGCTCGCCAATCAGTCCGCGCTCACGCTTCACATCTGGTCGAGTCACGTCCCCCACCTCACCGAACCGGACTGGGTGATCTTCGATCTCGACCCGGTGGAAAACGGCTGGGAGAACCTGATCAAGGTGGCCCACGCGCTACAGGGCATGCTCGAGCAGCTCGGCCTGCAAAGCTTTCCGAAGACGTCTGGAAAGCGTGGACTCCACGTGCTCGTGCCGATCGCCCGCGGGCACACCTATGCCGACGCGCTGGATTTCGCGGTGGCGGTTGCCGGAACGCTGGAGAAGGGCCTGCCCGAGATCGCCACCACCGAGCGCAGCATCCGCCAGCGCCGAGGCCGGCTCTACATCGACGCCTTCCAGAACGGGATGGGAAAGACCCTCGTCGCGCCCTACTCGATTCGCGCCATCGAAGGGGCGCCGGTTTCCACTCCCCTGATGTGGCGCGAAGTCACCGCCAAGCTGAATCCGATGGACTTCAACTTGAAGACGGTGCCGCCGCGAATCGACGAGGTGGGCGATCTCTTCGCCCCGGTGCTAAGCGGAAAACAGCGACTGCCTCGTCTGCGCTGACCGCTCAGCGGAAAACAGCGAGTGCCTCGTCTGCGCTGACCGCTCAATGGTATAGGGGAGGCGTGCCCGAGCTTTCGACCGCCTCGGTTCGCGCCGCCTCGGACCGGCGCTTCTACGTGTTCAACGCGCTGCTGTCGGTCGGCGCGCTTTCGTTCCTCACCTACATCCTGGTGATTCGCCACGGCTCGGGCGGTTCTGCCTCGCAGCTCGACTTCCTGCCCGCGGTGAATGCCTCCCTCAATGCCACTGCGGCGCTGCTCCTCTGCGCGGGATATGTGGCGATTCGCAACCGGGCGCAGAGACTGCACAAGTATCTGATGGTCTCCACGTTCGGCGCCTCGTCGCTCTTCCTCGTCTCCTATTTGACCTACCACTTCGCGCACGGCGATACGAAGTATCCGATCGGCGCCCCATTCAGGACGATCTACCTTCTCATCCTCGGGACGCACGTGTTGCTGTCGATCCTGATCGTTCCGCTCTCGCTCACCACCCTCTACTTCGCCTCGCAGCGGGCATTCGCCAGGCACCGGAAAATCGCCCGGGTGACGCTCCCCTTGTGGCTCTACGTCTCGGTGACCGGGGTGGTGATCTTCTTCATGCTCCGCGCCGCCGTGGGCGCTCCTCACTGAAGATCGCTCAACGCCTTTTCGAAGGCCCGCAGCGCGTGCTCGCCGAAGAGGACGAAGCGGACGAGTTTGATCGACGACTCGTCCGAGAGAAACTCCCGCACCGCGTCCAGCGCCACCGCTGCCGCTTCCTCGAGCGGATAGCCGTACGCGCCGGTGCTGATCGCGGGAAACGCGACCGACTCACAGCCCGCCTCCGCCGCCAGCCGTAAAGACTCGCGGTAGGCCAACGCGAGCGACTCCGCTTCCAGGGTTGGATTTCTTCCGTAGCGCGGGCCGACGGCGTGAATCACGTGGCGGGCGGGCAGCTTTCCCGCCCCGGTGATCACCGCGCCACCGGTGGGGCAGCGCCCCTGCCGCGCGACGATCGCCTTGCACTCTTCGAGAATCGACGGTCCACCGGCGCGATGGATGGCGCCATCGACACCGCCGCCGCCCATCAGCCCGGAGTTGGCGGCATTGACGATCGCATCGACCTCCTGGCGGGTGATGTCTCCGCGTACGAGCTCGATCACCGCTGTCCCCATCCGTCGCATCTGAGCCCTTCCTTGTTTGACGCCTGAAACGCTCGATAACAGATCCTTGAAGGGCCCGGCGCGCGCTGTGGTAAGGCAGGCGGGGGAGGACTCGAGCTGATGAAAACGACTCGGCGCTTCTTCGTCCGTGCGGCGGGCGCGGTCTCCGCCTGGGTGTTCGGCGCTCGTCACCTGGGCAACACTGCGGCCTCCGCGCAGGCCTTGCGCGACGCGGGGACCCGATCCGACGCTGGGACCCGGTCCGACGCGGGCGCGCCGCCTGACGCCAGCTCGGCTCCGCAGCCGCCGGCAGGGCTGGCCCAGGCCGCCCGCGAGCGCTACGGCAAGTTCCTCGACGACAATGAGCTCAAGCTGCTCGACGCCAAGCTGGGAGAGATCGAGGCCCGCAGCAAGAGGCTGCACGCATTCAAGGTGACCAATGCGGACGAGCCCACCTGCGAGTTTCGCCCGGTGCGGCCGTGAACGACGGCGCCGACCTCCTCTACACCCCCATTCGGGAGCTCGCGGCGCAGATCCGTTCGCGGCGGCTTTCGCCGGTCAAGCTCGCCGAGATTTCGCTCCAGCGGCTCGACACCTTGGGCGTCCGGCTCAATGCGGTGGTCACCCTGGCCGGCAAACAGGCCCTCGAGCAGGCTCGCGCGGCGGAGCGCGAAATCGCCGGCGGCCACTATCGAGGCCCGTTGCACGGAATTCCCTACGGGGCGAAGGACCTGCTCGCGACGAAGGGCATGCCCACCACCTGGGGCGCGGCGCCCTATCGCAATCAGCAGCTCGACTACGACGCCACGGTGGTTCGAAAGCTCGCCGACGCGGGGGCGATCCTGGTGGCGAAGCTGTCGATGGTCGAGCTGGCTGGGGGAATGGGGTACCGGAATGCGGACGCGTCATTCACCGGGCCGGGAATCAATCCCTGGAATCCGAACTTCTGGAGCGGCGGCTCCTCGAGCGGCCCCGGATCCGCGGTCGCCGCCGGACTGGTCTCCTTCGCCATCGGCTCGGAGACGGTCGGCTCCATCCTCACGCCATCGTCGTTCTGTGGCATCACCGGGCTGCGCCCCACCTACGGCCGCGTCAGCCGCCATGGGGCGATGGCCCTCTGCTGGAGCCTGGACAAGCTGGGCCCGATGGCGCGCAGCGCGGACGACTGCGCCCTGGTTCTCGCCGCGATCGAGGGAGTCGATCCCGAGGATCCGACCACGCTTCCGATTCCCAAGCGGGCGCCCCCGGCGAAGCCTCGATTGCGAATCGCGGTTCCCAAGGGAGCCGTCGACCATGTTCTGGCCGAGGTGGCGCGCAACTTCAATGAAGCGACCGCGGTCCTCCTGGGCCTGGGCCAGGTGGCCTTCAATGTGCCGCTGCCCGAGTTTCCGTATGGACCCGTCGCTTCGACTATCGTGGACTCCGAAGGGGCGAGCGCCTTCTACGATCTGATCGAATCCGGCGGTCTCAGGGAATTGCGCGCCGAGTCGGATCGCGTCGGGGGATACGGCGGCGCGATGGTGCGCGCGGTCGACTATCTGCAGGCGCAGCGGATTCGGGAGAAGATGCGCAAGCCTTTTCTGGACCTGTTCCAGCGCTACGACGTGATCGCCCTTCCCTCGCGCAACACCGTCGCGCTTCCCTTGGGCATCGACTTCACCAAGGCGTATCCGGAGTTGGACAAGGATCGGCCGGCGAATTTCGTCTCGCCGATCGGCACGATGATCCAGGTGGGAAATCTGCTCGGGTTGCCCGCGCTGGCGTTGCCCAACGGGTTTGGCCGCGAAAGTCTACCGACCGGACTGCAGTTCGTCAGCGCGCCGCTGCAAGAGGCGTCGCTGATCGCGCTGGGAACCGAGTACCAGAAGCGGACGCAGTTTCATCGACGGCGCCCGCCCGGATTCTAGCGCTGTCCCAGGTTCGCCGAAATTTCGAAGCAGCGCCTCTATAAGGGCCAACGCGTCGCGACCGAGGGTGTCCGCGTCGAAGGCCTCGTCGCGCGGCACCTCGGTGGGCGCGTATCCGCGAGTGAACGGCGATACCGCCCGAAAACCGGCAGCAGCCAGGGCCGGTCGGACCTGATCCCAAGCGTGGGCTGTGTCGGGGAATCCATGAAGGAGGAGCACCAGGGGGCCCGTGCCTTCTTCGAAGTACGCAAACCTCAGGCCATTTGCCTGGACGTATTTCAGTTCGGGGGCAGCGCAGGTTTTCATATGAAGCCTCCTGCCCAAAAAGCTATCGAGATGGATTCCCTGGGCTCCGGTTGTCGAACGAGCCCGCGCCGTACAACGACGAGTTGAGAGCGAGCGGCCACATGGTGACGGCCGCAGCCCTCCAGATGCCCGATCAGGCCATGACCGTGCGTATGCGCGACGGGAAGATGTCCACGACCGACGGTCCGTTCATGGAGACCAAGGAGATGCTCGCCGGCTTCATCGTGATCGAGGCGCGCGATCTCAACGAGGCCGTCCGCATCGGCGCGGGGATTCCGCTGGCCAAGCTAGGCTTCATCGAGGTGCGGCCGCTCCTCGATTTCAGCAAACCTCCGAAGGTATGAGCACAGCCGATGCCCGCGAGGTCCTGGAAGGGGCCTATCGCACCGAGGCGCGGCGCGTCCTCGCGACGCTGATCCGTCTTCTGGGCGGCTTCGACGCGGCGGAGGAGGCCCTTCACGAGGCTTTCGCGGCCGCGGCCGAGCAATGGCCGCGCGAAGGCGTTCCGGCAAACCCCTACGCATGGCTGGTGTCCACCGGCCGTTTCAAGACCGTCTCCCGCCGGCGGCGGCAGGCGCGTCTGGAGGACCTCTTGCTCGAGCTGCCGGACTCGGCGCCGGAAGCGATGCTGCCGGAGCACATCGAGGATGACGAGCTGCGGCTGATCTTCATGTGTTGTCACCCGGCCCTCGCGCCGGACGCGCGCATCGCGCTCACGTTGCGCGAAGTGGGTGGGCTGACCACCGAGGAGATCGCCCGGGCTTATCTGGCGCCTGCGCCGACCCTCGCGCAGCGCATCGTCCGGGCGAAGGCGAAGATCCGCGACGAGGCGATCCCCTACGAGGTGCCCGGGCGAGCCGAGCTGCCGGCGCGGGTCGAGAGCGTCCTCCAAGTCATCTATCTGATCTTCAACGAGGGCTATACAGCCACCCAGGGACCCAGCCTGCTGCGGGACGATCTGTGCGCGGAAGCGGTCCGGCTGGGCCGCCTGGTGGTCCAACTCCTGGACGAGCCCGAGGCCCTGGGGCTGCTCGCCCTGATGCTGCTGCACGAGGCGCGACGCCACACGCGCGTTGACGCGGCCGGCGACCTGATCCTGCTCGAGAATCAGAACCGGTCGCTCTGGGACCGCCGGCTCATCGCCGAAGCGCAGGGGCTGATCGATCGTGCGCTGGCCGCGCGACGCGTCGGACCCTACCTGCTTCAGGCGGCCATCGCGGCGGTTCACGCCGAGGCGTCGAGCGACGCTGAAACCGACTGGGTCCAGATCGTCGGGCTCTACGACGTGCTCCGCCGCGTCGACCCTTCGCCGGTGGTGGCCCTGAATCGGTCGGTCGCGCTCGGCATGCGCGACGGACCCGAAACCGGGCTCTCTGCGATCGAAGCGGTGCTGAGGGAGGGCGGCCTCGACGGTTATCACCTGGCCCACGCAGCGCGCGCCGATATGCAGCGGAGGCTTGGTCTGACCGATGCGGCGCGGGCCTCCTATCAGCGCGCCCTCGACTTGACGCGACAGCCCGCCGAGCGTCGGTTCCTGCAATCGCGCCTGGCTCAACTCGCGACCGGGCGCGCCCGCGATCACGGCGCCGGGAACTGAGTACCGCTCGCTTGGAGGATCGCTTCGTCGGGAACGCCCCCGATTTTTCCTCGGCATCGACTTCACCTTAGCCAGAATCGTTGAAGGGTGGTGGCCCGGACCACCGTCCGAGCGAAAAACGGCGCGGGGTGGTGGCCCGGGCCTCCGCCCTGAAGCAGCGTTGGGAATTTTTGAGGGGGGGGGAGTGGTGGCCGGGCCACCGCCCTGAAGCAGCGTTGGGAATTTTTGAGGGGGGAGTGGTGGCCGGGCCACCACCCTGAAGCAGCGTTGGGAATTTTTGAGGGGGGGGTGGTGGCCGGGCCACCACCCTGAAGCAGCGTTGCGAATTTTTTGGGGGGGGGTGGTGGCCGGGCCACCACCCTGAAGCAGCGTTGCGAATTTTTGGGGGGGGAGTGGTGGCCGGGCCACCACCCTGAAGCAGCGTTGCGAATTTTTGGGGGGGGAGTGGTGGCCGGGCCACCACCCTGAAGCAGCGTTGCGAATTTTTGGGGGGGGAGTGGTGG
>Ga0070699_100002614_pt1 | contig 16088 bp, 14 predicted proteins | sample KBSK1503metaG_FD_65473 | JGI IMG/M metagenome (GOLD analysis project Ga0070699, IMG submission 65473) | Corn, switchgrass and miscanthus rhizosphere microbial communities from Kellogg Biological Station, Michigan, USA - KBS K1-50-3 metaG | ecosystem: Host-associated > Plants > Roots >...
GAGGCGGAGCCCGCCTCGTTGATCGACGCGGAAGGCGTCAATCTCGATCCGATGAAGATCTGGGACCGGATGATGATCAACGAGAAGCCGGGCGGACACGGCGAGCGTTCGGTCGCGGTGGGAACCCTGGACATGGCGGTCTGGGACGCGGTGGCGAAGATCGCGGGCAAGCCTTTGTATCGATTGCTCGCGGAAAGGTTCGGAAACGGCGAAGTCGACGAGCGGGTCTTCGTCTACGCCGCGGGCGGCTACTACTATCCAGGCAAGGACGATCGCGCGCTCCAGGACGAGATGAAGAGCTACCTCGACCGGGGGTTCACCACGGTGAAGATGAAGATCGGCGGCGCCTCCCTGGCGGAGGACCGGCGCCGGATCGAGGCGGTGCTCGCCGTGGTCGGCTCCGGAAAGAGCCTCGCCGTCGACGCCAACGGCCGATTCGATCTGCCGACCGCGCTCGAGTACGCCAGGGCGCTGCAGCCTTACGATCTGTTCTGGTTCGAGGAACCGGGCGACCCGCTCGACTACCAGCTCCAGGCGGAGCTGGCCCAACGCTATCCCGGGGCGATGGCCACCGGCGAGAACCTCTTCTCGGTGCAGGATGCGCGCAACCTGATCCGCCACGGCGGGATGCGACCCTCGCGCGACTGGCTGCAATTCGACTGCGCCTTGAGCTACGGCCTGGTCGAATACCTGCGCATCCTCGAGATGCTGCGCGCGCACGGCTGGTCGCCCCGCCGCTGCATCCCCCACGGAGGCCATCAGATGTCGTTGAACATCGCCGCTGGCCTGGGCCTGGGCGGAAACGAGTCCTATCCCGACCTCTTCCAGCCATTCGGCGGCTTTCCCGACGACGCTTCGGTCGAGGCCGGGAAGGTGCGGATGCACGACTCGCCGGGAATTGGTTTCGAGCGCAAAGCGGCGCTGTACCGGGTGCTCGAGCCCTTGGGCTCGGCATAGTGTTGCGGCCTACCGGAAACTGCTGCGCAACCCACTTGCGTGGCGGTCCCCGCTGGGGCAATGCTGGGGCGGCCTTTGCCCGCGAACCGCTCCGCTACTTCTTCGGCGGCGCCTCGGACGGCGGGGGAACCAGCGCGCCTTTTAGTCCCGGGATCTCCTCGGTCCTGATCAGCGTCTTGTTTACCCCGTCGAAGTACAGATGCAGGATGCCCTTCTCCCCGAGCCCGAAGCGCACCCGCCAGATGTTCGGGTACGGCTGATCGACGCCGTGCAGCTGCGCATCCGCGTAGCCCCGCTCGGCGAGGTAGCGCATCCCCTGATCGACCGCCTCCCCGGAATCCCAGGGCGAGCGCGACGGCCCCAACGAGGAGAGCTCAGCGGAGCTCGGCGGGCGCATGGGCTGCGAGGTGCGATCGGACGTCGTGGCACACGCCGCAAAAAGGGCGAAGATCGGCGCCCGGCTCAGGCGAAGGCCGCTCATCCGCTGGTTATGACCAGATTCGAGGGCGATTGCCAGCGGCGTTGCGCTTCAGGGTGAAGATTTCGGCAGCGCCTCGTCGAGCTTCTTCAGCCAGGCCTGGATCGCCCGGGCGTTCTGGGGGCCCATTCGCAAGAGCTGCTTCTTTGCCCGATTGAGCTCTTCGAGCTTGGGATCGGCATACGCATAGACGGCGCCCTTCTCTCTGAGCTGCGGTTCGGCGTCGGGAATCGGCGTCTCGGTGAGATTGCCGATCGCCTGGCGCAGCACGCCGTCGAACGACTGGCCCGGCCGGCCGATCTGGGCGAAGGCGGAATCGATGTACGGCTTGACCCGGCCATAGGTCGTTGCAATCGCGGCGATATCGAGCGAGGTGACGACCCGGGTGACCATGTCGTACCGGGCGTATGCCTTGGGCGATGGGTGGAGGGCGCGAGCCGTTTTCACCACTTCGAAGCGGCCGGCGGGGGCCAGGAAGCTGAGGACCGGGCGCGGGCTGCTGCCCTCGGCAATCAGGTTCACCGCCGCGACCAGGCGGCGCAGGATGTCCGGCTCGGCGAGCCACTTGGCGAGTTCGGGCGAGGTCGAAAGGTCCGCCCCGAGCTGCTTCGCCAGCGAATCGCCCTCCGCCATCGGGAGGGCGGGTGGCGGCGCCGGGGGCGCCACGGCGGGCTTGGATTCGACCTCGGGTATGGCCGGCGGTGGCGCGTTTGCGGATTTCCATCGCCAAATCGAAAAGCCGCCCACCGCGACCACCACCAGCACCAGCAGCACCCAGAAGATTTTAGGCGGCGAGGACCGCCCGAACGACGTCTGGAACGGCTCTGGCTCCGGAATTCTCTCCGGCATTTCGGGCACGGTCTGGCTCCTTCATCGGGCTGAACAGAGAGTAGTAGAATCCATTCCGGGGCGGAGGGAAAGGCCAGCGTCTCAAGGGCCGCCGATGCGAGCCGGAGGTCAGGGTGTCCGCGGACCTGGCCATCGATTATTAAAGGGACATGAAATCCCTGACTCTCCTCGCCGGAATGGTACTTATGTCATCACCCGCCCCTGACGATGTCGTCTCCGCCACCCGGACCTGGCAGGAGAAGCGACTGCAGAGGCTGCAATCCGATGACGGCTGGCTCACCCTGGTGGGCCTTGCCTGGCTCAAGGAAGGCGGCAACACCGCCGGATCGCGCAAGGGGGTCGAGGTCGAGTTTCCCACCGATGCCCCCGAAGTCGTCGGCACCTTCACCCGCACCGGGGCGGCGGTGGCATTTGAGCCGGCGAGCGGCGTCTCCGTTCTGCTCGGAGGGACGCCTTTCAAGGGGGGCGCGTTGAAGACCGATGCTGCCGGCGGAAATCCGGACGTGCTCCAGGCAGGCCGCTTCCACTTCTTCGTCATCGCGCGGGGCGATCGGATAGGCGTGCGGATCAAGGACCCGGAGGCCCGCGCGCGCAAGGAGTTCAAAGGCATCCCGACGTATCCGGCCTCCGCTCAATGGCGCATCCGCGCCCGCTGGGAGCCGTCGAATCCGCCCACGACGATGGCGGTCCCCAACGTCCTCGGCGAGGTGGAGCAGATGCGCTCTCCGGGGACGGCGGTTTTCACCGTGGCCGGCAAGGAGTACCGCCTGACCCCGGTCGTGGAGGAGGGGACGACCGACCTCTTCTTCGTCTTCGGGGACCAGACCAACCGGGCCGAGACCTACGGCGCGGGGCGCTTTCTCTATGCCGCTCCGCCGCAGGATGGGTATGTGGTGCTCGACTTCAACCGCGCCTACAACCCGCCTTGCGCGTTCAGCGCGTTTGCCACCTGTCCGCTGCCGCCCAGGGAGAACAAGCTCGCGCTCAAAGTCGAGGCCGGAGAGAAGCGGGCCGGCTCGCACTGAGCTGAGCGCGGCAGGGTTGGCGCAGCAGTTTTTCGACACCCTGCTAGCGGACCACCGAGAGTGGAATGCTCACCTGGCCGAGCGGCTGGCGATTGCTCGAATCGATCAGGCTCACGTTGAGCCGGACGCTCGACTCCCGTTTGGCGATGCCCTGAAAATAGACGATTCCGGAGGTCGTGGCGCCGTCGGGAAGCGTTCCTTCCGGAAGCGCACCGGCCAGCGTCTGGGGAGTCTTCGACCGGCAGGCCGCGTCGTAGGCCTCGGGGACGTAGGGCTGCAGTCCGATTGGCGGCGTAGGGCCGGCGTACGAGTACGCGAGATATGGCGCGTCCACCAGCTTCTGCTGATCGCACTCCGCCGTTACCGGAACGTAGATCGACATTCTTTGGTAACGCGCATCCGGCGCCAGGCTGCTGAGCCGGGTCTTGCCACCCTGCTCGTTTCCAGGAGTCGCCGCGATCGCCCCGTACGAGGCTCCGGTGTCGCCGTTGAGCGAAAAGTCCTCGTGCGAGATCCGCAGCGTCCGACCGCTGTGGTTCTCGACCCTGATCTCGATCGGCGTCAGCCGATCGGAGGACTGGGAGTCTTGCGCTTTCGACGACTCGCCGGAGGCCAGGACGCGCACCCCGCCGGCCTCGGCGACCGCGGTCTGGGGGTTACCGGGAAGGGATTGGGCGGAGGGATCCGGTTTTAAGGAGGCCTGGTGGACGCAGGCGCTCAACGCGAGCGGGAAAAGCGCGGCGACGAGCAGGGCGCGAGAGCGGGGAGGGTGGAACATGGCTGATACCTCATGGCTTTTGGATTAGACCATAACGCCGGGCGCCCCAGATTGTCACATTCGCGCGGTGGCAGGCGTCTAGCAGCCGTGGCAAGAAGAACAGGGAGGTCCCGGTGAGCGCAGACGGAGCCGAAGGCCTGGGTTACACGATGAGCGATGCTCGGAAGCTCCTCGAGGGATCCAGGCGTGCCCACAACGACAACGCCTACGATGAAGCCTTCTCCGCCTTCTATGGTCGCATCGTCGCGGTCCTCGTTCGCCTTCTCGACAACCGCGCTCGCGCCGAGGAGGTGGCGAGCGAAGTCTTCTGGAGGGCTTATCGGGATTCGCTGGACTGCACCGATGCCCGGTTCGGCGGCTGGCTCTACCGCACGGCCACCAACCTGGGCATCCAGGATCTTCGGGCCAGGGTCCGGCGCGAGCGCTACGAGCTGGCCGCGGGAGAGCAGGCGCATCGCAGCGCCGGATCGGGGACGCCCCTCGACGACGTGTTGCGCGCCGAGCAGCGCGTGCGGGTCCGCACGGTTCTCGCTTCGCTGAGGCGGTGGCAGGCGCAGATCCTGATTTTGCGATCCAGCGGACTGTCCTATGCCGAGGTGGCCAAAGCGCTGGACATCAAGACGAGCTCGGTCGGGACGATGGTTGCCCGGGCCGAGGCCGAGTTTCAAAAACAGTACCTTCGATTTTTCGGACGCGAGGAGTGATCATGGCCTGCTTGACGGATGGAGTATTGCGCGCTGCCCTCGATGGCGAACTGAGCCGGGCCGAATTGGCGGACGTCGAGGAGCACGGGACGTCCTGCGCCCGGTGCCGCGAGCGATGCTACGAATTGGCCGTGGAGGCCGAACGGGTCCGGACCGGACTTTCCTCCCTGGCGCCGCCGGGCCGAGACCGCCCGCTGGACACCCGGGCGGCGATCGCCCAGTTTCGGGCGAGGCGGGCGGCGCTGGCCAACCAGCCTCCCTCGTTCGTCACGGCACTCTTCGGCAGGCGTTGGGGGCTTGCCACCTGGGGGCTCGCCGCCGCGTGCCTGATCGTCGCTCTGCTCACCTTTGCCCCCGCGCGCAGCTGGGCCCAGCGGTTCGCGGCGATGCTCCGGGTGCAGAAGATCACCGCCGTGCCGCTCGATTTCGAGTCTCTGGGCAATCCGAGCGAGCGGCGCCGGTTGGGAAAGACCTTCGCGCAAATGCTCTCCGACGACGTGGTGATGACGGTCAAGCCGGGCGAGCCCCAGGCGATGGCCAGCCGCGAGCAGGCGACGGCCGCCGCCGGATTCAACGTGATGCTGCTGGGGAGCCGGCAGGATTCGCCGCGGCTCAAGCTGCTTGGCGAGCAATCCTTCCACGCGACCATCGACCGCGACCGCTTGCAATCGGTCATCGAAGAAGCGGGCCGCTCAGATCTTAAAGTCCCCGATGCGTTGGATGGGGCGACGATCGCGGCCTACATCCCGAAGATCGTCATCGCCGAGTACGGGGCCTGCCCCCACCGCCGGGGGGAATCGCCCTCCGAACCCAGCGCCGGCGAAGGGAGCTGCGTCGAGCTTCTCCAGGCTCCCAGCCCGACGGTGACCGTTCCTCCCGAGCTGGACCTCTCGCAGCTCGCGGAGGTCGCCCTGCAACTGGGCGGCATGAGCGCTGAGGCGGCGCGCGGGTTCAGCCAGTCGGTGGACTGGGGTTCGACCGTGGTGCTGGGGATTCCGATGGGGGTCTCCTATCGTACGGTCGAGGTCCAGGGCGTCCAGGGAACGCTGATCGAACGGGCCGCGCGCGGCGAAAGAGCCCCCCGCGGTTATTCGCTGCTCTGGGTCAAGAACGGGATCGTCTACGCGCTCTTCGGCGGGGGCGATCCGGCGGACGCCTTGACCCTGGCGGAATCGCTGAACTAGACGCGAACCCAAGATGCCGGCGGCCGACCTCGCGATCCGGACGCGGGGGCTCAGAAAGATGTTCCTCCAAAACGTGGCCGTCGAGGGCCTGACGCTGGAGGTCGCGCGTGGCGAGGTTTTCGGCTTCCTCGGACCGAACGGGGCAGGAAAGAGCACCTCGATCAAGATGCTCCTCGGGCTGGTTTCTCCGACCAGCGGCGAGGCCGAGGTCCTCGGTCGCCGCGCCGGCGATGTGCCGACGCGGTCGAAGATCGGTTTCCTGCCCGAGCACTTTCAATTCTACGGTTGGCTGACCGCCGCGGAGCTTCTCCACGTCCACGGGCGGCTGTATCGAATCCCCCGCGAGGTGCTGCGTCGGCGCATCCCCGCGCTGCTCGAGCTGGTCGGATTGACGCCCCACCGCGACAAGCGCCTGCGCAATTTTTCGAAAGGAATGCTCCAGCGGATCGGCATGGCTCAAGCCCTGCTCAACGAGCCCGAGCTGATTTTCCTCGACGAGCCGACTTCCGGTCTGGATCCGATCGGGCGGCGGATGGTGCGAGACATCATCAAGTCCCAGCGCGAGCGCGGGGCCACGGTGTTCTTGAACTCCCACTTGCTGAGCGAGGTGGAGATCACCTGCGACCGGGTCGCGTTCATCAAGCACGGCCAGGTCCTGGAGACGAGGCAACTCGACTCCCGCTTCGAGGGCGAGACGACGGTGAGCATTCGCGCGCGCAACCTCGGGCCGGAGATCGCCTCGGGCCTTGCCCAGTGGGGCAGCTCGATCGCCGTCCAGGGCGAGCGCATCTCGTTGACGGTGAAGAGCACCGACGTTCTGCCGGACCTCCTTCGCTATCTGATCGGCCGGGGGGTGGACGTCTACGAGGCGACGCCGCAGCGGCCTTCCCTCGAGCAGCGCTTTCTTCAAGTCGTGGGCGAAGACGGGGGGCTTTAGATGGCCATCTGGACGCTGGCCGCGCTGACCTTCAAGGAGGCGGCGCGCAAGAAGCTGCTCTGGATGGCCCTGCTGGTCGGACTGGCCTTTCTCGCCCTGTTTGGGTTCGCCGAGCACTACCAGACTTTTGGGCCGCGGGTCACCCCGCTGCTGCGAAAGCAGATCATGAACACGCAATTCCTGGTCGCGCTCTACGTCCTCAATTTCCTCGTCCTGGCGATGACCGTGCTCACCTCGGTGGATACCCTCTCCGGCGAGATCGCCTCGGGCACGATTCACGCGATTGCCACCAAGCCGCTGCGCCGCCACCAGCTCCTGATCGGCAAATGGCTCGGCTTCGTCGGGATGCTGACCATCTTTCTCGCCCTGATGGTGACCGGCCTGGCGGCGACCACGCACTGGATCACGGGCTACTCGCCGCGCCACCTGCTCCAGGGGATAAGTCTAATGTGGCTGGAAGGGGTGCTGCTCCTCACCGTGACTTTTCTCTTCGGCACGATCTTCTCGACCCTGAGCAACGGGATCCTCGCGCTGGGGCTTCACGGCCTGGCCTTTCTCGGCGGCTGGATCGAGCAATTCGCCCTGTTCACCAACAGCGAGCGGGTCGCCACCATCGGGGTGATCGCGAGCATCGTGATGCCCAGCGAGGCGCTCTGGCGCCGGGCGGCATTCGAGATGCAATCGCCGCTGGTCGGGGCGCTCGGCTTTTCGCCCTTCGCGGGAGGGGCGACGCCGAGCGCGGCGATGATCGGCTATGCGGCGGTGTACTGCCTGGCGACCCTGGCTCTTTCCCTGCGCCTCTTCGGCAAGCGCGACCTTTGAGCGAGCGGCTCCAACTCGAAGCACTCAGTGGACCGAGGCCTGTGATTCGTGCTCCCAGGGTTTGTCTTTGGCCGCCATCTTGATCCAGGCCAGGTGGCGCTTCTCGTCGTCGTAGTTTTGCTGGATCAGCTCTCGCTGAGAGGCCGACCAATCGATCTTGAGCGCCTTTTCATAGGAGCGATTGCTGATCTCTTCGTTGGCGGTCATCGCCACCAATGCGGCGTGGTCGCCCACCATGCTGGTAACGGCGGTGAAACCCCGAAGCACCGAGCCCTTCAAGTCGGGTTTGGCCTCGACGGGTTTGGCGCCCGTTTTCACAAGCTCCGCATTCAGGTTCACCACGTGCCGCTCGTGATCCGACCTGAACTCCGACAACTTGTCGCGCAACAGCGGGACGGTGATCCGCTGAATCGCGGCCTCGTAGAGCTCGATCGCATCCACGTCCAGTTGCGCCACCTTTCGAAGCTGGATCTGCTGCGTCGTTTCCATAGGCTAGTTCTCGCTTTCCCAGGGTTTCATGGAATGGCTAAGCACTCGCGCGCCGCAAGAGAAGTGTCCGTCTCTTCCCGGCCCATGGATCGATCGCAAGCTCGTTGGAACAAATCTTCCGCGCGAAGCAATTTATCGCCCGTTGCCTGTCGGCTCGATTGCGAGCAAAATCCGCGCTCCTTGGGGGCCCGATAGAAAACGAGAGCAGTCGACGACCGTCGCCCGGGACGGTTGTGAGCGACGGCCGCGCATCTTTCGAGACAGGAGCATCTGGATGATCGACGAGCAGGACCGGACGGTCGGCGAGCAGGTCGGAGGAGGATTCCTTGGTTGAAAGCTCCAAGCCGTGGATCGGCCGCAGGCTGGGCGACTACGAGTTGATCGAGGAGATCGGAAGCGGGGGGATGGGCAAGGTGTACCTCGCGGTCCGAGCCGACGACGCGTACCGCAAACGGGTCGCGATCAAGATCTCCCGCGCGAGCATCGACGGCACCCAGATGATCGAGCGCTTCCGCCAAGAACGGCAGATTCTCGCCAGCCTGCAGCATCCGAACATCGTCCGCCTGCTCGACGGAGGGACCACCGAGGAAGGGCTGCCCTACCTCGTGATGGACTACATCGAAGGGGAACGGATCGACCGCTACTGCGCGTCGCGTTCGCTGCCGATCGCGAAAAGGCTGGAGCTCTTCCGGACCCTCTGCTCCGCGGTGCAGTTCGCGCATCAGAACCTGGTCATCCACCGGGACATCAAGCCCAACAACATCCTGGTGTCCGCCGCCGGCGTCCCTCACCTGTTCGATTTCGGCGTCGCCAAGCTCCTCGTCGCCGATGCGGCGGTTCCTCAGACCCGCGCCGGCCTCCAGCTGATCACGCTGGACTATGCGAGCCCGGAGCAGGTCCTCGGGGAGAGGATCACCACCGCCACCGACGTCTACTCGCTGGGGATCGTGCTCTACGAGCTCTTGACCGGGCGCCGGCCGTACGCGGTCGCCGAGCGCCCCGACAACGAAGCGGTGCGGATCATCTGCGAAGAGGAGCCCGACAAACCCAGCACCAGCGTGCAGCGAACGAAGGACGCTTCGCTCAAGAGCACCGAGCCTCTGGCGCAGGGCGCGGTCAGCACCGGCCAGATCAACTGGCGGCAGCTCGCCGGCGATCTCGACACCATCGTGATGAAGGCCCTGCGCAAGGATCCCGAACGCCGCTACGGCTCCGCGGAGCAGCTCTCGGAGGATTTGCGGCGCTACCTGGAGGGGCTGCCGGTCCTGGCCCGGAACGACACGGTGCGCTATCGCGCGGGCAAATTCCTCAGGCGCCACACCGCCGGAGCGGTCGCGGTTGGCTTGCTCGGGCTGTCGCTCATCGGGGGGATGATTGCCACCGGCTGGCAGGCCCGGATCGCTCAGCGGCAGCGGCGCGAAGCCGAGGCGCAGCGGGCCAAGGCGGAGCGCCGTTTCAACGACGTGCGCCGGCTGGCGAGCTCGTTTCTCTTCGAGTTCGACGACGCGATCACGACCTTGCCGGGTTCAACGCCGGCCCGGCGGCTGGTCGTCTCCAAGGCGCTGGAGTACCTCGATGGGCTTGCGGGCGAAGCCGAAGGGGACAGCGCGCTTCAAGAAGAGCTGGCGGCGGCCTACGATAAAGTGGCCGACGTGCAGGGGGGCATCACCCCGAACGTGGGAGACGTGAAGGGTGCGGTGGCAAGCTACGGAAAGGCCCACCAGATCCGCCAGGCGCTGGTCTCGAAGCAGCCGGGCAACTATTCGTTCCAGCGCGGGCTGGCCTACAGCCAGCGAAAATTGGGGGACGGCGCGTTCACCAACGGCAAGGTGGCGGAAGCGGTCGCCGATAACCGGCAATCGATCGCGATGACCGAAGCGCTGATCGCGGCTCACCCCGATCGCCCCGAGCTGCAGCGGGACCTCGCGGAGACCACCGGCCGGCTGTGCAACTTCCTCCTTCCGGCCGGCGACACCCAGGGGGCCGTCGACAGTTGCCGGCGCTATGGGGAGCTGGTGACCCCGATGCTGGAGCGCAGCCCCGACGATCTCAAGCTTCGCATCGCGGTGGCGAACAACACGACATTGCTCGGAAACGCCCTGCGCTTGAGCGGAAAGCTGGACGAAGCGAAGGAGAGCTTTCGATCGGCCGAAAAGGAATACCAGGCGATCCTCCAGCGCGATCCCACCAATGCGGGGGTGCAGCGGAACCTGGCGATGCTGAGCGCGCAAAAGGCGAATACCTTGACTGCGCTTGGCGATCAGGAGGGAGCCGTGGCCAGTTACGAGGCCGCGGTGAAGATCATGCGGGGCTTGACCAGCGCGGATCCGAAGAACGTCCGCTACCGCATCGACATGAACTACATGCTGCTTCGCCGCGTTGCGCTTCTTCTCAAGACCGGTCGGCGGTCGGAGGCGGTGGCGTCGGCGAAGGAGGGGCTGGCGATGCTGAAGGAGAACGCCGAGCGGCCCGAGGCGACGGCGCAGGACTTCAATGAATACGCCTGGGGCTTGGCGACCTGCGACGTGCCGGAGCTCCGGGATCCGGCGCAGGCGCTGCGATACGCTTCCCGAGCGGTCGAGTCCTCGGCGAACCCGAACGCGCTCTACCTGGATACCCTCGCCTGGGCGCACTTTCGAACCGGAAATCCGGCGAAAGCGGTCGAGGCGGTGGAGCGGGCGATCGCGATGATGCCGGCCTCGGCAAAAGCGGGCCCCGCGGTGGGCTTACGCGGGCAGCTCGAGCACGATCTCGCCGAGTTCAAGAAGGGACCGGCGTCGAAGTAGCTCGAGGCGTCGAAAGTCGAAGAGCCGCGTCGCCGCGGCTCTTCAGTGGAAGATGTTGCTTCGTTCAGCCTAGATTGGGCAGAGGTCCGGCGGGGGATCGCCCAGGCTCGCGTAGTTCTGACACGCCGTTACCGGACACATGCCTCCATCGGACGCGGTGAGCGACCAGATGATCGACAGCGGGGTGCCGTCGTCCAGGGGCGGCGTGAATACAATTCGAATGCGGGAGAGCCCTTGCGGCCTCATCAGATCCCCGCTCGCAATGTTGGGCGGATCCCCCGGACAGTCTTGATCAGGGCTCCAGATTCCCGCCTCGACATGGACGGTATCGTCCGCCAGCATGTTGAAAACGATGGCCGGATTGTGATTGCCCTCCGATGGATCGATGGGTACCGCTTGGCAATCGGTGATGGTGCTGCAATCGATTGTCGAAGTCCCGTTGGTGCTGATGTCGCTCACCTGATCAGGATCCAGGCTGATTGCCTCGAGCCTCATCGTGCGTTCAACACCTGCCCGACCCGTCGCCGGATACAATAATGCGACTGCCACAAGCGCCACTGTGCCAGTGAGAATTCTAGTCATACGACCTCCGATGGTGTCGTCAAAATGATTCAAACAAGGAGCCAGCAGACTGGATCGCCCCCTCGGGCTTTCCCCCCTGGCAACAAACCTCGTAGGTCGGGAGAGGCCGCGAAGTCAAGGCAAGTCTTCCGCTGGTCGGCCGCTCGCTTGAGAAATCCCGATTTGTTTCGAAGCACCGAAGAACTGTTTTCCACTCCGCAAAAGGCTCGGCCGGCAATCCGCATCGGTGGGTCAGGCAGGACACCTGAGCGGGCCAGTAACTGCGCAGACCGAGTTCGAGAGCGCCCGGGGCGTTCTCGACATCTGTTGTACATCTAGCCCCGGAAACCGGGGTAAAATGTACAACAGATGCAGCGGCGTCGGCGGTGGTGCGCCCCATCGTTGGAGAACGGCGTAGGCCCGGTTGTCGGTCGGGGCCATGGTCTCGACGTCTGCGATTGCGTGCTCGCCGGCGAAACAGTGTCTCGACTCATCCCGCCCGCATTGTTGAAACGGATGGCGGGCGCCGGTTTCGTCGTCATGGGCGCCTGGGTGCTCTGGTCGTCCGGAAAGTAACGCTAACCGCTTCAGACGACCCTTGATAACGTTCCATCGGGAAAACGATGGGGCACTCGGCCGACGTGATCGCCGTCAAGGGACTGCGCAAGGAGTACCAGACTCTGCGCGGGACCGTGCTGGCGCTCGAGGACATCGAGTTCAGCGTCGCCGAGGGCGAGTTCGTGGCGATCGTCGGCCCGTCGGGCTGTGGGAAATCCACCCTCTTGAAGATCCTCGCCGGCCTGGTTCCGGCGACGCGCGGCGAGGTCAAGCTGCACAGCGTTTCGATCACCGGCCCGCGCCGGGACATCGGCGTCGTCTTCCAGTCGCCGGTCCTCTTCCCCTGGCGGACCGTCCTCGACAACGTGCTGCTCCCGATCGATGTGCAGGGGCTCGGCCGGGAGACCAACCGCTCGCGCGCCCTGGAGCTGCTCTCGGTGGTCGGCCTGCAGGGCTTCGAGCACCGGTACCCCTGGGAGCTCTCCGGCGGCATGCAGCAGCGCGTCGCGCTCAGCCGCGGGTTGATCCACAACCCGGCGATGTTGCTGATGGACGAGCCGTTCGGCGCTCTCGACGCGATGACCCGGGAGAGCCTGAATCTGGAATTGCAGCGGATCTGGCTCGAGCGGCGCGAGACCGTCTTGTTCATTACCCACTCGATCGCCGAGGCGGTTTTTCTCGCCGACCGGGTCCTGATCATGACTCCCCGGCCCGGCCGGATCACCGAGCACATCCCGGTCGGCATCCCGCGGCCGCGCGGGCTCGACGTCATCTCGGTGCCGGAGTTCGGTGGAATCGTCCGGCGGATCCGGTCGCACTTCAACGCGAAGAACGGGATGGAGGCATGAGGGAGCCGCGCAACCCGGCGCTGAGGATCGCGCTGCTCGCCGCGTCGCTCGCGGTGTGGGAGGCCGCGGTGAGGGTGCTGCGCATCCCGGCGTTCATCCTCCCGACGCCGTCGCAGGTCGGGGCCGCCCTCTACCGCGGCACGGTGAGCGGCATCTACCTCGAGCACATCTGGATCACCCTGGCCGAGACGCTGCTCGGCTTTGCGCTCGGGTCGGTGATCGCGTTCGTGGTCGGCACCGCGCTCGCCGCCAGCCAATCGGTCGAGTATTACCTCTACCCGTTCATCGTGATGTTTCAGTCGGTGCCCAAGGTGGCGCTCGCGCCGCTGGTGGTGATCTGGTTTGGGCTGGGGCTGACCTCCAAGGTGGTGAGCGCGGCGCTGATCGCCTTTTTCCCGCTCCTGGTGAACACCGTGGTCGGACTCCGCTCGGCCGACGAGGATCGGATCGACTTGATGCGATCCCTCTCCGCCAGCGAGCTTCAGATCTTCCGGATGTTGCGCCTGCCGTCGGCGCTCCCCTTCATCATGGCGGGGCTGGAGGTGGCGATGGTCTTCTCGCTGGTGGGCGCCATCGTGGGCGAGTTCGTCGGGGCGGAAGCGGGCCTGGGGATGCTGATCCAGAGCAGGAACTTCAGCATGGACGTGGCGGGCGAATTCGCGCTTCTCTTCATTCTCGCCGCGATGGGCCTCGCGCTCAACGCAATCCTGGTGTCGGTGCGCAGGCGGGTGCTGTTCTGGGATCCCTCGCAGAAAGCGGCGGCGAACGCCGCCTCGCTCAAAGGTGGCCTATGAGGAAGTCGACGATCGCAATGCTTTTCGCTTCGCTCGCGCCGCTGGCGTGGCAGACCCCGGTGGCAGACGCGGGGGAGACCGTGATCAGATTCGGGTTCTGCGCCCGCACCGTCACCTCCGCCGCCGCGCCGTTCGCGATCGCGACGAAGAAGGGCTGGTACGCCGCCGCGGGCATCAAGGTGCAGCTCGTTCCGGTGGCGGGGTCGACCGACTGCGCGAAGCTCATCGCCACCGGCGACCTGCCCTATTCGCTGCCGTCGATCGAGCCGGTTCCCCCGCTGCTGCAGCAGGGGGTGAAGGCGAAGATCTTCTACACCGCCTACCAGGGAAACATCTATGGCATCGCGGTGCCCAAGCAGAGCCCGATCGCCTCGATCAAGGAGCTGAAAGGGAAGAAGATCGGGGTTGCCTCCATGGCCTCCGGCGGCGTTCCCGTCGCTCGCGGGCTCCTGGCGATGAACGGGCTGGATCCGGAGAAGGACGTGCAGATCGTCGTCGTGGGCGAGGCCGCGCAAGCCGCGGCGCTGCTGCGGTCCGGTCAGGTGGCGGCGCTCTCGCTCTACGACACGCAATACGCCCTGATCGACAGCGCGGGGGTGCCCGTGCGCCTGCTCGACTCCGGCCCGGTCTCCCGGTTCCCCTCGAACGGCTTTTTGGCGCTGCAGAGCACGCTGCAGAAGGACCGCGCTCAGGCGGTGGCGCTTGGCAAGGGCTACGCCATGGGCACGGTCTTCGCGATGGCGAATCCGGAGGCCGCGGTGAAGATTCTCTACGAGGTCTTTCCTCAGACCAAGCCGAGCGGAAAGAGCGAGGAGCAGGCGCTGCGGGAGGACGTCAAGACGCTGCTCGCCCGCGCCGAGCACTGGCGGCTCGAGGCGGGCGGGGTGAAGCGCTGGGGCGAGAGCTCGATCAAGGATTTCGACGCCTACGAGGACTTCCTCGTCAAATGGAAGGTGATCACCGCAAAGGTTCCGGCGACCGACCTCGTCACCAACGAGCTGGTCGAGGAAATGAATCGATTCGACGCCGCGGCGATCGCCGCCGACGCGAAGGCGTATAAGTAAGCGGCCGATGGGACGACCCACGATGCTGTCCGGCAGCGGCGCCCGGGTGCTCGTCCAGACGCTCGTCGGCGAGGGCGTCGGTCACGTCTTCTGCGTGCCGGGCGAGAGCCACCTTCCGATCATCGACGCGCTCTACGACGTGCGGGATCGGGTGACGCTGATCGTCTGCCGGCACGAGAGCGGCGCCTCGAACATGGCCGACGCCTACGCCAAGCTCACCGGCCAACCCGGGATCGCCCTGGTCAGCCGGGGACCGGGCGCGACCAACGCCTCGATCGGTATCCACACCGCCTTCCAGGACTCCACGCCGCTCATTCTCCTCGTCGGCCAGATACAGCGGGACTTCCTCGATCGCGAGGCGTTTCAGGAGATCGACTATCGCCGCATGTTCGGCCAGATGGCGAAGTGGGTGGCGCAGATCGACGATCCGAAGCGGATCCCGGAGTACCTGAGCCACGCCTTCCACACCGCGGCCTCCGGCCGCCCCGGTCCGGTGGTCCTCGCGCTACCGGAGGACATGCTCTCCGAAGAGGCGCAGGCTCCAGGCGTTCCCCGCTACCATCGCGTGGCGGCGGCCCCGTCGGCGGAGCAGATGGCGCAGCTGGGGACGATCCTCGCCGGCGCCCGGCGGCCGATCGCCATCCTCGGCGGCAGCGGCTGGACGGCCGAGGCCTGCGCCGACGTGAGAAAGTTCGCGGAGGCCTGGCGCCTGCCCGTGGCCTGTGCCTTCCGCTTCCAGGACCTGTTCGACAACGACCATCCGCAGTATGCGGGCGACGTCGGCATCGGCATCAACCCGAAACTGGCCCGGCGCATCAAGGAAGCGGACGTCGCGCTGGTGATCGGCGCCCGACTGGGCGAGGCGACGACCAGCGGATACACGCTCTTGGAGGTCCCGGTTCCGCGGCAGACGCTGGTTCACGTGCACGCCGGCGCGGAGGAGCTCGGCCGGGTCTACGCGGCAGATCTGTTGGTCAATTCGGGGATGCCGGAGATCGCCGGCGCCCTCGCCCAGCTGCATCCCCCGAGGACTCCGCCCTGGTCGGCCGAGACCGAAGCTGCCCGCGCCGACTACGTCGCCTGGAACGCCCCGGTGCGCGTCCAGGGTTCCCTGCAGCTGGCGGAGATTCTCGCGAGCCTGCGGCAGCGGTTGCCGGCCGATGCGATCCTCGCCAACGGCGCGGGCAATTTCTCCGCCTGGGTGCACCGCTTCGTCCGTTATCGGGGGTTCAAGTCCCAGCTCGCTCCGACGAG
>Ga0070699_100002615_pt1 | contig 16087 bp, 11 predicted proteins | sample KBSK1503metaG_FD_65473 | JGI IMG/M metagenome (GOLD analysis project Ga0070699, IMG submission 65473) | Corn, switchgrass and miscanthus rhizosphere microbial communities from Kellogg Biological Station, Michigan, USA - KBS K1-50-3 metaG | ecosystem: Host-associated > Plants > Roots >...
GCGATGACCGAGCGCTCGGGCAGTCCGCCGCCGGCGTACGCGGTGGCGACCGGCGCGGTCATTTGCTCGAATGCGCGGCGCTTCGCGGCCACCTGGCTGGGCGGCAGCTTGCGAGTCGACAACCGGATCGAGCCGGTCAACTGTCGCGTGAGGCCGAAAACCTGAAGGTAGTCGGACTCGCCGTCGTGGTCGGGCTGCGCGAATCCGAGCATGTGCCACGTCGTCCGGCCCGTCAGCAGCTGCGCGAATCGCACGATGTCGACGCGCTCGCCCGCGGCCAGCCGGCACCGAAGCTCCTCGATTGGCGGAGACAGCACCTCGCGCTCCACGATTTCGAGGTACGCCGGCGAGAACAGCTCGGTCAGCTTGGAGCGAAGCGCCATGTGCTCCTCGCCGTCCATGTTGAGCAGGGCTTTCCTGCCCATCACCTGGGTGATCAGCACGCCGAAGCTTCCAGGTCCGGTCTTGCTGAAGTTGTCGTCGTCGGAAAGGATCGCGCGTGCCAGGTCGGGCTGGTTGACGACGCGGCCCACGAAGGGCACGTCGACGATGTCGCCCAGCCGGCGGGTCGCCTCGGCGAAAAGCAGCGCGACGGGGTGGCTCCAGGCGTAGATGAGCAGCTCGTGGGCGGCGTCCTTCATCGCACGTCAACCACCGCGGGCTGGTACTTGCGGTCCCAGTACCACAGCAGCGTGTTGATGTAGCCGTACGCGCGGACGCGCCGGATCGAGTTGTAGACGACGACGTCGTCGCACTGGACCACCCGGTCCGTGACGGAACGCACGCGGTCGAACAGCACGCGGTCCTCGTTCAGCTCGCGGAGCTCGGTGTGCGGGAAGCCGCCGCATTCGAGGTACACGTTCGACCTGATGGCGAGGTTGTTGCCGGCTACGAGGATCCAGCCCGTCTTGAAACCGCGTCCGCGACGGAAGACCCTGGCGTACGACTCGGCGACGCCGACCATCAGGGGCAGAACCACGCCGTCGGCGGCGCGAAAACCCTGGTCGCGGCGCGGCTCGATTCTGCCTGCGATGAAGTCGGCGCCGCGATCGAAGGCGCCGCGGATGCGGGCGACCCACTCGCGATCCGGAATACAGTCCGCATCCGTGCGCAGAACGTGCGTGGCGCCTTCATCGATCGCGTAGCGGAAGCCGGTGTCGCTGGCGGTACCGGTGCCCTTGACCGCCTCGACGATGACTCGGACGTCGAGTTCAGGATGGCGCGCGGCAAAGCTCCCCACGAGGTCGGGGCCGCGATCGGTGCTGGCGTTGTCTACGCAAACCAGCGCGAAGCGTTTGTCCGACTGGGCCGCGAGCGCGTCCAGCGTGGCCAGGATCCCCACCTCTTCGTTGAAGAACGGGACGACGACGAAGTAGCGGTCCATCACGATTCTCGCATCGCATATGTGAGGACGATGCCCGCGGCGGCCACGCCGGCGCAGATGCCGCCATAGCCGGGAGCGGCAAACGCCTGGAGCGCGCCGTAGCCGATCAGCGGTCCGGTCATCTGGCCCGCGCTCGCGACCGATTGGTTGATGCCCATGACCTCGCCTTCTTCGAGCGAACGGTTCTGGAGGCTGATCAAGGTTGGGACCACCGGGCTCAACACCGCGACGCCGATCACGGCGATGGCAGCTCCGAGCATCGCCGGGACTGCGCTCGAAGCCAGCGCAAGCACGACCCCGCCGGCGAGTATGAGCCCAAACCCAGCGAGGCCCATGTGCCGCGCGCGAACGGTCGTCATCAAGCGCGCGACGAATGCCACCTGCACGATCGCCGCGAGCGCAATAAGGGCCGCGATGGCGATCGTGGCTTGGATCTCGCGCCAGCCGAGCAATCTGTTCAGGTACAGCGGCAGCGTGAGCAGGAACGCGGCCTGCACGGCGGTGCCGGCAAGGCCTGCGGGCACCGCGGCGTGGAGGCCGAGCGGCGGAAAGCGCAAGGGTTTGCTCGCGCGCCGTCTCGCAGAGGTCTCGGGCAAGGCGGTCCACATGATGGCCGCGGACGCGATGTTCAGGACGATGGCGACGAGCGCGGCAGCGCCGAGACCGAGGCGCGCCACGACTGCGCTGACCAGCGCACCGGCGAGAATTCCCCCGCCGGTGGCGGTGGAAAGGATGGTGAACCGCGCTCCCCAGTCGGCGCGCGGGTACCGGTCGAGCACCACCGCGTTGACGATGGAGACGTTGCCGGCGGTCGCACCGTCGATGAAGCGGCTCAGCAGCAACGCGGCGTAGCCGCCCGCCAGCATCAGCGCGTAGCCAAACGCGCTGCCGGCGAGGCTCGCGAGCAGCAGCGGGCGCCGGCCGAATCGATCACTGAGCCTGCCGAGCAGCGGCGCGCTGACGAGCTGGCAAGCGGAATAGGTGGCGAACAGTGAGCCCACCGCCAGGGCGCCCGCGCCACGGCGCTGGGCTGCAAGCGGCAGCAACGGCAGGACGATCGCGTAGCCGAACGTGTCGGTGAAGACGAGCAGGGCCAGCACGAGCATCAGCCGGTCGGTGGCGAGCGCGCGCATCAATACCGCATCGCGATCACGCCGGCGCTGATTCCACTGGCCAGGCCGATCCACAGCACGTTGTCGCCGGGCGCGATCCTGCCCGCCCGCTCCGCCTCGACGAAACCCGCCGGCAGCGTTGCCGAGGCGATGTTGCCGAGCTCTGGCAGCGTCAGCTGCACCTTGTCCTCGGGCACGCCTGTCGCCGCGAGGAAGTTCCGCAGGTAGGGCATCGCGACCTGGTGGACGAGGATGCATCGGTAGTCGTCGAACGATGTGCCGCTCTGCTCGAGCGCGCGCTCGATCGGGTGCGCGCCCATCTCGGCGAAGGCGTCGCGCATCGCCGTGCCGTCGCTCTGGAAGTACGAGTGCTCGTCGCCGCGCGGATGCGCCGAGCCGCCGCCCGCGATCGTGGCCAGGTGCCAGTACTGGCTCATCGTCTGGAACGAACGGTGAAAGATCCCTCGGTTGTCATCCGACCTGACCAGGAGCGCGGCCGCACCCGCGTCACCCAACGTATAGCCGGGAAAGCTCGATTTGAAGTCGCGCTTGCCCTGGACGGCCCACTTGATGGACCGGCTCGGGATCTCGCCGCACGTGATGAGGGCGGCGTTCGCCTGTCCGGTGAGGATCAAGGCCTCCGCTGCCTGGATGCCGCAAAGGAAGCTATTGCACGCGTTCTTGATGTCGAAGACTGGGCATGAGGTGCCGACCTTCTCCTGGACCATGTTGGCCGTCGCCGGTTCCAGCATGTCCTGGCTGGCCGAGGCGAAGATCAGCAGGTCGACGTCGCCAGGTGCCATGCGGGTGCGCTCGAGCACTGAGCGGCCTGCCGCGGCCGCCAGGTCAGAGGCGTTGACTCCCTCGTCGGCGACGTGTCGCCAGCGGACACCCGTCATGGCCTGGACGAGCCCGCTCGGCACTGGCACGTTCGGGCTGCAGGCCGTGACCATCTCCTCGACCTCGGCGCTGCTGCGCCGGGCGGGCGGGAGGTACGAGGCGACCCCGGCGATGCGGACACGCGGAGGGTGGTGTTTCATGGCACGGAATTGTCCCGTCGCCGGGTCTCACTGTCAGTCTCAGGCGGGTTTCAATCTGAAGCCGTGGTGTATAGAGAACCGGTTTGGTGATCAGCGTCCGTGTCCACCCCAGGGCTTCGCAGGCCCGGTCTTCATGGATCGACGGCGTGATGGAGGTTTGGGTAACCGCATCTCCGGTCGATGGCGCCGCTAACAAAGCGGTGGTCGCCGCCGTGGCCAGACATTTCCGCGTGCCAGCGTCGAGGGTCAGGCTTCGCTCGGGCTGGCGTAGCCGCAAGAAGCTAGTCGAAGTTGATCAAGCGGATCCTCGAGACCCCTTGACATGAACGGCGGCTAGTTCTCGTTCGGTCAACTGGGCTTCCTCCTCAGGTGAATTGGAATGCCTCAGTGTTAGGGATCTCCGTCAGCTCTAGATGGTGGACCCGAGGGGATTCCCGAGGTTGACAAACACGCCGTCAGGTGGCACCCTCGACTTTCTCGTTGGGATCCAAGCTCAAAAGCACGAAGGGAGTCGGCTTGCCCGCCATCCAGCCCGTGAAACCACCTCAGCTCGACGGGCTCCACGGCCTCGGCCATCCTTTGAGCTCAGCTGTAATTGGGGTCCTCGTGCACAACGAGGAACCGAATATCGAGAGGTGTCTACGAGCGATCCTGGACGAAGACGCGGGCCCCGCGCGGGTTGAATCGGTGCTCGTGGTTGCTAGTGGCTGCACCGATCAGACGGAGCTGATCGTCCGAAGAATTGCTGCACAGGATGCTCGCGTGCGGGTCGTCGTTGAGCCTAAGCGATCGGGCAAGGCGAGCGCCCTCAACCAGCTGCTGTTTCAAACGTCCGAACCACTTGTGGTCGTCTTGGGTGGGGATGTTGTATTCACGCCGGGCTCGCTGGCCCGGCTCCTCGAGCCCTTTCAAGACCCCTCGGTCGGCATGACAGGGGCCCGGCCAGTGCCGACAAACGCACGAGCCGGACTCGTAGGGAACGCCGTGAACATTCTCTGGGACATACATCACGAGGTTTCCCAGTTCCGACCCAAGCTTGGCGAGGCCGTCGCGTTCCGGCGTGTATTGCATGAAATCGACCGTGGCACGCTGGTTGATGAAGCACTGATTGAACACTTGGTCCTCCGCCACGGCCTGCGCCTGGAATACGTCCCGACCGCGATCGTTCGAAACCACGGGCCCGAGACGGTCCGTGAGTTCATCAGCCAGCGGAAGCGGGTTTATGTGGGCCATCTGATCCTCTCTTCCGCGACCGGCTATCGCGTCTCCTCGATGAATATTCGAGCTGCGGCGATCGCGGGCTGGCGACTATGGCGACGCGGTCATTCCCGGCGCTATCTACTGACGACCGTGGCCCTCGAGGCAGCCGCGAGGATAGCAGCGCACCTCGATCGGCTCACCCGTCGCGATCGCCATGATGGGATCTGGCAGCCGATCCGGAGCTCGAAGCAGGTGCTGGCTCTAGGCCATGTCCTGCGCTCTCACCACGAGAAGCTTCAGAGCGTGCGGCTGAAGCGAGGCGACAGTGATCGGACCATCCACAGGCGGACCGATCCAGGCTCTGTGGCCAGGGTCCGGAGAATGGTGCGCGCGAGCGACCGGATCACGGTGGATCGCGATGTAGTGACGATCACCCTGCTCACGGACGAAGAGGGCGCGCGAGCGGTGGGCGCCCGTTTGGAGGCAGGAGTTCCGGGCCTGGCGCCCGCGGATGGCCGCACGGTCATTGGAATGCGCTCCGGGAGTTGACACTCGATTCCAACTGCGGGTTGGCGATCCGGACGCAAGACTCTAGGCCGTGAATTTGCCCTTCGGCCCAGGCTGAGGCAATGACCGCGAAGCTTCGGTCGATTTCCGCCATGGCCGCCGGATTGAGCCTCATTGCAATGGGGACGATCGCCACCACGCCGGCCACCACGCCGTTGACCGTCCGCGCAGACAGCCAGACGGTGAGCGGCGACACAGCACGAGATGGTTGGGATCCCAACGAGCCGGGTCTCTCTCCCAGCTTCATAGGCTCCGGCCAGTTCGGCCAGATCTTCAGCACGCCGGTTTCCGGCCAGCAATACGCGCAGCCTCTAGCCATCGGGTCAAGCGTGATTGCCTCCACCATGCGCGACATGGTGTACAGCATCAACGGCGCCACCGGAACGATCAACTGGCAGACCTCACTCGGCGTGCCGGAACCGATGTCAGTGATCAACTGCAGCGCTGTCACCGACACAGTGGGTATTCTCGCCACTCCGGTTTACGACCCCGCGACGAACACTGTCTATGCGATGGCCAGGACCTGGGACGGCACAAATGCGGGGTCGGCTCGTTACATGCTCAACGCCCTCAATGCCACGACCGGCGCTGAGCAGGCAGGTTGGCCGGTATCGATCAGCGGCGTAGCCAGCAATGACGCGGGCCTGACATTTGATCCGACCGTTCAGAACCAGAGGCCCGGTCTGCTTCTGCTGGGCGGCTTCGTGTACGCGGCCTTCGCCAGCTGGTGTGACAACGGAAATTACAGAGGTTGGGTTTCGAGCGTGTCGACGACGACGGGAGGGGTCAGCCTGTGGACCACCGAAGCTCAGCCACCCGCAACCAACAATTTCGGGGGAATCTGGCAGACAGGCAGCGGGCTCATGTCCGACGGGCCCGGACGGATCTTCGTCGCAGTGGGAAATGGCGACGCTCCATTGGTCGGGCCCGGCACCACATCACAACCCACCATGGGTGAATCGGTTGTGCGGTTAACTGCAAACCCAGACGGAACGATGACACACGCGGATCACTTCGCCCCTTACAACGCATCCGACCTGAACACTAACGACCTCGACCTGGGATCTGTTGGCCCGGTCGCGCTCCCGGACAGCATGGGAGTTACCGGTCATCCACATCTCTTGATTCAAGGTTCGAAGTCTGGAGTCGTCTACCTGCTCGATCGTGACAACCTCGGTGGTCGGGCGCAGGGACCGGGAGGAACGGACCTCGATGTCGCCGCTTACCGGGCGCTCGCGGCGGGCGTTTACGGGCCTGTATCCATTTGGCCCGGCGATGGCGGTTATATCTATGTCGGCGCGGACAACCAGTATGTCTTTCAGATTTCCACCAGCGGAGGCGCCGTTGCGCTGAACCTGGTCGCGGGGTTTGCCTTTTCGCTGGGCTACCGATTCGGCGGCACCGTTGTCACCTCGAACGGGACACAGTCCGGCTCGGCCCTCGTCTGGTCGTACGTGGAGCCGATCAACGGAGGTCCAGGAGCGGAGCTCAGGGCGCATCTCGCCGTACCAAACGGCACTGGCCTGCCGCTGCTCTGGCACGCTCCCGTGGGCGAGGTCAACAAATTCGCCGTACCGGTTTCGAGCGGGGGCAAGATCTACGCCGGCACGTTCGACGGCCATCTGATCGGTTTCGGGCCTATTCCTGACCCGTGGAGGGTTACTGTCCCTCCGTCCGGCGGCAGTAGCAGCAACTTTGCCGCCGTCGCCGCCATAGGCGCCAACGACGTGTGGTCTGTCGGGTCGTTCAAGGACGCCTCCGGTTCGAACAGCCCGATGACTGAGCACTCGGACGGAAGCAGCTGGAACATGGTCGTTCCGCCCAAGGGAGGTACATCCAGCGGCTTCTCGGGCGTCGCGGCCAGCTCCACAAGTGACGTCTGGGCGGTTGGCAGTTACAACGACGCGGCCGGCAAGACCTGGCCTCTAACCGAACATTGGAACGGGAGCGGCTGGAGCGTGGTGGTGCCTCCCCAGGGCGGCGTCAGCAGCACACTCAACGCAGTCGCCGCGATCGCCCCCTCGGACGCCTGGGCGGTGGGCAGCTACACCGATGGATCCGGTCATACCTGGCCTCTCACCTATCACTGGAACGGCACCGCGTGGAACGTGGTCGTGCCGCCCGCCGGCGGCGTGAGCAGCACACTGCTGTCAGTGGTGGCGGTGACCTCGGGAAATGTCTGGGCGGTCGGCAGCTACAACGATTCGGCCGGCAACACATGGCCGCTGGCTGAGCACTGGAACGGAACGACATGGAACATCAACGTTCCGCCTGAAGGTGGATCGAGCAGCGCCTTTGGCAGCATCGCGGCTGTGAGCGCCAGCGACATCTGGGCGGTCGGTTGGTATCGAGAAGCGGGGGCTCGCAGGCCCCTCGCGGAACACTGGGATGGCTCTGCCTGGAGCGTAGTGATCGGATTGAACGCCGGCACATCGAGCCTATTCACGTCTGTGGCGAGAGTAGGCACAGCGGACGTGTGGGCCGTCGGCTCCTATACCGACTCGAGCGGAAACCCGCGGCCTCTCGCCGAACACTGGGACGGGCTGCAGTGGAACATGGTCGTGCCGGTCGTCGGTGGTACAGGAAGTGCCTTCACCGGTGTGGCCGCGATCACGAACACTGATGTATGGGGAGTCGGCACCTACACCGATGTTTCGGGAATCGTCCAGCCCCTAGCTGAGCACTACACATAAGCCCGAGGCCCGGACTTCGTCGGAGCTGGGTAACGTTTGGTCGGCGGCCCAACTTGGTAGGCTCGGGACGATTTGCGCACGGCCGCGGTCGTTGTCGATTGGCGCAGGCCTGAGGAGACGCTCTGCGCCCTTAGCTCTCTTGCCGCGATGACCCCACCGCCGGATGTCCTGATCTGCGTCGAGAACGGGTGCACAGCGGAAGGCATCGAAGCGGTCAGGTCAGGAGCGCCACAAGGCGCCACGATTCTCGAGATTCCGAGCAATGTCGGGTTTGCGGCAGCCGTGAATCGCGGTATGGAGAGGGTTCTGCAGGCCGGAGCTGAATGGGTGCTCCTACTCAACAATGACGCGACCGTGTCACCCCAATGCCTCAGCCGGTGTCTCGACGAGGTTGCCGCGCGTCCGCATTTAGCGGCCACTGGGCCAGCCATCAGGTTCGCGGACCAGCCAGACAGGCTGTGGTATGGCGGCGGCCAGGTCAACGACTGGCTGGCTTTCACGCGCCATCGCGGCCTGATGGGTCCGGCTGCCAAGCCGCCACCGAGCGGCGACACCGCATTTGTGACCGGATGTTGCATGCTGATCTCGGCGGCGGCGTGGAGAGCGGTCGGGCCGTTCCGAGCGGATTTCTTCGCGTATTACGAGGACGCCGAGTGGTGTCAGCGCGCGAGAGCCGCCGGCTGGTCTTGTAGCTACGTCGGCGAGGTTCTGTGCGCTCACGCAGTAAGCGTGTCATCGTTCCTGAGAGGCAGCCTAGGGCTGTCGGAGAAGACTGCCTACTACAAGGCTCGCAACCCTATGCGTTACGCCCTGGACACGAGGTCGTGGAGTAAGCGGCTGACTCGAGTGCTCGGTCTGATGGTCGTCTGGAACGCCTACCATGCGTGGCGCCTCTTTCAGTCCCGCGATCCGAGAATTGCAAGGGCATACGTCCGCGGCATAGCCGACGCTTTCCAGGGATGCATGGGTGAGTATGTGGAGGCCCGCAAGTGACCGCAAGCGCGCGGCTAGGCCGGATTTTGGTCGCAGCCGGTTTCGGTCCTGCCTGGGCCAAACGTGCCTACCACGACGAGTTGAACATGCGCCTCCTGATTGCGTTCACTCTTTCGGCAGACTCCAACTGCATCGACGTCGGAACGCACGAGGGCAGGGTGCTCGCTGATATGGTCCGTTTCGCGCCGCGTGGAAAGCACATCGCCTACGAGCCACTGCCACACCTGACGGCAGGGCTCACCAGGCGATTCCCCGGAGTGGAAATCCGCTGTGCAGCCGTCTCGAACGTCGAGGGCACGAGTGAGTTCGTTCACGTTAAGAATCTCCCCTCCTACAGCGGGCTCAAGCAACGTGACTATCCGAGCACTCCAGACATCGAGACGATTACCGTCCGGACAGAGCGCCTTGACGACCATATGCCCGACGGTTATGTCCCGAACCTGATCAAGATCGACGTCGAGGGTGCCGAGCAGCTTGTTATCGAGGGGGCCATCGAAACGCTGAAGAACCACCAGCCTGTGGTCCTGTTCGAACACGGCCGAGGAGGCTCGGATCACTACGGGACCACACCCGCGGACATCCACGGCTTACTTTGCGATCAAGCGGGGTTGCGTATCTTCGACCTCGATGGCAACGGCCCTTACAGCCTCCGCGAATTCGAGGCCATCTACGATCGCGCCGATCGCTGGAACTTCGTGGCCCACCGTTGACGGGCAACCCGACTCCGCTACTGGCCAATCACCTGTCTAAAGAAATAGACCCCATCCGGATTGGGATCGAAGGCGACCAGCATGATCCCGTCAGAGGGCGATGCAAACGGTAGGCTCCAGTCGACGGTGGACCTGCTCGGTATGTCGGTCAGCTTGATCCGCTCGGCGGCGACAGGTCCGGCGCTGTCGATGGGGTCGGAAAGAACAATTGTGGCGAGATCCACCGACACCGGTACCTCGTCAGGGATCTCACCACCGAAAATCAGGTATCCGCCCTGACCATGTGGCAGGTAGCTGACAGACGAGAAGGGACCCGAATACCACCCGAATCCGAGGCCGCCAAGCGCCAGCACGCTGTCGCGCAGGACCCCGACGCCTGTGAACCGATACGACACGTTGAGGGCCGATCCGAAGTTGCTCTGCGCGGTTCCCAGCCGGCCGAATGCCGTCGGGTACCGCACTACACCCGCGCCAAGCAGCAGCTTAGTACCTGATTCACCAACAGCATTAGCTGCGGTCAAAGGGCGGCCGCTGGTCCCGCTCCAGTAACCGATCGTCGCGCCACCCCAGGCCGCAAGCCCTCCCGCTTTCACCCACGGGGACAGGAGGTCGACTGTACTCGAGAAGACGACGGCGGGAAGCACGCCCGTCATAATCACGACCATTCGCTCGTTTGCTTTCGATGTATCTCGAAGGACGTCGGCTAAGTCGTTCGCCGTCACGCTGACTATGGGCTTCGTGTAGTGACGGGCCAGGAGCTCGCCGTCCACGTGGTCGAAAACCCCTAGGACCACTGTCGGCCCCACATCCGCGGTGGGATAGGAGGCATCGGCGTACACGTATATGGACGGCTGGCGTAAAGATCGACTCGACAATGGGAAGGCTGCCACCTGGAGCGACTGATCCGAGGAGCTGTGTGTGATCGCAAGCTGAATGCTTGTCGCCTGCGCGGTCGAGTGCACCGACCTCACGCTTACGGAAAGGCCCTGCTCTAGGCGCTGCACCGGCGGGCTGTACAGAACGAACTCGGCCACTCCAAGCCCAACGAGGACGACCCCGAGAAACACCTCGAGCCAGACCCATCGCCTGCTAGCCCGCATTTGCATCTCCCCGCAGGACAAGACTTGGAGGCTGCGCGGGTCGTAGCGCCGCACGGATCCAAAGCGAGTACAGCGAGAACAGTGTTGCGATGGTAACTAGGGACGCGGGGGCAAAGAAGTCGTCGGCGAGGGTCGCTCCCCACAGCCTCCTCGGCGCCGTGTACCAATTGATGACATCATCGTTTACCGCTTGGGCTGATATCACGTGCGTGTATGTCGACAGCGGTCCGAGGGTGGCCGCCGGGCCGAGAATCGCTAGCGAAAAGACCAGCGGCGCGATCGTGAGCAATGCGAGTTGCCAGTATCCCCGACCCGTTACAAAGACCAGCACCGTCAGCGCCGGCAACCACCACAGAACGTACTGAGGGTTCGCGATCGGAGACAGCAACTCGACGCTCGTGAGGGCGCCGACCGATCCGCTGAGCAGACCGAAGATCGGGTCTCTGCGGACCACGACGGCGGTCCAGCCACTCCACGCCAGGATGGCAATGGCCTGGGCGATAAAGCTTGCGCGGATCACGACTGTGGTGTTGTCGAACGCCCATATCAGCAGCCCCGACAACGGCCCCAGGTGCCTGATTCCGGCCAGCGAGAGGCCGCCAATCGTGACGGGCTCTACGGACCGGGCGAAGACGTTGTGGTACATCGTCTGGATCGATCCCAGGACGGCGACCGGAGCCAGGATGAACACGGTCGCGATGCCAGCGCCGTACGCGAACAGTCCAATCTGCCCTAACCGGTGCCTCGTTGACCCAAGCCCGGGCTCCACCGAAATCGCGATAAGAAGCAACGGGGCCAGTACAACCGGGGAAAGCTTGGTGAGGATCCCAAACGCCCAGGCCCCGCCCGCCCAAAATTGCCTGCCGTTCACAACCAGCACGATTGTCGAGAGCACAGCGAAACCAACCAGTGTGTCCAGTGCTCCATGGACCGCGCTCTCGTATATGACGAAAGGGTTCAAGAACCAGGCCGTAAGGCCGAGGCTCGCGCGCTGAGGGTCGCCAGTGACATGCATCACGAATCGGTAGATCAGCAAGGCCGTGACCAGGTCGAATCCGAAAAGCACGCCTTTGAAGAGCAGATTGAAAGCGGGAGATGTCACGAAGTTGGTGAAGTCCGCGGTGGCCGAGCTGGCCGAGGAAAAGGCCGGATTCTCGACGCCGAAGAAATTCGGACCGAAGCCCGCGAGACGGATCAGCGACCCGAGGATCTGGAGGAAGTATCCCCAGACTGGTGGGTATGAGAAGCCTGGCCTGTCGTACAGCTGAAGGCCATGAAAACCGGCCAGACTCGTATGGAACCAGACCGCGACGTCGAGATTCCACGACGTGTACGGCGCTAGGACCAAGCGTGCGAGCAGTCCGATGGCCAGCACTCCCTTGGGCACAGGCGATCTCCTCAACGCAGCCACAGCGCCGGTCCATAAGCCGTGCATTGGCAAGGTCAGTCGGCCGGGCCGGGTTTGATGGAGGCGAGCTGAGTTGATCAGTTCGGTGACCCACGACCGGGAATGGAGGGAGCCTCGACTTCATTCCACCACACTGGTACAGGGGAACGGTGCATTTGTCCTACTTCGATGAGTCGCTGGAGGATCTCGGGCGACAGGCGCCGGCACGTCTCTTTGGGTTCGCCCGAGCACCATTCGGGGAGAGACTCCATCGCGGGACCCGCCGCCAGAGTTTGGGCAGCCGTGCGTTTACGCCGAGATCCTTCACCGTCTTGACGCTAATGCCACATCAGGTTGCGGTACACGAGTATCGAGCCATAGTCCTTTACCAGCACCAACCCGGCCTGACTGTCCAGATATGAGTAATCGCTCCAGTCGACCTCGCGTGCAAGGAGGACATATTTGATGTTCCGATCGGCTAGCACTGAGGCCCAATCAGCTCGGCCGGCACCTGTAACTAGGCGCTGAATAGCAGCCTGATCCGGATCGTCGGATGGACGTGCAATGCCCGCGGTTTCGAGGTCCTGGCTCGCGACCACTGGTATCGAGAAAAACTGCGGCGCCGGGCTGGCGACTATCCGATCGGTGTTCTTGACGAACGAGAGCGCCAAGTATCCGTGCCAGGGGAGGAAGACCCCCCGCCCCGGGTCGGGATCCGCAGCGAGTGCCCGATCAGCCGCATACCACCCGTCTGGATAGGCCGAGGGACGCACCTCGCCATGCATCCCATAGAGCAGTGCATTGCCGTAATAGAGTTGCAGTGCCAGAACCAGCGCCATTGGAGCCGCTGCCGCAAACTCCCGCCGAGTTCCGTTTCGAAACCAGTCCCTGCCCCAGTTGATTGCTGCCGTCATCGCGATCGGCATCAGCTGCGCGTACACGAGGGCGAGAAGAGCAGCCCATTTTTCGGCGTCCCTCATCCCCCGATATGGCGGGAAAATCGTGTCCAGCGCATTCACGACTGGAGCTGTGCGCGGATCTGACACACCCATCTCCAGAATCGCGGCCGCCATGCCGGCGAGCACGAGACCCAAAACCCACGGCCGAGCGCCGACGAGGTCAGGGACCGTTCCTCGCCACGCGACGATCGCGCCGACGATCGCGACCGCCAGCAGGACCAGTAGCACGGCCGGCCACCAGGGGACGAAATCCTTTGCCGATACGAAGCGGCCTGTTGCTTCGCCCCAAAAACCGAACAGACCAAGCACGTTTGGAAAGAGACCAAGCCGTGGGTCGGCGACAGTACGGAAGACGTTGAGGTCGTTAGGACCAATCCGCGTCAGCGTTCTCGCTTGAGTTCCTACTCCGAAAAGGATTGGGAGAAGCCAGTACGCGCTCGCGACTAGAGCTACGATCGCGCTCAGCAGCGTGTACCCGGCCAGCCGGGCCACCCTGGTCGGGTCCTTGCGTTCCATTGCCACGTGGACGACCGCCAGCACGACGCTAAGCATTGCAGCGACGATGCCGAGGTGGACATCGAGGACGGAGATCATGGCGAGCGCTGCTGCCACCACCAGCGCCTGCCGGGCACCAGGCTCCAACATCAATCGGCGTATCGCGTGGGCAACTAGCGGCAGAACGGCGTAGCCGGCGAGGACAGTCAACTGGCCATAGGCCAGACGGTCATAGACGAACGGGTTGAACATATAGATGACCGCGGCCGCCGCCCGTGGCGCAAACCCTCCGGCGGGCAAGGCACAGTAAGCGGCAAGCCCGGCCGTTCCGAGCACAGCCACGATGAGGAGTTTGCCGACGACCTCCCCAGGAAGAGCGATCGCCGCTAAGGCCAGCACCACCTGTAGTCCGGCATAACTGGTGACACTGGCCGGGAATGGGTAATGGCGCGGGCCCGCAAAGTCCGTGCCGAAGATGTAACCGGGCAGCAGCCACGGCCCAACCGTGAGCAGCGCCAGGAAACTGACCCACAATATTGGCTCCCATCGCGCACGCCGGTGGGCTGTCACTCGAGGCCAGATTCTGAGCGACGGCGACTAGGTTTTAATCGCGGTCTTGCCTACCGATCACCTGATCGCTGCTACGGGCCTTTGCCTGGAAATGGCCTGTTGGGACAAACCTTGCCGTGATCGTGATAGCCGGTGCCGTTTACGCCGCAGTTGTTGGTGTATCCCGACACGCCGTTCGACGCAAGTGATGGTAGCGGCGTCAGATACGAAAAGAGAAGGACGCCGCTAATCGCCACGACAGGAATAAGTCTTCGAACAAATGTGCCTTTCATAGCCCTGAAAAACCCGACGCTACCCCCTAAACCGAGCAAAGTCAAGCCGCCCACAAGGTCCGACATGGCAGAAAGCGAATTGTCCTGCTTTGAATTGTTCGAGTTGTTCGGGCAATTCTGGCTTTGAATTCGCCCCGGCTTTCTTGGAGACCTTCCCGTTTGGTTGTCACGCCACGGCTGACGCGACCTACAACCAGGTCCGCCCGCATCGCGCCCTTGGCCGTCAGACTCCAATCTCCGTCTTCAGCGGCCCGCATCAAGGCCAAGCCCGCCCGCCAGCCGGTGCTCGACCATCGCGCTGAGCTTGCCCCGGGAGCGCAGAGTGACCTTGCCGCAGGCTGACGTTTAGCTGGCAGGGGCGCCTACGGTTCTGATCCTGGCTTCGGGCCTCGAGATCGCGGGAATGGCCGCCACCACGTCACCCACCACGAGCGTGGCCGGGGTACCGATGCCAGCCTCGTCGGCGAGGCGCGCGATGTTGTCCAGGCGGCCACTCACCGACCGCTGGTCTGGCAGCGTGGCGTTGCAGACTACGGCGGCCGGTCGCGAGCCACCGACCGCCGCGACAAGCGTCGCCGCGACCTCGGCGAGATGCGCGCGCGCCATCAGCACAACCAGCGTCTCTGCACTGCGGGCCAGTTCGGTGAGACGTTCCTCGCCATCACCGCGCTGCGCTGTGGTGATCGCCACGGAGGAGGAAACGCCGCGCATCGTGAGCGGAATGCCGGCTGCGGCAGACGCTGCTATGGCCGCGCTTACACCGGGCACAACAACCACCTCGATTCCGGCTTCGAGCAGCGCCGCGAGCTCCTCACCACCACGTCCGAAGACGAACGGGTCGCCGCCTTTGAGCCGAACCACCGAATGGCCGCCACGAGCCAGCTCGATCATCCTGGCGCTGATGGCGTCCTGCCGCGGACTATTCATGCCTGCGCGCTTGCCCACGTCTTCGAGTCGAGCGCTCGCTGCGCAAAGCGCGAGCGTACGCGGCGCGATCAGGGCGTCGTGCAGCACGTAGTCGGCGTCGGCCAGCAGCTCGCGCGCTCTGAAGGTCAGCAGGTCGGGATCGCCCGGACCGGCCCCAACCAAGGCAACTCGTCCGGCGGGCCTGGAACCGCGCGATTGCTCGATGGCGAGAGCGACCTCGTTGGCTTCGCTCTCCTGACCGGACCGCAGCAACTCTCGTGCCCTCGATTGGAGGAGGCGGCGGTAGACCGCGGTCTGCTGGCTCAATGGGACCCCACCGTCGCGGAGACGGCGACGAACCCTCCCGACCAGCGCCGCAAACGGCCCCCATTCTCGCCCGAGCCAGCCTTCGATCCTCGCGCGCAGCACCGAGGCTAGGAATGGGCTCTCGCCCGAGGTCGAAACGGCGACGATCACCGGGTCGCGCCGCACGATCGCCGGCGCGATGAAGCGACATTGCTGCGGCCGGTCGACGACGTTGATCAAGATGCCCGCCGCCTCGGCTTCTTCCCAGCTGGCCATGTTGATGGCTGCGTCTTCACTTGCGTCGATGACTAGACGCGCCGCAGCAAGGTCGCCTGGCTGGTAATCCCGCGGGATGAGCCCGATGCGCCGACTGGTTGCGAACTCCACCAGCGC
>Ga0070699_100002616_pt1 | contig 16075 bp, 10 predicted proteins | sample KBSK1503metaG_FD_65473 | JGI IMG/M metagenome (GOLD analysis project Ga0070699, IMG submission 65473) | Corn, switchgrass and miscanthus rhizosphere microbial communities from Kellogg Biological Station, Michigan, USA - KBS K1-50-3 metaG | ecosystem: Host-associated > Plants > Roots >...
GGAGCGCGTCTGCCCCAAAGTCGGAGCGAAGCCACACAAGAGCTGCTGTTCCTCTCCAGGAGGGGAAACGTAGAAGCGTGGAAGCACCGCTCAGAACCCCCCGTGCTTGAGCCGGGGGAGCCTTCAGAAGGGGTGATTCTCGCTCGCGCCCAATAAGTGGAGTGGGCTGAATTGGTAAGTCGGGGAGTTTTATATGCGAGAGGTTCAATGCCTGCCCTGTTCCGGCTGCTTGTTCCTGTGCCATAGCTGCGCTCCAAATGCCATACACACCAGCGCATCGCCTTGCAGGATTAAGATTGCAATAGCACTCGCCCTCGTTATCGAGCATTCCTCTCTGGGCGGACCGGGATGACTTAGTGGTGCATGCGGGAAATGGGTGGGTGAGAACCAGAGCCGATACATCGGCAGTGTGCACGATCAATCGGCACCTACGGTTTTCCCAGGAATGAGCGCATGCACCACTTATGTCGTTGTATGGTAGTTACCAACAATCCTAGCGCGGTGAATATGCTGTCACGTCCAGGGTTGCCAGGCGCTCGATATTGTCAAAGATCCACGCGGCACCTTCTTGAAGGTTTCCTGTATCTGGATCCGTCTGACCTGCAAAAGCGGATCGCGCCTGGAGTTCCAGATTACCCAGGATCTCGAAGGCCGAGAGCTGGGTCAATTGCTCGCCGGGTATATGTAGAAGTTGCACTGCATCCAGGCGTACCTGCCCTAACCAGTTCTTCACATTATTGACGGCCGTATTGATCTGGATAGCCAATGCATGTAAAGCTGGCGTTGCCCCAGGAGACTGGATCACCCTGGCCAGGTGAAACAGCATATGATCCACATAGTTATGAGGTACGTGCTGGAAGACGTTCTTCAGAAGAGTCGCTTGTTCCTGCTCTTCTTGTATACAAGGGTTGAGCAGGGCGAAATGGGCAATATGGGCAATCGTCCCATTCTCGGGAGTGGCAGGCGTACCAGGTGGCACACCTTGCAAGTCTGCCTGGGTGCATTCTCCATCGAGATAATAGAGAATATTAACGAGTTGCTGGCGCATAAATGCAATATCTTTGATTTCCCACCGCTCTTTGGCAGAGAGGGCCCATTTCGAAATCTCTTGTACATTTCTCATCAGCCAAATGCTCAGGCCTCCCGGTAACCCCAGTACTTGGAGTTCAGGAGCTTGAACCAGCAGATGGCGAAGGTGGTCGAGCAGGCTAAAGTGATTCGGGTCCTTAGGGGAGGGAGTTTGATAAATCCCGGCGAAGTAGCGCCAGGAGCTCTGGTCAAGCGATGGATTCGTTGGTGTTGTATTCGCAACGCCCTCGGTAATTAGAAAACGGCTCATATCACTGAGCAGGTTAGTGTGGGCCCGATCACCTGGATAAAGGAAATGCACGTCCCCCTGGTTAACGCTTAATTGTCCAAGGAGGACCCATGGTACCTCGGTTTGGTTTTCATCGCCAAGTAACCAGGCATAGTAACTTTTGCCAGGACCGGGGTCGGGAATATTATGCAGGTCGATCCGCACCTGGTCGTTGAGACCCTGGTTGTTGTTCTCATACAGCTCTCCGCTACTGATAAAGGACACGTGCCCGACTAGCGGGACCACACTGGCTGTATTGCGGTGAGCAAGCGCGAATAGAGCCCCCACGGTTGAAATTGCAAGCAGCAGAAGTATCAGTATGACAGTGAATGCGATGCGCGAATTTTTCGTGGATGACCCTTCAAGCCAGCTCGCTGGAGATACTTTCTCCAGCGTGTGTGGAAGCTGTGAGTTTGTGCTCATAGTAAATACCTCCTGCTTTTGCTCTTCCACAACTGCCGGTTCAACACGTGGCGGTGGCGCTTGCTGGTCTTGTCGTGCTGAACCTACAGTAACTTGCTCTGGCGGCTGTCGTACTAACTCGGACTTCAGCGCCTGCGTGAACTGCTCAGCCGTAGAGAAGCGATCGCTGCCGTTGAGAGACATGGCTTGCTGAATGGCTTCAGCGACATGAGCCGGAATAGCCGGCACTAGCTGGTCCACCGGTTTTAATGGATCGACGTTTTCGCTCTCGATGAGTCTTTTTCGCTGGAGAGCGTCGGCGGGAACAATGCCTGTTAATAACGTATAGAGCGTTGCACCCAGTCCATAGATATCGGTACGCGTGCTGATTGCTCCATCGTATTGTTCAGGTGCTTCATAGTTAATCGTAGAGCCACGAATAGGTGCATCTTGTGAACTCAGGTTGTATTGCTTGCCCACCCTAAAGTCAACCAGCACAGGCTTATTACCGGCCTGCGATATAATGATACTGTCCGGTTCGATATTCTGATGAATAATGGGAGGTTGCTGACTATGCAGATGGGAGACAGCGCCCAGGATGGGGACCATGATGGTCATAACTTGAGATAGCGGTAAACGCCTGCCAGGCTGCTGCGTACGCAATTTATCCAGATTCGGCCCTTCAATATAATCCATGAGCATATACAATCGATTGTACTTGTTACTATTGAAGACATCATAGATGTGGGGGAGTGCCTCGTGATCAATCCCTCTGAGCGGTACAGTTTCAAGGTTGATGTGATGCCGCAGATGTCTACTCGGGATAACCACCTCTTTGAGAGCAAAGCGGGTAGAAATATAACGTTTGCCGCGCGAATCCTCCACCAGGCTGACGGCGTTCGCTAAATAAACTGCGCTGAACGCGCCATCGCCCAGAAGCTCCTGAATAAGATACTGATTTCGTAAAATGGTTCCAACAGGAAGCGTATTTGGCATAGGCTACACGCTAAGAAAGTGCGTCGGAAACAGTTCTCCTGGCAACATTAAAAGCAACGTTGGTGATCGTTGGCCTATGGCAGAGCATGTTGGTATAGGATGCATTCGCCAGGGGGCAGTAACACTCGCCAGCTTTGATGCTCCTGCGCAGTTCGTTGGCTTTGGCCGTGCTCCAGGTAGCGCGAAAATCGTAGTTGTGGTCGCGCAGGTTCCCAACCGACTCCGCGCGGATACAGCAGGTCCATACATCACCATTCGGGGCAATCTGGGCAGAGGCAATCCCTGCCAGGCAAGGGATCACCTGGCGTTTTTCGACCAGCGTGCGCTTGACAATGTCATAGTATCGTTCACGGAACGCCTGGGTAATACGCGAAACGCCATTAAACTCGGCCCTGCGAATACCCTCTTGTAGCCGTTCGATCACCGGTTGGTACTTCTGTATGGGTGGGGTAATCCCCATGCCCACGGTGTCGAGTTCGACGCGCTCCTCGGCAATTTCGCTAATGAACGAGTCAGGCTTGAGTTCATCGCGCACAAAGGCATAGATGTGCTCAAACTCGTCGATATTGAAGTTGGAGATCACGGTGTGCACACCCAGGGTAAAGTTCTTATAGCGCCCTTTCAAGGCCTTCAGGCCAGCATAGGTGCGCATAGCGCGCTCAAAATTGCCCTTGACCCCACGCACGATGTCGTGTTTCTCCCCAATACCATCCAGGGACAGGTTGACAATCACATCGCTCGTCGGGGCAGCCTGCAAGACGCGCTCGATACGGTCGGGGATAATCTTATCTTGAATGCCATTGGTGGGAATATTGATGATGCCTGGGCGACAATGGCGATAGGCAGCCTCCACCATCTCGGGCAGGTCTTTACGCAACGTCGGCTCGCCACCACTAAAGGTGAACCAGTAGGCATCGCGGCCAATGGATGCGAATGTTTTGTCATACTCTTCAATGGTGAAGTCATCATTAGGCCGCTGCCAGACATTACATGTTTTACAGCGCGAGTTACAGCGATAACTCACGCTAATGGTGAGATTCATCGGAAGAGCAAGGGGCTTGCCAAGCGCATATGACGCCTGCATCTTCGCAATTTTTGGTAGAACTTCAAGCATGTTTCTTTCCCATCCCTTCAACTGAATACCGGGGTAAGCATATAAGCATACGCTCAATATTCGGTCAAAAACGCATAGATCCTGAGAGCACGTGGCTCTTTTCCTCAACAGGAATGCACATCAATACAGCGTTGAACCGACAAAACATCCGTCTCTAGCATAGAGAAATGTGTAGGAGGTGACAAGTTACAAAGGTATCATGGAAAGGGCCTATCGTATCCTGTACTTTGCCATCCCTATGGGCAAGCTTCTGAGTAGAGGAATCGAGGGATGATACGATTATACCCTTCATTGATGCTATCGTCCCTTGAGAACACAACCCCCTATTTGCTACCTTGATAGATTGGATAATACATTTAGGAGAGATAGAAAAGTGAAAGTACTCGTGACCGGGGCTGCCGGTTTAATAGGTAGTCATCTAGTTGATCTGTTAGTAGAGCGTGGTGACGAAGTGCGTGCACTGGTACGGCCAGGTGGAGATACAAATCATCTGCGGACATTGACGGGTGTCGAGATCATCCAGGGTGATTTGACCGGGGCAGCGTCTCTCAAATGCGCTGTGCAAGGTGTGCAGCGAGTCTACAACGTTGCTGCAAAAACGGGCCCCTGGGGACTGGAAGAGGTCTATCAAGCTACCAACGTGCAAGGGTTGGCTAACCTGCTTCATGCAGCGATGGATGCAGGTGTACAGCGCATTGTCCATACCAGTTCGATTACGGTCTATGGGCACCATCTCCATAGTATCGTGACTGAGGACTATCCCTTTCATGCTGAGAACAACCCCTATAGTCGTACGAAGATTGCCGGTGAGAAGTTGATTTCTAAGCTCGTTAAAGAGTACAGAGCGCCGATCGTCGTTGTGCGTCCCGCATGGGTGTATGGACCACGGGACAGCGCCAGCTTTAGCCGCTTCGTCAATCTTGTCGAGTCCGGTAAGGGGTTTATCATTGGCACTGGCAAAAATATTGTGCCAGTGGTGTATGTGCGGGATGTGGCACAGGGCCTGATCAAAGCGGGAGATGCCGGTAAAGAGGTGGCCGGTCGAGCTTATAACATTGCAGATGACCGGCGCGTGACGCAGGCCGAGTACCTGAACACCATTGCTGATGCTCTACATGTGTCACATGTGTCGCGCAAACTCCCTTTTTCTGTAGTATACCTCGCCGGTCGTACTGCCGAAGTCGTATGGCAAGCCATGGGCCGTCGTAAGGGGGCAGCGCCGCCACTAACGACATATGGCGTAACACTCCTCGGCGGGGATCAGCAGTTCTCGATTGATAGGGCACGACGTGAGTTGGGCTACGCTCCCGAATTTGATGTCAAGCGTGGAGTAGCGGAGGGGGTGCGTTGGTATCTCAAGAGTGAAAAGACATAGGCAGTAGAATGATGAGAATGCCTTTGTCTCGATTAAAGCGGCTTGCTCCCACTTCAAAACTCTCGCTGCTTGTTATTTTCCTTTTGCTTATCACGATTTTTGTACCGGCGAATAACACCCACGGAAGAAGACAAGAAACGCAAAGTCAGGCACCAGGTGTAAGTCCGCTCATCTGGGGCGTAAATATTGACCACCAAATCTCAACATCAACACGAGCACAAGCCCTGGCAAAACAACTGGGTGTTCACACCATTCGCGTGGGAGATACTTCCGGCGGTGCTCCTCCACCTGCTTTCTATAGCAAGGTACAGATCATCAAGGACATGGGACTTGTCCCATTGATCATCCTGCATGGTGGAGGTATTGCCGACCCGGCGCAACGGTTGACGATTGATATCACTATGGTCAATAAAATACAGCAGATTTTTGGCGGCCCAAAGGCCAGAGTATATTATGAACTTGGCAATGAGAATGACTTGAATCCTGGGATGAACGCTAGCTCGTACACTGCTATGTGGAATGCCCTTATGCCAATGCTCAAGCCCCTCGCACCCCATTCCCGGTTTGGGGGACCTGTTAATTTTCAACAGAACCCTTCCTATATCGCCTATTTCGTCCATAATGCGCATCCGCGACCCGATTTTATCTCCTGGCATGAGTACACCTGCGGCCCCGGATCACCTGCTTCTTACTGCATCAGGCATATTGACAACTGGACGACGCATATTAGCAATACGCGAAACGCGATTGCGGCCAATGGCGATCCTGTTCCACCAATTATGATTACCGAGTGGAACTATTCAGCGTTTGGGATTTCAGGCGATGGGAAAAGTAATGACCCTGTCTTCCTGGCGCAATGGACGACCAAAGCGCTCCAGACACTGGTTGCTAATAACGTCTTTGCCGCCTATCACTTTAATGTAGAGGGTGTCTTAGGGCTGGTTGACAGCAGCAATAACCCTGCGGTGCAAGGGCAAGCATTCCACACAGCATATCAGCACTTGATTTCAGAGGGGTCTCATTAGTGTTACGAGGCAGGGGTTTCCTGTTTCTCTGAGAGGAGCGCATCTTCCCTTTCTGTGTCGCTTTCTTCAGGCTGTGCTTTCATTATTTTGGGAATGGTCAATCCCAGCGCACTGAGGCATGCTATCCCAGTCGTGGACATGATCAGAGCAGCCCAGGGATGGGAGAAAACGAACATAGCGATGACGTTATTTGCCGGAAGATGCAGCAGTCCCCCGAAGACGAGCAGACCGACGGCTTCGTTACTGCCAACCTGCCCGGGAGGGGTAGGTAAGATGTTGAACATGTTGTACACAGTGTATCCGAAGATGGCTATTCCGAAGGGAATGTGGTAACCAATCGTCCAGAAAGCGAGCATGGCGAACAAACCGTCGAGGGTCAGGGCTACACAGGTGAGCAGGATCGCCGGAAGGAAGATGCGTGGACGGCTTGCGCCCATGAGGAGGGAGTCGACGAAGCCGGTGGCGAAGCCTTCGATCTTGTCTCCGATGGCTTTGGGAAGCATGTTTGTTAGCTTCTGGAGCAAGGCGACTGCGGCTGCGCGTTTCCAGGCTGCCAGACCGGCGAGGAAGATCAGGCCGCTGAGTAGCCCAACCACTAACCCCAGCACTAACCAGAGTTTGATATCCATGTGCATGCCAAGCAGCGGCACCATTGTTATGATGAAGAGCGCAGGCATCAAATCCAACGACCTGTCCATAGCGACAGTGGGAAGTGATCGGCTAACGGGAATACCTGCAATGCGTTTGACCATCAAGCATTTTGCTGCTTCGCCGCCCTGTATTGGCAGCAGGAAGTTCAGGAAGATGCCGACAAGGAAGAGTTGAATGGCTTTGAAAGTGCTAACCTTGCTGCCAACAACGGGATGCAAGAAGAGTTTCCAGCGGACGCCGCGAATGGAAAATGCGAGGAGGAAGGCGACGCCCGAAAGAAGTGCCAGCATGACGCCCCGAGGTGTCGCTAAATGTTGTTGCAGCACTTGAATAGTTGTGGTTATATTCACGAAACGCGAGACGAGAAATAAGAGGCCGCTGCCGATCAGCAGGCCAATCGTCACTTTTGCCGCAGGAGTGAACCAGACTTTTTTGTATCCTGGGTGATAGAGTTGTCGTGCTTTACTCATGCTCATTACTCCCCCCTTCAGGTTTGAGCGGACGACGATGAGGATGGAGAGATTGCTTGCTACTGTAGCAAATTTTGATGCAGGTGCATGTACAAGCCAGCCTCATCAGTCCGCCAATTTTGTATGTTTTACTTCCGTAGTCCTCCGAGAGGGGCATATTGACTGGCCTGGGTGACCAATGGCTGTTCCATGCCGCCGGCATGGAACCATGCCGCTGCCAACCTGATACCCTGCCGTATATCGACCTTTGGCTCGTAGCCCAACTCACTCCGTGCCTTCTCTACGCTATGCCTGGTGTCAGTGCCAAACATCATCACGCCGAGCCGAGTTACGATCGGTCTGGTATGGGCGATAAGAGCGGCCTTCTCTGCAACAATGCTGCCATAATAGACCGGTAAATAGGGGAGGCGCCGTGTGGGGCGTTTCCCGCCGACGTCATCCGCAATGGCGTTGAATATCTCCTGCTGTGTAAGAGGACGGTCATTAGAGACGTTATAGACATTACCAGGAGCCTTGTCATGATAGGCCGCCAGCAGGAAGCCCTGCACTACATCGGTTACGTAACAAAATGGCAGCGCATTGTCGCCTCGCCCAATAATTACTCCCTTGCCATTCCTCATGCGCTGGGCGATGCGGCCAAAGTGCAAGCGATCTCCTGGGCCGAAGAAGGTGCCAGGACGAAGGATCACTGTCTCCACACCACTTTTGAGCATGAGGTGCCGCATCAAGCGATCACCCTCTGCCTTGGTAATGCTGTAGGGGTCAGGATCGGGCCGCAGCGCATCCTTCTCGGTCAGGAAGCGGCCATAGCCGAGCCCATAGACGGTATGCGAACTTGTGTGAACGAAACGGCGTACACCTGCTGCCTGAGCCGCCCGGTAGAGATTCTCAGAGCCAGTGACATTCACCAGGCGATACTCTGCAAGTGGGCGATTCACACCCATCATACCTGCCAGGTGAAAGATAATTTCAATATCATTGACAGCTGGGGCCAGCGTGCCGGCGTCTGTCACATCCCCACGCACCACCTCCACCCCCTGCGCGATCAGCTTTTCCGCATTTTCTACCGGCAAGACCAGCGCACGAATCTGCTCACCACGCTGCTGCAATGCTTGAAGCAGGTGATCCCCCAGCAAACCAGTAGCACCAGTAATCAGCACTTTCATCAAACAGCCCTCCAACTTCTAGATGAGTCATCCAAATAATGATGCTTGTAGTACCACGCGGCTGTCAGTTTCATACCCCCTTCCAGGGGGACAGCGGGCGCGTAGTCCAGTTCGGATTTGGCCCGGCGAATATCGTATACGCGGCTGTTCGTCAGAAATTTGACCCGACTGCGCGTGAGTGGGGCATGTTCACCCCTCATGCCTGGCATTACGGTAAAGAAATCTGAGGCGAGATTAGCAAGCCAGAGCGGAATACTGCCTGCAGGAAGTTCCCTGCCCAGCGCATGCGCGATGGCTGTCCCAAGCTCGCGAACGGTGACAGGACGCTCTCCCGCGATGTTATAGCTGCGACCAGGAGCCTGGGATCGCTCGGCACAGAGCAGAAGAGCGGCTACCAGGTCATCGATGTAGACCGGGTGCAGTAAGGCTTTTCCGCCATCAATGACGCGAAAACGACCTTTGTTAATCGACACAAAGAAACCCAGCAGGTGCAGGTCACCTGGTCCATAGACAAGCCCGGGCCGCACTACAGTTACGGGTAGACCTTGCTCCTGATAGGCTTTGAGTGCGAGCTGTTCCCCCGCCAGCTTGGTGGCTTCGTAGGGATTGGTAGGAGCAAAAGGTGCATCCTCGGCGGCGGGCGTCTCGCCCGTGACACCAAACACGCCAGTGGTACTAACATGTACAATGCGCCGTAACTGGGTTTGCCCCTGGCACGCACGCAGTAGGATGCGTGTGCCTTCCACGTGCGCCTGGCGATAGAGTTCTGCCGGGATGCTGGGATGATACAGGCGCCCCGCGAGGTGGTAAATGGTGGTTGCCCCAGCAACTGCCCGTTGGACTTGCACCGTATCGGTGATATCTCCCGGTATGATCGTTACTGGGTCACCGAATTGCTGGCGTGCTTTTTTTTCGTCACGCGTGAGTATGCGCACCGGTTGCTGGCGTTTTACAAGTTCGGTCACCAGGGCGCTGCCCAGGAAGCCGGTTGCGCCTGTTACTGCTGCGAGCATGATAGCCCCCTTGTCCCTGAATAGCCCTTGACGCTGATGGCGTTCTCCGGGCAGGCCTCGTAACAGAGCAGGCAACGCTGGCAAGTCTTATAGTTCACTTGCAGCGTTTTCAGATCGATCACCCCTGGCAATGGGCAGGCTTCGACGCAGATACCACAGCGCGTGCAGCTCGCCTCGTTGATCTGTGGACGGGTCCCGACCAACCCTGTACTATACAGCGTTGTGCAGAAATGCCTGCCGCGTTCCGCAATCCAGCTATAGGGATAGTCTAGTGGGTACATCAGCCAGAAGATGAAGCGGTAGAGCGCCTTCTGCTCTGGAAGGCGAAACTGTTTGATCACGCCTACGTCTTCACCAACCAGGGTCCACGAGGGTTTGCCCAGTTGCTCCAGGGCCAGCCTGAGGTGAGGGATATCACGTGGCTTAACGCCGACCAACTGGCAGCTAGCCAGGTCAACGGCCAGGCTATCACGTCCAGCCACCAACACCTGCAGGTCGGCTTGCTCGCCATAGAGCGGTCCCTCCCCATCTTGACCCACGCTGCCATCAACGATGGTCAGATCGGGCTTGATGCCGCGATTCATATCGACGATGCACTGGTCGATGCCCAGGGTATGCATGGCCCGGCGGTCGGGACGAGGTAGAATACCCATCGGGTTTTTCATGCCCAGCGTCATAGTCGAGACGACATGCGTTTTGAGTACCGGCAGGTTAATGAAACAGGCTGCTTGCAGGAAACGAGGGACGCGGAAGCGGTGCAAGCGCTTGGCGCCTTTGGGCCGTAGTTCAATCCAATCCTGTTCGCCACCCTCCGGATCAACACGGATGATGTGGATGCCGTTCTCGGCACAGAATTTTTCGACGCCCAGAATAGTATAGGTGGCCTCGCGGTCAAACTCGGTGCCGGGGCTTTCGCAGAGGACTGGCTGTGCGCCGCAGGCCCGGACCTCTTCGGAGACGGCTTTGAGCAAGGCGAAACTGGTGGTTGAGCCTGTCCTGGCAGGCCTGCCAGCCACAAAATTGGGCTTGAGCAGCGCCATTTTGGCATCCTTGACGACAGAGGCCATGCCGCCTACCTGGGAGATGAGGCGATGGGCGGCGGCTTCGATGCCGTCGAAGGTGCGGGTGATGGCGATGGAGTCGGTAGCTGGTTGTGTTGCTATCATGATTCTGCTTCCCTTCTCTGCTATTACATTACATATTCAGGCGGCTGCAACGGAGAGCACCAGAGGGCAAGTGAGCCTGAGGGCTCATTGCCCCAAAGTAGATACCTTATGTCGTAGTTGCCCATCGACGATCGATAAATGTAGGAGAGGCGCCTCCTGGTACTTGAGACAGGATTGGTGGTGTTTGCTTATGCATTACCTGGTAGACTGAAATGACAATTTGATTATGAGTATCGTTGGCTCGAAATTCTGCACGTAAAATTGAGTGCTGCAACGCCGTGTGGATCAACATCATCGGTCCACCATTGGTCTCAATATCGTGCAGCATTTCCGAGTCGGCGACGATATAGTCAATACGATCCCAGTTGCCTTGTAAGAGTAGATCGTGCAGTTCTGGATCATAGGCAACGTTCCAGTAAATGTGAGCGTAGGGATATGCCGCTCCACCTCCCACACCCTGGCCAACTGGTTCGCGTAAATCCATGTAGAGATAGCTGTTGATAACGATCATAGCACTACGTGGCACATGATTACGTACCCAGACCATTGCATTTGTCTGAGCGGTCGTAGGATGCAGGGTAAAAGCGATCTGAGCATGCTGCAGGTCATATGGCACAATAACCCCAATGATGGGGAAAATTAAGATGGCGCACACCAGCTTGAAGCGCACCAGCTTACCGATCAATGTCACGATCAGACTGATGGCAGCGGCTATATTGAGCACTAGAAGCGGTATCATAGGAATGATGTAGAACGGGAGCACGACTCCGCCTCGCACAAGCAGGAGCCAGAAGCTGATGGCAAGCAACGATAGTAGCAAATGCTTGTCCTGTACGGGTACAGCATCGCGCACCCTCCATCTTTTAAAGAACCTGAACGGAGGCAGCAAGAAGAGCAAGTGCTTGTGGTTCCACAATCCTACGAGGAGGTTAAAGGCGATCGCGATGATGCCCACCTCCATCAGCAGGCGGTCTGCATGTGTCCATTCGTACCAAGCGTCAGCGAACTTGCCTTGTGCTTGACCCCGCTGAGCTTGTTGAACAACGGTATCGAGCATGCTCAGGTGTGGGTGGTGGTCCCAGGGAAGATGCCAACTGTATGGGAACAACTCGCCTTTCAAAACGGCCATGAGGACGAAGAGTAAACCACATGCAACTACAATATAGGTGAAGGCAATAATGATAAATTTGCGCTGATACCTAGTGCTGTGCAGCCACACAGCGTAAATCAAGGCAGGCATGAAGAGCAGGAAGACTTCCTTTGAGAGCAAGGCGATACCAAAAGAGATGGCCGCCAACACGAGGTAGGACAGACGACTTTTGCTTGCGATGATCAAGTAAAGCGAGAGCAGCAGCCAGAAGGTGCCGACATTATCTAAAAACACCTGGCGCTGGTAAGTCAGGCTAATTGGTGAGAGTGAGAAGAGAACCATAGCGAGCAAGCCTACGCTGCGACTATTACTTATCTGACGAGCAATCAGGTACACCAGGAGCGAGCAGCCAAGCGCAAAAAGCAGCATGAGCACGCGACCGCTATTGAGCGCGTTGCCGAAGGTAAAGAAGCCACCTGTGAGCTGTACCCAGCCAGCAATCTGTATCCAGGCGAGTGGAGGATGACCATACCCATAGGGATAAGCGGTGATCATCCCATTCATGATGGCCCATGCGCTCGACATGTAGGTGCCTTCGTCCAGTTCGTAACGCGGGTAATTGAACATGTTATAGGCATGGGCGGTGAGTGAGGCCGCCAGGGCTACAATGACCAGGATCGTCTCCAGCCAGAGAGGGACATGCCATGGGCTGGCTCTGAGGAGAGTTGCAGAGCGGGTGTGGGCATCCAGCGCGATCGCTCTTCGGCGTACCATAGTTTCCCGGTCGATAGCAGGGCGACCATCAAGGTCTGCCTCCACGCCCTCATGGGCAAAACGCGGCGCGGGTTGGCGGCTCTGATGGGAAGGAGCGAGTACAAAGAAGTTCGAGTGGCGATAGAGAATGCGAGTACCCTGAGCATCTGCAAGGGGGGCGATGTTGTGAATGTCGTCTCCTACAGAGACCAGACCACCGGACACCGGTTCTCCCAAAACGGGATCCCTGGACGCCACGCCTACAGGTTCCTCAAGGCCTGCTACTTCTTCATCGGCGCAGAGAGCATTGAGAATCCGTTGCAATGTTCCATCCAACTGCCACCGACGAAAGTAGGTGTACAGGGCTCTCCTGGAGGGTAAATCACGAGGAAACGACCGCCAGTCATGACTACCGCAAACGACATACAGTATCCCGTTGATGACCTCGCGGAGTTCGACACTTCTCAGGCGTCCTTTTAGTTCGGCTGGGGGCAACAAAGGGACGATTCGCTGCCAGTGGACATCTGTCAAATCGGTGGGATAGCTTTTTCGCTCATCCTCTGGGGTGCCTACTACTGCCTGTTGAGCAGCTAGAGCAGGGCTAGCGGTTTGCTGATGTCCGGTCATATCTTCAGCAAATGTTATTGTGCGCTGAATCGATTCCGGCTGATCGTTTAAGTCCATCAGAGGTTCCTCTCTAGCCATCTCTACACTGTTTTAGGGAGAGCGCGATGCTGTCCAATATGGGCAGTTTTCTCCCAATTCGATGCTCCCTGAATGTAACGATACACAGCACGGCAGGCCCCCACTCCCAAAATGAATTGGTAGGGGAAGAAGGCCAGCACTAAAATCACTGCTTCACGCCATCTCCACTTGCGTTTGTGCGCCTTCAGAAACTCGTGCAGCCCGGCCAGGTCTATAAAGACAGCCTGGACGAAACAAAAGAGCGGTATGAAGGTAAACATAGCAAGCCAGAGCGGGAATTTGACTAAAAAGATCATCGCGATTGCAACAGGCACCAGAATTGCAAACAGCGCTTGCAATTCTGGTAAGACGAGTACGTAAAACGCCAGCAGGCGCTGAGAAAGCTTTGGTAGCTTCAGCCATTGCCATTTGAAGAGGATTTGTATGAAGCCCTGATTCCAGCGTGTACGCTGCTTGATGAACTGCTCAATGGTATGTGGCGTCTCCTCGCGTGTGACATACTCGTCGTCATAAATTATGCGCATGCGGGCATGCGCGAGACTCAGGCGGATACCAAGATCAGCATCTTCAGTCAGGCAAAACTCGTCCCAGCCACCCAACTGATTCAGCAGTTCGCGCCGTATAAAGACGGTATTGCCACCGAGTGGAGTCATACCGATGCGCGCAAAGAAGTGCATGGATGATTTGAACCAGAAGAAATATTCCAGCACATTGAGGAAACAGAACCACCTGGTATTATGGTTCATGAGCTGGACGCCACTTTGGACCACATCCACATCGTCATTAAGCATCGTTGTATTGATAATGTTGAGAATATCGGGATGTGGCTCATCCTCAGCATCGAAGATGGTCACCACGTCGCCACGCGCCACCTTCAATCCCAGGTTGAGCCCATGGGGTTTGTTAATCGGTTCGTCATTAAAGATAAGCAGTTGGACGTTTGGATCGCGAATTTCATCCAATTTGGCTCGGGCCTCGGCGATGGTGCCGGGATCATCTTCGCGACAGATGGCGAGGATTTGCACCAGTTCCTTTGGGTAGTTGAGATTGTACACTTTCTGAATAGTCTCGCGATAGACATGCTCTTCATGCCGGGCAGGCAGTAAAATAGTAAATGAGAGGCAGGGATCACGATAAACAGCCGGCGCATGATTGAGCCATGCATGATCTGGCTTCTCCCAGATGAAGAGGCGCAGACGTATATTGAAGATAGCCTGGATAGTCATCAGCAGGTTGAGGAGCAGGTAAAGAATTTCAAAACATTGTCCGATCATGCTTGAAAACACAATTTCTTCCTCCGGGTGGGACGCGCTAATCCAAGCTCTTTCAATTAACAAGGTTTAACATTAGCTAATGGGTCGAGGTTATTGCCGCATACGGTATAGAGCAATGGGGCGACGTCTGGAACATTACTGTTGGGCATAATGTAGCTATATGCTTCTGCTCCGCCACCACGGTGCAGTGTGACGAGCGTGATACTAAAGCCAAAGAGAGTGAGATCCACGTCGTGCCAGGAACTGAATCCAAAGAATTGGTTCTGGGCACTTAGCTGGGCGAGTTGTGTCATAGCTGACGTATTGACAAATAGCAGGCTGACCGCCTGGTGTGTGTCATCCTGCGTAGCATAAGCGCTCACCGGGTTCGGCTGTACCTGCAAAGGAACAAGGTTGTGCTGTAGATGTGAGAACACCTGCATCACACGAAGCATTGGCGTTTGGCGTAACCCATCGGTGGTAAACATGGGATAGGGTGCATCGACGCCCTCCGCGGCGAAGAAAGCGACAAATTCTGCTTCTTGCTCCATGAGTGCACCCAGGGTGTTAGCCCACCAGAGCGCGGCGAGTCCTCGCGAGGGCACTTGATTTGAGGGATTGGAGTTGATTTCCGTTACCGCAATGGGCGCATCGCGGCCGAGGTCCTGCCGAATGAGTTGACGCAACGGCGGCAGCAGATAGTTCCATTCATCAGCACTAATTAAGAGGAGGCTGGGAGCCTTACTGGCGTCGATGAACGGATAGAAATGGAATGAAACACCATCGAGCAGATGGAATTTGAGTTCGGGATGCGTTTTTTCGTACGTACCCACACCCTTGAGAAAACTTTCCATCCAGCGTAGTCCATTCGGGTCTGTTGGACCTACGCCTATCCCGTCGAATTGGCTAATTTCTGGGCCAAACACCTGAATCGTGGGGTTATTTTGGTGCATCATCAGGGAAAACTGGATAAAGTCATTAGTATATTCTGCAACCGTGAATGGTTTCCTTGTGTCCGGATTGAGAAGGCGATCCGGTTCGTTACCTACTGCCCAGAATTTGATAGGATGGAAAGGGGCATGAGCATATTTACCTGTACGCAAGCTGCTGTGAGGGTTATTCATGTAGTCCACCCAGTTACCTGCCAGGTTAGCCCGAGCTGTCATTGATGCCAGGTTGTGGAGGCCGTTACCAATTGGGCCTGAGAGCCGCGCTTGTATCATGCCCTCAGCCCCTACCTCTGAAAGAAGCGTGCTAAAGGCATTAAGTTGGTCATAGGAGAGAAGGTGCTCCTCACCCCAAGTGCCGCCAGGAAAGCGCAGGAGTTTAATATGCGCGTTTTGAAGTCCGTTGGCGATGGGCGGGCTATAGTTCATAAAACCAGTATACGCTCGGTCCACTGAACTAGTGTTTGCTTCTGGAAACATATTAGCTCCGAAGAGGTAAGGACTGATCGGGAGGCTCTGGCGCAGGTCTACTATGGCCGTCCCCTGGTTGCCAAGCCGCACAAGTAACTGATCATTGCTGGTACTCAAAACC
>Ga0070699_100002617_pt1 | contig 16073 bp, 10 predicted proteins | sample KBSK1503metaG_FD_65473 | JGI IMG/M metagenome (GOLD analysis project Ga0070699, IMG submission 65473) | Corn, switchgrass and miscanthus rhizosphere microbial communities from Kellogg Biological Station, Michigan, USA - KBS K1-50-3 metaG | ecosystem: Host-associated > Plants > Roots >...
GTTTCGCGCCGGATGTTTGTAGTCCCCGTACTTGTGGAAGACGCGGATGACCGCCTCCGCCACGTTGAACATCTCTTCGACAGGCAGGAACTCGTACAGCGCGTAGCCTGTGACCGGCAGGATCGACGTGCCGCCTGCCACCGTCACTTTGAACCCTTTCCTGCCGTCGACGATGCGGGAGCGCCAGCCGATGTCATTGATCGACGTAACCGCGTGATCGACGGTGCAGCCCTCGAAAGCGATCTTGAACTTGCGCGGCAGCACGCCACTCAGCGGGTGACGCAGAAAATAGCGCGTCAGCGCCTCCGCGTAGGGCGAGGGATCGAAGATTTCGCTCTCCGACGTTCCCGCGTACGGGCAGCCGGTGATGTTGCGCACGGAGTTGCCGCAGGCCTCACGCGTGGTCAACCCCTCCTCGGCCATCTCACGCATCGCCGCCTCGACGTTCTTCAGCAGGACGAAATGGAACTGGATGTTCTGTCGAGTGGTGATGTGGCAGAAGCCGCGCGAGTAGCGCGAGGCCACACCTGCAAACGCGCGCATCTGCGGCGAGGACACGATTCCCTGCGGAGCCTTGACGCGCATCATCTGTACGCCGTCCTGACGCTGACCGTACGTCCCGCGCACGAGTCGGAACCGCCGCCAGACGTCGGGGGCCATCTCGCCGCTCTCGAACTTGCCCAGCATCTCGACGAACTCGTCGATGTCGTGCTCGCTGGCGAAATCCAGGTTCGCACGTCCTATCGTTTTCGGGTCATCGATTGCGGCCATACTTCACCTCATTGCTCCCGGGTTCTTCTTCCGTGAGCGCGGCGGACGCCGTCGTCAGCGCTTCTCGGACCCGCACCACTTCACCAATCACCATCACACCTGCAATGCCCTCCGGCAGATCGGTCTCGCCGAGCTGGGCGAGCGCGCCCGTCCATATCCACTGGTCGGGCGTGGATGCGCCGCAGACGATCGCGGCCGGCGTGTCGGTCCTCCAGCCCCGCGATATGAGCGTCGCGGCGAGCTGACGACGACCCGTGAGTCCCATGAGCACGACGAGCGACACCGCATTCGGTCGAATGGATGCGAGTCCCTCGTCGAACGCGTCCGGGGCATGACCCGACAATACGAGAAAGCCTGATGCCGCCCCACGATGCGTGACCGGAATGCCCGCGAGCTCGGGTGCCGCGATCGCCGTGCTGACGCCTGGCACGACTTCGAAGGGAATGCCTGCCATGGCGAGCGCCAGCGCCTCCTCGGCGCCGCGTCCGAACACGAACGGGTCGCCCCCTTTGAGCCGCACGACGCACTTTCCAGCGCGCGCCGCGCGAATCATCAGGCGATGAATCGTTTCCTGGCGGACGCTCTCCCGGCCCGCGCGCTTCCCCACGCAGAAGCACTGCGCCTTCGTGAACCGCCGCAGCGCGCGGGCATCTACGAGTGCGTCGTAGAGCACGAGATCGGCTTCCTGAAGATGCCGGACCGCCCGCAGCGTCCAGAGTTCGGGGTCGCCAGGACCCGCGCCCACGAGCGAGACCCGGCCTACCATAGTCTCCCCGTCAGGTCCCAGACCCCAAATCCCAAATGCCAAATCACAATGCACCTGCTTTCGTAATCGTTGGGGTTTGGGGTTTGGAGTCTGGGATTTGGGATTTGCCCTCATATAACCGGTTCAAGGTCTCAAGCAATTGAGGGCGTCGCTGTTCCATCGGTACCAACTGTTCGCGCCATGTGCGACGCGCGTCGTCCGACGCCTTCATCCACGCGTCGAGATCGCGCGGCAGCCACGCATCGAGTGCTTCGCGCAGGAGGCCTGCCAGCGCCGGCGCACGGCCGTCGGTCGAAATCGCGATCGTGACGTCGTCGCGCCTCACCACTCCACCCAGAAAGGCCGTCGCATGCCGCGGGTCGTCGACGGCATTCACGAACACACGGCGCGTCTCGGCGGCCGCCTGCACGTCCCGGTTGACATGGGGCGGCGCTGCCGCCACCACCCACCACGCGCCGTCGAGATCGTGTTCCTCGAACGCCCGCCGGACAATCTCGACGCCTTCGCGCTCGATCTCGGAGCGAATGTCCGGCGCCACAACCGTGACCCGCGCGCCCGCGGTCAACAGCGATTCGAGCTTGCTCGCGGCGACGTGTCCGCCACCGACCACCACCACGCGCCGTGACTCGAGGCTGAGGAATGCCGGGAACATGGCACTCACACTGACGCCGGAACCTTCACGCGGGATCCAATCACGCGATCGAAGTCGGCCAGCGAACGGCCGATCTGCGTAGGCGCCGCGACGCGGTCGCGCACGATTTCAGCGGTCTTGTAGCCGTTGCCCGTGATGCAGACCACCACTGATTCGTGCGGACGGATGACACCTCGCTGGATGAGCTGTTGAGTGGCTGCGAGCGTGGTTCCACCCGCCGGTTCGGTGAAGATCCCTTCCGTGCGCGCAAGGAGCTGAATGGCGTCGAGGATCTCTTCGTCCGTCACCATGGCTCCGGCGCCGCCCGTCTCGTTCACCACCTTGATGACCTGGAAGCCGTCCGCCGGGTTGCCAATCGCGAGCGACTTCGCAATCGTGTTCGGCTTCACCGGATCCGGAAATTCCGCGCCCGATTCGAGGGCGCGGATGACGGGCGCCGAACCCGTGGGCTGTGCCGCGTGTATCCGTGGCAGCGTGCCTTCGACGAGGCCGACGTCTCGAAATTCGCGAAGGCCCTTGAAAATGCGCGGCAGGAGCGTCCCTCCGGCCACCGGCGACACGAGATGGTCGGGGAAGCGCCAGCCAAGCTGCTCCGCCACCTCGAAGCCCATTGTCTTTGCGCCTTCCGCGTAGTAGCTGCGCAGGTTGATGTTCGCAAACCCCCACCCGTATCGATCCGCGATCTGCGTGCACAGCCGGTTCACATCATCGTAGTTGCCCTCGACGGCCACGACGTGCGGTCCGTAGATCGCCGAGCCGAGAATCTTGTTCGGCTCGAGGTCGTTCGGGATGAAGACGTAACACGGGAGACCCAGGCGCGCGGAATGTGCCGCGACACTGTTGGCCAGGTTGCCGGTCGACGCGCATCCGAAGACCGGGAAACCGAGCTCCACCGCGCGAGTCGCCGCGATTGAGACAACCCGATCCTTGTAGGAGAACGTCGGATGATTGACCGAGTCGTCCTTGATGTACAGCTCCGACAGTCCCAGCTCGCGCGCGAGACGGTCGGCCTTGACGAGCGGGGTGAAACCGGAATTGAAACCGGTCTTCGGCGATTCAACAGGGAGCAGCTCCAGGTATCGCCACAACGACGGCGGGCGCGATTCGATCGCCTTGCGGCTGATCACTCTCTTGATTGCCGGATAGTCGTAGGTGACCTCGAGCGGCCCCAGGCATTCCGCGCACACCCACAGCGCCTGGGCCGGATACGTGGCACCGCAGAGATGACACGTCAGTCCTGACACGAATTTCATCACGTTCTCCCGTGGGCGGATGCCATGGCGTCGCGCATCACGTTCGATGACTGGTGCACGGCAAGCGTCCTGACGGTCACCGGGGACCCCGCAGCTTCGCACGTCGACTGCAGAAGCCGCTCAACTCTCGCAAAGTCGCGCCGCGCGAGAACCGCAACCGATGGACCGGCGCCCGACAGGCAGGCGCCGAGCACGTCGGGATCGTCGATCGCGAGCACGGCGTCAAAATGTGGCACCAGCGCCGCCCGCGCAGGCTGGTGCCAGCGATCCTGCATCGCCTGGCGTAACCGCTCGTACTCACCGTGCTGCAGCGAGTGCACCAGAGACAGTACCCGCTGCAGATTAAACACCGCGTCCTGTCGCGACACCGACGGCGCCAGCGCCGCTCGCGCCTTGGAGGTAGCAAGACCGGTGAACGGCGTCGCCACAATCAATCGCAGATCCTCTGGCCACGCCCATCGGAGCGCGTGCAGCTCGCCGCTTGCCGTTTCGCCTTCGACAACCGACGTCATGCCGCCAAGCAGCGACGCCGCCGCGTTATCGGCATGCCCTTCAAGCGATGTCGCCACCGCCAGCAGTGTGGTCTCGGGGACCGGGCCGGTCACTTCCTCGAACACCCGCAAGCCAGCCACTGACGCCGCGGCGCTGCTGCCAAGACCGGCGGCCATCGGGATGTCGCTCTCGACGTCCACGAACACGGTTGGCGCGGGGGCGGTTGCGCGCCGCGCGATCGCGGCGAACGCGCCCTCCACAGCGTTCTCGCCGGTCACCGGCGGCCGGCTGTTCACGACGACGAGCCGCGCTCCCCCGTCGGCACGCACATCCACGATGCGCACACGCAGGTAAAGCTGGACCGCCACGGCAAGCGTGTCAAACCCGCCGCCAAGGTTGGCAACGGAACCGGGAACGACGATCTCGTTGCTCACACCGTATTTGTGATTTGTGATTCGTGATCAAGTGATTGGTGACTCGTGATTGGGAACCGTCCAATCACAGATCGCGAGTCACCAATCATCAATCGCCCGTCTAAAAGACCAATCATCAGTGGCCCGCCTAAAAGTAAAAGGCCCGCCGAAACCGTTCTGGTCGGCGGGCCTGGTGATGTCGGGTGTCCTACCGGGACCGTTATGCCATCGACCAGGTCGCACGAGCCATGCTGTAACACATACAGACGTACGCGCAGGCACGCGGCGCAGGGACGGCCACACAAAAAACCGGCGAGGAACCTGAAAACATTCGGAAAATCATACGCCTAGCAGCACCGGCAGGGCAAGGGGCGGCTCCGAATGGCGCTCGGCGCCGGCAATCGCCCTAAGAGCCGTCTCGAGCGCGAATTCCTCACACGGCTCGACCGTTCGACCAACACGAGCGCCTCTTTGGGATACCAGGGATCTTGCAAGACCGCATCGAGGTTGATTCTTCGCGCGCCAGCGCCGACGCGATCGATGCCAGGATCCCCGGCGCGTCCCGGACGACGAAACGGAGGTAGTAGGGTCCGGTTTGCCCGGCGCCGGGTCCGAAAGGACCCGGCCTACCTGCCGGCGTCCAATTTGGACCCGGCGCCCGGTTTGGACCTGACGTCCGACGTTCCGCGAACGCCAGCAGGTCCGAGACAACCGCAACCGCCGTCGCGGGCACCTGCGTCGCTGAAGCTGCTCGAGCCGCCGTACCGTCCGCTCAGCGTGACGATGTTGTCGGCGCCATCGTTGCGGCCAAAGCTCGAACCGGCAGGCACGAGCGCCGGACCGACGAACGCGTGAAGGGCATCAGTCCCGTCTGCAGCGACTTCGACGAGTTTTGATTTGTGATTTGGGATTTGGGGATTTACCGAGAGAACATAGTCCCGTGGCGGACAACCCCTTCACCATCGGAATCATCCAAGACCACGCGACCGACGACATCGCCGGCAACGTCGCGCGCGCCGAGCGTCTGGTTCGCGACGCGGCGCGGAAGGGGGCGCAGATCATCTGCCTGAAGGAGCTCTTCAACGCGCCCTACTTCTGCAAGGCGCAGCAGTCCGACCGCTTCGACCTGGCGGAGCCGATTCCCGGCCCGACCACCGAGCGAATGCAGGCGATCGCGCGCGAACTGGCCATCGTCGTCGTCGTCCCGATCTTCGAGCGCCAGACCGCCGGTGTCTATCGCAACTCGGCCGCTGTCATCGACGCGGACGGCGCTCTCCTCGGCGTTTATCGAAAGATGCACATCCCGGACGACCCCCTGTTCTACGAGAAGTACTACTTCACGCCCGGAGACGGCCACCTCGACTATCACGGTGAGAAGCCTGGCGAGGCGAACGGCTTCAAGGTCTGGCAGACGCGCTACGCGACGATCGGCGTGCTGATCTGCTGGGACCAGTGGTATCCGGAGGCAGCGCGCATCACCACGCTCCTCGGCGCACAGGTGCTCTTCTACCCCACGGCCATCGGATGGCATCCGGCCGAGAAGGACGAATGGGGCGTCGCGCAGGTGGAGGCGTGGCGGACGATTCAGCGGTCGCACGCGATCGCCAATGGCGTGTATGTCGCCTCGCCGAACCGCATCGGCCACGAGGACGAGCCGGGCACCAGGGGCATCACCTTCTTCGGCCATTCGTTCATCGCGGATCCATTCGGCCGCTACGTCGCCGAAGCCGGGGAGAACGAGGAGATCGTCATCGCCCGCTGCGATCCGGGTCTCATCGAATCGGTACGCCGCAACTGGCCCTTCCTCCGCGATCGCCGCGTCGACGCGTATGGCGCGATCCTGAGTCGGTATATAGGAACCTGACGAGATCGTGGTGTTCACACTTCCGTGTGCTCGCTTCTCCCGCCTCCGCTAAAGCTTCGGCGAGGCTCGCCGCAGCGCATCGCGCGAAGGCGGCAGTTCGTGTTCACGTTCGGTGTTCGGTTCCGCGTTCGGAGGTTCAGCGTTCGCGGTTCGACGAGGCAGACCGAACATCGAACACAGAACCGCGAACAGAGCACCGAACCTGAAAATGAACACGAACTGCCGCCTTCGCGCGATGCGCTGCGGCGAGCCTCGCCGAAGCTTTAGCGGAGGCGGGAGAAGCGAGAACATAGAAGCGTGAACACCCCTCGTCTAAGGATGCCCGCCGAGTGGGAGCCGCATCGCGCAACCTGGATCAGCTGGCCGCATCACGAGCCCGACTGGCCGGGCAAGCTTGGCGCCATTCCATGGGTCTACGCCGAGATCGCTCGCGCGATCGCCTCGCACGAGGCGCTCGAGATCCTCTGCCACAACGACGCAGTGCTGGAGAGTGCCCGTCTCGCGCTCGATGCCCATGACGTACGCAGCGATCGCATCCGACTGCACCCGGTCCCCACGGACCGGGTCTGGCTTCGCGATTCGGCGCCTGCCGGCACGCTCGACGAGCGCGGCCGCGTCGTGCTCGTGAACTGGGCGTTCAACGGGTGGGCGAAGTATCCGAACTGGACGCACGATGCGGAGGTCGGCGCGGCAATCTCGGACATCACGGGTCTGCCTCGCGTCGAACCGCGTCGCCCTGACGGCGAACGGCTGGTGCTCGAAGGGGGCGGCATCGAGGTGAACGGCAACGGCCTGATGCTCGTCACCGAAGAATGGCTGCTCAGCGATGTCCAGGTGCGTAATCCAGGGATGACGCGCGACGACTACGAGCACGCCTTCGACCAGTGGCTCGGGGTGACCCGCACGATCTGGCTTGGAGAAGGATGCGTCGGCGACGATACGCACGGCCACATCGATGATGTGGCGCGGTTCGTCTCCGCCGACACGCTCGTCATCGCCGTTGAAGACGATCCTGCGGATGAGAACCATGCGCGATCGATCGACAACCTGCGGCGGCTCGAGATTGCGTCGCGCACGGCGAACAGACCCCTGCGGATCATGAAGCTGCCGTTTCCGCGGCCGGTGATCATGAACAGCGAGCGGCTCCCCGCCAGCTACGCGAACTTCTACATTGCGAATGGCGTCGTGCTTGTTCCGACATTCAACGATCCGAACGATCGCGCTGCCTTGAACGTCCTGGCAGATCTCCTGCCCTCACATCGCGTCGTCGGTATTCATGCCGTGGATCTCGTGTGGGGTCTGGGCACGCTGCATTGCCTTACACAGCAAGAGCCTCGGGGCAATCCTTGATTCGTCATTGGCGATTGGTGATTCGTGATTCGTGATTGAGGACAGCAAGGAGCTCTTTCCACCAATCACCAATCACGAATCGTGAGCCCCGGTGTGCGTTCCTGCACACCAGCCCGCACACTCGCCGGCACGCCCGCACGAGTTGACGACCTGCGACCGCAATTGTCCAGGAAATTGCGCCAATTCGATCGCCAATTCAGTGGAATGAATGGTGCACGGCACCTCAGGAACTTCCGTGAAACCACATCTCAAGCGCGTCGCCGTCACGATCCTGGCGGGTGCGGTCGGTCTGGTCGTCAACTACGCCGTGACGCGCTGGGCCTTCCCTTTCGCCGCCGGCCGGATCGTGACGCTGCCCATCGCCATCCTGCTTGGCCCGTGGGCCGGCGTACTGGCATCCCTCATCGCATGCTCGCCCTTTCTCACGGCCGGGCCGTTCGTCGCTGGCGTTTCTGTGCGCGTCGCAGTACTGACGCTCGAGGCGCTCGTCATCGGGGGCTTCACCCGGCGTAGACAATCGCCGATCGTGACGGGTGCATTCTTCTGGATCGCATCAGCGGGCGCATTCGTCCTCCATCCCGAGTTCCTTGGCGCCGGAAGCACGATACCCGCAGTGCCGCTGGCGGTTCAGTCGTTACTCAACGGCCTCCTCGGCGTAGTGCTGGCCACGCTCGCGGCCGCGCTCATGTGGCAGCAGCGCCCTCTCATCCTCGATGGCCTCGCCGGTCGGCCGCGACGCCTTCGCGCCTACGCCTTCGAATCCTTCGTGCTGGCCGCCATTGTCCCGGTGCTGCTCCTCAGCACGGTCACCAGCCAGCTGTCGTCAAGCCGCCAGGGAGCCGAGGGGCGCGCCAGGCTCCAACTTACCGCCGGAACGACACGCGATCACTTGAACGAATATCTCGAGGAACACACCAGCGCCGTCAGCACCCTCGCAGCAACCTTCGCCGCTGACACCGACCCAACTCACCGCACCGGCCTTCTGCAGAATTTTGCGCACGTCTACGATGGGGTCAAGCGTGTGAACCTTTTTGACCCCGCGGGCAGACTGCAAGCGAGCAGCCTTGATGTCGCGCTCGACTCTCCGCTCCGGATAGTGGGCATCAGGGACCGGCCATTTCTCGCCGAGACGATCAAGACACGCCGACCCGTGACGTCCGATGTGGTGGTCTCCCGAATCGACGGGATGCAGCAGGTCGTCATCGTGGCCCCTGTCATCGCTCCGGATGGCAGCGTGACAGGCGTGGTCGGCGCCATACTCGACCTCTCAAAGCTGCAGCGGTTCGTCGAACGTTACCGCGGGTCGCTTGATGCTGTCGTGACCGTCGTCGACAAGAGTCGCCGTGTCATCTCGGTCAGCGCCGGTTCCGGCCGGCGCGTCATGCAGGATCTCTCCGGCGACCCGCTGGTGACCAGCAACCCGGGCGTGGCCGCCGACGCATATGACTACCTTCCCCCAGGGAAGTCCGGGCTGCGCGCGGGTCAGGCCGCCGCCGTCGCCACCCTCGCCGGCGTCGGCTGGCAAGTCTTTGTCGATCAACCCGTCGTCAGCATGCAGACCCAGACGACGTGGTACTACGCGTTCACGCTGGCGCTGATCGGACTGGCACTTTGCGGCGCCGTGCTGGCGGCCGGACGCTTCTCTGCGGCGGTCACCGAGCCGCTCGAGGCGCTCGTCAAGGTCGTGCGGCACATTACGCTGCACCAGGCGCCGATGGCACTCCCGCAGGCAACGTCGCTCGCCGAGGTGGCGGACCTGGTCGACGACGTCAACCGGATGCAGGAGCGGCTGTCGCAGTCGTACGGCGAGCTCGGACAGTCGCTCGCGGATCGCGATACTTTGAACGGCGAGCTGCAGCAGCTGACCAAAGACCTCGACCTGAAGGTGCGCGAGCGCACGGTGGAGCTCAGCGCCGCCAAGCAGATGGCCGAGGATGCCAGCCGCGCCAAGAGTGAGTTCCTCGCGAATATGAGCCACGAGATCCGCACGCCGATGAACGGCATCATTGGCATGACCGAACTGGCGATGAACACCGCGCTCACGCCGGCGCAGCGCGAGTACCTGCAGACCGTCCATCAATCCGCTGACACGTTGCTCGTCATCATCAACGACATCCTCGACTTTTCGAAAATCGAAGCGGGCAAGCTGCACGTCGACGCGATCGACTTTTCCGTGCGGACAATGCTGGATGAGACGCTGAAGCCCCTGGCGCTGCGGGCGCACGACAAGCAGGTGGAGCTGATGATCCATGTCCGGCCCGACGTTCCAGACGCGCTGGTCGGCGACCCTCTCCGCCTCGGGCAGATTCTGATCAATCTGGTGGGGAACGCGATCAAGTTCACTCAGCACGGCGAGATTGTGGTTCGTGTCGAATGCGAGCCGCTTGCCGAAGACAGGACGTCGCTGCGCGTCACGGTCGCGGACACCGGCGTCGGCATCGCCTTCGATAAACAGGCGGCGATCTTCAGCGCGTTTACACAGGGCGACGGATCGACCACGCGGCAGTACGGTGGAACCGGGCTGGGCTTGACGATCTGCAAGCAGCTCGTGGACCTGATGGGCGGCCGGATTGGCGTGGAGAGCGAGCCGCACCGCGGAAGCGCCTTCTCCTTCGTCGTCGCCCTGCCGGTGAGCCAACGGCCCGTCTCAGTCCACGTCCTTCCGCAGCGCGACGAGCTGTTGAATATGTCAACACTCGTCGTCGACGACAACGCCACGAACCGCCGGATCCTGGTCGAGCTGCTCGCGAGCTGGGGCATGATTGCCGTTGAGGCCGCCGATCATGCCGAGGCCGTGCGCGCGGCTGATGCCGCATCCAAACCGTTCGCCCTCGCACTCATCGACATGCACGTTCCAGGGTCATCGGGCGACAAGATAGCCGCCGCGCTGCGAAACTCCCGAAGCTGCGCATTGGCGCCGTTGCTGCTCCTGACGTCGGCCGACCAGACGCATACGCGCGCGGGCGATACGACAATTGCCGGGTGTCTGGTGAAGCCGATTGGCCAGCACGCGCTCCTCAACGCCATTCGCCGCGCGATAGGCGGCCACACGGCGCCTGATTCCAAGCCGGTGGCGCCCGCGGTCACGCCCATGCGCGCCGCGCGCAGTCTGCGCGTGCTCGTCGCAGAAGACAACCTGGTCAACCAGAAACTCGCACAGCATCTCCTCGAGCGGCGGGGTCACACACCGGTCCTTGTCACCAACGGGCGCGACGCGGTTGACGCGTTGCGGGCCGGCGACTTCGATCTGGTGCTGATGGACCTGCAGATGCCGGAAATGGACGGCTTCGAGGCGACGACCGCGATACGAGCGCGGGAGCGCGACGCCCGTCTCCCACGGGTGCCGATCGTGGCGCTCACCGCCCACGCGATGCAGGGCGATCGGCAACGGTGCATGGACGCGGATATGGACGGCTACGTCGCAAAGCCAATCAAACCGGTCGAGCTGTTCGAGGTAATCGATCGAGTCATCGCTGCCGCCTCCGCGCCAGCCTTGGTGTGACCCTACCCCCTACCTACCCCCTAACCCCTAATCCCTAACCCCTAACCCCTAACCCCTTTCCCCTTCAGGCTCCAAGTGTGCGGATCCGCACCCCGCACACCGACCACGCGCCCACCTCGCGTGGTTTCTTGTCGATTTCGCGCGGTTTCTGACCGATTGGCCGGGAATGGAAGCTGCACAGGTCTGCAGGTTAACCCATGCGCATCAAGAACCGCCTGCTCTTCCTGGCCGCCGTAAGCGTCCTGCCGGTGTGCTGGACCAGTTACCTCGTCGTGTCGACGGGACGTGCCACCCGCGAAACCGAGCAGGCCATCCTGACCAACACCGTGCCGGCGATCGAACTGCTTCAGTCCGCAAAATTCAACGGCCTCCGCGCGGTCGCGTTGTCTGCCGAGTACGGGCTCCTTCGGTCGCTGACTACGGACGAAGCTGCGCTGGACGACAAGGCAGAGCAACTTGCTGAAGCGACCCGCGATCTCGACGCAGCCATCGACGGCCTCGAGGCTGTCTGGGCGCGAACCGGAGCGGATCCGGCTGGCCTTCGCGAGATCGTTGACGCCACCGCCCATATCAAGACGCTCGAGGCGCGATTCACGAGGGGCCAGGCGCTCTCCACCACGCGTGCGGGTCAAGACGAAGCGCGCGTGACCGGGCGCAGGTTCACCGGCGCCGTCGATCGCACGATGATCGACCAGCGGCGCCGCCGGCAGACCCAGAGCGAGGACGTGATCGCGACCGGCAGCCGCGCGATCAGCGTCGGGCTCGCGGGCCTGATCGGGTGCGCGGTCTTCATCCTGTGTGGCGTTCTCGTCATCGGGCGCTCGATCTCACAGCGTGTCCGCGTGCTCCAGCGCGCCGCGGCCAACATCGGGCGCGGCGACTGGAGCACGATCGCACCCGTGCATCCACACGACGAGTTCGGCGAGCTCGCCGAGAGCCTCAACCAGATGGCCGCGGGTCTCCAGACTCTGAACGCGGAGCGCGTATCGGCGACCGTAGAGCTCCTCACCGCCAAGGAAATCGCCGAAGACGCGAGCCGCGCCAAGAGCGAGTTTCTCGCCAACATGAGTCATGAGGTCCGGACGCCGATGAACGGCATCATCGGCATGACGGAGCTCGCTCTCAACACGTCGCTCTCGCCCGCGCAGCGCGACTACCTGGAGACGGTCCATCGGTCGGCCGAACACCTCCTCGTCGTCATCAACGACGTGCTCGACTTTTCGAAGATCGAAGCCGGCAAGCTGCACCTCGAGGCCATCGAGTTCTCGCTGCGCACCGTCCTCGACGAAACGCTGAAGCCGTTCGCGATGCGCGCCTACGACAAACAATGCGAGCTGATCGTCGACGTTCGCCCGGGCATTCCCGACGGGCTCGTTGGCGATCCGCATCGCATCCGCCAGGTGCTGGCGAATCTCGTCGGCAACGCCATCAAGTTCACCGAACGCGGCGAGATCGTCGTGCGCGTCGAGCGCACGGGACTGCCAGGTGACGACCGCGCGTCGCTCCAGTTCAGCGTCGTCGACACCGGTATCGGGATTTCACTCGAAAAACAGGCGACCATCTTCCGCGCGTTCACCCAGGCCGACGGGTCGACAACGCGGCAGTACGGCGGGACGGGCCTGGGGCTCACCATCTGCCAGCAGCTCGCGGAGCTGATGGACGGGCACATCTGGGTCGAGAGCCAGCCGCAGCGCGGAAGCTCGTTTCACTTCAGCGTGACGCTGCCGATCAGTAAGCGGCCGGTCACGGTGCACGTGCTGCCGCAGCCGGACGAGCTGGTGAACATGCCGACGCTCGTCGTCGATGACAGCGCCACGAACCGCCGGATCCTGGTCGAGCTGCTGGCCAGCTGGGGGATGCCCGCCGTGGCCGCGGCCAACCGCGAAGAGGCGCTGCAAGCGGCCGAGACCGCCCAGCGGCCCTTTGCGCTGGCGCTTATCGACATGAATCTCCCGGGCGCATCGGGCATCGAGATCGCCAGGTCGCTGCGCAACTCAAAGACCTGCTCGACGTCCGCCATGCTGCTGCTGACGTCGCACGACCAGCCGTACGATCGCGCCGAGGAGGTACCCGTGAACGGATACCTGGTGAAACCGATCGCCCAGCATGCGCTGCTTGGCGCAATACGCCAGGTCATCGGCGCGCGCGCGACACCGGACCGCCAGCCGCTGGCGCCCGCGGTGACGCCAATGCGCGCGGCGCGGCGTCTGCGAGTGCTCGTGGCCGAAGACAACCCGGTGAACCAGAAGCTCGCGCAGCATCTTCTCGAGCGCCGCGGCCACACGCCCATCCTTGTGACGAACGGCCGCGAGGCGGTCGAGGCGTTGCGGACGGACGCGTTTGATCTGGTGCTGATGGATCTGCAGATGCCTGAGATGGACGGCTTCGAGGCGACTGCGTCGATCCGGACGCGCGAGCGTCAGGGGAGTGCCCCGCGCATCCCGATTGTCGCCCTCACCGCTCATGCGATGCAGGGCGACCGTCAACGGTGCGTGGACGCCGACATGGACGGCTACGTCGCGAAGCCAATCAAGCCGGTCGAGCTGTTCGAGGTGATCGATCGTGTGATGGCTTCCGCCGCCTCGTCAGCCGTTGCGTGACATCCCCGCCAGGGCGCGCACGCTCGCGCTCAGATATCGACGTTCCCCTTCGGATCCACCTTCACGACCGGCACATCGACGACATGCTCGGCCACGAACCAGACCTGCAGCTCGTTCGTGCGAATGACCTCGCTGATCAGAACGTCGTTCGTCCCCTCGTCGCCGCCCTGTGATGCAATTCGGGCCATCGCCCGCGCCTCGCGCAGCACAACTTCGTGCCCATGAAGCAGCCGTGAAATCTGCACCGGCACCGGCTCTCGTCCTCGCGGCGGCCGCGGAATGAGTGTGGTCTCGGCCACGTCGTGCCCCATTGCCATGCTGATTCCGCCGAGCAGCTGAATCCGCTCGGCAAGGATGTCCACCAGGTCGTTCTGCTCCTTGTAATGCTTGTCAAACAACAGATGGAGCTGGTAGAAGGTCGGACCGGCGACCTGCCAGTGGTGTTTCTTGTACATGTCCCGCAAGGTCATCGTGTCCGCGAGCACCTGATTGAGATTCTCAACACTTTCCTTGCAGGTGTTGCGATCCAATGCGATCGGCATGTGCACCAGGTGGCCGAATGACTGCACCTCGTGAGCGGTCTGCTTGGTGATCGGCTGCGCCTTGCGGAGGATTTGATCGACGTCGAAGCTGTGGCTCATGAATGAGTCCTCCTGAGCCACGGTCCCGTGCAGACGCGGTGCCGTCGCCGCGAAACGGCGGGATCCAAGAAAAAGACCCTGGCGCCGGAGCGCCAGGGTCGCGGATCGGAAACCGTCGTTCGTGAAATATCGCTAATTCACGGCGAAGCAGTACAGCAGGCCTGCGCCGCCCGTGCGCACGAGCGCCTCCTGGCTGCAGCCCTGTGAGGGATGCGCGGAGTTCCACGAGGAGTTGCCGCCACCCTGTTTATCGTGGTGGCCGAGCTGAGCCGTGCCCATGTTGTTGCTCGTCCAGTTGTTGCACGTGTGATCCATCGCGTCAGGGAATGCGGTGCCGTCAGGTCTCGAGCCGGTCAGGACGTCATGTGTGTTCGGCATGTCGCCTACGCCATTGACACGCTCTTTCTTTTCACTGAGTGTGATCTGCTTGCCAAGAGCGTTGCCCGTCCTCGCCTGATCGATCGTGTCGCCATGAAGGGTCCCGAGGTCCCGGGCGATCATCTGGCCGTTCGCGTTGTACCAAGGGCCAGTGCCAATACGATCGCGAGCGTTGATCGCGGGCATTCCGTCCTTTGCCGACTGGCTGAGGTAGGCATGCCATGTCACACCACCACGCCCTGCCGCAGTCGCGAGCTGCGTGCAGTACGCGTCGGCGCCGGCGAGCCCGCCGTAGTTGGCGCCGTCGCCCTTAGGCGTGCTCGTGATGAAGAACGACATCGGCTGCGGCGGTGCGGCCGGACCACGGCCCGCGCCCTGTCCGCCGGGTGCCGGTGGCGCGCCGCCACCCTGCGCAAAAGCCGGGGTCGAGGCGAGCGCCGACAGCGCGAGCGCCGCAAAAATACGAATCGTCTTACCCATCTGGGTTCTCCTTCTCTGGAAGTGATGAACTTGGAGCTGTTCGCGTTGCCGCGCCAGAGAGTAGCACAAGGCCGTGTCAACTGTTTCGATGGTCTTCCTCAGGCACTCACCCGGAGTACGCCTTCGATGCCGGTCGCTGCGGCATCCGCCCCTCCTTCCGCGCGAACGATCGCCGCAATCTCGGACGCGCGGGCCCGGTATGCGTCCCTTCCAAGGAGGATACCCAGCTCGTGCGCAACGCGCCGTTCCCGATACGCCGCCGGCCACACCGTCCGCGCGACACCGAGGTGTACGACACGGAACGCGTTGTCCGGCTGATCATGACCGTGCGGCACGACCAGCATCGGCCGACCCGCCCGCAGCGCCTGCCCCGTCGTCCCCGCACCCGCCTGGTGCACCACGGCGCTCGAACGGGGCAGCAGGAGCTGATGTGGCGCGCGATCGATCACCATCACATCGCGCGGCAGAGCGCCTTTGGGCCGATTCTGCTCGAAGTCTCCGGTGAGCAGGACAGCACGTACGCCAAGCCGTGCAACGGCCTTTACGCTCTCCTCATAGAAGCTTCCCGCAGCGCCGACAGCCGCTGTACCCAGGGTAAACACGACGGGCGGAGGACCCGCGGCCAGAAACTCCTCGAGATCGGGTTGCATCGCATCGGGACCGTTGTAGAAGACGAAGCCGGTGGTCACGACGTTCGACGGCCAGTCCAACTGCGGCGATCCAAGCACGCGCGAGAACAATGCCAGCGTCAGCGTCGGCGAAAACTGCCCTTCGAAAAGCGGGTGGGCGCCTCGGGGCAGGCCGAGCTCGGCTCGCAGCGTGTGAACCGGCTCCATCCATCGCCTGGTCGCACGTCGCACAGCATGGCCGATCAGGCGGCCGACCCAAGGTCCGAGCCGCTGCAAATGAAT
>Ga0070699_100002622_pt1 | contig 16055 bp, 22 predicted proteins | sample KBSK1503metaG_FD_65473 | JGI IMG/M metagenome (GOLD analysis project Ga0070699, IMG submission 65473) | Corn, switchgrass and miscanthus rhizosphere microbial communities from Kellogg Biological Station, Michigan, USA - KBS K1-50-3 metaG | ecosystem: Host-associated > Plants > Roots >...
CGGGATCGCCTACGGGGCGCGAGCCCTATGGCGACGGAGTGCCCATAGTAGTCGTGGGGGTTACGTCCCACCAGGGAGATCGGGAGAGCCGGTCACAGGGCGAAGGGGCACAGGTGATCGAGATGTCCGGCCACGGGAGGCATGCGTAATGCAGAAGGCCGCAACAGTGCTGGACGTCATCCGCAGCGTGGTGAATGTCACCGCATTTTTCTGCGGACGATCACTGGAGAGCTGGGTGCCGGGAAACTCGCACGCCCAGTTCGGGAAGAGGCTGATGGGAAAAGGGCCCTCGTTGAGTACCTCGCCAGCTGCCTACTTCACTCGGGAAGAGGCTGACGGAAAAGGGCCTTGCGGTACCTCGCCGGCTGCCGACTTCACTCGCTAACGATCATCCATGCTGGCGCAAGTCCTCTGAACGCCACTCAGACGATCGTGGCGCAGCATCGGTCCGGTCTCCGAACGAACCAATCGAAGCCTGTCCGCCCTCCCAGTGGTGAATTGATCGGTCGGCACCCGGCAGGGTGATCCTGCTTCCTTAACGGCATACCTGGCGGCTGCAGAGGGCGCTGGCGAGGGTGGCCAGGAGGAGCCGGAGGAGGTCGATCATCCGGGGCAGGATCGCAGATCGCGACCATCCCCCAGGGCCGGCACGACTTCTGCCCCCTACACCCGAACCCTGGGGCCCGTTTTTCTACCGGCTCCTCCACCAAGCCATGTAGCGATTGGCGGAGTCAAAGGGATACCCTAACTTGTCTTATCCACTTGCTTATGGGACTCTTAGAGCATTCTCAAAAGGAGGGTGGCATGAGAAAGCTGTTCCTCGTCGCGGTGTTGGTCGTCGCGGCATCGCTCATTCCTGCCGGCGTGGCGGCCGAGCGACTCCCCAACTCCCTTCACGGAGGCGATCCATTTACAGCCGTGCTCAGCGGCCACGGAAGTGGGACGGCCCTGGTCACATTGAATCCCGGACAACGCGAGGTGTGCTGGGAGGTGACTGTGGCGGGCCTGACCGCTCCGGTTTTCGCTGCCCACATCCACAAAGGTGGCGCCGGCGTCAACGGACCGATCGTTGTGCCCTTCTTTGGCTTCGGCACCCCGTCCAGCGCTACTTCCTTCAGTGGATGCACGGAGAACGTGGACCGAGCCTTAATCGAGGACATCCAGGACAACCCGGCCGGGTACTACGTCAACGTCCACACATCGTGTGGTGGCCAGCCGCCATCCTGCGGTCCGTTCTTTCCGGCGGGCGCAGTTCGCGGGCAGCTTATGCATCCGTAGTCCGCACGACCACCGAGGGCGAGGTTGTCCCGTGGTTCGTAGAAATTGAGGAGCGGTCCGCCAACCTGCCGTGCCGTTTGGTACGGCAGGGGGGCGATCAAACCAATCAAGAACCGCCCGATGGCAACCACGGCCGATGCTCAGCAGTGGCGCTAGGTGTACATCCCAGCCCAGAGGCGGAACAGCGAGTGCGGCGAGGCCAACGGCGACCGCAAGCGTGCGTTACCGCCAGGCAGGGCTGACCCTGGATGCGACGGTATCCCGACCTGGCGTTCTCGCGAGCCAGGCGGTAGATGAGGTCGTGGAGCTCGCTCCTGAGAGCCGGTCGCTGCCGGTGCCGTCGTCTCCGATAGGCGGCCCATTTACGACGGAACAGTTCCCGGAAGCTACCGCAGCAGCATTTCAGGGCTGGGCAGCAGTGATCGCCCGGCTGGCCCGGGCAGGCCCGGCTGATCGCGGCCAGTAGGGAGCGATCGGCGCCTGCCCGCCGGTCCGGTTGAGCCGACTGATAGTAACAGCGCAGCTGCCGGAGTCCGACGGGCTGAAGTCCGACGATATGTGCGTTCCCTCGTTGGTAGCGTCGGATACCCAAGTTGTGGCGCTGTCAAGCTCCTTCAGGGCCTTGACAACCCATAGAAGCATCTGTCACATAGCTCAGGACAGCTGCCGCGTGGAGGGGGGTAGTGAGGCAAATTGCGGCTGAGCACTTCGCAGCCAGCCACAAGCCGCCGGACTCTTGCCACGCCTGGAAGGCGACTAGGAACTTCGGTTTAGACAGCCCTTGGCACTCGCTGCAGGACAGGTGGACAGAATGGTGTTGACGACTGTCTGTGCCAGCAGCGTCTGGCCGGCCGCTGTTGGGTGGATGTCGCCGGGTATCACCAGGCCGGCCAGCACCGCGTCACCGCCAAAGCTGGCCGACGCCTGCTGAAATGCGTCGAAGCCACTAGCCACAAAGCCGCCGAAGTTGCGAGTGACACTGTCCACCACCTGGTTGATCGCTCCGATGACTGACACGGCGGTGGGGTCTGCGAAGTTCAAGACGTAGTAGGTCAGGCCGATTAGAAGCCCGGAGAAGCCAGCGGCTCGAATGGCCCCGTACATAACAGCCAGGTTGTCTGCCAGGCTCTGCAACAATCCGGGGAAGCCCTGAGCGAAGCACGCGTTGGGGTCGGGCATCCTTGCGCAAGTTTTCTGCAGTACGAACAAATCGTTTGCCCCGATGTTGATCGTTACTAGCCGCGTCCTGGGGTTGCTTCGGAGGAAGGAAACCGCGAAGTCAAGCTGTGAGGTCGAGTACCTGACGTGCAGCGGAAAGGCTGCGCGATAGGGTCGGCAAACATTGTCAGTCCCCGTCAGCGAAATGAAGCCGCCGCTCGCTTCGCCCGGACAGGAGGCGTTGACGTCCTCGATGTTGAGCATGTGTGCTGCGTGCTCGGGATAGCCCACGCACTGGGTCGGGTCTTTCGGAACGCAGAGGCTAGTCCCGAATGCGACGGAGTCACCCAGCGCAAGGTAGCCGTGCCCTTCGCTCGTCGCCGAAGCTGGCGCCGCACCGAGTAACGCAAAGACGACCGCGAGCAACGCCGAAACCGGGCGAAACCGCAACATCAGCTTTCTCCCTTCTTTCGATCAGATCCGCCCGCACGGAAAGCGAGCTACATCCTTGTACCCGACGGCGCGCCTTGGCGCAAGAGTCGTACGCAATGACTCCAGCGGCTCCATCTTCGCCACGACCCCGATCGCACGTTGTAGGGGCGAAAGCCTGCTCCCAGCCCCGCGAGGCGGCGGCGATCGGCGATCCTTACCTGTAGGAGGGCAGAAGTCTGGAAGGTCCATGGCGGGGATGGGCACGATCGGTGACCCTGCCTCGGATGATCGAACCCCTCGGGCTGTTGCTCGCCACCCTCGCCGGCCCTCTCCGCTCCCAGCGCGGGCCTGGCTTGGCGTCCGCCGCCTCCACTGGAACAGGCGACCCCACGTCCTCCTGGCCCGGCCTGAGACCGTGCTGGGCTGGCATCGCCAGGATGGCGCCTGTTCTGGGTGTCACCCCTAACTGGGGTCAGAATCTGGCCCCGCAGGTTGAAGACGTTGCCTTGACGTGTGCGTCGGAGGTACTACAGGCGGGCGTGTGCGGTCCTGGCCTCCAGCCTGGCGATCGAGTCCTCGTGGAACTTCCTTAGCACGGGTCGCGCAGACCAGTCGTGGGCGGACTTACCCCCGGGTCCTGCACCTGCGGCGCTCTCCCAAGGTCATCGCCGGCAGGATGTGCCCCCGCGGCGGCCCCGATCGGTGTGGCCCGAATGTCGCCCCGACATGCTATTCGGAGCTCGAGGTTAGCGTCTTGCCGATCTGCGATCGGCAAGACGCTAGGACTGGGACATCGGTCGGCTCCGGCTACCGCTGATCACTCACCACCTGCTGGCTGCCGGCCGGTGGACCTTCGTGACCTGCAGCTTCACCAACCTCTTTCACGGGCACCTTCGTGGCCCCACCGGGCGATGGTGCCGTCCCTCGCTCTGTCTCTGATTCGCCGCTCAAGAGCCGGTAGCAGGGTGAGGTCGCCGCGCAGCAGGCCGCTGCCACACTCACGGAGGGTCGCGGCTAGGCGTTCGGTGGTTACCTCAGTCGGCAGGTCGTACAGCTTGCGCTCCTGACCTTCGCCGGGCGGTCCGCAGATGGATTCGACGTCTGCGAGGTCGAAATAATGGAGCGGAGTCTGGGAGTCTATCCGTTGTGCACGCGGGGGAAAGGCTCCATCGACCAGCTTCACGATCCATACGGTGACAAGAGGGTCTCGTGGATACCACTCCACCATCACCCCCCATCACCGGTCCACAGTAACCGAGGACGAAACCGCCCCACCGGAATCGTCCCAGGCACTTCCTGTAGCCAAAGCCGTCTACAAGGAATGCGAATGCACGTTCGCAGGCGTCCCGGGCGCTGCGAAGTCGATCACTCGTCACGGCCAGTCCATCGGAATCGTGGGCTAGCCGCGGGCAGCAGTCTGAGCGGTCTCCATCCGCTGCCGGCGTGGACGGGGATGGTGAACCGCCCCCCGCTCCCCGTCACCGTGGCCGGCGGCCCGGTAGTGAAGTGGCCGCTGCGGTCGACCGCCGCGCCCTGGATGGCGATGCCGGCCGTGCTGGTCAGCGTCGGTGCCGTCAGGTTGAGCACGTGGGCCACGGTCTCGGTGCCGGCGCTCAGCGTGACGCTGGCGGTCCCGCCCGAGGTGGCGTCCTTGTCGACGATCATGACACGCGTCCTGCGGTCACCGCCGCACATGGAGTAGGCGGTGACGTTCCCGGCGCCAAGACCGAGGTCCGACGCCTACGTCGGCCAGACCCACGTGACCCCGCCGGAGCGGGCGACGCTGGCCGAGCTGCAGGCGTGCGGCCTGCGTGACGTCGTTCGGGGATCGCTGGCCGGACGCCAGGATCTTCACCTACTGGGACTACCGGGCGGGGATGTTCCACCAGGACATTGGGATGCGGATCGACCTGGTGCTGGCGACCGCGCCGGTGGCCGGCCGGGTGCGGGCGGCCTGGGTCGACCGGCAGGCCCGCAAGGGCAGCGGACCGAGCGACCACGCGCCGGTGATCGTGGACTTGGACGTGGCGCCGGACGGGGACATCGGACCGGTCATGCCCCCGCCGTCCGCGCCGTCCGTCGCCAGGGGCCGGGTGAAGCTGCGCCAGGCACCGTGACCACGGCCGCCCGGCTCGCCGGGCGGCGGGTGGCCCGATTCGGCAGGGATGATCGTCTCCGACCTCCAGGCTTCCGGCGGACGCGGCCACCACCTCCCCCATCATGGCCGGCCGGCCCGGTAGCTTAGCCTCGCCGGCCGCCGGCCACGTCACCGCGCAGATCATCCAGGTCAACGGCGGCGCCGAGCGGGGCCGCTGAGGCCCGCCTGATCCCGCCCTCACAGCACCGGCACGCCCTGGATCTCCGTCGGGCCCGCGCATCGGGTCCGGCTCGGTCGCCTCGAGGAGATGCACAACCTGATCGGGGAGGCGGTCGCTGAGCAGGCCGGGAGCCAGGCGCTGCTGGAACAGGAGTCCGTGACGCCCTCGGTGACCCTGCTCCAGGAGCTGCTGGCGCTGAAGGGCGGCCTGCCCCCGGACCGGCTGGCCCGCCTCCGGCGCCTCGTGGACCGGGTCGTCCGGGAGTTGCTGCGGGAGCTGACGGCGCGCTGGAGGCCGGCGCTGGCCGGAACGGCCGTGCCTCGGCCGACGCGCCGCCCCGCCGCCCGCTGGACCTGCGCAGGACGGTGGCGCGCAGCCTGGGCATCGCCCGGTTCCGCGAGGACGTCCTACCCCACCTTGCAACGGGCAATGATCGATCGAGGATTGGAAACGACGTGAGGTTAGAGGGCCTGCGGTGGTTGGGCATCACGACCGACCGGCCAGAGGCCATGGTCGGCTTCTTGCGCGACGTGCTCGGGTTGCACATAGAGTTCGAGGAGCCCACAATGGCAGAGTTGTCGTTGCCCGCCGGCGACCGAGTGCAGGTGTTCGCTCCGGGCAACGTCTACCACGACCGGTATCGCTCGCAGCGCATCGTGCCGCTGTTCGAGTTGAACGACGTGCGCACCGCCCGACGCGAGTTGCAGGAGGCTGGATTCGATGTCGGTGAGCTGGACTCTGACGCGACCTGGGAATGGGTCGATGTCCGCGCTCCGGATGGGCGCCTCTACATCCTTGCGAGCCGGCTGGAACGGCGGTCTTCGTAGCGCCGGTTGACTCCGCTGACCGCGAGGACTACGCATCGCGCGGGAATTGGCGACCGTGCCGGGGCGGACACTGGTGGTCTTGGTGACGGACTTCAGGGAGAGCGGCCCGCTAGGCCTGGCCGCCCCTCGACGACCGCGGCCGGCCCCGCTACTCGCGGGCGATGGCGGGGTGGCAATGGGCACTTGTCCACGCGGTCGTCGAGAGCGAGTTGCTCCTTACCGCTACTCCTGCCGGATGAGGTGAACGCGCCGCCAGCCGGGATCTGAAAGGCAGGCGCGGGCCGGTCGGCCCGCCTGCGCACGGACCTCGGCGAGCACCTGCAGGACCGCCTCGACCACGACGTCCGGCCGCTCGTGCTGGACGGCGTGGCCGGCCCCGGGCACGACCACAAGCCGGCCGTTTGGGCCGGCGGCTGCGACATCGGCCTGGAGAGCGCTCCACCGCTTCCGGACGCTGGGCGGGAATCCGCGCGTGGCGCTGATCACCATGATGGGCACGTCGGGCAGGGAGGCGGCGGCACGGGCCCGCCGGATGCCAGCCTGGCCAGACACGATGGCCCGGTACTCGGCGCGAATGGCCTGCCGGCGCGGCCGAGTCGCCCGGCCGGCCACCCAGGCGCCGACGACCAGGGCCCGGAGGTTCGGATCATCGAGGGAGCGCTCGATCCCGCGCAGCGCCAGCCATCGCTCGACCGGCAGGATGAGCCCGTCCAAGCGCAGCCTGCCGTTGCGGGCGAGCCAGCGGACGGCTCGCGGCAGTCCGTCGGCCATGCCCTCGTGGGCGGGGTCGACCAGGACCAGTCCGGCCACCAGCTCCGGGGTTCGGAACGCGAGCAGCTGCGCCAGCAGGCCGCCCCAGCTGTGGGCGACGATCACACACGGCTCGCCGCCGCCCGCCTCACTGACCACCGCGGCCAAGTCGGCGACCTGCCGGTCCACGGAGGGCGGCTCCTGGCCGGCGTCGCTGGCGCCCAGGCCCGCTCGATCGTAGGCGACGATGGGGGTCCGGGCCGCGAGCGGGGCGAGGATGGGCGCCCAGGCGATCGAGGTGTCAGTGGCGCCCGCCTCAAGCACGATGGCAGGACTGCCCCGGCCCGGCCTCGATCCAGCGCAGCGTCCGGCCCTCGAGCCGCAGACCTCCGCGGGCCACGCCGCCCGGCACCAGCGCACTCAGCAAGTCCAGAACCGGATCGCTGGCGGTCACGATGAGGAAGCACCGCCGCGTTGTCGGGTGTGACGTAGGAGCAGCCAGCCCGCGCTCTGCTCGCCCACGGGCTGGTCGAGGCGGCCTGAGCGGGCAGCGCCCGGCGCGCCTCCCCGCCCGCGGCGCCGCTGCGCCTGACCGGCCTCTTCACCCGTGCCGTGGTCAGCGCCGACGGCCTCGCCGACGTCGGGGCCTACCTGGTCGATGGGGGCGGCTGGCTGTGGACGGTCGCGAACGTGGCGCCCGGGCAGGCCGGCCCCGCTACGCCGCGGCCTACCGCGAGCCCGTCCAGCTCGGCGACGTCGCGTGTCCGCGGCTGGAGGTGGGCCGGACGGGGCTGTACGTGCAGGGCGCGACCGGCTGCGCCGACGCGCCGCAACTCGTCATGCTCCCGCCGCCCGCCGTGGCGGACGGGCACCGGCGCCACAGCCGCAGCTCGCCGACCTCCGCTACCTCCGCCCGCACCGCGCCAGCCGGCCGGCCGTTAGCCCGCGGTCAACGCCGACGGCTTGGCCGGGGCGGCGTCGGCTTGGTGGACGCGGGGCCGCCGATCGTGATCCGCCAGCAGTCCACCCCGCGACCGGATCTGCCAGCCAGGTCACGAGCCCGAAGGGCAATGGTCGTGCAAAGGATGGGCTCGTGGGTAGAGAATCGAGGGCAGGCTGTGGAGGGAGATATGGACAAACTGGCATGGCTCGCACGACACCCTGATTTCGCGGCTGGCCCGCTCAGCTTGGTCCGTCGCGTCATGCGGGCGGCCCGGATGCGTGTCGGAGCGAATTACGACGAGTTTGCTGATCTTCTGCAAGCCGCCCTCCCTGAACGAGTAGTCACGGGGGCGATCGTTCGGTCGTGGGAGGAAAAGCCGCCACCACCCCCTGGAGATGTGCTGACGGTAGCGCTGGGTCTGCTGGGGCGGGACCTGGCCATAGAGTTGGAGGAAGACCTAGCCGGGCCTGGAACGGCCACCGTAGGCCTCGCCCCGGTTGGTAGTAGAAACTCGGCCTCCGAATCGAGTCGGGTCAGTGTGCAGCGACCAGGGCACAGCACCCAAGCCGTGATGAGCTGCTCGAAGAGGAGCTGGCCGGGGGCGGTGAAGCTGCCTCTGAACAGGTGCAGGAACGTTAGCCAGGACGGTGGTGCAGGCACGTAGAGGTGATCCTCCCCACCCACCGCGACGCGGGTGGCTGTACCATCCGGCGAGCCCTCCTGTCGGCGGTGGGACTGGTTTCAAAGCGCCAACACATGCCACAACGAGGGCCTCTCCTCGAACGCCCTTGGACTACCCCTCCGTCAACCTACCGGACGGCGCCGGGCCCGCGCGAAAAGTCGAAACTTCGCACGGCGGCAGCGGCTTCCAAATGGCAAGGCAAGGAAGCAAATTGGCCGCGGGGCTCCCTCCCGCCATTCGGTCAGCGCGACGACCTCGGCGCCCGGGGCCGCATGATGAGGGCCGCGACGTAGTAGGTGCACGGTTCGGTGGCGGCGTTGGCGTAGCCGTGGACCACGTCCGCTGCGAAGTAGACCGAGTCGCCCGCCTGGAGGTCGACGACGTCCTCCCCCACCGTGAGCCGCAGATGACCTGACTCCACTACCACGTATTCGTGCGAGCCCGCCGCATAGGCGGGGTACCGACCGGCGTCACAGCGCGGCGGAAGCGTGGAGCGGATCCACTCGAAGTTCACGCCGGGCACGACCGGGGTGAGGACCACTCGCGTCCATCCGCCTGGCTCGTCGATGACATCCTGCTCCGCTGCGCGGCGAACGACCAGGCGACGATCCACGGGTCCCGCGACCAGCTGGGCGAGTGGCACACTCAGGCCGCTGGCAATCCGGGCCAGCACCACGACCGTGGCCGCCTTCTGCCCGCGCTCCACAGACGACAGCATGCTGACGCTGACCGAGGCGGCCTGCGCCAACCCCTGCAGCGTGAGTCCACGGTCCGCTCGCAGCTGCTGCACTCGCCTCCCCAGGCCCACCAGGTCGAACATTGCGCTATAATAGCAGTACATTCCGCTATAGAGGAATCTAGTGCACATTCTTCCCGATCAGGCCTCCGTCCGACCCGCTGCCAGTGCCGACCTCGACGCGATCGCCAGGATCTTCGCCTACTACGTTTCCAACAGCGTCGCCACATTCGAGGAGACACCGCCGACGGTGGAGACCTGGCGGCGACGACTCGATGAGTTGACGCGCGGCGGCCTGCCGTTCTTGGTGGCGGACGTGCACGACGAAGTCATCGGCTACGCATACGCCAGCCCGTGGCGTCCCAAGCCCGCATACCGACACACCGTCGAGGATTCCGTCTACGTGGCGCCAGGTTCCACGGGCCGGGGCGTGGGTCGGCTCCTGCTCCAAGCCGTCCTCACGCGGTGCGCGGATGCGGGGGCACGGCAGATGATCGCCGTCGTCGCGGATACCGGGGACCCCGCCTCAGCCGCGCTTCACCGTGCCCTCGGGTTCTCAGAGGCCGGCCAGCTCCGCCACGTCGGCTACAAGCACGGCCACTGGATCGACACGCTGCTGCTCCAGCGTGAGCTCCCGGCGCCCGCCCGGTGACTTGGGCCGAGGCTTCGACGCCCTCGCTGCGGCGGGCCCTGGTCGCCCTCTGCATCACAGAGATCACCAGCTGGGGTGTTCTGCACTACGCCTTTCCCGTCCTGCTGGTCCACCTCGCCAGCGCCACCGGCTGGCCCTCCAGCCTGGCCATGGCCGCCTTCTCCAGCGGCCTGGTGGTGGCCGCTCTCGCCGGGTGCCGGTCGGTCGGCTGCTGGACCGGCATGGTCCACGCCGGGTCATGACCACAGGCTCGGTGGTTGGCGTCGCCGCCGTGCTGGCAGTCGCCGCGGCGCCAACCATCCCCTGGTTCTTCGCCGCTTGGGGCTGGCCGGCCTGGCCGAGTCGGCGCTGCTGTATACGCCGGCCTTCTCGGCCCTCACACGCTGGTACGGCCCTCACTGGGTCCGTGCGCTGACCACCCTGTCGCTGGTCGCCGGCCTGTCCAGCACCGTCTTCGCACCGCTGACCGCTGCGCTGGCCAGCCGGCTGGACTGGCGCACGACCTATGTCGTGCTCGCCCTGCTGCTTGGCGTAATCACCTTCCCAATGCACGTCCGATACCTGGCCCCGCCCTGGTCCCGCGAGGAGGCTCGCCACTGGCGGAGGCACGAGCCGGCTCACCAGCGCGCGGTCGTCCGGAGCCGCGCGTTCGCGCTGCTGGTCCTCGCAATGACCCTCGCCGCCTTCGGCATGTACGCGGCAACGGTGAACCTGGTACCACTGCTCACCGGCCGCGGTGTCGCGATGGCCATAGCCGCCACTGCCCTTGGCCTATGCGGCGCCGGGCAGGTGCTGGGACGGCTTGGCTATGCTCCGCTGGCGCGCTGGACAGGTCCCCGCCTCCGTACGATGGCGGTCATGGCGATCGGCGCCGCCACCGTCGCGCTTCTTGGCGCGCTCCCGGGTCCCACCTCCGTCCTGGTCGGCGCGGCCGTGGCCGCCGGGTGCGCCCGGGGCGTCCTGACCCTCGTCCAGGCGACCGCGATCAGTGATCGCTGGGGCACCCAGCACTTCGCCAGTCTCAACGGCCTCTTCAGCGTCCCCACCACGACCGCGATGGCCGTCGCGCCCGCCGGAGGTGCCCTGTTCGCGAACTGGTTGGGCGGCTACCCGAGAGCGTTCTACATCCTCTCAGGCGTAGTCCTCGCCGGGGTCGCAGCAGCCGCCGCCACCGATGTCGACAGCTCGGTTGTTCGCCCTCAGCTGGGAAACCGCTGACGCTCGCCGCGCCCCGAAGGTGCCTCTGTCCTTTCCATGACCTTTCTGGTATGTCCGCACCCCGGGGAGGGGATCGCGGTAGGGACCGCCCATACCGCGGTCCTGCGACCGCCCTGCCAGCCCCGAACGATCAGTGGACACCCACCGGGAAAAGTCGAAAAGTCGTAAAATACGCGAAAGCGAAGATAGTCCCGGACAAGGCCATGTGCGCTGAGCCAGCAACTCCTAGGAAAAGACCGCCAAGGCAACTTGGCGTTGTAGGTCAAGCTGGCCCCCGCCGAGTTGTTGCTCACGTTGCCGTTGCCATCATAAGACCAGCTCGACACCCCCGGCGAGGCGGTCAGCTGGTTGGCGGCCTTGTAGGTGTCAGCCCCGGTGTTGTCCGAGGCCCGGTTGGCGTTGAGGTCGTGGGCGTAGGAGAGGTTTCCAACGTTGGTGTTTGGTGGCCGAGGTGAGCCTGCTGAAGCTGTCGTAGGTATCAACGAGACCTCTCCAAACGGCGGCCCAAGCACCCGGGATCAGCCGCCTGACTTGGATGGTGCGTGCGGAAGCCGTACCGATTCCCGACCAAGCCGGACTGACTGACGACCGCCACCACCGACCCCAGGTCCTTCAGGTAGTACCAGCGGTTGCCATCCGGGGTCCGTTCCCCGATCAGGTTTTTCGAGCGCCTGGCGCCAGGTGCTGACCACCCAGTGCGGCTCCGGTCGCTGCTGGGCAGGCGCCGTTGGCGGCCCGCCTCCAGGCGACTCTGCCGACGCCGAGATCCTGGACGTCCCCGAGGTAGTCTGCCGAGAGTGGCCCAGCGCGTCAAAGGTCTGCAGCGCCCGCATGCCGGTGTCCAAGCAGTTGGTAATGGTCTTGCCCCTGGGGGTCGGTGCGCGCGGTGTTGTCGCCCACGATGGCCGCGGTGCAGCGGCTCGAGCTGCCCTCGTTGTAGGTGCAGCTGCCGCCCCGCATCGCTGTTCACGTAGCCGACCGGGGTCGTCCACAGGGGGGCAACGCCCGCTCCGTAGCCTGGCTTGATCACGTTGCCGCAGGGATCGGGGCTCTGCGCCTGCGCCTCTACTACCAGCTCAACCTGCTTGAGGTGGGGATACTCGAGCTGACCGTGCTTGAGCCAACCGGGAAGGGCTCGGGTGACGCCGTCTACCGGCAGGAGCGCGTGGAGCGCACCTTCGCAGGCCTGGAGCACACGCAGCCACGCCAGCTTGCGATCGACCTTGTCCATGGCGCCGGTGGCCTACGCCTGAGCTTCCTGCTGCGCGGTCCAACGGGCGGAGAGGTCTCGCTGGCAGCGCCAGTCAGGCTGGATCCTGCCGAGCTAGAGGACAGCCTGGTCGGGCTGGGCGAGGCATTGACGGACATCGCCCTTTCGGCGAGGTTCAGCCGGGAGCTGGAGGGTGATCCCTGCGAGTTCGACGGGCAGCTCCGCCGGCTCGCACAGGAAGGTCGCCGGTTATGGGCCCGGCTGTTCTCGGGCTCATCGGTCAACGAGGTCGGGAGGCTGACAGCAGCCAGCCCGATCGCGGACGGCGGGCTGGTTCAGGTAACCGTGCAGCCCGACGCGGCCGGCCTGGCAATTCCGTGGAGCCTCCTCTACGATCGCGAACTTCCTCCAGAGGGTGTGGCGATCAACCCATTCGGATTCTGGGGCTACCGCTACCGGGTGGAGCAGTTCGTCCCTGGTGCCGTCCGTGACCCGGATCTACCGCTTGCCGCCGATCCCGTCCGGCTCGACTTCATGCTCAACAAGCGCTTTCGGAACGCCGGACGGCGGGTGAGTCTGATGAACGACCTTGCGGCCAGGGGGAGAAGGCCGCCTGTTGGTCAGTATGCCCCCGCTGGAACATGCCGAGGAATGTCGCCGGCGTCTGGAGGGGAAGCCGGCCGAGATCATCTATTTCTACACCCACGGCTACTCGCGGCCTCGGCAAACTGACACGATAACGGCACGCGCCATCGAGTCGCTCCGGCGCCGGTACGAAATGCTGCCTGAGGAGGACGTGCAGCGTGACGCCCTGCGGCTGCTCTACGAGAGCACTCGTGATGCCCCCGACCCGTCGAGCTCTTGGCTCGAGCTGACGTACCAGAGGCTGAATCTGGAAGACCTGAACGAGCTGGACCGGCGCCTCTTCCCCGGCTCCATCGTCCTGCTCAATACCTGCGAATCGGCGCTCTTCTCGCCGGTGCTGGCGGACAGCTTTGTGCACTTCTTCCTCAGCCGGGGAGCCGGTGCCGTCATAGGGACCGAGTGCCCTATGACCATCGAATTCGCCCACCCACTGGCCGAGCGCGTGCTGACGAGCCTGCTGTGCGGCCGCCCCGTCGGCGAGGCACTCCTCGAGGCGCGGCGCCATTTCTTCGGCCTGCGCAATCTGCTCGGGCTCGCCTACTCACTGTATGGCTCGGCGACGGCGCGGATTGATCGAACCGTCATCTGAGTGATCAACAGGGCAGCCGGGAAGCCCGGCTTCGTCCAGAAGCAGGTCTTCGTTGTCGAGTTTGTCCGGGGTACTGGGCAATGGCTTCCTGTAGCGCTCGACCTCCGGGAGCGTCGTCGTGTCAATCGTCTCGTTCATCACCTCCATGTAGTTGCTGACGTGGACAGGCCTGGCCAGGGCGTTCAGGTGCTGGCGGCCTCCTTGCGGCAGTCTTCGACGGCGATCAGCTTCGACCAGCGGCAGAGCTCATGCGTCCGCCTCGCCACTCGATGGGAGGGCCGCCCCGTCCAAGTCTTCTGGGCTCCTGATCAGCCGATGTAGGTCCAGCCCGGTCTCCCGGCCGTAGAGAAGCGAGCGTTTCATGCGGGGATCTGAGAGGGCCGGACGAGACTCCGCCCGGCTACCCGACCTCCTCCGAGTTTCCGTCCGCTTTCGGCCGGCCCGCACAGGGCCGTGCCAATCCGGGCTGCCTGCTCTGCCGACTTGAGCTAAGCTATCGCAAGGACCTAGCCAGTGAGTTGGCGCGTTCGGTACCTATTCGCCGAAGTGCTCATCTTCGTAGGCGTCACCGTAACGTACTTTGTGGTCCCCGAATTCTTTCCACTTGCCCTCGTCATCATCCTGGTTCCTATCTCCTTGGTGGTGGTTGATTGGGCCCGTGATGGCCGGCAGCCGCCGAGCTTGCCTCCGATCAGCCTCAAGACAGCGCGCGTGTACTTGGCCATGGAGATGTTCGGGCTGACCGCAGCTATTCTGGGAGAAGTCATCAAGATGGACCGCGGGAGTTTGCTGGCACTCGTCGCCGTGGCTATTCTCGTCGGATACGTCCTCGGCCGGGGAGTATGGGCACGCGCTGTGTGAGCCTCAATACTCCAGCGAGAGCCCGTTCCGAAAGTGTGGGCAGTGCGGACAGTAGCGAGTTACGGTGCGAGCTCAGGCACGGTGCCTACCATGGGGTTTCGCCACTGGCTATCTGGATTCAACAAATCGTAGGAGCAGCGTTCGCTTTATGAGAGACTCCGCATGATGTTAGCTCCTGGGTCGCCTCGCAGGCGGTGGACCGCAGCTACTCTGCTATCTCTCGCGCTTGGGATCGTAGCTTTGTGCCTAATCGTTATTGGGTTGTCGTCTCGTCGGGCGGTACCGTTGCTGGGTGGAATCGCCGGCCTAGGCGCGTCCTTTGCGGCGATTAGTGTGGGCTGGGCCCTTGACTATAAGTTAGTACGCACTACTCAGAACTTGCGGGTAAGGATCATGCAGTGGTTTTTCATGTTAGTAGCGCTCGTATTCGTCATATCGTCGGTTGTGAATCGTGCCCGGTGAAGTCTCGGCGACGTGTGCGAGGACTTGCCGCTGAACAAAGACTTGGCAGATCAGGACCATGCAGTGGTAGTCGTTCATGTTAGTTGCGTTTCATGTGTCATATTGGCATTTGTGAATCGCACAAGTAGGATCGAACCCAACCGTTGTGTCAGCGCTGGTTCGCGGAACTGACCGAGAAGTGGATCCGGCACTGCGCCCACCGTTCGACAGTGGCGTTGGATAACGCGGTCAGGCAATGGCTGCCCACCTTGAACGACGCGCCGCGGCTCTTCGTTCGGACGAAGACCGCTGACGAGATCTTGACTACGCTGGCCTCATATTCTCACCGAATCTCGTGAACCGGAGCCCTAGCGAAATGCGACAAAAGAACCGAGGCCGGATTTGGCGCCTGTTGTGGGTTGTTGGCGTGCCACTAATGGTGTGCGCACTACTGCTGAATCGTTTTAGTACAGTCGAGTTCGTTATTGAACAAGTTATCTTTTGGGCTGGGCCTATTCCTGACGTTAGGGGTCCCGCTAAGCGGATTGCGGAAACCGCGAAGAGGCTAACGGCATTGGACTCTGTCTCTAGCACCGCGCACTTCTTGCTATAGACAACTAATTGCGGACCAGGACGCTAGCCTCGAAATTTCAGCAAGGCGCCTGAGAAGTCGTCAGGAGGGGTGGGAACAAGTGCTCCTTTGAGATGCGATACTGGCGTTGCTAAGCGTCCAGATCACGTCCCAGAAGGAGCACTCTGCAGGTGAAGCGTAGCAGCACTCGTCCAAGGTTCGAAGTCACAGTCGACACTCGCAACACCGTCAATCACGCTGGCAGCGCCGGACTGGTCGAGCTGGCTGACAGAATCGGCTTGACCAAGGGGTGGTCGTGGGCCATGGCCGAGACGCGAACGCGACGCTCAGCGCACGACCCTGGCCGGGTGCTGCGAGATTTGGTGGTGATGCTGGCTGACGGCGGCGACTGCCCGATCTGTCGGCTATGCGGGATCAGCCAGACCTGTTCGGGCAGGTGGCCTCCACGCCTACCGCTTATCGGGTCATCGAGTACGGCCTGTCGGGCGCGAAAACTCGATCATCACCGAGGGCTGGGAGAGGGTCGCGGCGAGGATGCTGTCTTCACCCGCGGTCGGCACTTCTTAGATCGGCCGTTTGCCCCGAAGGATCGCCTGATGGACTGTCCAACAGCGACGGCCTGACCGGCTCGTTTCAGGCGGCGCGCGAGTACTCGTTGATGAGGCCGTGGAGCCGCTGCCTTCGCACGATCACGCCGCGCTCTGGGATCGGTTGGGGCTCGGG
>Ga0070699_100002624_pt1 | contig 16049 bp, 18 predicted proteins | sample KBSK1503metaG_FD_65473 | JGI IMG/M metagenome (GOLD analysis project Ga0070699, IMG submission 65473) | Corn, switchgrass and miscanthus rhizosphere microbial communities from Kellogg Biological Station, Michigan, USA - KBS K1-50-3 metaG | ecosystem: Host-associated > Plants > Roots >...
TGGGGCCTCGCCGCCTCTACGGACTGGACGACGCTCTATGCCGCGAACGCGGCTCTCGGGCGCGTGAGCGAGGTCAAGACCGCCGACTTCAGCGTCCGGCGAACGGTCGCGATCGATTCCGTGGCCGCCGGGCCGACGATCGAGCTCGCGAAGTTCGGGCACCAGGAGAGTGGACCGGTCGCACGCAAGCTCGTCCTCGCGCCGGACGGCGAGAAAGCGTTCGCAGCCGGGCCCGACGGGATCCTGGCGATCGGGACGAAGGACCTGAAGGTTCGAGCGCGCTGGCTCGGCGGGTCCGCGGTCGACGCGCTCGGCCTGACGCCGGACGGGAGGACGCTCTTCGCGCTGCTCGCCGACGGGGGCCGGATCGTCGCGGTCGACGCGAGGAGCGGGAAGGTGTTCGGGCAGGTGCCTGGCTCGGGTTACGACCGGCTCCTGGCCGTCGTCCCGTGGTGAGTCGAGCCCGCTACTTCGTGTAGGCGCCGCCCGGGTCGAGCTCCTCGCGGATCAGCCGAAGCTCGTCGGCGGTCGGCGCGTCGGTCGTCCGAAGGTCGCCGGCCAGGCGGATCGGCCAGCCGATCGTCTCGGTCGCCCGCTCGACGGTCGCACCCGGGTGGAGCGAGTCGAGCCGCATCTCGCCGTCGTCGTCGAAGTGGTAGATCGCGAGGTCGGTCACGACGACGCTCGGCCCGCGCCCGAGCCAGCCCTGTTCGCGGCGGATCCGTTCGCTCTGCTCGGCGCCCCCGAGGTTGCCGGGGCTCGTCCGGAAGTCGATACGCTCGACGAAGCTGCGCGTCGACTGGCGCATGATCACGAAGACTTCGCGCGCGTTGATCGCGATCTCGCAGGCGCCGCCGCTCCCCGGCAGCCGCGTCGTCGGGTGGTCGTAGTCGCCGATGACCGTCGTGTTGATGTTGCCGAACCGGTCGATCTGCGCCGCCCCGAGGAACCCGACGTCGATCAGGCCGCCCTGCAGGTAGAACGTGAAGAGCTCGAACATGCTGGTGACGGCGGTCGCGCCGGTAACGATCGTCGGGTCGCCGATGCTCAGCGGCAAGCGCGCCGGTCGCGCCCCGAAGACCCCGGCCTCGTAGACCAGCTCGAGGTCGGGCGCGACGGTCCGCTTGGCGAGGTTGACGGCGATGTTCGGCAGCCCGACACCGACGAAGCAGACGCGCTGCCCCGCGAGCTCGCGCGCGGCGGCAACGATCATCATCTCCGAGCTCGAGAAGGCGCCGTCCGTCATTCGCGTCGTCCGCGCTGGACCGTCGGGCGGGCCAAACGTCGACGATCGGGCGCGACGCGGAGGTCCAGCATCCGCAGATCCGACGGTTTCTGGTCCGGCTCGCGGACCAACGCGCGAAGAACGGGCGGCTCCGGGGTCAGGTGGTCCGGGAGGCGGACCGCTCGGCGGAGGCCGGGCCCGAATCGGGATGTCGGGATCGGCTCCACCGTCACTTGGTCCGGCTGGCGGACCAGCGACATCACGGGATCTCCTCGATGTCGGAGTAGACCGCCTTGCCGAGCCGCCGAGCCGTGGCGACCATCCGGTCGGCGCCCGCAGACGGCCCACCGATCCGAAGGCACCCGTCGCAGCGGGCGAGGACCCGCTCCGCCACAGGGTGGAACATCGCTTCGAAGGCGCCCTCGTCGCCGCCCGCCTCGGCCATCTCGATCAGCGGCAGCGCGAACCACTCGCCCATGACCGGCAGGTGGCCGCGTCGGTAGAGCTCCAGCGAGACGCGGGTCATCACGTCGACGTTCTCCTGGATGAGCACCGGATCCCCGCCCGTCCCGGTTCGATACGGCCCTGCGACCAGGATCATCAGCGGCGCCGTCACCGGTACTCCCCGTAGTCGACGGACCCCGACGGCGCCGTGCCTGACGGTCGCAGCGACGCGACTCGCTCCGCGCCGAGCTTCTCGAGGTACTCCCCTCGCCCGCTGACCCCGTGGACCCACTCCGCGAGCCACGCCTGCGTCGCCGCCTCGTCGCGCGAGATCGGGTCCCAGTCGAGGTAGAACTGGTTGTCGCGGTCGTACGCGCCCTGGACATAGGACGGATGCGCGCCCCATGGCTCGACGACAACCGCGTCGACGACGAGACCCGGGATGATCGTCCGGTTCGGATCGGCGCGAACGACGTCCTCGGAGACGACTTCCTCCACGACCACGATGACCCGATCCGCCGCGAACGCCGCCTCCTTCTGGCAGCCGAGGAGTCCCCAGACCTGGGTGTCACCGGCGGCCGACGCGCGCTGGGCGTGGACGATCGTCACGTCCGGCTTCAGCGGGGGCACCGCGTACACGACCCCGTCGCCGTACGGCGATGCGATCTCGCGGATCAGCGGATTCGCCTTCGGGAGGTCGGTCTCGAAGTACGACCTGAGGGGATAGAACGGCAGATTTGCGGCGCCCGCCGTGTACCGCCCGACCATCCCGAAGTGGCTGTACTCCTCGATCTCCAGCTCGGGCGGCGAGGCTTCGATCCGTCGTCGGATCGCGTTCAACCCGCCGACCCCGGGGTTGCCGAGCCAGCTGAAGACGAGCTTGCGGGCGACGCCGGCGGCGATCATCTGGTCGTAGATCACGTCCGGTGTCAGCCGGCAGAGGGTCAGGTCGCGGCGGCGCTGGCGGATGATCTCGTGACCCGCGGCGAACGAGATCAGGTGGGTGAACCCCTCGATCGCGACGACGTCCCCGTCGCGGACGAGCGCGGCCACGGCGTCGTGCATCGACGCGACCTTCGAGGTCGCCATCAGTCGGCCGGGAGGCAGGGACAGATCACCGGGCAAGTATCCCGGCGATTCGCCGGCGCCGCTGTCCGGTCGTGCGGGATGGGTCCCCGGCTATTTCACCACGTAGGCGAGGGCGGGCAGCGCGGCCAGCGCCAGGAGGAAGGACAGGGCGAGCGCGCCGAGCGAGAGGACGTAGCGGAGTTTCATGCGCGGGAGCTCCAGAACGCGACCGTCGGGCGATCGCGCCGTCGTCTGAGGGGGATCCCTGCCCGTCGCCCTCCACCTCGACGGTTGGCGCGGTGGTCCCCGGGGCTCCCTCGTTGTGGTCGGCAACGTAGCCGCTCGGCGCGCGCCGCACATCACCCGAATGACGTACTACTTCTGACCGCCGGGACCTAGCCGCTCGCTTCGACTCCGGTGATCGCGTGGGCCGCCTCGGCGGCGTGGAGGATCGGCCGATCCGCGGGCTCGCCGGCGACCGCGGCGACCGCCTCGCCGAAGATCCGGAGCGCCGTCGCCATCTCGGCCTCGCTGACGACGAGCGCCGGCGACATCCGGACCGACGACTTGCCGCACTCGAGGACGAGCAGCCCGCGCTGGAACGCGGCCCACTGGATCTCCTCGGCGTGCTCCGGCGTGTCGAATTCGATCCCGATCATCAGGCCGCGGCCGCGGACGTCGGTGATGAAGCCGGAGTGGCGGCGGCGCAGCTCCGCCAGGCCGGCGAACGCCTGCTCGCCGCGGACGCGCGCGTTGGCGATCAGCCCGCCCTCGAGGAGATCGAGCGTCGCGAGCGCGGCCGCACACGCGACCGGATTGCCGCCGTAGGTCGAGCCATGCGCGCCGGGCCCCCAGGCCTCGAGCAGGTCCGCGCGGGCGATGAGCGCGGCGAGCGGCATGCCCGACGCGATCCCCTTGGCCGACAGGACGACGTCGGGCTTCACGCCCCACTGCTCGGCTGCCCACATCGTGCCGGTCCGGCCGGCGCCCGACTGGATCTCGTCGAACACGAGGACGATCCCGTGGCGGTCGGCGATGTCGCGCAGGCCCTGGAGGAACCCGTCCTCGGGGACGATGTAGCCGCCCTCGCCCTGGATCGGCTCGACGATGATCGCCGCGACCTCGTTCGCCGGGACGAGCTTGTCGAAGAGGACCTCGTCGAACCAGCGCAGGTCGTCGACCTTGCCGAACGGCGCGTGGTACACGCCGGGCAGGAGCGGCCCGAAGCCGGCGTGGTACTTCGCCTTCGACGCGGTCAGCGACACGGAGCCGTAGCTCCGCCCGTGGAACGCACCGAGGAACGCCACGACGTACGGCCGCTTCGTCGCGAACCGGGCGAGCTTGATCGCGGTCTCGACGACTTCCGTGCCGGAGTTGCCGAGGTACGTCCGCGCCTTGCCGCCCGCGACCGGCGTCATCTCGGCGAGGCGCCGGCAGACCTCCGGGTAGATCGGCAGGTAGAAATCCGACGCCGAGAAGTGGATCAGCTCGGCGGCCTGTTCCTTGATCGCGGCGACGACCTGGGGGTGGGCATGGCCGGTCGAGTTGACGGCGATCCCAGCGGCAAAGTCGAGGAACAGGTTGCCGTCGATATCCTCGATCGTCAGGCCGTGGCCGCGGACGGGCACGATCGGGTAGGCGCGCGGCAGGCTCGGCGACGTCCAGGTCTCGTCGAAGGCGACGTGGGCGCGGGCCTTCGGGCCGGGGATCTCCGTGACGAGGTCAGGAACGGGACGTGACGGAGCCAAGCAGCACCTCGAACGCATAGGAAGTATGCAGAGTGGATTCTCGTCGGGGAGAATAGCAGACCCCACGAAGCGTTCGAGGGCGGTTGCGAGGATCGGCTACGAGGGCGCCCGCGCTGGGGAGAGTGCGGGGCCCATCCGCCGGATGGGCCCCTTCAGTTGCGCGTCGTCAGCCCTGCGTCCGCAGCGACCGGAACGCCTTCCGCAGCTCCTCGGAGAACAGCTCCGGTTCCTCCCAGGCCGCGAAATGGCCACCGCGGTCGACTTCGTTGAAGTAGATGACGTTGGGGTAGTTCTTCTCGACCCAGCTGCGCGGCGTCTTCCAGATCTCGCCGGGGAACGTCGTGAAGCCGAACGGGAGGTTCATCGGCGGCGGCGCCTGTCCGGCCGACTTGGCCTGGGCCTGCCCGCTCTCCCAGTACGAGCGGGCGGCCGAAGCGCCGGTGCCCGTCAGCCAGTAGAGCGTGATGTTGTCGAGGATGTGGTCGCGGGTGAGATTGCCCGAGGGCTTCCCGTCGACGAAGGCCTTGGCGATCTTGTAGTAGCTATCGGTGTCGTGATCGAGCATCCACGCTGCGAGGGCAACGGGTGAATCCAGCAGGCCGTAGCCGATCGTCTGGGGCCGAGTCGCCTGCTCGAGGAAGTAGCCGAAGCCGGTCGCCCGGAACTCGGTGATCTGTGCGACCGCGGCGCGTTCCTGATCGGTGTCGGACGGCATGACGCCACCCAGGGCCGGTACGAACAGGTTGGTGTGGATGCCGACAAGCCCCTCGGGTGCCACGCGTCCCATCGCGTCGGTGATCGCGGCGCCGACGTCGCCGCCCTGGGCGACGTAGCGCGTGTAGCCGAGGCGGCGCATGAGCTCGGGCCAGGTCGTCTGCGCAACCCGGCCGGCCCACCAACCGAGCTCGGTCGGCTCGGCGGAGAAGCCGTACCCGGGGACGGACGGCAGGACCAGATGGAACGCGTCTTCGGCGTTGCCGCCGTGCGCGGTGGGGTCCGTGAGCGGGGCGACCGTCTCGAGCAACTCGACGACCGAGCCGGGCCAGCCGTGGGTCATGATCAGCGGCAGCGCGTTCTCGTGCCGCGACTTGACGTGGATGAAGTGGATGTCCATCCCGTCGATGTGGGTGATGAACTGTGGGAGGGCGTTGAGCTTCGCCTCGGCCTTGCGCCAGTCGTAACCGCTCGTCCAATAGCCGAGCAGCTCCTGCATGGTCTTGAGCTGCACGCCCTGCGACCGGTCCTCGACCAGCTCCTTGCTGGGCCAGCGCGTGGCCGCAACGCGCCGGCGGAGATCGGCGAGGTCCGCCTCCGGGGTTTGGATCGTGAACGGCCGGACCTCGACGTCGATGGCGGTACTCATCACGACCTCCGTTCGCTACCGGTCGTGCGTCGATCAGCGCCTGGACCGAGGACGACCCCGGTGTCGCTCGATGACTGAAACAGGGCACTTGAAACCCCGGCCGCCGAATGTCGTGAGCGCTCGCGCGGGGGCCCCTGTCAGTGTCGCGGCACCGGCCAAGCGTACGCCGGTTCGTCCAACCTGTCCCTCGGATTGGACCTGGCTTCGATCAGTCAGCGTCCCGTGACCGGCCTAGTCGACGACGGTGTGGCTCTGCTCCCGGAGGAACTGCGCGACGTAGTACATCGACAGTCCGGCCTTGCCGGTCGAGCCGGAGCCCTTCCAGCCACCGAACGCCTGGACGCCCGGCCACGCGCCGGTCGTCGCGCCCGCGCGGCGGTTGACGTAGAGCACGCCGGCCTCGGCCCGGTCGAGGAAGCGCTGGACCTCGTCCTCGTCCTCGCTGTACACGCCGGCCGTCAGCCCATAGACGGTGTCGTTTGCGAGGCGGATGCCCTCGTCGAACGAGTCGACGGCCTGGACGGCCGTGAACGGCGCGAACAGCTCGTCCTGGAAGAGGCGGTGCTCGGCGGGCAGGTTACCGACGACGGTCGGCTCCACGTAGTAGCCGCGCTCGAGGCCGCGATCCGTCAATCGCTCGCCGCCGACGAACACGCGTCCGTCACGGCGCGCGTCCGCGACCGCGGCCTGGTGCCGGTCGACCGCCTTCTGGTCGACGATCGGGCCGAGCCAGTTCTCGCGCAGCAGCGGATCGCCGATCGTGATCGCCTCGGTCTTCTCGACGAGGAGCCGGACGAGGTCGTCGTGAACCTGCTTCTCGACGTAGACGCGGGAGTTCGCGGAGCACTTCTGGCCGCCGAACCCGAACGCACTGCGGATGATCCCCTCGGCGGCCTCCTCGAGGTCTGCCTTCCGCGAGACGACGGCGGGGTTCTTGCCGCCCATCTCGACGATCGTCGGCTTCGGATAGTCCTTCGAGAACGTCCGGAAGAGGTCCATCCCGACGGCGTACGAGCCGGTGAAGACGATCCCGTCGATGCCCGGGTTCTCACGCAGCTCCGCGCCGACCGTCTCGCCGGGGCCCATCACGAGGTTGACGACCCCGTCTGGAATGCCCGCGTCGCGATACGCCTCGATGAGCTTGACGCCCGACATCGGGGCGGCCGAGCTCGGCTTGAAGACGACGGTGTTGCCTGCGATCAGGGCGGCCGACGTCGGGCCGGCCGCGAGCGCCATCGGGAAGTTGAAGGGGCTGATGACCGCGAAGACGCCGTGGGGCCGGAGGATCGAGCGGGTATGGACGGCCGAGTCCCCGAGGTTGTCCATCGGGTGGTCGTAGCCGTGGTTGTCCTCCATCGTCTGCGCGTAGTAGCGCAGGAGGTCCGCCGCTTCCTCGACCTCGCCGAGCGCCTCGAGCCGGTTCTTGCCGACCTCGATCGCCATGAGGCCGCCGTACCGCATCTGACGCTCGCTGATGAGCTCAGCGGCCTTCCGAATCAGCGCCAGTCGGTCCCGCCAGGGTGTCGCGGCCCAGGCGGGCTGGGCCCTCCGGGCGGCCTTGACCGCGTCGCGCACGTCCTCGCGCGTGCCGCGCGCGAAGTGACCGAGGACGATGTTCCGGTCGATCGGCGACGCGACGCTGAACTCGCCGTCGCCGTCCTTCTCGCGACCGTCGACGTAGTTGCGGTGGTGCCCGTCGAGCTCCTGCTTCGCCTCGGCGAGGCCCGCCTCGTAGAGCGCGTGCAGCTCCTCGTTGTCGGCGCGGAGCGTGGCGTAGGTGATCTTGAGACGCGGACGCGACTCGGTCGTCATCGGAGGCTGGCCCTCGTGTGCTGGCGGAATTCGGTGTGAGGGGCTCAGTCTAGCGCGGCGACCACGTCGATCAGCGATTCGGCGACCGCGGTCGGGCGGGTGCCGGACGGGCCCGACAGGGCGGCCTGGGCGCCAGCCGCATCGACCTTGCCGGTCAGGACGAGGATCCCACGCATCCCGATGCGCCGGGCGCCGGCGATGTCAGCCTGGGGATCGTCGCCGACCATCGCGACGTCGCGGGGTGGCAGGCGCGAGGCACCAAGGTCGCGCGCGATCCCGGCAAGCGCCTGCCGGAAGACGACCGGCGACGGCTTGCCGCAGACGACTGGTGCGCGGCCGGTCGCCGCTTCGAGGCCCGCGACGAACGCGCCCGCGTCGATCGTCTCGCCCCGCGGTGTCAGCCACCACGGGTTGCGATGCATCGCGACGAACGCCGCGCCGCGCCGGATCGCGCGAAACGCGACGTCCATGTTGCGGTAGCTCAGGTCGTCCCCACCGTCTCCGATCACGACGGCGGCGAGCTCGCCCGGGGCGGCCGCGTCGGCCTCGTCGGCCGAGACCAGCGTCTGCCCGTCGAACTCGCGCAGGGCGTCCGGCGCCGAGACGACGAAGAGCCTGCCGCCGGCATGGTTCGCGGCGGTGTACGCCGCCGCCGCCGACGCCGCGGTGATGAACCGATCGGCCGGGATCGCTCCGTCGGCGAACCGGGACGAGAGCGTCTCGCGATGCGCGGCCGAGAAGTTCGTGACGATCCTGAAGGGCATGCCCATGTCGGTGAGCCGCCCGAGAGCCTCCCGCGCTCCCGGCAGGAGCTCGCCCTTGAGGACGATGACGCCGTCTGCGTCGAGGACGAGGCCGCGCACGCCGGCGAGTGCTTCGGAGAGAACGGTCATCGGGCCATGCTAGGTCGTATCCTCGGACCGGGAGGTGCTCATGGGACTGCTCGACGGCAAGACGGCGCTGATCTTTGGCGTCGCGAACGACCACTCGATCGCCTGGGGGATCGCCCGTGCGCTCCACGACGAGGGCGCCGAGGTCGGCTTCTCGTCGGTCGAGTCGCTGATCGAGAAGCGCGTCCGACCGCTGGCGACCTCGATCGGATCGACGTTCGTCGAGCCGTGCGACGTCCAGGACGACGAGCAGATCAAAGCCGTGTTCGCGAAGTGGGCCGACACCCACGAGTCACTCGACATCCTCGTCCACGCCCTCGCCTTCGCCAAGCGCGAGGACCTCGAGGGCGGGTTCACGTCGACGTCGCGGGAGGGGTTCGCGCTTGCCCTCGACGTGTCCGCGTACTCGCTCGTCGCGTTGACGCGGGAAGCGCGGCCGCTCCTCCGCCCGGGATCGTCGGTCATGACGCTGACCTACTACGGCGCCGAGAAGGTCGTGGCGAACTACAACGTGATGGGCGTCGCCAAGGCGGCCCTCGAGGCGTCGGTCAGGTACCTCGCCGCGGACCTCGGCCCGGATGGGGTGCGCATCAACGCGATCTCGGCCGGTCCGATCCGGACGCTCGCCGCCGCCGGCATCGCCGGCTTCAAGAAGATGTACGGGTCGTTCGCCGACGCGGCTCCGCTTCGCGCGAACATCACGCCTGAAGACGTCGGGAAGACCGCCGTCTACCTCGCGTCGGACCTCTCGAGCGCGGTCACGGGCGAGGTGATCTACGTCGACGGTGGGTTCAACATCCTGGGCGTGCCGGTCGCCGACTGAGCCGTCGGGTCGGGCGGACGAAGCCTAGTCCGCGACCGTGCCGGTGAAGTCCTTGACGTAGTTCGTCCGGGAGAAGCTCGACTCCTCGTCGGCCTCGTCGGCGTCGCCGTCGGCTTCGGGCTTGTCGGGCGGTGCGACTTCGATCCACATCGCGCGCGACCGGTTGACGAGCAACGTGTCGTGCTGCTCGGTCGCCGCGGACGTGGCGCTGTCGTAGGTGATCGCCGCGTCGGTGATCGGGACGAGGATGTCGCGCCCCGCGAGGACCGCTGCCGGGTCCAGCGACGGTGGCAGGTCGGCTTCGTCGACTGGGACGTGGAGCGAGCCCGCGACGACGTACCGCCCGAGCCCGATCGTGACCCGTCGGACGACCGTCCGGATCCGCTGCGATTCGCTGCCGCGCCGGCCGGTGCCCACGACCACGATCAGCTCGCCGACTGGCACCGTCACGTCGCCGCGCAGCGGCGGGTTGCCCTCGACGAGGTCCGAGACGGTCGCGTCCCGGATAACGATCCGCGCCACGGAGTTGAGCATGTCGCTCAACCGGTCATCGGCCAGCGGCATGGCCCCCGTGATGCGGCGATCGGCGGTGAATCCAACGAACTCGATCGGCATGCCCGAAGGGTGCGACCATGCCGCCCGGCACACAACGGGACGTTGGTCATGGGACCCCGCGGGACCGGCCGTCAGCGCTCCGCTGCGGCGGCGTCCGCAGCCTGGCAGGCGGCGCACCGCCCGACGATCGACAGGTGCGACAGGTCGACGCTGAACCGGCGCGCGGCGGCGACCGCGGCGACGAACGTTTCCGCCTCGTCCGCCGGGACCTCCCACGTCTGGCCGCAGCCGATGCACCGCAGGTGGCCGTGCTCGTCGCTCGGCAGGACGTGGAACTCCTCGCGACCGTCGGCGGCGTGGCTGTGGCTCACGAGCCCGAGGCCTTCGAGGACGTCCAGCGTCCGATAGACCGTCGAGGGGATCGTCGTCGGGTCGAGATCGCGGCAGCGGTCTACGAGCTCGCTGCCGGTGACGTGGCCGTCCGTCCGCGACAGGACCTCGATCAGCGTTCGCCGCTGCGGGGTCCAGCGCAGGCCGCGCTCACGGAGCCGGTCGCGGACCGAGGACCAGGCGACGGGACCGACCGGCGTTCCGACCTCTGTCATCGGCGGGAGTATAGACGGGGTCGCCGCGACCTCAGTCCGTGCCCCTGACCTCGTACGTCGAGAGCCGCACGGTGCCGATGACGAGGGCGATCGCGAAGACGACCGCCGCGTAGAGGAACCCGCCCGCGCCAATGACGGAGTCCGGCGAGGCCGCCGGGTCGAGCGCCGAGGCGATGCCCGCGACGTACTCGCGGACGCTGAAGACCTGGCTTCCGCGGAGCAGGCTGGACACGACGGCCTCCCAGATCAGGGAGTAGCCCAGCCCGATGATCAGACCGCGCGACGTCACGACGCCTAGCACGAGGAAGATCGCGACGTACAGGAACGAGCCGAAGATGCCGGCGATCGCGAACGCAAACGTCACGCCGATCGTGCCCGCCCCGCCACCGCCGAGCAGCAGGCCGGCGAGGACCGTCGACGGTACGACGAGCGCCGCGGTGAGCAGGCCCGCGACCGCGACCTTCGCGACGATGATCGAGGCGCGGTTGATCGGCTTCGTCAGGAGGGTGATCGCGGTCCCGTCGTCGAGCTCGGATCCGAGGGCGGACGTGCCGAAGACGAGGGCGATCAGCGGCAGGACGACGCGGTTCGAGAAGGCGTCGATCGTCGCGCCGACCTCGCTCGGGCCGAGCCGCTCGTTGTTGATGGCCACGAGCAGCCCGAGCCCGACCGGCGCTCCCGCCAGCAGGAGCATGAGCAGGGCCCGGCGCCGCCCCAGCAGGGACCGCAGGGTCACGGTCGCGATCGCGATGAAGACGGTCATCGTCGCGAGACCAGGTAGGCGAACACGCTCTCGAGCGAGTCGTCGGTGGGGGCGACCTCGTACAGCGTCACCCCCGCGTCCCGTGCGACGCGCGCGACCGCGCGGGTGAAGCCGGAAAACTCAGCGACGCGGACGGTCAGGCGGCCGTCCCGGAGCTCCGTCGCGAAGACCGCGGGCTCGGACATGAAGGCCGCGGCGAGACGCCGGTCGTCCGACGAGCGGACGAGGAACGTGTGCGGCCGGTCGGTCATCAACCGCCGGATCTCCCGGAAGTCGCCAGAGGCGGCCAGCCGCCCGGCGACGATGACGAGCACGCCGTCCGACAGGCGCTCGACCTCCTCGAGGATGTGCGAGGAGAAGAGGATCGTCCGTCCCGCCCGGGCCATCCCGCGGAGGAGATCCATCATGTGGAGCCGCTGGCGCGGGTCCATCCCGTTGAAGGGCTCGTCGAGGAGCAGGATCGGCGGATCGTGGACGAGGGCGGCGGCGATCTTCACCCGCTGGCGCATCCCCTTCGAGTACGTCCCGACCGGTCGATCTGCGGCGTCGTCGAGCTCCACCGTCCGGATCGCGGCCGCTGCCGCTGCTTCCGGCCGGGGCAGCCGTTGGAGCTGCGCCGCGAGGACGGCCAGCTGGCGACCGGTGAGGAACGGATACACGGCTTCGCGCTCCGGGACGAGCCCGATGCGGCGATAGACCTCGGGGTTCCGCCAGGACGGCGTCGAGTCGATGAGGACGCGCCCGCTCGAGGGTCGGAGCAGGCCGGCCAGCATGTGGAGGATGGTCGTCTTGCCGGCCCCGTTCGGGCCAAGCAGGCCGGTGATCCCCGCGCCCAACGAGAACGTGATGTCGTTGACCGCGACGACGTTGCCGTACCAGCGAGAGACCCGGTCGAGGACGATCGTCGACGCCGGCCCACCAGCCGTGGCCTCGGACAACGGGAGCGGCGGGACTGCCGGGGCGGTCACGCGGTGATCTTGGCGAAGCGGCGGATGCTGATCGCCAGCGAGCCCGCGATCCCTGCCAGGACGGCCGCGAAGTACGCCCAATCCGGCAGGCTGACGAAGAACGAGAACGAGTCCGGTGCGAGGTTGAACAGGACCGCATTCGTCCCGTCCAGCGCCGACGTCGCGCTGGACAGGATCAGCCACGGCCCGATCCCCGACGAGCCGAGACCCGTGACGACCCCGGCGATGATGCTCGGGATCAGGAAGAGGGCGATGAGCCCGGCGGTCGCGTAGGCGCGGCGCGGCGTGAAGGCCGACACGACCATCGCCAGGCACCCGAGCAGTGCCGACGACAGGAGGACCTGGGCGAGGACCGCCGGCATCGGCGCGACCTCGCGGCGCAGGCCGTCGAGGATGTCCGGCGAGATCAGCACGCGACCCCCGAACATCAGCGCGTTCGGCAGCAGCTGGAGGACGATGAGTGCGGCCACGAAGCCCGCGATGCGGGCGATCGCGTAGTCCGTTCGCTGCAGGGCGCGCGCGAAGTACAGCGACAGGACGCCGTGCCGCTGGTCGCGCCCGAAGAGCTCCGGCGCCTGCGCGGCGCAGAACAGGACGAGCGGGATCGTGATCGTGGCGAAGTACGTGTTGTAGGCGATCGGCGCCTGGCCGATCAGCAGCTCCTCGGCACGCTCGCCGAATCGCGAGGCGAGCGTCAGGATCCCGACGAGGGCGACGGCGGGCAGGAGTGCCATCGCGCCGACCGTGATCGGTGCGATCTTCGCCCGGCCGCCGCGCCCGATCCCAAACGCGGTCCGGAGGCTGTGCAGGAAGAGCGAGCGGATCGCATGCGCCCGCCCGAGGCGCGGTCCCTCGTAGCCGCGGTAGCCGAGGTCGTAGATCGACCCGATCGGCCGGCCGGCGGAGATCGGCGTGGTCATCGGTCGCCCTCGGGCGTGGCCGGCGCCGGCGCGGCAGGCGACGATGCCGCCGCCACGACCTCGGGCCCGTCGGGCCGATCGCGGAAGAGGTCCTCGAGCTTGTGCCGGCGCTGCTCGATCCGCACGAGCGGCAATCCGAGCTCGACGACGGTGTCGCGGACGATGTCGTAGGGCCGCTCGTCGGTGAGGGCGATGAGGACGTTCCGGCCGTCGGCGATCGCCTCGAGGCCCTGGCCTGAGAGTCGGGCGGCGAGGGCCTCGCTCCCCTCCTCCACCTCGACCGCCAGCGTGCCGGTCTGCTGGGTGAACGCCCCGAGCGGCGCCGCGCGGAGGAGCCGCCCGCCCTCGATCGCGACGAGGTAGTTGCAGACCCGCTCGATCTCGCCGAGGAGGTGCGAGGCGACGATGACCGCGATCCCGAACTCGCTCCCGGTCCGGAGCACGAGCTCGAGCATCTCGTCGCGGCCGGCCGGGTCGAGGCCGTTCGTCGGCTCGTCGAGGAGCAGGAGCCGCGGGTCGTGGACGAGCGCCTGGGCGAGCTTGACCCGCTGCTTCATCCCCGTCGAGTAGCCACCGATCGCCCGGTACCGCTCCTCGTACAGGCCGACGTGGCGGAGCACCTCCGCGGTCCGCTCTCGGGCGGCGACACGCGGCAGCCCGGACATCAGCGCGAGGTGGGAGACGAAGTCGGTCGCCGACGCATCGGGCGGGAGGCAGTCGTGCTCCGGCATGTAGCCGACGAACTGGCGGATGTCGGTGCCGTGGGTCCGGACGTCCATATCGAAGACCGTCGCCTCGCCGGACGTCGCGTCGATGAGTCCGAGGAGGATCTTGAGCAGGGTGCTCTTGCCGGCGCCGTTCGAGCCGACGAGGCCGACGATGCCGGTCTCGATCTCGACGGTCAGCCCGTCGAGAGCGGTCACGGGGCCGGGGTATTGCTTCGTCAGCGACCTGACCGAGATGAGGGCCACGGCCCAAGGGTACCCGAGCGACCCTCGTCGTCTGTCGCGGCCCGCCGCGCGCCCGGCGCGCGGTTCAGGCGGTGAGGCGGGACCGGCTCTGGTAGCGGTCCATGAGGTCGGCAACGACCTGGCGCGCCTCGCGCCACTCCTGCTGGTCGCCGAAGATCTCGGCGTCCGGCCCCCACCGGCCGAGCTGCGACATCGCGGTCACGATCGCAGAGTGCTGAAAGGAACGGCGCCGGCCGCCGTCGAGCGCGCCGGTCACGAGGTAGCGCCGGACGAGGTCGAACGGCGCCTCCCAGCGACCAATCCGGATCCGGTCGCCGTGGCGCATCGACTCGAGCAGGTCGTCGTCGCCGACGGGGAACTGGTCGTGCTCCGACATGTGCGTCACGAGGTCGACCCGGCCGTGGTTCGCGCGATGCGACGGAAGCCGGCCGTCGTCACCGACGGTCCGATAGCAGACCGGGCAGCTCGGGAGCGTCGCGTCCGCGCGCGGCTCCGCCCCGAACGGGAGGCCGCAGCGGCGACAGAACGCGAGATCCGGGCTCGGTGCCGGCGTTCCGCACTGCAGGCACGCACGTCCCGAGGCAGCCGCCTGACGCGATGGGCGTTCGCCGAGGGTGAACGGCAACTTCACAGGTCTCTCCCGAGTTCGACGATCGTGGCGAGTTTGCGCTGGACAGCTTCACCGAGCGACCGCTCGCGCGTCGCGTCGGCGATGAGCCGGCGGAGCGTGACGAGGCCGTCGAGAGCGGGCCCGACCTGGCCGCGCTCGAGCAGGATCGCGGGCAGCGGATCGGCGCCGCTGATGGGGCGAAGGAGGACGACCGGAAGCGATCCGTACTGGGCGATCTCGACGCCGGCCAGCTCGTCGAAGAACCACGGGCGGCGCGACGCGGCGAGATCGGTCGACGGGACGGCGCACCGGCAGATGGTCAGCCGGTCGAGCCCTACGAGGATCATCGAGCCGAGCGCACCGTGGATCCGGGCGACGACGCGGCCGACATCGGCGGAACAGGTCCGGCCAGCGTCGCTACAGGTGGGGCTGGGCGCTGCAGTACTCACGAACCGAACGGTAGGCGACAGGCCAGTCGCGGAGCCATCACCGCGTGGATGATTTCCGATCGTCAGTCGTACGCGGGTGGTCTGCGGCATCTGTACCAGAACGTGGCCGCAGGGCGCCGAAGCGGCCCGGCGACTAGAGCTGGCCGCCCTCGGGTTCGGTCGCGCGGAGCCAGTTCTGGGCCTTCTCGAGGACTCCGGCGGCCGCGTTGCGGAGGCGGCGCGAGGCGACCGGTCCGCGGGTCAGGCGGCGGACGACGGAGCGGCGACGGCGAGGCGCGGTCAGCGCGGCCACGGTCGCCGGGCTGGGACTGGGCGCAGCGGCCTGCTCGGCAGGGACGGGCTCTGGGTCCCTCGGCGCGGTGACCGCGGCGGCCACGGCATGGGCCGGTTCCGGCGCGGGCAAGGCAATGGCGGCCGCCACGACCGGGATCGTCCGGACGCGATGCGCCGCGAGGTCGACGACGTCGCCCCACGCCCGCGGCCGGGACGTGGCCGCTCGCCACTCGTCGCCGGAGTTCGGGACGGGCCGGCGGCCGTCGAACAGCTCGTCGAAGGTTTCGCCATCGACGCGCTCGTGCTCGACCAGGTAGGACGCCAGGCGACGGAGCGTGTCCATGTGTTCGACGAGGGTCCGGCTCGCCTCGGCGTACGACTCGTCGAGGATCGCGGAGATCGCCCGGGTCGCCGCGCTCTGGACGTCGGACGGAAGGTTGCGGACACCGGGCGCCGGGACGAGGAACGACAGCGTGCCACGGCCGGAGATGCCGTGATCCGTGGCGTCCGGATCGCGACCCATGCCCCACCGCGTGACCATCGCCGTCGCGATCTTGTTCGC
>Ga0070699_100002625_pt1 | contig 16047 bp, 15 predicted proteins | sample KBSK1503metaG_FD_65473 | JGI IMG/M metagenome (GOLD analysis project Ga0070699, IMG submission 65473) | Corn, switchgrass and miscanthus rhizosphere microbial communities from Kellogg Biological Station, Michigan, USA - KBS K1-50-3 metaG | ecosystem: Host-associated > Plants > Roots >...
CAGTACTGGCCGATCTTCGCGGCCTGCGAGCGGCACGGGCTGCTGGCCCTGTTCCACACCGGGACCAGCGGCATCGGCGCCCGCCAGCCCGGCGGCCAGGGCATCAGGATCGACCTGGCGCACCCGCTCAAGCTCGACCCGGTGGCCGCGGCGCACCCGGGGCTGACCGTGGTGGCCGCGCACTTCGGCTGGCCGTGGCACATGGACCTGATCGCCATCGCGCTGCACAAGACCAACGTGTACATCGACATTTCCGGCTGGGCGCCGCGGCGCATACCGCCCGAGGTGATCCGCGAGCTGCGCGGGCGGCTGTCCGGGCAGTTCCTGTGGGGCAGCGACTACCCGTTTATCGCGCCCGAGCGGTGCCTGTCCGAGCTGGAGGAGCTGGACCTGCCTGATGCGGTCATGCGCGCCGTCCTGCACGACAACGCGGAGCGCGTGCTGCGCCTTTAGCCGAGGTCCACCACGACCGGCGCGTGGTCCGAAGGACCCTTACCCTTGCGGGCTTCCCGGTCCACGTAGGCGCCGCTCACCCGGCTCGCGGTGGCGTGGCTGGCGTACACCAGGTCGATGCGCATGCCGTTGTTCTTGGCGAACATGCCGGCGCGGTAATCCCAGTAGGTGTAGGGGTGCGGGCCTTTCATCGGCTTGGGCACCACGTCGGTGAGCCCGAGCGCCCGCAGGTCGGCCAGGGCCTGCCGCTCTGGTGCGGTGACGTGGGTGGAGCCGATGAACTGGGCCGGGTCCCACACGTCGTCGTCGGTCGGCGCCACGTTGAAGTCGCCGCACACCGCCAGCTGGGTCTGCTGTTTGAGTTCGGCCTCGAGCGCGGTACGCAGCGCGGCGAACCACTCGAGCTTGTAGGCGTAGTGGGCGGAGTCGGGCGTGCGGCCGTTCGGCGCGTAGATCGACCAGACCCGGATGCCGCCGCAGTTCGCGCCGACCGCGCGCGGCTCCGGCTTGCGCAGGCCCGGCTCGTCAAGCAGCGTGAGAGTTTCCGGCTCGCCTTCGTAGCTGGGCGCTCCGGGGAAGCCCAGGCTGACGTTCTCCAGGCCGACGCTGGACAGCAGCGCCACGCCGTTCCACCGGCCGTCGCCGTGCGCGGCCACCTCGTAGCCGAGTTCGTTGACCTCGGCCTCGGGGAACAGCGCCGTGGTGGTCTTGATCTCCTGCAGGCAGACGATGTCCGGTTTGGCCTCGTCCAGCCACTCGAGCAGCCGGGGCAGCCGCGCCTTCACCGAGTTCACGTTCCAAGTCGCTAGGCGCACCCGTATAGCCTCCCACCGCCTGTGCGCTCCCAGCACGGGGCGGCGCCTCCGAGTGACTTATGTGACTGCTGGGGTTGCGGATGGGTGCGCTCGGGCGTCGATTCATCGATACGAGCGCATTCCTGGGCGGGGCGTTGATGCTGCTGATGAGGTTGGAGCGAGATTCGCGCCGTTAGTCGTCATCCTCGCGGAAGCCGTCGGTGAAGCGGCGGAAGACGCCGCCCTCGTGCGGGAGTGGCTGCCCTGGCGACGGCTCTTCGGGGCGCTCGCGGCCCTCGGGCTGGTCGTAGTCGGCCCGGGCGATGGCGTCCACGATCTGCGCCTCGTCGAATGTGTCTGAGCCGGGGATCTGCGGTATGAAGCCGACCAGGTCGCCGTCGAGCAGAACCTCGGCTTCCAGGCCGGTCGTGCCCTCGGCGCCCCAGATCGCCTCGCGTCCGCCGCCCGCGGGCACCTGCACCGAGTACGCGTCGATGCCGGACTTCCTCAGGTGCGCGCTGACGCCACGGTCCCTGAGCGCATCGGTGATCCGGCGGGCTCGATTCTCGTCCATGCCCGTCAGGCTACCCAGGCGGAGCCTTCCTCTGCTGCACGACGGGCACTTCCTCCCGCCCGGGGCTCCAGCGGGCCCCGGGCGTTTCTATAATTCCGCTGTGGCGGACGCGGAAGGCGGAGCCTTCGAGCTGGGGACCGACGGGCCCAAGGTGATCCTGGTCGGGCTGGACGACTCCGTCACCTCGATGCGGGCCGGGGCGTACGCGGCCGGGCTGGCCCGGCGGCAGGGGGCCCGCCTGGTCTGCGTCTACGTCGCGCGGCCGTCGGCCATGTACGGAGCGGCGGCGGGAGCCGGGGCGGGCGCGATCGCCGCGCAGCAGCAGGCGCTCGAGGAGACGGCCGCGGACCTAAAGCGGCAGGCCGAGGAGGGCGCGAGCAGGCTCGGCGTGCCGCTCACGTTCGTGATCGCCCGCGGCGACCCGTACACCGAACTGCGGCGGGTGGCCGACGAGTTGCGCGCCGACGCCGTCATCGTGGGCGCCTCGATGCAGGCCGGGCACCGGTGGATCGGGTCACTGGCGGTACGGATGGTCAAGGCCGGCCGGTGGCCGGTCACCGTAGTCCCTTAGGGAAGGCATCAGAACATGAGCGTGGCTGTCGTCACCGGGGCGAGTTCCGGGCTGGGCCGGGTCATCGCGAGGAGCCTGCTCGACGCGGGCTGGCAGGTCGCCCTGGCGGGCCGGCGGGAGGAACTGCTCATCGAGACCGCGAAGGACGCGCCGGACGGCGCCGCGCTCGTCGTCCCGGCCGACGTGACCTCACCGCCGTCGGTGGCCGCGCTCTTCGACGCGGTGAAAGACCGGTGGGGACGGCTGGACCTGCTGGTGAACAACGCGGGGCTGTTCGGCCCGGCGGCCCAGGCGGACGAGATCGACCTGGCCGACTGGCAGCGGGTGGTCGACACCAACCTCACCGGGGTCTTCCTGTGCGCCCAGCACGCGGTGCGGATGATGAAGGCCCAGGACCCGCGCGGCGGCCGGATCATTAACAACGGCTCGATCTCCGCGCACACCCCGCGGCCGAACAGCATCGCCTACACCGCGACCAAGCACGCGGTCACCGGCCTGACCAAGTCGCTGTCGCTGGACGGGCGGCCCTATGGCATCGCCTGCGGCCAGATCGACATCGGCAACGCGGAGACCGAACTGACCCGGCGGTTCAGCCAGGGCGTGCTGCAGGCCAACGGGTCCATCGCCGCCGAACCGGTCTTCGACTCGAAGCATGTCGCCGACGCGGTGCTCTACATGGCCTCGCTGCCGCTGGACGCCAACGTCCAGTTCCTCACGATCACCGCGACCACGATGCCCTACATCGGGAGGGGCTGAGCGGCGGGGAGCAACCCGGGGGGACGAGCTCGCGGTCAAGGCCGCCGCGATCCGGACCGATTTCGGCAGCGCGAGCGATGTCATCCTCGGCTACCTGCCCCGCCTCGCGCCAGGATCGGGAGGGTTGACGAGACTGCGCGTGGCGGTGACGGCGGCAACCCGCGCCCGGCAGATCGTAGCCGGGTACAGCCGCGCGAACTGCGAGGTGGCGGCCAGGACCGCGGCCCGGGTGGGTCTCGGCCCCGGGATCGAGCGCGGTCTTCTCGACATCTACGAGCAATGGGACGGCAAGGGCGGTCCACGGCGGGTGCGGGGCGAGGCGATAGCCGAGACCGCGCGGATCGCACAGGTCGCCTGCATGGCCGCCCTGTTCGACCGGATCGGCGGCGTCACCGCGGCGACATCCGCCGTTTCCAGGCGAGCCGGCCCTGATCCAGAAGCGAGCTCGGAGAATGAGCGCATGCAAGATGACCGGGCAGCGCGGCTCGACAAGCTGCTAGCCAGGGCGGACCAGGCAGCGCAGCGGATCGCGGCACAGCAAGCCGAACGGCACGCCAGCAGCGAATACGCCGCGCGGATGGAGCGGGAAGCTCAGACCCAGGCCGGGCACCAGCCCGGGACGACGTCGAGCTTGAGCTGTTACGCCGCAGCTTCAGCGCGTTCCCGGACGAGCCCGTTAATCAAGTTGTCAATCAGGGCTACCGTCTGCGCCTCACTGCCGCACGCATACGCCAGGACCCGGCCCGCCAGATTCGCCATCGTGAACGCGAAAAACAGGCCGTCAAGGTCCCCCTCAACGGCACGAGTCAGAATCCGGAGTCCAGCAGCCACTTGCGGGAATCGACCCTCCAGAGAAGCAGAGAGTACGATCTCAGCACGAATGGGCGGGCGGCCCAGGGTACATTCGCCTGGAGCAAGCATGCTGGACAATCCCTTCACTTACGGCAATCCGATCTCCGACCCGCACCGGTTCGTTGGACGGGACCGCGAGGTTGAGCAGATCTTCGGCCGACTTCGCAACGAGGAGTTCGAGTCGAGTTCCCTCGTAGGGGATCGGAGGATCGGGAAGACCTCGCTCTTCAATTATCTAGCCGATCCCCGCGTCCGAGCCCAGCATAGTCTCCTGCCCGAACAGTACGTTTTCGTGTACGCGGACCTTCAGATGGTGGACGAGACTATGGGACCCGTCCGGTTGTGGCATTGGCTGCTCAAGCTGATGCGGCAGCAGTGCAAGGACAAGGGCGTCGCGGAATTTGTGGCAGCCCTGGAGCAGGATGAGCGGCTGGATACGTTCGCTCTCGATGAGTTGTTCGAGCAGGTTGACGATAAGGGCCAGCATGTCGTTTTCTTGCTGGACGAGTTCGAGCACATCACGTCAAACGGCAACTTCGGGCCGGACTTCTATTACGGTCTCCGCAGCCTGGTCATCCACCACCAGCTCGCCCTGGTCACCTCGAGCCGACGGGAGCTTATTGAGTTGTGCCATAGCGAGGCCATTAAGTCGTCTCCTTTCTTCAACATCTTTGCGAACATCAACCTGGGCCTGTTCTCCCAGGCAGACGCCGATCGCCTGATCCGCCAGTCGCTAAGCCGTACGGAAGTCCAGTTCTCGGAACGAGAAATTAAGGAGGTGTTTGATCTCGCTGGGCTCCATCCCTATTTCCTCCAGGCTGCGTGCTGGGTGCTATACGAATCTCACCGGAAAGACTTGGACGAGCAGGCTCGGACGAGACTTCTTGCGACCCAGTTCGATCAAGAGGCTGCCCCGCATCTCGCCGATTACTGGGGCAACTCCGACGACTATGAGAAGATCGTGCTCACTGCGGCGGCGTTGCTAGAACAAAAGACCAAGCCTGAGCGGGAGTTCTCTCTCACGGACCTGCATGCGTTGTTTGCAGGCAGCGAACCCACGGTCAAACACCTAGAGAAACGCGGCCTGCTTATTCCCGTCAATGGACGGTACAGACTTTTCAGCTCCACGCTCAGCCCGTGGATCCTATATCAGATCACCGCCGAGCTCAGCGAGCAGCAAACATTTCCTGAGTGGTGGAAAGAAAATCAGAAAGCCGCGGAACGGATTACCGGCAAGCAGGCAGAGCCGCTCCGGAGAATACTGCCGAAGATCCGTACCAACTATCGCCAGCTGATCATCACGTGGGCCAGCGACCCCCAGACCATCGGAGCTGTGGCGAGCCTGTTGAACAGCGCGTTGTCATTTGCGCACTAGGGGAGGACAAGTGGACCCCACCCGCCCCGTGAACCCCTATATAGCCGGAAGCCCGGTCACCGGCACCGAGATGTTCTTCGGCCGCGAGGACGTGTTCAGCTTCGTGCGAAGGAATCTCACCGGCCGCCACCGCGACACGCCGATTGTCCTGTACGGACAGCGGCGGACAGGCAAGACCTCGGTGCTCTACCAGATGCACCGCCACCTCGACCCCCGCTACCGGTGCATCTTCATCGACCTGCACGGCCTCAACCTAAACGGCGTCGAGAACCTCCTGTGGGGCCTTGCCATCTCCATCAGGCGCGGTCTGCAACGCGACCATCAGCTTACTGTCGCGGTCCCCGACCGAGCCGCCTTCTCGGCCAGCCCTCACGCGGCATTCGAGACCACATTCCTGGACGCGGTGTGGTCCATCCTGGGAGAGGACCACCTCGTACTGATGATCGACGAGGTGGTCCGGCTCCACGAGGAGGTGCGAGCGGAACGGCTTGAGCGCGAAATCTTCGACTACCTCCGGCACCTCATGCAGCACTTCGAACGCCTGAACTTCGTCTTCTCCCTGGGCAGCGGCGTGGAGGAGATGAAGAAGGACTACGCCTTCTTGTTCGGCGTGGCGCTGTACCACCGAATCTCGTTCCTCGAACCCGCTGCGGCCCAGGCGCTCATCACACAGCCAGCGCAAGACGGCGATGCCGTCTACCGGTGACCAGTCCGGATTGGGATATCAGAGGTCAAGCGGCCAGCCCATCTCGTCAGCGGCCGCCCTGTCAGGCGCCGGCGCCTGAGAAGACCCGGGCCGTCAGCTCGGTGTCCTCGCTGCCGCGGAAGTGCTCGACCTTGCCGTCACGGATGCGCCAGTAATGGTGCATGGTCATCGACGCCTGGCGTCCGGTGGCGATCGACCGAAAGGTCCAGCGCACCAGCAGGTGGACGTCGTCCTCACCGGTGGCGAAGGCGTGCGGGATGAACTCCGTGATCTCGATACTGCCAGCTAGGTCGGCGAAGAAGCTCGCGACGCCCGCCTGGCCGGTGCGCGGTCCGTACCAGGGGGCGGCGTGGCTCGCGGCCTCGGCCGACCAGTCGACGTCGTCGGTGACGCGGTCCAAGATGGCCGGGACGTCGCCGCGCCCGACCGCGTCGTAGATCTCCCTGACCAGCTTGAGGTTGTCTTCCTGGCTCATTGCCGTGCTCCTTTGCTCGTTGCGTGGACGCCACGTTAGGCAGCCAGGGCCGCCCGGAGCATCGACTGTTCAGTCGATCTTTCCCGCCGGAGAGCTAGCCGGCGCTGGCGGTCAGGCCGTGCCGCATCGCGAACATGGCCAGGGCCGCCCGGGTCGAGACGCCGCACTTCGCGTAGATGTGCACCGTGTGCGTGTGCACGGTCGACGGCGAGAGCACCAGCTCGGCGGCGATCTCCCGCTTGGTCCGGCCGGTGACCAGGTGCCGCAGGACGTCCAGCTCGCGCTCGGTCAGGCCGGCGGCCCCGTCCGCGGCCAGCCGGGTGGCGCAGGCCTCGCCGATGCCGCTGGCCCCGCCGGTGACCACGGCCAGGCGCCCGGCCAGGTTCTCACCCATAGACTCGTCCGTCCTGCTCGCAGCCGGGGCGGTGGCCCTCGGTGGTCACCGCGCCGCACTCCGGGCAGACCAGATGGGCGAAGCAGGCCGCCTCGCCGCCGGTCTCCTCGGGCTCGGCGGACTGCCGGAGCAGCCGGGCCAGCACCGCGGCCTGGCTGTGGTCCAGGTCTTTCGTCGCGGTGAGCAGGGTCAGCGGTCTTCGGGTCCGCCCGGACGTGGCCAGCGCGCGGAGCCGGCCGAGCGCGGCCCGCTGCGGGCTTCCGGCCAGCTCACCCAGGTAGCGCTGGCGAAAATCGTCGAACTTGGCCGGGTCGTGGCCGTACCAGGTGCGCAGTTCGGTGGACGGCGCGACGTCCTTGGCCCAGTCGTCCAGCCGGAGCGAGTCCTTGCGCAGCCCACGCGGCCAGATCCGGTCGACCAGCACGCGGACGCCGTCCGCGTCCGACGGCTCATCGTAGACGCGGCGGACCCGGACATCGAGCGGCGGAACCGGTCTCACCTACCTGAGCAGATCTACCCACACGGTCTTACCCGCGTTCCCGAGCGACTCTACCCCCCACCGGCCGGCCAGCGCGTCCACCGCCCCCAGGCCGTGCAGCGGGGCGGCGCGCAGCCCGGCGCCGTCCAGCGGGTCCCCGTCACGGACCGAGATGCGCAGCAGGTCATCACGCACCGACATGATCAGGGTGAAGGCGGAGTGGGCGTGCACGATGGCGTTGGCGGCGAGTTCGGTCACCACCAGGGCGGCGTCGTTGGCCAGGTCGCCGGCACCCCAGGCGTTCAGCGTGGCCACGGCGAAGTGGCGGGCCACCGCGGGTGCCTCGCGGGAGAAGGCGAACGCCCGGGTGGTCCCGGACCTGGAGCCGACGATCTCCTCGTGCAGGCGGCACACCTCGGCGAAGGCGTCGAGGTCGCGGGCCACCGAGTCGGCCCGGTAGGCGCAGAACAAGGAGAACGGGTGCCTGCCGCACAGTTCCTCCCACATCACCTCGAGCTGCACCGCGTCGTTGACCAGCCCGTCGTCCCAGAGCAGCGCGACCATCTCGCCGAAGACGCGGACCGGTCGCCCGCCCGCCACGGCCCGTCCGATCATGCCGCCGATCACCCGGTCGAAGGCGGCGCTATCCAGTCGGTCCGCGGCCGTGAGCTCGCGCAGCGTCTGGCCGGCGTCCAGGGCCAGGTACGAACCGTCGTCCCGGGCGGCGGCGAGGTCCACGCCAGCCTTTCCCAGCCTGGTCTCGAACTCGCGCCGGTGCTCCGGGGTCGCGATGACGATCGCTGCGTCTCCGTTGTCCAGTGCTTCCAGCAGGTAGTCGGTTACCCTTTCTGCCAGTTCCCCGTCGCGACCGTAGAACTGAACGACGTGACGACCGACGTTCAGGTTCTCAGTCTCAACCACCGTTTCCCCATCTGCTGAAGCACGTGTTTTCTCACTAGACCGGGTCCCTGCCCCGCAAATCGCGTGCCATGCATGGATCGTCGGGTTGGGAGAGGGCGGGCCGTGAGGGCGGAGCAGCGCCGGGGCGAGGGCGGGCCTGGGATCACGACGGCCTGCGCGGGGACCCGTCCCGGCAAATGACGTGTGGTATATCACATGACATCAGCCGATATCCGGACCTGAGGGAGCTCGTGAAGCCGGCCCCGTTCAGCTACCACCGCGCGGGCGACGTCGCCGAGGCCCTCGCGCTGCTGGCGCGGTACGAGGGCGAGGCCAAGATCCTGGCCGGCGGGCAGAGCCTGGTCGCGATGATGAACTTCCGGCTGGCCCGGCCGCCCGCCCTGATCGACATCACCAGGATCGGCGGCCTGAACTACCTGCGGGCCGGCCCGGACGGGCTGCGCATCGGCGCCCTGACCCCGCACCGGGCGGTGGAGACCACGCGCGACCCGGCCGTGCTGGACGGTTTCGGCGTGCTGCCGCGCTCGGCGCACTGGATCGGCCACTACCCGATCCGGGTCCGGGGCACCTTCGGCGGCAGCATCGCGCACGCCGACCCGGCGTCCGAGTGGTGCCTGCTCGCCGTGCTGCTCGAAGCGCGCATCGTGCTGCAGGGCCCTGGCGGCGAGCGGACCGTGCCGGCCGCCGAATTCTTCCTCGGCCTGTACGAGACCGCCGCCGACCCCGGGGAGATGATCACCGAGATCTGGTTCCCCCGGCCTGCCCGCCGGGCCGCGCTGACCGAGTTCGCGCAGCGCCAGGGCGACTTCGCGATCGTCGCCGCCGCGGTGTCCGCACAGGTCACCGACGATACCTGCGCCGCGGTCCGCATCGTGCTCGGCGGGGTCGGCTCACGCCCGCTGCTGCTGGACACCGGCGAGCTCGCCGGGGCGCCGGCCACCGCGGCGACCTGGCAGGCCGCGGGCGAGCTGGCCGCCGCCGCGATCGACCCGCCGTCGGACGGGCACGGCAGCGCCGACTACCGCAAGAGGCTCGCCGGCACCCTGGTCACCCGCGCCCTCACCGAGGCGGCCGGGGCATGACCGGCGGCGCGGGCGCGCATACGGCAACGCTGGCCGAGAACCGGGCCGCGCTGGAGGCGGCGCTCTCGCCGTCGGGACGCTGGGTCGGCGCCGCGCTGCCGCGCAAGGAAGACCGCCGGATGCTGACCGGCCGCGGCCGGTTCACCGGCGACTACACCCGGCCGGGGATGCTGCACGCGGCGTTCGCGCGAAGCCCGTTCGCCGCGGCCGCGGTGGGCCCGATCGACGTCGCCGCCGCGCTGAAGCTGCCCGGCGTCGCCGCCGTGTTCACCGCGGCCGACCTCGGCCACCCGTTCCTGCGGGCGGTGCTCGAACGGGACGAGTTCGTGCCCACGCCGATGCCGATGCTGGCCGGCGACGAGGTGCGCTTCGCCGGCGAGCCGGTCGCGGTGGTGCTGGCCGGCGATCCCTACCTCGCCGAGGACGCCGCCGAACTGCTCGACATCGGCTGGACGCCGCGGCCGGCCATCACCGGCATCGAGGCGGCCACGGCGGACGGCGCCCGGCAGATACACCGGGAGCTGACCGGCAACTGCATGGTGGACCTGACCATGTTCGACAGCGAGTCGCTGCCGGGCATCTTCGCCGCCGCGCCTGTCATCGTCGGCGGCACGTTCACCAGTGCCCGGGTGGCCGCGCTGCCGCTGGAGGGGCGGGCCTGCGTGGCCGAATGGGACGACCGCGACGACCAGCTGGTCGCGCACGTGTCGACCCAGGTCCCGCACCAGGTCAGGTCCGGCATCGCGCAGGCGCTCGGGATCGCCGAGGGCCGGGTCCGGGTGATCGCGCTCGACGTCGGCGGCGGGTTCGGGCTCAAGTGCGTGGTCGGCCGGGAGGAAGTGGTGGTCGCCGCGGCCGCGATGCGGCTGCGCCGGCCGGTCGCCTGGGTCGAGGACCGCGGAGAGAACCTGACCGCCTCGTTCCACGGACATCAGCAGCGCTACGAGGTGCGGGCGGCGTTCGACGCCGACGGCCGCATCCTGGGCCTGTCCGCGGACATCGACTGCGACGTCGGCGCCTACTCGGCGTTCGCGTTCACCTCCGCGGTCGAGCCGCTGATGGCGTCGAGCGAGCTGCCGGGCATCTACAAGATCCCGGCGTACCGTGCCAGGGGCCGGGCCATCGCCACCAACAAGGCCCCGACCGCTCCCTACCGCGGCGTCTCCCGTCCGCAGATCGTCCTGGTCATGGAGCGGATCATGGAAAAGGCGGCCCGGGCGCTCGGCCTGGACCCGCTCACCGTGCGCCGCCGCAACATGATCGCTCCCGGCGAGTTTCCCTACACCGGCGTGACCGGCATCACCTACGACGAGGGGAGCTACCTGGCGTCGCTGGACCTCGCCGAACAGCGGGTGACCGCGGGCGGCTGGCCCGCCGAGCGGGACCGGCTGCGGGCCGGAGGGCTGCTGGCCGGCATCGGCTACTCGTGCTTCTCCGAGCGCACCGCCTACGGCACCCCGGTGATGTCGCAGCGGCGGATGCGGATGACCCCCGGGTACGACACCGCGCACGTCCGGATGGATCCCTCCGGTGAGGTGATCGTCACCACCGGCACCTGCGGGCACGGTCAGGGCCACGAGACCACGTTCGCGCAGATCGTCGCAGACAAGCTCGGCGTCCATCCCGGGCAGGTGCGGCTGCGCCAGGGCGACACCGACCTGGTCTCGTACGGCTGGGGCACGTTCGGCAGCCGGTCGATCGTGATCGGCGGCGGCGCCGCGGGACGGGCCGCGCACCAGGTCGCCGACCAGCTCCGGCGGGTGGCCGCGTACCTGCTGGAAGCCAGTCCTGACGACATCCAGCTGGCCGGCGGCGCGGCGCAGGTCCGGGGGGACGAGACGGCGACGATCCCGGTCAGCGAGCTGTCGCGGCTGGCCTACTTCCAGACGCACCGGCTCCCCGAGGAGCTGCGTTACGGGCTGGAGGCACGCGCGTCGTTCGACCCGCCCGGCACGTTCTCCAACGCCTGCCACGCCGCGATGGTCTCCATCGACCCGGGCACCTGCCAGATCCGGCTGCAGCGCTACCTGGTGGTGGAGGACTGCGGGGTGGTGATCAATCCGATGGTGGTGAACGGTCAGGTGCTCGGCGGCGTCACCCAGGGTGTCGCGGCCGCGCTGCTGGAGCGGATCAGCTACACCGAGGACGGCCAGCCCGCCACCACCACGCTGATGGACTACCTCGCCCCCACCGCGGCCGAGCTGTGCCCGGTCGAGATCGTGCACCTGGAGACGCCGTCGGCCTTCAGCGAGACCGGGGCGAAGGGCATGGGCGAGGGCGGCACGATCGGCGCCCCGGCTGCCGTGCTGAACGCGATCAACGACGCGCTGTGCGGCACGGCGGTCAGCTTCGACCAGATCCCGGTGCTGCCGACCGACCTGCACGCGGCGCTGACCAGCACTGGGCTGACCAACACTGGGCTGGCCAGGACCGATGCGCCATGACCGACCGCCATGCCATCCGGCTGCGGGTCAACGACCGCGAGCACGCGCTGACCGTGGAATCGCGCCGGACGCTCGCTGACATGCTCCGCCACGACCTCGGCTACACCGGCACCCACCTGGGCTGCGAGCACGGCATCTGCGGGGCGTGCACGGTCCTGGTCGACGGCGCGCCGGCCCGGTCCTGCCTGATGTTCGGCGTGCAGGCCGACGGCAGCGAGGTCATCACGGTGGAAGGCCTGGCCGACGGTGAGCAGCTGTCGGACCTGCAGCAGGCGTTCAGCGACCATCACGCCCTGCAGTGCGGTTTCTGCACGCCCGGCTTCCTGCTGCTGGCGCAGGCGTATCTCGGCGAGCTTGGCGACGCCGAGCCGTCCGAGGCGGAGGTCCGCGAGGTCGTCGCGTCGAACCTGTGCCGGTGCACCGGCTACCAGGGCCTGGTCGATGCGGTGCGGGCCACGGCGAGGGCCAGGCTGGCCGCCGGCCCGTCCGGGTCCCCCGGCGGCGACCCGGGGTGAACGCGATCGGCGCGCGACTGCCGCGCAAGGAAGACCCGCGGATGCTGCGCGGCGCCGGCCGGTTCGCCGACGACTTCTCCGTCCGCGGCCAGGTCTGGGCCCGCGTCGTCAGGTCGCCGGTCGCGCACGGCCGGGTGCGGCGGGTCGACACCTCGGAGGCCAGGAGCTGCCCGGGCGTGGTCTGCGCGGTCACCGCGGCGGACCTGCCCGCCGGGCTGGCGATACCGGTGCGGCTGGCGGTCCAGGACATCGACCTGAGCAGTTTCCTGCAACCGGTGCTGGCCGCCGAGGTGGTCCGGTACGTGGGCGAACCGCTCGCGGTGGTGCTCGCCGAGGACCCCTACACCGCCGAGGACGCGGCCGAGCTGGTGGACCTCGACATCGACGAGCTCCCGCCGGTGCTCGACGCCCTGGCCGCGGCACGGCCCGGCGCCCCGCAGCTGTTCGGCGCGGGCAACGTCGCGGCCGACTTCACCCTGGGCTTCGGCGACGTCAACGCGGCGTTCGACCGCGCGGCCACCGTGGTCGAGGCGGAGATCGAGATCGGCCGGCACACGGCGGTGCCGCTGGAACCCCGCGCCCTGCTGGCGGACGTCGACCCGGCGGCCGGCACGCTGTCGATCTACGGGATGACCAAGGTCCCGGTGTTCAACCGGGACGTGCTGGCCGGCCTGCTCGGCATGCCCGAGGACCTGATCCACGTGCACGCCGTAGACGCGGGCGGCGGGTTCGGCGTGCGGGGCGAGTTCTACCCGGAGGACTTCCTGGTTCCCTGGCTCGCCACCCGGCTGCGGCGGCCGGTCAAGTGGACCGAGGACCGGGCCGAGCACCTGGTCGCGGTCAACCATTCCCGGCAGCAGCGGCACCGGATCGCGGTGGCATTCGATCCGGCCGGGAAGATCACCGGGCTGCGCGACGACATCGTGCACGACAACGGCGCCTACTGCCGCACGCACGGCATCGCCGTGCCCGAGCTGACCGTGACCATGCTGCCCGGCCCCTACCGGGTCCCTGCCTACCGCGGCCGGATCCAGGTCGTGCTGACCAACAAGACCCCGTGCGGCACCTACCGGGCGCCCGGCCGGTTCGAGGGCACCATGGCCCGCGAGCAGCTACTCGACGTGGCCGCCGGCCGACTCGGCCTGGACCGTACCGAACTGCGCCGCCGCAACCTGCTCGGGCCGGGGGAAATGCCGCACACCCGGGCGATGACCGCGCTCGGCACCGAGGTGGTCCTCGACGCGGCCGACTATCCCGCGCTGCTGACGGCGGCGGAGGCGGAGGCGAGCAGGCTCGGTTATCAGGACGAGGTGGCCCGGGGCCGGGCCGAGGGCCGGCTGCGCGGCCTGGGCCTGGCCCTGTTCCTGGAGAAGAGCGGGCTGGGCCCGCAGGAGACCGCGGACGTCATCGTCGGCGGGACCGGGACGATCAGCGTGTTCTCCGGCGGGACCTCGTTCGGGCAGGGCATCGAGACGGCGATGGCGCAGATCGCGGCCGATGCCCTGGGCGTCAGCCCGGAGGTGGTCCGGGTGGTCAACGGGGACACCGCCCGCATGCCGTTCGGCATGGGCTCCTGGGCCTCCAGGTCGACCGTGGTCGCGGGCAACGCGGTGCACGCCGCGGCGCTGGCCGTCCGCGACCGCGCCCGGCAGGTCGCCGCCCGGATGCTGGAGGTGGCCGAGGACGACCTGAACGTGCACGGCGGCGTGGTCAGCGTGGCGGGCGATCCGCTCGCCTCGGTCACGCTTGCCGAGGTCGCCCGGGCCACCGCGCCGACCAGCCGGTACATACGGCCGGGCGAGCAGGCCGGGTTGTCCGCGCGGCGGCGGTTCGACGTGTCGCACATGACCTACCCCTACGGCGTGCACATCGCGGTCGTCGAGGTCGACCCGGGCACCGGGCGGGTCCAGGTGCTGCGCTACCTGGTGGCCTACGAGGTCGGCCGGGCCGTCAACCCGACCATGGTCGAGGGCCAGCTGCGGGGCGGGGCGGCGCAGGGCATCGGCGGCGCGCTCCTGGAGGAGCTCTGCTACGACGAATCCGGCCAGCCGACCGCGACCACGCTCATGGACTACCGGATGCCGACGGCGGCCGAGGTCCCGAGGATCGACCTCCTGGTCTGCGAGCATGCTCCGGCCCCGGGCAACCCGCTCGGCGTCCGCGGCGCGGGCGAAGGTGGCATCACCGCCGCCGGCGCGGCGCTGGCCAGCGCGGTTCGCGACGCGCTGGGCGGCAGACAGGACGTCAGGGCGCTGCCGCTGACACCGGCCCGGGTGCGGGCCATGACGGAAGCCGCCTCTTGAGCAAATGCTCATATGCTTGACATATGAGCAGCGCAGCCAAACGGGGAGACAGGGTGGCATTCGGGGAGGGCAGGCTCGTGAGGACGGAGCACGCTGGCCGGTCAGGCAGCGAGGAACTGCTCCTCCGGGTGGCCTGGTTCTACTACAAGGACGAGCTGACCCAGGATGAGATCGCGAAGCGGCTCTCGGTGTCCCGCGCGTCCGTCGGCCGGATGCTGGAGCGGGCCCGCAAGGTCGGCCTGGTCTCGATCAACCTGAACGCCGACCACCTAGACGCGTTCGAGGTGAGCAGGCAGCTGCGCCGGGTGTTCGGCCTGGCCGAGGCGCTGGTCGTGCCGGATCACGTTGCGGGCGAGGGTTCGCGACCTGCGCTGAACGCGCGGCTGGGCCTGGGCGGCGCCCAGTTCATGAGCACTCACCTGCGGCCGGGCGGGACCCTCGGCGTGGGCTGGGGGGATACGGTGTCCCGCGCCATCGCCGCGACCAACTTCGGCGCGGTCGGCCCGGTCCGGATGGTGTCGCTGACCGGCGGGGTGGACGTGTACCTGGCCGCCTTCCTGTCGTCCAAGGGCGAGGGCGCCAGCGAAGCGGATATGACCAGCGCCGCGGTCATCCCCACCCCGATCGTCGCGTCCACCCCGGAGCTGGCGGCGGCGCTGAAGGCGGAGCCCCTGATCCAGCAGGTGCTGAAGCAGGCGTGCGGCGTCGAGCAGGCCATCGTCGGGGTCGGCACGCCCACCGCGGACGCCACCATCGTGCAGATGGGCTACCTGGAGGCTTCGGACATCCGTGAGCTTCGCGACCACCACGTGGTCGGCGACATCCTGGGGCAGTTCTTCGACGCCTCGGGGCGGGTGGTGGGGCTGCCCATTCATGACCGCCGGATCGGCATCGACCTGTCCGACCTGGCCCGGATCCCGAAGGTCGTCGGGGTGGCCGGCGGGCTGCACAAGGTCGAGGCGATCCTCGGCGCGCTGCGCGGCGGGTTCCTCGACGTCCTGGTCACGAACGAGCTCGCCGCGCTTCGCCTGCTCGAGCTGGAGCGCGCGGCGGCCTAGCAGGCACGAGGTAACGCACGAGGTAACACGGTGAGCGTGTCGCGGTGCCGCCAGGCCAGCCGCAGCACGGCGGCGCCGGCCGCCTGCACCGGCTCGCTGGTCACGACGCGGTCGATGACGTGGGCGGCGAACTCCCGCGCCGCGAGCACGCTGCCCTCGGCGTTGCGCCGCGGGTTCAGGCTGAACAGCTCGTCGAACACCCGGCTGTCGATCACGGCCACGGTGAGCAGGTCGGTGGCGTAGGTCAGCGGGTCGACGCCGAGGCCCAGGCACCACACCCGGATCTGGCCCCGGTC